>PVBE011359004.1_pt1 | contig 79251 bp, 77 predicted proteins | sample 1631181 | NCBI WGS metagenome assembly PVBE01 (sample SAMN08397723, study PRJNA350692) | Marine metagenome, whole genome shotgun sequencing project. | isolation source: water | place: Pacific Ocean | collected 2012-04
CACACTCTGGCCGGCATCGATTCGGCGCTTTGGGACCTCTTGGGCCGGCGCCGCGGCGAGCCGGTGTGGTCGCTGCTGGGCTACGACCGGGCCGAGCCCAAAACGCCCTATGCCTCGCAGCTATTCGGCGATACCCCGGCCCAGACCCTGGAGAAGGGCCGGGCGCGGCGTGACCAGGGCTTTCGCGCCGCCAAGTTCGGCTGGGGCCCCTTCGGCCACGGCAGCGTCGAGGTCGACGCCGAGCATCTGGCGGCGGCCCGCGAGGGCCTGGGGCCGGACGGTATTTTGCTGGTCGACGCCGGTACCGTCTGGGTCGACGACTACGAGGCCGCGGCGGCCCGCCTGCCGGCCCTGCAAGAGGCCCGCGCCACCTGGTTCGAGGAACCTTTCGTTTCGGCCGCGCTGGAGGAATACAGCCGCCTCTCGGCGGCCGGCGGCGCCGTCAAGACGGCCGGCGGCGAGGGCGCCCACAACACCTACATGGCCAAGCACATGATCGACTATGCCGGCATCGGCTTCATCCAGATCGATGCCGGCCGCATGGGTATTTCCGACGCCAAATGGGTGGCCGATTACGCCCAGGCCCGTGGCGTCACCTTCGTCAACCACACCTTCAATTCGCACCTGGCGCTGAGCGCCTCGATGCAGCCCTTCGCCGGGCGGGCGGACGACGAGCTTTGCGAGTATCCGGTGGAAAACAAGCCAGTGGCCCGCGAGGTGACGAAAAACCGCATCGAACGCGCCGCCGACGGCAGCGTGCGCGCCCCCGAGGCCCCGGGCTTGGGCATCGACATCGAGCCGGCCGCTTTCGAGCGCTTCCTGCTCGACGTGGAAATCCGCATCGATGGCGTCACGCTTTATGGCACGCCGGAGATTCCGACGCGGTAGAATCCCGCCATGAGCGAGCGCGAAGTTTACGACGTCGCCATCGTCGGGGCCGGCCACAACGGCTTGGTCTGCGCCGCCGGCGCCCACCCCGGCGGCGGCGTCACGGGCGCGCCCGGCCACAACGCGGCGCGCGAAATCATCAAGGACTTCCGTCGCGGCCGACTCAAGCGTTAGCCCGCATTTCCCACCGGGTCACGGCTCAACGTGGAAGAACGCCGGCTCGATTTCCCGAGGGCCGGCGGGAAGTGATGGCATTGGCCGCGCCGCCGGCAGCCGATTGAACGGACTCCAACAGCTCCGGCAGCGCGCCAACGCGCGCTGCCGTTCTGTTGCCTCTTGGGCTTATCAGGAACCTGCCGGACGTTGCCCGGCGGCGGCCTTCAGTCGCTCTTGTCGGCCTTGGCCAGGGCCTGCACGGTCTCGCGCAGCATCTTGCGCAGCCGGCGATCCTTGATCTGGTAGTAGGCTCGGACCAACTCCAGGGTTTCGCGCCGGGTGTAGCGCGTCTCTTCGTCGGCACCGGCGTTTATGTCGTCGATCTCACGGGGTACCGGTCCGACCTCGGCCGGCATGTCGTCGAAGAAGAAGCTGACGGGGACGTTGAGGATCTGGCTGAACTGAAAGAGCCGGCTCGATCCGATGCGGTTGGCGCCGCGCTCGTATTTCTGGATCTGCTGAAAAGTCAAGCTGACCGCGTTGCCGAGCTTTTCCTGGCTCATGCCAAGAAGGGTCCGGCGCAAGCGCACGCGACTACCGACATGAATGTCGACGGGGTGAGGATTCTTTGCCATCCGGGGTTTCCAAAAGTGAGGGGGTGTGCTGCCCATCGAATCGCACAGAAATGGATGGATTTCAAGTGCTGGCTGCAAAAATCCCGCCCTAGCGGGCAAATATATTCTTCATTTTGGACCTATTGCAGCGTGCTCGGCGCCTGCAACGGAGTGGCTTGGGCCGGCAGCAATTCGGCATGGGCCAAATCCTCGGCCACTTGCGCCGCCACTTCGAGGAAATGGGTCAATTCTTCGTGCCCCAGTTTCTGGCTTTCGTAGTGCAGCAAAAAGAGCGTCTGCGTCACCTCGGCGATCGTCAGGGATTCGGTGCCGTCGAGATCCCGGTCGTCGTCAGTGGTGGTCATGGCTGATACCTCGTGAAAATCCGGAAACGGTGCGAGCCGGTGGCCAGGCGGCGGTGTGCCCGCTTTGGGCCGCCAATACCTCGTCGGTGGTCAGAACGGGCGCGTAGATCGAGATCACCTCGAGCACCCAGCGAAGGCTCTCCCGCTCGTCGCCGAGCTCGGTGCGCCGGGCCAGCGAGGCGTCGCCCACGAAGGCCAAGGCGTGGCCGCGGTGGAAGGCGTCGACCAGCGTCGAGAGGCAGCAGGCCTGGGCCTCGAAGCCCATCAGATAAACTTGATTGTGAACCGCGCTTTCCATCAGGCGGACAAATTCGGAGGCCGAATAACAGGACAGGTTTTCCTTGGTGAAGACCATCTCATGGCCCCGCGGCTCGAAGCCCTCGACGAAGCGCGACCATTCCATGGTGGCGTTGAAGAGGTGCTGTCCTGCAGGTGGCGGACATGGGCCACCGGCCAATTCTGGGCTCTGGCGTGGGCCAGCAGGCGGCGGCAGTTCTGCAGCGCCGGCTCGATGCCGCGAAGGTGCAGGGGCCGGCCCGGCGTGACGTACTCGCGCTGCACGTCGAGCACCACCAAAAGCGGCGTCTGGCCCGGTCGGCTACGGTATCTCGCCATGCTCGAAATCCCGTCTTATCCGGTCGGATTGGTCGGGCTGCGCTCGGCCGAGCGCTCGAGTATGCCGGGTCGGTCGAAGTCCCCTTCAGGGCGCAGCAGTAGATGGGGGTCGCTGTCCTGGTCGAGCACCCGCCGGCTGGGTGCCAGTTCGATCACCATGGAGACGTATTCGTGGTCGGAAAAATGAAAGATGCGGTTGCTCAGGGGCTGGAAACCGGCCTTTTGCCAGTGCGGCACCAGGCGGCGCTGGCGTGCACGTGGACCCGGCGATAGCCCTTGCGGCGGCAAAGTTCGAAGCCTTCGTCGAGGATCGTCTTGGCGACGCCTGAGCCGCGAAAGGCGCGCATCACCGTCATACGCTCGGCCTTGGCGAAGCCGGCGAACCAGCGCAGCCTGAGGCAACCCACCGGGCGGCCGTCGACCCGCCCCAGGATGTGGGTCGAGGTGTAGTCGTTGCCGTCGAATTCCTCGTCGTAGGGGCATTCTTGCTCCGCCATGTAGACCACCGAACGCACGGCGAAGGTCTGCATCAGCTCTTCCGCGTCGCGCACCACGTTGGCGGTGACGCTGGCCTTGACGCTGGCGTCGATGGCGGCGGTCTCAGGCGATGGGCACAAGCGAGCCTCCCTGGTTCTGGTATTTGCGCAAACCCTCGCTTGGGCCGACCCGCACCTCGACCTCGCCGGCTCCGGCCGCGATTTGCTCCAGCGCCTGGGCCACGGCGCTGGCGGTCAGGCCCTTTTCGCCGTCGCGGATGGCGGTCGCCGAGACGCCGTCGCGGCGCAGGAAAGGAAGCGGATAGATCCAACCGCATTCGTCCATGATCAGGCGCGCGTGCATGCCGCCGGCGTCGCTGCCGTGCAGGCCGTGCAGCGCCACCCCGGGATGGGTCCGGCGAATTTCCGCGACGACGCCGAAATAGCCCTTCTCGGCGTAGGTATCGGCCATGTAGGCAACCTCGACGCGGTCGCCCAGGCCCGCCTCCTCGATGGCCAGGCGGATCAGATGCCAACGCGTCTCGGGCGCCAGGAAGGCGTTGCCGGTGGGGAAATAGTCGGCGTGGATATCGGCGCGGGCGGTGGTTTCATAGACCTGGAAACCGCGGTCGTGGCGCGCTACGCGGATCTCGCCGCGGCGCAGCGCCCGGACGTGCAGCCAGGGCACGCCGGTGGGATGGACGATGACCTTTTCCAGCCGGCGCTCATCCAGGGCGCGGCGGATGAGTTCGAGATGCGAGTTGTGGAAGGGATTGAAGGTGCCGAAAAAGAGGCCGATGCCGCGGCGCGGGAAGCAGAGAGCACGCAGATCCGACAGCAGCCCCAGGCCGAAGATGACGATGCCGAAGCCGATGCCGCTGGCGAGAAAGATCTCGCGCGCCACGCTGAGCCCGGCCGTGGCCAGGGCCGTCACCACGACGTTGGCCGAGAGCCCGATCAGCACGTTGAGGTAATAATCACCGATGCGGCGTTGAAAGAGGAAAACGCCGAAATACTGCGCGCCCTGCGAGGCCAGCGTGGTGATCACGGCGGCGCCCAGCAAGCCGCCCACCGTGGCAATGCCCTCGGCGCGGATGGCGCCGCCGGCGACGAGCACCGCCAATCCGGCCCAGTTGAAGGCGAACTGGGCGCCGAAGCGGGCCAGGCGGCCGGTGCTGATGCGCGCGGTCAGGGCATTCGCCCACTCCTCGATGCGGCTGCTGAGCCGGGCAAAGGTGGTCAAAAAGGCGGCCACGAATAGCGCCGTGCCGATCAGGGCGGGATTGCCCCAAGCGCTGTGGGCAAAGGCGTAGGAGACGTACATCAATGCACCCATGCATATCGCGATGCGAGTGGATGGGCTACGATAGTTCGCTATTATTAGGCGCATGACGGTGTTCCACACGGCCGGATTGGTTCTGACTCAGGCCTTTCCTCCAGTCATGAGATATGAGACGGTATTGTTAGCCGTTAACGGAATGCCCAATCGCGCAGAGCAAGTATGCAAAAACGCATGTTACGAAACGATCTCAACAACTGGGACGGCATTCGCTTTTTTCTCGCAGTGCTAGAAACCGGAAGCTTCAGCGGCGCCGCTGAGCGCCTCAAAGTCGACCAGACCACGGTCGGCCGGCGCCTGGCCGAAATGGAGAAGCGGCTGGGCGCCAAACTCTTCGACCGCCACGGCAAGGGCATGCGGCCGACGCCGGCGGCTCGTGGCATGGCGGAACAGGCGGGCCAGATGGCGGCGGCCGCCGCCACCATCGAACGCCGGCTCTCGGGTATCGACGGTGAGATGGCGGGTATCGTCCGCATCGCCGTCACCGAAGGTCTGGCTTCGGGCTGGCTGACGCCGCAGCTATTGGATTTCCAGCTCGCCCACCCCAGCATCCTGCTCGAGGTCATCAGCGGCGATCAGCCGCTCGATCTCGGCATCCGCGAGGCCGACGTGGCGATCCGTCTGGTGCGGCCCGAGGCGCCGCAGATCGTCGCCCAGCGCATGGGGGTGATGCGCTTCGCGCTCTATGCGGCGCCGGCCTACGCCAACCTCTTCGGCCTGCCCCGCAGCATCGACGAGCTATTCCAACATCGCCTGGTCGACCACACCGGCTATCACGCCGCCTCCTCGCTGGGGCCCTGGCGCGAGATCGCCAGCCGCCACGAACACGTGGTCTACCGCACCAATTCCTCCTACGCCTACCAGCGCGCCATTTCCGCCGGCCTCGGCATCGGCATGCATCCCACCTATACGCCGAAGATCTTTCCCGACCTGCTGGCCGTGCCGGTCGAGCTCGAGATGCAGACCGAAATCTGGCTGATCTCGCACGAGGAGACCAACCAGGGCGTACGCACCCGCACCGTCATCGATCACATCCGCGAGCTCTTCCGCCGCGACCAGGCAGCCTGGTTTTCCTGAAGCCCGGGATTTTTTCCCGAGCGCTATTGATCCATGGGAAGCGCGGCGATCACGGCGTCGATCTCGTCGGAAGTGTTGACGCCGTGGATTGAGACGCGCACGGCGCCTTCGCGCAAGGATATGAAGATGCCGGCATCACGCAGCCGTTCCTCGATGCTTTCGGGCGAATGGTGCTCGCTCGTGAAGCAAACGATGCCGGCGGCTTGCCTCGCGGGCTGGGGCGAAAGGGGGCCGTATCCCTTGCTCTCCAAGCCCTCGATCAGGCGCTGGGCCAGGCAGGTGGCGTGGTCGTGGATGGTGGCGACGGTGGTTTCTTCGAACAGCTCCAGCGCCGCCTCGCAGGCCGCGGCGTGGGCAAAGCTCAGCGCGCCGGCCTCGAAACGGCCGGCGTCGGGGCGCAGCGGCCAGTCGTATTCGGTCCACGATGCGCCCGGTCGGACGTGGCTGCCGTGGCCCACTTCGTTGAGCTCGAGCTCGTCAAATCGGTCCTTTCGAACGTAGAAAAAACCGAAGCCGATGGGTCCGCAGAGCCATTTATGGACGCCCGCGGCCATGTAGTCGATGGGTGTCTGGGAGACATCGAAGGGGGCGATGGCCAGGGCCTGGATCGAATCCACGGCCAGGCGAATGTCGCGTCCCTGGCAGAATTCCGAAAGCGCCCCCAGGTCGATGCGGTAGCCGTTGGTGAACTGCACGGCACTGATGGCGATCATGCGCGTGTGCTGGTCTGCGGCAGCGGCGAAATCGTCCACCGAGAGCGTGCCCTGCGAGGGCTCGACGAAGCGCACCTCCATGCCCTTGCGCTGGGCGTGCAGCCAGGGATAGACGTTGGCCGGAAACTCCATCGTGCCGACCAACACGTTGTCACCCGAACGCCAGGGAAAGCCGCTGGCGATGGTGCTGACGCCCTCGACGGTATTGCGCAAAAAGGCGACCTCGCCGGCCTCGGCCCCGATCAGCCTGGCCGTCAGTTGGCGCAGGCGGTCGAGCATGGGCTTGGCCTCGTGGACGATGCCGTCACCCAGCCGCGCCTGTTCGGCCATGGCGGCACTACCGGCGGCCACCGCCACCTCCGGGATCAGGCCGATGGAGGCCCAGTTCATGTAGGCCTTGTCGTTGAGGGCGGGGAAATGCTGTCTCAGTTCTTGCGGGGTCATGGCGCTCCGTCCGCCGGCTCAGCCGGCATTTCTATTCCGCCGCGCTGGCGTCCGGTTCGTCGCTCTTGAAGCGCTCCAGCAGCAGGTCGCGCTGGGCCAGGGTGGCAATCCGGTTCTTCTCCTTGACCGGACCGAAGCCGCGGATCTGTTCGGGCAGCGCCGCGATCTCGACGGCCAGGGCATGGTTGTCCTCGCGCAAGCCCTGCAGCAACGCCGCCACGGTCTCTTCGTAGTCGCCGATCAGCGCCCGTTCGGCGCGGCGCTCGGCGGTCCGGCCGAAGATGTCCCAGGGGCCGCCACGCAAGCCCTTGAGGCGGGCCAAGAGGCGGAAGAGGCCGAACACCCAAGGCCCATAGGCCCGCTTGCGCAGCTTGCCGGTCACCGGATCGGGCCTGGAGATCAAGGGTGGTGCCAGCATCACCTCGAGGCGCTCGACGCCCTCGAAGGTGGCCGCAATGCGGCCTGCGAAAGCGGGATCGGCGTAAAGCCTGGCCACCTCGTATTCGTCCTTGATGGCCAGCACCTTGAAGTAGCCCCGCGCCACCGCCTCGGCCAGGCCGGAGCGGCCCTTGGCCTGGCGGCTCTCGGCGGCCTGGGCCCGGGCCACCAGGTTGGCATGGCGCCCGGCCAGGTCGGCGTCCTGGTAGGCCGTGAGGTGGGGGCTGAGCCGCGCCATGGTTTGCTCCAGCGTCTCCGGCTTTTGTCCCTCCCCGCCATCCTCCAGGGCGCCATCCGGGGCGGCCAGGCGTTCGACGGTCTGGCGGTCGACGGCGGCCCAGCGGCCGAGCCGGAAGGTGAGCTGGTTTTCTTCCACCGAAACGCCGTTGAGCTCGATGGCCTTGAGCAGCGCTTCCTCGCCCAGCGGCACCAGGCCTTGCTGCCAGGCATAGCCCAGCATGAAGATGTTGCCGGCGATGGCGTTGCCCACCAGGGCCTCGGCGATGCCCGTGGCGTCGAGGAATTCGCTGTTCTCGGCGCCCACCGCCTCGCGAATAGCCTGCATCGAGATCTCGGAGGGGAAATCGAGGTCGGGGTTGACGGTGAAGGCGCCGGTGATGGTGCGGCGGCTGTTGACCAGCGCCCGCGAGCGCTGGGGATCCAAGGGCGCCAGCGAGGCCGGCTCGGCCGCCACCAGCAAATCGCAGCCCAGCAGCACGTCGGCGGCGCCGGCGTTGAGTCTGGTGGCGACGATATCCTCGCGGCGGGCGGCGAACTGCACGTGGCTGACCACGGCGCCGCCTTTTTGCGACATGCCCAGCGAATCGACGATCGAGGCCGCCTTGCCCTCGAGATGCGCCGCCATGCCCATGAGCGCCCCGATGGTGACCACGCCGGTGCCGCCGACGCCGGTAATGAACATGCCCCAGGGGCGATCCTCGAGCGCCGGCAGCTCGGGTGCCGGCAGCTCGGCCGGGATGCCGGCGGTTCTCGGTAGGCGCTTGCGCAAGCCGCCGCCACGGACCACGACGAAGCTCGGGCAGCCGCCCTTGGCGCAGGTATAGTCCTTGTTGCAGCCCGACTGGTCGATCACGCGCCGCCGCCCCAGCGGCGTCTCGATGGGCACCACCGAGAGGCAGTTGGAAAGCGTATGGCAGTCGCCGCAGCCATCGCAGACGTCGGGGTTGATGAAAATGCGCTTGGCCGGATCGGGATAGCTGCCGCGTTTGCGCCGGCGCCGCTTTTCGGCGGCGCAGACCTGGTCGTAGACCAGCACAGAAACCCCGGGCACTTCACGCAGCTCGCGCTGCACTTGGTCGAGCTCGTCGCGGTGGCGCACCTGGACGCCGCTGGCGAAGCCGGCCGAGGCGCCGTAGCGCGAGGGGTCCTCGACCACCACGAAGATGCGCTCGACGCCCTCGGCCCGCATCTGGTTGGTGATCATGGGCACCGAGAGCGGGCCGTCGATGGGCTGGCCGCCGGTCATGGCGGTGGCGTCGTTGAAGAGGATCTTGAAGGTGATGTTGACCTCGGCCGCGATGCAGGCCCGGACGGCCAGCGAGGCCGAGTGGTAGTAGGTGCCTTCGCCGACGTTGGCGAAGATGTGCGGCAGGTTGCTGAAGGGCGCCTGGCCGATCCAGGGCGCGCCTTCACCGCCCATGTGGGTGGGCAGCGAGGTGCAGTCGTCGCGCATCACGGTCATGTAGTGGCAGCCCACCCCGGCCATGGCGCGGCTGCCTTCGGGGATCTTGGTCGATGAGGCGTGCGGGCAGCCGGGACAGAAGAAGGCGGTGCGCTTGACGCCGCTGGGCGGTGTGTTGAGGGGCCGCGCCTTCTCGGCCAGGAACTCCAGGCGTTGCCGCATGGACGGGCAATCCAGGAACGGCTTCAGGCGCCCGGCCACGACCTCGGTGACGCGGTCGGTGCTGACCTCGCTGTTGGGGCTCATCAGGATATTGCCGTCCGGATCGCGCCGCCCGGTGACGCGGGGACGGCGGGCGTCGGGCAATTCGTAAAGCGCGTCCCGCACCTGCACCTCCATCAGCCGGCGCTTTTCCTCGACCACCAGGACCTCGTCGAGTCCCTCGGCGAATTGGCGCACCAGATCCAGGTCCAGCGGCCAGGGCATGCCGATCTTGAGCAGGCTGACGCCGGCCTCGGCCGCCATGGCGTCGTCGATGCCGAGATCGCGTAGTGCCCGCCGCACGTCGAGGTAGGACTTGCCGGCGGCGATGATGCCGAGGCGCGGCTTAGGCGCAGCAATGGCGACACGGTTGATGGCGTTGGCCCGGGCAAAGGCAATGGCGCCGGGGAGCTTCAGGTTATTCTGCCGTTCCTCGCTCTGCAGCCAGGGGTCGGGCCAGCGGATTTCCACGTCCTGGGGCTCGAGGGCCGGTTCGGGCAGCACGATTTCGCCCTGCTCGACGGCCAGGTCGACGGTGCCCGAGCTGTCCATCAAATCGGCCAGCACCTTGAAGCCGATCCACGAGCCGGTATAGCGCGACATGGCCCAGCCCTTGAGGCCGAACTCCAGCATGTCGGCGATGTCGGCGGGGTAGAGCACCGGCATCATCAGGTGCATGAAGATGGGCTCGCCGTGGGCCGCCGTGTCGGTGGACTTGAGCGCGTGGTCGTCGCCCACCACCGCCAGCACGCCGCCGTGGCGCGCCGTGCCGGCCAGATTGGCGTGGCGCATGGCGTCGCCCGAACGGTCGATGCCGGGGCCCTTGCCGTACCAGATGCCGAAGACGCCGTCGTACTTGCCGCCCTCGTGGATGTTGATCTGCTGGCTGCCCCAGAGGCTGGTGGCGGCGATGTCCTCGTTGACGCCGGGCCGGAAATGTACGTGGTGCTGCTCCAAAAGCTCGGGCATGCGCCAGAGCTCGCGATCGACGGCGCCCACCGGCGAACCGCGGTAGCCGGAAATGAAGCCCGCCGTATTGAGGCCGGCTGCCAGGTCGCGCCGGCGCTGCACCAGGGGCAGGCGCACCAGCGCCTGGGTGCCGGTGAGAAAGACGGTGCCGGTCTCGGCCGTGAACTTGTCGTCGAGGCTTACGCTGCGGAGTGACATGGGATCCTCTTTGCTTGCCGAGAGCCATGATAGCGCCGCCTCCCGGCCTCATGCTAGCCTCCCCGCCGACCCCAACGGAGGAAGAGACCCATGAGTTACGAGAGCCTGATTTACGAGAGCCGTAGCCAGGTGGCCTGGATTACGCTCAACCGGCCCGAGGCGCTGAACGCCATGAACGCGAGCCTGTTGGCCGAGCTGCCGGCCGCCGTCGCCGCCGCCGATGCCGATCCGGACGTCTGGGTCATCGTGCTCACCGGCAAGGGCCGTGCCTTCTGCGCCGGGGCCGATCTCAAGAATGTTTTGCGTGTGATGAATTCCGACGACCCGGGCGCGGTCAGGCGCTTCTTCGAGGAGGCGTCGGGCGCCTTCGCCCGCATCGAGGCCTGCAACACGCCGATCATCGCCGCCGTCAACGGCATCGCCGCAGCCGGCGGGCTCGAGCTGATCCTGTCCTGCGACCTGGTGATGGCGGCGGAGAGCGCCCGCATCGGCGATGCCCACGCCAATTATGGCGTCATCCCCGGCGGCGGCGGCACCGTGCACCTGCCCATGAAGGTGGGCCCGACCCGGGCCAAGCAGCTTCTCTATACCGGCGATCTGCTGCCGGCGGCGATGCTTCTGGACTGGGGCCTGGTCAACGAGGTGGTGCCCGACGACCAGCTCGAGGCGGCGGTGACGGCCCTGGCCGAGCGGCTGGCGGCCAAGAGCCCGCTGGTGCTGCGGCGCATGAAAGAACTCGTAGCCGACAGCCGCGATGCCTCGTTGGGCTCGGCCCAACGCGCCGAGATCAAGATCTGGGAGGCGCATTGCAAATCCGCCGACGTCTTCGAGGGGCTCAACGCCTTCAGCGAAAAGCGCCAACCCGTCTATAGCGGTAAGTGACATGCAGCCCTATCGCCTGGGTGGCATCGAAATCAGTCGCGTCGTCGAGACCGAGGACCCCTTCCTGCCGCTGCTGGAAATCTTCCCCGAAGCCAGGCCCGAGGACGTCGAGGCCAACCGCCACTGGCTCGAGCCCCGGGCATTGACGCCCGAGGGCGTCATCATCATCCCCGTGCAGTCCTACATCGTACGCACTAGCCGTCACCTGATCGTCATCGATACCTGCGTCGGCAACCACAAGTCCTACGACGGCATGCCCGGCTGGAAGGACCGCCGCCAGACCACCTGGATGGACAACCTGCGCGCCAGCGGCATGGCGCCGGAAGAGGTCGACTACGTTTTCTGCTCGCACCTGCACGTCGATCACTGCGGCTGGAACACCAGTTTCGTCGACGGCCGTTGGGTGCCGACTTTCGCCAACGCCAAATACGTTTTCTCGCGGCCCGAATACGAATCCTCCGAACGCAGCGGAAGCTCGGTCTTCCAGGAAAACGTCCAGCCCATCATGGAGGCCGGCCAGGGCGTGCTGGTGGACATGGACTATGCGCTGGACGACGAGGTCTGGCTCGAGCCCACACCCGGCCACACCAAGGGCCACGTGGCCGTCAACCTGGCCTCCCAGGGCCAACGCGGCGCCATGTGCGGCGACCTGATCCACAGCCCCATCCAGTGCCTGCACCCGGAATGGAGCCCCAAATTCGATCGCGATCCCGAGCAGGCGCGCCAGACCCGGCGCAAGTATCTGGAGAGCCACGCCGACAATGGCGACCTGGTCATGACGGCGCATTTCCCGACGCCTTCCATGGGCCACGTCGTCAGCCGTGACCAGGCGTTCTGGTTCGACTACGTCGCGTAGCATCCTCTCCCTCCAGAGCGGGAGGGAAGGATGGGGGGGGGTGTTGTTGGTGTTTTTTCCCGATGCAGCGCCCCGGCCGTAGCGGCATCGAAAAAGGAATCACTCGCCGCTGGGCAGACCGGAAGCATGGCTTCCGGTCGCAGGGAAAGCGTGTGGAGCCGCCGCCGTCTCAAGTGGCCACTCACTCTGTTCGCTGGGCCACTTGACCCGGTCGTCTGCGAGCCCTCTTTGGAGAGGCCCGCGCGCGATATCTTTCACTTGCCTCGCTATCCCCGTTCCAGCCGGTCCGGCACCTCGCCAATCGATCCTAGCATCGCATCGGCGCGGGAGAAATCGGATCCGGCGTTGAGGTCCGTGGGGATCACCCAACAGCGCAAGCCCGCCGCCTTGGCAGCCACCAAGCCGCGTTCGCTGTCCTCGATGACCAGACATTCGGCAGCGGGAACTCCGGCGCGCTCGAGGGCGCGGCGGTAGGGCTCGGGATCGGGTTTGGTCTTTTCGCAGTCGTCGCCATCGACAACAAAATCGAAGTAGCGCCCGAAACCCGTACGCTCGTGGATGATGGCGAAGTGGTCGCGGTGCGAACTGGTCACCACGCCGACGGTCAGGCGGCCATGGAGCGCCGCCAGCACCGTCTCGGCGCCGGTGATTTCGATGTCCTCGCTGCGCAGCAGCGACCCATAAAGCGCGTCGCGCTGGCGCTTGAGATCCTCGATGCTGCGGATCGAATAACCGGTATCGGCCAGCAGGTGCCAGGCGCCCAGGTTCTGGCGCAGGAAGTATTCCTGGAAGGATTCGCGTGTGAGCTCGACGCCATGCGTCGCCATGGTCTGGCGGGTGGCTTCGAAATAGAGACGTTCGGTGTCGACCAGCACGCCGTCGTTGTCGAAAAAAACGCTACGGATCATTCGAAGCGCGGGTAGGCGCCGGCGATGCCGGGCTCGCTGACAGGCTCGACCGGGGCGAGGTACGAGGCGTCGAGCTGATCCAACGCCGTCACGCCCAGCAGCCCCATGGCGGTGACGATTTCCTCTTCCAGGATCTCCAAACACCGCAGCAGCGCCGCCTCGCCGCCGGCCGCCAGGGCCCAGACCTGGAGCTTGCCCAGGCCCACCGCACGAGCCCCAAGGGCTATCGCCTTGAGGATGTCGGTGCCTCGCAGGAAGCCGCCGTCGATGACCACCTCCGCCTGATCGCCCACGGCTTCGACGACCTCGCCCAGCATCTCGATGGTGCCGCGGTTGTGGTCGAGCTGGCGGCCGCCGTGGTTGGAGACGTAGATCACGTCGACGCCGTGCTCGACGGCGATGCGGGCGTCCTCGGCGGTGGCGATGCCCTTGAGGATGATCGGCATCTCGAGCTTGCGGCGCAGGCGCTCCACGGTCTTCCAGTCGAGCTTCGCGAGCTCCGCCGATTCGTCGATGGGCGAATGGCGGCGAAGCACGAAACCGTTCAAGAGGTCGCGCTCGCGCCGGCCATACTTCGCCAGGTCGACGCAGATGCAGAACCCCTGGCAGCCGGCGTCGACGGCGCGCTGGGCCTGGGCGTCGACCCAGTCGGCGTCGCCGCGCACGTAAAGCTGGAAGGCGATGCGGCCGGGCGAGAGCGCCGCCACGTCCTCGATCTCGGGCTCGTTGATGCAGCTCTTCATGGTCAGAATGCCGAAGCTCTCGGCGGCCCGGATCTGGTTGGCGATGCCGCCGTCGGGCCAGATAAGTTGCATCAGCCCGACCGGCGCGAAAAAGACCGGGATGCGCAAATCGCAACCAAGAAACGTCGTCGAGGGATCGACATCCAATACATCGCGCAGTACCCGCGGCCGAAACGCCAGGCGGTCCAGCGCCTGGCGGTTGCGCCTGAGCGTGGTCTCCGATTCGGCGCCGCCCGAGACGAAATCCCACATCACCGGGTCCATGCTCTGGCGCGCCGCCATGGCGATCTCCTGCAGTGTCAGCATGGACTGGATGGGATCCTCGGTATTTTCTTCCTGCGCCATCGCTGGTGCCCCCTCGAATTCCGGCCGGCTAATCTGGCATCCTTCGCGGCCCAAAACAACACGGGTCCTGGCGGCTTGCCGGCGAGACTTTCAAAGCCCACAATCCGGCGCCATGGAGGCCGAAACGAGCAAAGCCGAGCGCTGGCAGCGCTACTACCAGGAGACCGGTGCCCGGCCGCCGCGCGAGACGTTGCTGTATGCGCTGGATCGCTTCGCCGAGGAAGGACGCGGTCCCGGCTTCGGCGTCGACCTCGGCTCCGGCAACGGCCGCGACACCGTCGAACTCTTGCGCCGGGGCTGGCGGGTATTGGCTGTCGACGCCCAAGAGGCCGCCATAGCCGGCCTGGTCGAGCGGCCGGATTTGCCGGCTGCGGGCGAACTCGAAACCCTGGTCTCGCGCTTCGAGGCGGCCGAGTGGCCCAAGGTCGACCTGGTCAATTCCAGTTTCGCCCTGCCGCTCTGCCCGGCCGCGGATTTCCACACCACCTGGCGGCGTATCAAAGCCTCGCTCAAGCCCGGTGGCCGCTTCTCCGGCCACTGGTTCGGCCCCTTTGATGACTGGGCCGATGATCCCACCATCACCCACCTCGAACGCAGCCAGGCCGAAGAGCTGCTGGCCGGCCTAGAAATCGAGCACTTTCGCGAAGAAGAAGACGACACGGTAACGCCCCGGGGCCAACCCAAGCACTGGCACATCTTCCACATCGTGGCCCGCCAGGGGGCAGCGTGACGGCGCCCGCCGGGGATTGGGTCGAGCCGGCGCTGCACCAGCGCGCGGCCTCGCGGCTGTTGCTGCTCGATGCCGCCCGCGGCGTCGCCATCCTGATGATGGTGGCCTACCACCTGGCCTGGGACCTGACGGCCTACCGCCTGGTCGAGGTGCCGCTCTACGACAGTTTTTTCTGGCTGGCCTTTCGTTCCTTCATCCCGACCTGTTTTCTCATAATCGTCGGCCTCAGCCTGGTGCCGGCCTATGCAAAGGGCGTTCAGGCCACCAAGCTGGCGAAACGCTTGGTTTTGGTCGGCGGCGGCGCGGCGCTGGTCAGCCTGGCCACCTGGTTCAGCTATCCCCAGACCTGGATCTTCTTCGGCGTGCTGCATTCGATCGCTGTCGCCAGCGTGCTGGCGCTGCCGCTTATCCGGGCACCCTATTGGATTTTGTGGCTGCTCGGCTTGGGCGTCCTGGCGGCGCCCTATTTCCTCGCCTATCCCGTCTTCGACGTACCCTGGCTCTGGTGGCTGGGGCTGGTCGAGGTCTGGCCCCCGACCAACGATTACGTGCCCATCTTCCCCTGGTTCTCGGCCGTCATCGCCGGCCTGGCGCTGGGGCGGCTCTGGTTCGCGAACGGCCCGCCGCCCTGGCTGGCCTGGCGAGCCCCGGGCTCGGCCGGCGCAGTGCTCGACTTCCTGGCCTGGGGCGGGCGTCATGCGCTTGCCATCTACCTTTTGCACCAGCCGATCCTGCTGGGCCTGGTCTGGATGCTCTACGTGGCTCTCACGGGCGAGAGCGGCGGCGGTTTCTTGGGGCGCTAAAAAGAAAAACTGTTGAAATCGGAAAGATGACAACTTACTTGTCATCTTGACAATATGATTGTCGTAAATCCGATGAGGTTCCGCCATGACTTCGCACACCGTCAGCTCCGCCGACCACGCGCACGCCGTGGTGCGCCCGCCGCGCCTCTACCTGGCCGCCCTTATCGTGGCTTTCGCCCTCGACTGGTGGTGGCCCACGACTTTCCTGCCGGCCGGCAGCGCCTGGCCGCTGGGGGCGGTCTTGTTCGCCGCCGGCGTCGCCATCATGACCGTTGCCGTGCGCCAGTTCCGCCGCGCCGGCACCAACGTGCCGACGGTCGAGCCCACAATGGCCATCGTCAGCGACGGCCTCTAAGTGCGTGGGCGGGGGAGTTATGCGCGCTTCATTTCGGTCTGTCGCGTGGGCCGGCAGGACCTCGGGCGCTGGCTGGGACGAAACGGCTGGGCCGTGGCCTATCGGCGCTATTCCCGCGATTACGTCGGCGCGGAAGCGGCGGCGCGGGCCGCCGGCCTGGGGCTTTGGTCGGGATCCTTCGTGATGCCCTGGGACTGGCGGCGGGGAAAAAATCCGGAAATTCTATTCTGAACCCAATTTACGGACTGGTTCCCTTCCTGGTCGGGGGGACACGAACCGAATTGCGGGCAATTCGGATCATGTCCCTTTCAGCCTAACCGCGGTAGCTGGCGGCCTCTTCGAACATCGCCACGACGTTCTCGGGCGGCACGTCGGGCTGGATGTTGTGCACGGAATTAAGCACGTAGCCGCCGCCGGCACCTAGCGTGTCGATGATGTGGCGGACGTTTTCGCGCACCTCGTCCGGTGTGCCGAAAGGCAGCACGTGCTGGGTGTCGATGCCGCCCCAAAAGGTCAGGCGGTCGCCGTACTTTTTCTTCAAACTCGCCGGTTCCATGTTCTTGGCCGCCACCTGGACCGGGTTGAAGCCGTCGATGCCCATCTCGATGAGATCATCAAAGAGCGCCTCGACCGAACCGCAGCAGTGATAGGTGAGCTTGGCGCCGCGGTCCTTGACGGCGCCGAACATGCGGGCGTGGCGGGGCTTCACCAGCTTGCGGTAGATCTCTGGGCTGAAAAGCGTGGCCTGTTGCGTCGCCATGTCGTCGCCGAAAAAGACCAGATCCACCAGGTCGCCGACCTCGTCGAGCGCGTTGTGCGCCACCTTGACCCAATGGTCGGCGACGATGTCCATCATGCGAGCCGTGTATTCGGGATGGCGGTGCAGGTCCATCAGCCAGTCGCCGTAGCCGCGCACGAACTGGCAGCAGTGGACCACGCCGACGGGCAAATTCAGCATCACGGCGCAGTCCGTGTCGTGCAGCTTCTGGGCCTTCTCACGCAGGCCTTCGTAATAGCCCGGGTTGTCCGGATCGGGCCAATCATGGGCTTCGAGGTCGGCCATCTCCGGGGTCTTGTTGTAGAACGGGCCGTCGACGTTGATGTAGGGGTGGACGTCGCGTTTCTCCCAGGTCGTGCCCCATTCGTCGATGTAATGGTCGTCATCGAGGCGCTTGCCGCCGCCGCCCTGGTAGGCGCCCAGGCCGAGGAATCGGGTGTCGACGTTGAAGCGCTCGAGGATGGCGTCGTCGGGGATGACGGTGCGCGAGCGCGCCACGGCCGTTCCCGGTTCCGTGGTGATGCCCAGGTGCTTGCGCAGGCGTTCGTAGGCCGTGAAGTATATTGTCGTGGCGATGCCGCCGCCGAAATCGATCGGCGTGCGGTCGGTGGGCCGGCGTTCGAGGGCGGCAATGATGCGTTCGCGGGAGGTCATTTCGCTCATGGTTCCGTTCCTCTTCTAAAGTCCCAGCAGCGGCGGCAGGCCGGCCAGCGTGGTGATTTCGGCGTCGGGTTGGCCGGGCATGCGCTCGGGCTTCTGGCCGTAACGGTTGACCCAGACCACCTGGTAGCCGAAGGCCGAGCCGGCATAGGCGTCCCAACTGTTCGATGATTGGAAGCAAATCTCCGAGGCGCTGCCGCCCAGCCAGTCGACGGCGAGCTGGTAGACTTTGGGGTCGGTCTTGAAGACGCCGACCTCTTCCACCGAGAGCACGGCATCGAGGAGGTCGCCGATGCCCGCCCCACCGACGGCGGCCGCCAGCATGTCGGGCGAGCCGTTGGACAGGATGGCGGTCTTGAGGCCGCCGGATTTGAGGCGCTCGAGCGTCTCCGGCACTTCCTCGAAGGCGTCGAGCTCCAAATAGTAATTGAGCAGGCGGTCGCGCAGCGCCGCGTCATCGAGGCCGAGACTGTCCATGGCGTAGTCCAGGGCTTCGCCGGTGACCTGCCAGAAGTCGGCGTGCCTGCCCATCAGGCTGCGCAGCCAGGTGTACTGCAGCTGCTTGTCGCGCCAGGCCGCCGACAAGGGGTTCGCCTGGTCGCCCAGGGCATCGCGGCAACTGGCCGTGGCGGCGTTGAAATCGAAAATCGTACCGTAGGCGTCGAACACGCAGGCGCCGACGTTTTGGATGGTCGCTGCGGCCATGTCCCCTCCTGATCCGCGGTCTTCCGGCGGCCGCGCCGGGGGCCACGGGGTGAGCTTGTTGGCGCCCTTCTTGGACCCCTGCGGCGCAATGACCGACCCTTGTCAGGGCATTGCCAGGGCACTGATTGACTTCCCCGGGGCGCCCCAATAGCCTAATATATCAGACGGCGATTTCCTGTATACGGCAATCACCGAACTGGAGCGATCGCCTCGTTATGCCTTGGCGGTCTCTAGGGGGGAAAGGGCGGGCTGGCGGCGCCGCCGCCGGCCTTGCATTTGGGGCAGCAACTGAGTCAACAGGGAGACGACTCGTGAACAAACATATCTTCAAGGCGACGCGCCTTGCCGGGCTGGCCATCCTCTCCGGCGCTCTGCTGGCGGCAGCCACCACGGCCGGCGCCCAAACCAAATGGAAACTGGCCAGTGCCTGGGGCGGCGGACCGCTCCAGGAGCTTGGCGCCAAGGGCTTTGCCGCCAACGTCGAGATGCTGACCAACGGCGGCATCAAGGTTCAGGTTTTCCCCTCCGGCACCTTGGGCAAATCCTTCAAGGTGACCGAAACCGTCAAGAACAATGTGGCCCAAGTCGGCCATCACTGGTCGGGCTACGACTGGGGCAAGGACACCACGGCGGTGGCCTTCGGCAGCTTTGCCGGCAGCATGGATGCCGAGCGCACCATCCATTGGCTCTATGAAGGCGGCGGCCAGGAACTGTGGGCCCAGTGGCGCGACGAGAAATTCGGCGTCGTCGGCTTCCCCTGCGGTATCCGCACGGCCGAGGCCTTCCTGCATTCCAGGAAGGCGGTACGAACCATGGCCGACCTCAAGGGCCTTAAGTTCCGCACCGCCGGGGCCTGGCAGGCGATTTCCAAGCAGCTCGGCGCGGCCCCCGTCAGCCTGCCCGGCGGCGAGGTCTACACATCGCTCGAACGCGGCGTCATCGATGCCACCGAGTGGGGCACGCTTTACGAGAACATCTCGGTAGGCTTTCACAAGATCGCCAAGTACGTGATCATTCCCGGCGTCCACCAGCCTTCGGCGCCCTTCGAGTGCGTCGTCAACAAGGCCGCCTGGGGCAAACTTTCGGCCCGCGATCAGGGCTTGGTCAAACTGGCCGGCAAGATGACGACCATCGACTTCTGGACCAAGGTCGGTCACGAGGACGCCAAGGCGCTGGACTTCTACCGCAAGGCCGGCAACGAGATCATCGAGCTCGATGAGAGCGTTCAGAAAGAGGTCAAGAAGATGGCCGTCAAGTGGGGTGACGAACAGGCCGCCAAGAACAAATGGTTCGCCAAGGTCTGGAAGGCCCAGAAGGCGTACGACGTCCTGTGGAAAGACGCGGCGCGTTACCGCAACACCAAGGGCTGATTTGTCTGAAACCAGGGGCGCCGGTCTCCGGCGCCCCGACTTTCCCGATTGTCCGCTGAAACAACGCCAGAGAATTCCATGCTGACGTTCGTGCGGCTTTGCGAGCGCTTGACCGGCAGCTTCGGTATGGTTGCCGCCTGGGTGGTGGTGCCGCTGGTGCTGGCCACGGTATTCGAGGTTTTTTCGCGCTACGTTCTCAACGATCCCACCATCTGGGCCTACGAGATCGGCTACATGGCCACCGGCACCAACTTCATGCTGGGTATGGCTTTCACGCTGCGCGAACGCGGCCACATTCGCATCGACGTGCTGTATACCCGTTTCGATGAGCGAACCAAGGCGCTGGTCGATCTGCTGAGCTATGTGGTGTTGCTGCTGCCGCTGGCGTTCTGGTTGAGCCTCGATCTCTGGAGCTATGCCTTTGATGCCTACGTGATCGGCGAGGTGACCGGCGAATCGGCCTGGAACCCGCTGGTCTGGCCCTTCCGCATGACCTTTTTCGCGGGCTTTTGCCTGCTCGTCGTGCAGGGCCTGGTGGAAACCATCAAGGTGACCTATTTCCTGCTTGGCTGGGAACTCGAAGCGGCAGGGAGCTCGCCGTCGGATGGGTGATTATCTTGGCCTTTTGATGTTTCCGGCCGTGCTGGCGCTGCTATTCATGGGTGTCCACGTGGCCATCGCCCTGATGAGTGTGGGCTTTGTCTTCGGCCTCATCACCTTCGACACCGCGGTGATCCATCAGTTTATCCAGAAGATCGACGCCGTGGCCTCGAACTTCGTGCTGGCGGCGGTACCGCTGTTCGTCTTCATGGGATCGATGCTCGAGCGCTCCGGCATTGCCGAAAAGCTGTTTGAGGCCATCCATCTCTGGACCCGCAGGCTGCCCGGCGGCCTGGCGCTGGGCACCATCGTCATGTGCGTCATCTTCGCCGCCTCGTCCGGCGTCATCGGCGCCACCGAAACGGTGGTCGGCCTGCTCGCCATTCCGGTGATGTTGCGCTATGGCTACGACAAGGGACTGATTTCCGGCACCATCTGCGCCGGCGGCTCGCTGGGCACCATCATTCCGCCCTCGGTCGTCGTCGTCGTGCTGGGGCCGGTGGCCGACGTCTCGGTGGGCGATCTTTTCGTCGGCATGTTCATACCGGGCATGATCATGGCCGGCCTTTACCTGGTTTACATCCTGGGGCGCTGCCTCATCGACCCCAAGGCCGGACCGCGCCTTCCGCCGTCGCCGGACGATATCGGCTTGTGGCCAAAAATCTGGATCACCCTGATCGCTTTCTTGCCGCCGGCGGCAATGATTTTCGCCGTGCTGGGCTCGATCGTGCTGGGCTGGGCGGCACCGACCGAGGCCGCGGCCATGGGCGCGGCGGGCGCCGTCATCCTCACAGTCATCTATCGCACCTTCAGCTTCGCTGTGTTGCAAGAGGCCCTGATCAAGACCCTCAAGGTGACCTGCATGATCATGATGATCCTGCTCGGCGGCAGCATGTTCTCGGGCGTCTTCGTGGCCTCGGGCGGCGTGGCGCTGACGGAACAGCTCATTCAGACGGCCCAAATGGCGCCTTGGGTGACCATCGGCCTGTTCCTGTTGATCAGTTTCGTCTGCGGCTTCTTCCTCGATTGGATTTCCATCCTGCTGATCTTCATTCCGGTCTTCATTCCGCTGGTCAAGGGCTTCGGCTACGATCCGGTGTGGTTCTGCGTGCTCTTTCTGATCGTCATTCAGACCAGCTATTTGACGCCGCCGATGGCACCGGCCATCTTCTATCTGCGCGGCATCAGCCCACCCGAGATCGAGCTCAAGCACATGTTCGCAGGCGTCACACCCTTCGTGGTGCTGCAGATCATCACGCTCATCGTGGTGGCACTGTTTCCGCTGACCGTGCTGTGGTTGCCGGCCAAGGTATTGGGTTTCAACTAGTGAAATATCAGCCCCGGGGGGGCAAGTGGGCATGAGCGAACGCGCCATTGATCGGGAAACCATCGAGATCGTCGAGGGCGAGGAGAGCTTTGCCGATCGCGCCTACCGCGGCATCGAGGAGCTCATCGTCTCGCTACAAGTCGAGCCCGGGGCCATCCTCACCGAGCAGGGGTTGTCCGCCATGTTGGGGCTGGGGCGGACGCCGATCCGCGAGGCCCTGCAGCGCCTGGCCCGCGAGCATCTGGTGGTGATCATGCCCCGGCGCGGCATTCGGGTCACGGAAATGCGCGTCGCCGAGCAACTGAAGGTGCTGGAGGTGCGGCGCGAGTTGGAACGCTACGTCGCCGTCAGCGCCGCCCGCCGTACCACGCCCGAGGAAAAGGCACGTTTCGTCGAAATGGCCGGGCTGATGACCGAGGCCGCCGCCCGGGGCGATGAGGTCAGCTTTCTCAGGCTGGATCGCGAATTCAACGTTTTTACCGCCCAATGCGCCCGCAACGCCTATGCCGAGGCCGCCATCGCGCCGCTGCATGCGTTGTCACGCCGCTTCTGGACCCTGCACCTGCACCAGGCCGGCGGCCTGCCGCAGGCGGCGGCCGTTCATGCCGCCATCATGCGGGCCATCGCCGCCAGCGACGAAGCCGCCGCCGCCCAGGCCACCGATCGCCTGCTCGACTGGGCTCGGGATTTTACCGCCAAGACCGAGGTGCCTTAAGGCCACTTAGGTGGATCTCATACGAAATCCGAATGATTAATTTGAATTTCGTATGATTCTTGCTTGGCCCCTTGCCGGGGGACACGCATCCGTGCACTTGGCCGCCGCCCGTGTGGCGGCTCGTACCGAATCCGAATTAATCAATCGGATTCGGTATTAATCGTTCGGCCGCTCAGCCAGAAAATCGCACGATGGCGCTGCCGGGTGTGGTGACGTCGCCCTGGGCGTCCTTGACGAAAAGCTCGAGCGTGGCTTCCCGGCTCTCGGCCTCGACGGCGCTGACGCTGCCGCCCGATACCAGGCTGTCGCCAAGATATGACGCCTTGCGGTTGGAATACTGGAATTCGACCAGCACCGCATCCTCGCCGATCCATTCCAGCACGGTCTGGGTCAGCCAGTCGCCCTGCAGCGGGCCGTCGATGACCACGCCCGGGTGCTTCTCGACCTCGGTGGTATAGCGCTCGTCGTAGTGGATGCGGTGGGCGTTCCAGATGGCCGCGTTATAGAGAAAAAGCGAGACGTTGCTGGGCCTGTGGCTGCGTTCAGGGAGCGCATCGCCGACTTTGATGTGTTCGAAATCAGGCATCGTTCTCACCTCACGATCCGGGTTTGGCTCTCGTCCATCACCGGCTCGCCGTCCGCGGTCTCGACCTTCAGTTCATAGACCACGAAGATCAGCGGACCGCTGGAGCCCTGCTTCTCGAAGATATCGGCAAGCTGGAGCGTGCCCACCAGCACGTCACCGGGGCGTACCGCGCGGTGATAGCGCACCTTGATGCCGCCCGCCATGACGCGCTTCAGAGGGAGCTCCGGCAGCAGCGACTGCCGGGCGATGCCGTCGGGGCCGAGCTGGTCGAGCGGCACCACCTCGCGGAAGGCGCCGAAGGCGAACATGGGCGGTGCCTCGTCGCCCTCGCGATACTTGGCCAGGCGCTGTTCGGTGGCGATGGCGTACTTGACGATGTCGCGGCGCGTCACCTCGACCCGCACCGGCGGCTCGGAGCGGCCGATCCAGGCACGGATTTCCGGCGTAATCAGTTCCGCCATTTGCTTTCCTCAAGCTGACAATTGAAAAGGCTGAGACTATCTTGCCTTTGGTTGGGGCCAAGGGGGAGAGAAAATGTCCGCGAGCAAGCCGATCCTGCACAACCAGCTCTGCGACGAGTTGGGCATCGACTACCCCATCTTTCTCGCCGGCATGGGTGGGCGCAACAATCCCACGCCGCCCGAGCTGGTGGCCGCGGTCTCCGAGGCCGGCGGCATGGGCGTGCTCGGCGTCGCGGCGCTCGAGGCGGAGGAAATCCGTTACCGCATACGAGAGGTCCGCAAACTCACCAACCGGCCTTTCGGCGTCGATACCCTGTTGCCGGTGCGCCTGACGGAAGCCGCACCAACGCGTTCCGGGGTGCGCCGGCAGATCCAGAAAGACCATCCCGAACATTGGCGGTTCATGACCGAGCTCACGACCCAGCAAGGCCTGCCCGAGCGCCCGGTGGAAAACGAACTCGTCGGCAATGAGCCCTTCATGCGCCAACAACTCGACGCCATCCTCGACGAAAAGGTGCCGCTGTTCGTCGCCGCGCTTGGTGATCCCGGCTTCATCGAGGAACGCGCCCACGCCCAGGGCATGAAGCTGATGGGCATCGCCGGCAACGTGCGCAATGCGCGCCGCCAGGTCGAAGCCGGTACCGACCTGGTGATCGCCGGCGGCAACGAGGCCGGCGGCCATATCGGGCCGATCGCCAGCTTTCCCCTGATCCCGCAACTGGTCGACGCCATCGCGCCGGTGCCGGTGGTGGCCGCCGGCGGCATTGCCGACGGCCGCGGCGTGGCCGCCGCCCTGGCGCTGGGGGCCCAGGCCGCTTGGGTCGGCACGGCTTTTCTGGTGGCCGACGAGTGCGGCATTCCGGAATATCAAAAGCAGCAGATCATCGATGCCCAATCCACCGATTTCGTGGTCAGCCGGGCCTGGACGGGAAAGCCCACCCGAAGTTTCAACAACCCCATGACCCGGGCCTGGGCCGAATCCGACCTGGAGCCCCTGGAGGCACCGGTGCAAAAGGTGCTGGTGGAAGACTTTCATCAGGCCGCCATAGAGACAGACCGCCAGGAGCTTTGGTTCAATCCCGCCGGCCAGATCGGTGGCATGCTGACGCGAAGGCGCCCGGCCGCGGAAATCCTCGAGGACATGGTGCTCGGTGCCATCGAGGTGCTGAAAGGGCTGCGGGCGGAAGTCTCTGTCGCCTAGTACCCCCGGGTGCAAAGGGATGGCTGGCCGATGGTTGCTGGCACTTTGTGTTCCAGAGCACTTACAATGCGCTGAAAGTACAGAACAGCTCAGTACAGTACCGGGAGGACGAGCCATGAACACGGACACGACGCAGGCAGGCGATTCGGCCCCTGAAATCTTCGATCTCGGCGAGCGGCCGGCTTTGGGCGTGGTGCCGCAAAAGATGCACGCCTTCGTGGTTCGCCAGGACCGCTTCGGCGAGCCTGAGCAAGCCTGGCAGCGCGAGACCATCGCGACCCCCGCGCTGGGGCCCAAGGACGTGTTGGTCTACGTCATGGCGACGGGTATCAATTACAACAACGTCTGGGCAGCCCTCGGTTATCCCGTCGACGTCATCGCCGAGCGCCAGAAAAAGGGCGAGCCCGAGGACTTTCACGCCGGCGGCAGCGATTGCTCGGGCATCGTCTGGGCCATCGGCGACCAGGTCAGCGAGGTGGCCGTTGGCGACCAGGTCGTGGTCCACAGCGGCTGGTGGGAACCGGACGATCCCTGGGTGCTCTCGGGCCGCGATCCGATGCTGGCGCCGTCCACCCGGATCTGGGGTTACCAGACCAACTACGGCAGCTACTGCCAGTTCGCCCGGGCCCAGTCGCACCAGTGCCAGCCCAAGCCCAAGCACCTGACCTGGGAACAGGCGGCGTGTTACATGCTCTGCGCTTCCACCGCCTATCGCATGCTGATGGGCTGGCCGCCCCACACCGTCGAGGATGGCGATGTGGTGCTGGTTTGGGGTGCCGCCGGCGGTCTCGGCAGCTTGGCGCTGCAAATCGTCGCGGCCCACGGCGGCAAGCCCGTGGCCGTGGTTTCCGACGAGGCCAAACGTCAATTCTGCCTCGACCACGGCGCCGTCGGCGTGGTCAACCGCAACGACTTCGACCATTGGGGCACCATGCCCGATACGGCGAGCCAGGAATGGGGCCAATGGATGAAGGGCGCACGGGGCTTCGGCAAGGCCATCTGGGATTGCCTGGGAGAGCGACAGAACCCGCGGATCGTGTTCGAGCATCCGGGCGAGGCGACCTTGCCGACGTCGGGTTTCGTCTGTGACACGGGTGGCCTGATCGTGATCTGCGCCGGCACCAGCGGCTACAACATCAGCATGGATCTGCGCTACCACTGGATGATGCAAAAGCGCTTCCAGGGCAGCCACCTGTCCAACGACGAACAGGCGGCGGCGGCCAACCAGCTGGTCATCGACAAGAAAGTGGACCCCTGCCTATCGGACACCATGCCGTTCGACGAGATAGGCCAGGCCCATCAGCTGATGCACGAGAACCGGCATCCCTACGGCAACATGGCCTGTCTGGTGAACGCCACGGAAACGGGTCAAGGCGCGGGCTAAGGCCCATGTGCCAGTATTTGCTGCCTGCCAGGCCGCCACCGTGCCGTCGGTATCCTGTTCCATGAGCCGCGTGTAGCCCACCACGTCGGCGGCCAGGATAGCTGAAAGCCGCCGTTGAACGCCGTTCTCGTTCACCGAATGCCCCCCCGAAGGTGTCGGCGAAATCCTACACGATCTTGGCTTGGTGGGGCGATTCGGCGGGACATTCCGGTGGCAAGGCAGTGTTCACAGATTGATACGGTAGATCTCGACGGCGTTGTCGCGAAACAGCCGGCGGCGCTCGGCCTGGCCCAGATCGGCGACGATTTCCTGAAAACCATCGAAGATGGTGTCTAGGCTGTCGGCGGCCAGGCTGTCGACCGGCCAGTTGGAGGCGAACATGGCGCGCCCGGCCCCGAAGACCTCGATGGCATCAAGCACCACGCGGCGGTTGGCGGCCGCTGTCCAGGGCTGGCCGGCCCGGCCCAGGCCGGAGATCTTGAGGGCCGTGTTGGGCTCGGCGGCGAATTCCTCGATGGCGGTTCGCCACACCGCCAGCGCCGCCTCGTCGCGGTCTGTCGGCAGGCCGGTGTGGTTGAGGATGATGAGGGTGTCGGGAAAGTCCCGGGCCAGCGCCGCCGCTTCGCCGAGCTGGCTCCACGGCGCCTGCAAGTCGTAATGAAAGCCGTGCCGGGCGAGCAGGGCATAGCCCTGGCGCCATTGGGGGTCGGCCATGGAGACCGGCTTTTGCCGGATGGAACGCAAGAGCGGATATTGGGCGTGGCCGGCCAGCACCTCGGCGATATCCGCGCGGGCGAAATCGGCCCAGCCCACCACCGCGTTGGGCAAGCCGTGGCGTTCGGCGATCTCCTGCAACCAGGCGCTTTCGGCCACCGGATCCTCACGCGCCCATTCGGCCTCCATGTGCACCGTGGCGACGACGTTCTGCCGGGCCGCGTCGCGCCGGTAATCGTCGGGCAGGTAGTCGCGCTTGATGGCGTCGTAGTTGTCGCCGTAACGAAATCCCACCAGCGACTCGTCCTGCAGCCAGGGATAGGGGTTGCGCCCCAGGTCCCAGAAGTGCTGGTGGGCGTCGACGATCTCAGGCATCGCCCAGCACGATAGCGCCGGAGGCCGCCAGTTCCTCAATCTCGGCGGTGGCGTAGCCGTATTCCAGGAGCACCTCGCGGGTGTGCTGGCCGAAGGTGGGGGCCGGCCGGTGGACGCCGCCCGGTGTTGTGCCGAACTTGACCGGCGGGCCCAGGGTTCGCACCCGCCCGGCCAGCGGGTGGTCGGTCTCCAGCACCATGTCGCGGGCCAGCACCTGTTCGTTCGCGTGCATCTCGGCCACGTCGAGGATGGGGCCGGCCGGAACGCGAGCTGCTTCCAGGATTTCCAGCCATTGGGCGCTGGTCTTGGTGGTGAAGACGGCTTCGAGCTCGGCGATCAGTTCCGCCCGGTTGGCCATGCGGCCCTCGTTGTCGGCAAAACGCGCATCCTGGGCCAATTCCGGCCGGCCGATGGCCTCGACCATGAGACCCCAAGTGCGCGGGTTGGCGGCGCCGAGATTGAAATAGCCGTCCTGGGTACGAATCGCCTGGTAGGGCGCGTTCAAGGGATGGGCCGAACCCATGGCGCGGGGCGGATCACCAGTGGCGAAGCTGATGGCCGATTGCCAATAGGTATGGACGATGCCGGCCTCCATCAGCGAGGTGTCGACCATCTGGCCTTCGCCGGTTTTCAGCCGCCGCGTATAGGCGGCCAGAATTCCCATGGCCAGCAGGATGCCGGCGGTGATGTCGGCCACCGGCGCGCCGACCTTGACCGGCGGCCGTTCGGGTCCCTCGCCGGTGATTGACATCAGCCCGGAATAGCCCTGGGCCACCAGATCGAAACCGCCGCGCAAGGCATAGGGCCCGGTGCGCCCGAAGCCGGAGATGGCGCCGTAGATCAGGCCGGGATTGGTTTTCCGCAGCGTCTCGAAATCGAAACCGAGTTTGGCCATGGTGTCGGGGCGGTAGTTCTCGGTCACCACGTCGGCGGTCTCGAGGAGCTTCCGCAGCACGCCTTTGCCATCCTCGGTCTTGAGATCGATGACCATGCCGCGCTTGTTGCGGTTCATCATCAAAAACGCCGCCGATTCGCCGTTGACGTCGGGCGGCAGCGTGTGCCGCGTGTCGTCGCCCTCGAGTTTCTCGACCTTGATCACGTCGGCGCCCATGTCGGCCAGCATCAGGCCGCAGGTGGGGCCGGCCATGACGTGGCAGAGCTCGATCACCTTGACGCCCTCGAGCGGGCCGAAAGGTTCCATCTTCAGCGCCCTTCGAATTCGGGGTTCTTCTTGGCCAGGAAGGCGTGGTAGCCGATCTGGAAATCCTCGGTGGCGAAGCAATCGTAGCTCTCGTCGCGCTCGGCCTCGGTCAGCGGGGCCGGGTCCATCAGGCGGTTGACGAACTGTTTGTGCCAGCGCGCTGTCAGCGGCGCGCCTTCGGCGATGCGCCGCGCACTGGCATAGGTCGCGGGTTCGAGGTCGTAATCGGGCACGACACGATTGACCAGGCGTTTTCCCAGGGCCTCCTCGGCGCCGAAAACGCGGCCCTCGAGCAGGATCTCCAGCGCCGCCGCCTTGCCCACGATCTCGATCAGCGGCTGCATCTCGTCGATCGCCACGACCAGGCCCAGGCGCTTGACGGGGATGCCGAAACGGCCCGATTCGCCGGAGATGCGCAAATCGCAACAGGCCGCCAGCTCGAGTCCGCCGCCGACGCAGACGCCGCCGATCATGGCGATCACGGGATGGCGCAGCGCGGCCAAGGTGCGCAGCGTGCCGTGGGTCTTGAGGGCGTAGGCGCGGGCCTGTTCGGCCGTTGAGCGCTCGGTCTCGAATTCCGAAATATCGGCCCCGGCGGCAAAGGCCTCGTCGCCGGCGCCGCGCAGCACGACGCAGCGCACCGTACCGTCGGATTCGAGTTCGGCGAGAATCTCACCGAGTCTGCGCCACATGAAAACATTCAGCGCATTGCGCCGCTCGGGCGCGCTCAAGGTCACCGTCACGATGCCCCCGTCACGGGCCAGTAGAACGTCACCAGACATGGAACTCTCCGCCAAACGGCGCGCCGCGTGCGCCGGGGGGAAATCTGCGGGCCGGGCCGGTCGTTGTCAACGATGGGCACCCAGCGCCGCCGCCTGGCGGGCGCGGTCCTCGATGGCCTGCCAGTCGCCCGCCGCCAGCAGCTCCGTCGGCGCCGGCCAGGAGCCGCCGACGCAGACGACGTTGTCGAGGGCCAAATATTCCGCCGCGTTGGACTGGTCGATGCCGCCCGTGGGACAGAATCGAAGTTCCGGGAAAGGCCCGGCGAAGGCCCGTAACGCGGCGCTGCCGCCGGCCGGCTCGGCCGGGAAGAATTTCAAAGTCGTGAGGCCGAGCCTCCGGGCGCGCTGCACTTCGGAGGCCGTGGCGACGCCGGGAAGATAGGGCAGGCCGGCCTCGGCCGCCGCTGCCACCAGATCGGCATCGAACCCCGGGCTGACGGCGTAGCGCGCCCCGGCGGACCGCGCGGCGGCTATTTCCTCGGGCCTGGTCAGCGTGCCGACGCCCACCACGGCCTCGGGGACGGCCGCTACCATGGCCTCAACGGCCGCCAGTGCGGCGGCGCTGCGCAGCGTCACCTCCAGCACCGTCAAGCCGCCGGCCACCAGGGCCCGGCCCAGCGGCACGGCAATGGAGAGGTTTTCGATGGTCAGTACCGGCACCACCGCGACCGGTGCCAGCAGTTCCTCGATGGTCGTTCGGTCAGTCATTCACGGCTTTCCTTCGGAAGTATCGCGCCATGGCAGCCGATGACCCGGGCCGCCAATTGGTGGCCCGCCGCGGCGGCCGCCGCCGGGGCCCGGCCGGCCAGGCGGGCCGCCAGATAGGCGGCGTTGAAGCTGTCGCCGGCACCGGTGGTGTCGACGGGCGCCAGGGTCTCGGGCACCGGGATGGTCGTTGTTCCTCCCTCGGCCGCCACCAGGCAGCCGTCCGCGCCCATCTTAACGACGACCTCGGCCACCCCGGCGGCGCGGTGGCGGGCGGCACAGGCGGCGCCATCGCCGTCGCCATAAAGCGCCTGTTCGTCGTCGAGCGTCGGCAGCGCGATGTCGACCAGCGGCAGCAGGCGATCGAACTCAGTCCGTGCCGCCGCCGCCTCGGGCCAGCCGCGGGGCCGGTAGTTGCTGTCGAAGGCAAGACGCAGACCACCCGCCTTGAGCTCGCCCAGACGTCCCGCCAGCGCCTGGCATCCGGCCGCACCGATTACCGAGAGCGTGATACCGGAGAGATAGACCCAGTCGTAGGCCGCCAGGGACTCGAGCACGGCGGCGCCGTCGCCGGCAAAGAGTTCGCGGGCCGGGGCCCGGTCGCGCCAGTAATAGAAACTGCGCTCGCCGCCCTCATTGGTGCGAATGAGATAAAGCCCGGGCAGCCGGCCCGGCCGGCGCACGATGCCTTCGATGCCGACGCCCTCGGCCTGCCAGGCGCGCAGCATTTCGTCGCTGAAGGGATCATCGCCCAGCGCCGTCAGGTAATCGACCGAAACGCCGGCCCGGGCGAGGTAGACGGCGGTATTCAGGGTATCGCCGCCAAAGCCGATGCGGGCCCGGCCGGCCGGCCCCGAGATCTCGATCATGCATTCGCCGATGGCCGCGACCTTCACGACGGCCTCCACGGCAGGGTCTTAGGCCCGGAGCGGCCGAAACAGCGGCAGCGTCGTGTCGCCCCGCTCCTCGAACACCACCTCGACCGGCATGTCGGCGCTGATCTTGGCGGGGTCGCAGCCGACGATGTTGGTGGGCAGGCGCACCCCTTCCTCGAGCTCGACCAGGGCCACGGCATAGGGCACCTCGCCGGCGTAGATCTCCTTGGGCACGGCATGGGTGACCACGATCCAGCTATAGACCCGGCCGCGGCCCGAGGCCCTGACGTGCTCTACCGAGGCGCTGCCGCAATGGGGGCAAAGCCCGACCGGCGGAAAGCGCAGGCGAGTGCAGTCTGCGCAGCGCTGGATGATCAGCTCGTGGCGGGCGCAGGCCTCCCAGAAGGTGCGCGAATCGGCGTCGAGAGTGGGTGTTGGTTTCTGTGGTTTCTGTGGCTTCCGCGTCATGCTCAGTTCCCCAGCACCAGGGCGCTGCCGCAGGTCATGGCGCCGGCCGTGGTCAGCGCAATCTCGGCGCCCTCGACCTGGCGTGGCCCGGCCTCGCCGCGCAACTGCTCGACCGCCTCGACGACGTGGTTGAGGCCGTGGATATAGGCCTCGGACAAGAGCCCGCCGTGGGTGTTGATGGGCAAGCTGCCGTCGCTGGCAATATGGCCGTCGGCCACGAAGTCGCCGCCCTCGCCGTCTTTGCAGAAACCGAAACCTTCGAGCTGCATGAGCACGCTGTAGGTGAAGCAATCGTAGATCTCGGCCACGTCGACGTCGCCGGGGCCGACACCGGCGCTTCGCCAAAGGTCTTCGGCGATGTAGCGGCTGTAGTTGTGGGCGTGTTCGGGCCAGCGCATGGCGTCAAACAGGTCATCACCCTGGTTGGGGCCGCCGCCGTAGGCCGCGCCCATGATGCGAACGGGTTTTTGTTTGAGATCGCGGGCCCGCTCGGCGCTGGTCACCAGCACGGCGCAGGCGCCGTCCGATTCGAGGCAGATGTCGAGGAGCCGGAAGGGCTCGACGATCAGGCGCGAGGCCTGATGATCCTCCAGCGTGATGGGGTTTCGCATCATGGCGCGCTCGTTCTGGGCGGCGTTTTGCCGGCACGTCACGGCGACCTGGCCCAATTGCTCGCTGCTGGTGCCGTACTTGATCATGTGGCGCCGGCACCACATGGCCATGGCCTGGGGATAGGTGATCCAGCCGAAGGGGGCGGTGTATTGCGTGATGCCGAGGGTATTTATGTCGCGGCTGCCGCCCAGCCTGAAACCCGAACGCCCGTTCATGGCCCGGAAACAAAGCACGTTTTCGGCCAGGCCGGCGGCGATGGCGGCGGCGGCGGTCTGGACGATCAGGGCGGCGGCATTGCCGCCGGCCGAGAACTCGACGGCGTAGCGCGCCGCCGGCAGGCCGAGCCCGGTGGCGACCGCCATCGAGGGCACCGAGTCGCCGAAATTGAAGCTCACCACGCCGTCCACCTGGGCCGCTTCGAGGCCGGCATCGGCCAGCGCCGCGCGGCAGGCCTCGAGCGCCAGATTGAGGACCGTGGTCCCCGATTCCTTGGAATACGCCGTGTTGCCGATGCCGGCGATGGCGTACTTGTCGCGCAAGGTCCAGGCCATGGCTGCCTCAACGGCCCTTGAAGTCGGGGTTGCGTTTTGCGTCGAAGGCGACCAGGCCCTCGGTGGCGTCGTGGCTGGCCGTGGCCCAGTTGTAGACGAAGCTCATTTCGAGCTGCAGCCCCGCTTCCAGGCTGCCGCGCAGGCCCTCGTTGACCAGGTGCTTGGTGGCGGCCAGCCCGGCCGGGCTCTTGGTCAGGTACTCCTCGATCATGCTCTCGATCTCGGCCATCAGCCGTACCCGGGGCACCGAGCGGTTGACCAGGCCCATGGCGGCGGCCTCGGGGCCTGAGAGCAAACGGCCTGAGAACATCAGCTCCTTGGCCCGGAAGGCGCCGATGGCGCGGGGCAGGCGCTGCGAGCCGCCGGCCCCGGGGAGTTGTCCGAAATTGAGGTGGCCATCGCCGATGCGCGCCTCGTCGGCCGCCACCGCCAGGTCGCAGCAGAGCAAGAGCTCGAGCCCACCCGCGACGCAGGCGCCGTTGACGGCGGCGATGAGGATCTTGTCGCTCTGCTCGAACTGGCCACAGAGCGCGAAGAAATCGCGGAGATACTTGCGGAACTCGGTCGGCTGCTTGTAAAGCCCGAGATAGCCCTTGAGGTCGCCGCCGGCCGAAAAGGCCTTGCCGGCGCCGGTCAGCACGACGATGACGATCTCGGGATCGGCATCGATCTCGGCGAAGGCGGCGGCCAGTTCCTTGATGGTGTCCCAACTCAGCGGATTCAGGCTGTCGGGCCGGTTCAAAGTCAGCTTGGCCACCCGATCCTGGCGTTCGAAGAGAATGTTCTGGTATGTCATGGACCCACTATAGCCTGGGCACCACGTCACGGGAAAAGTCAGGGAGAAAAAAATGCTGCTCGACGTCCGCACCTACCGCTGCAAGCCGGGAACCATCAAGGCCCACCTCGCGCTCTATGCCGAAAAGGGCGCCGGACCGCAAATCCGCAACCTGGGCCAGCCGCTGGCCTACATGACCACCGAGACCGGCAACCCCAACGAATACGTCCACATCTGGGTTTACGAAAGCGCCGCCGACCGCGAGGCCAAGCGCACCGATCTTTGGGCCGACGCCGACTGGATCGCCTACACCCAGGCCAGCGCCAAGCTGGGAGCTCTGGAAAGCCAGGAAAACAAGCTCATGGTGCCGGTGGATTTCTTCCCGTCGCCGCGCTGATTCTCTGCTAAGCTTTTTGCTGGGGGGCAGGCCATCGGGCCTGCCTCTTGCATGCAGAGCACGGAGGACAGCATATGACCACGGTCGCCAAGGAAGAGCTCGCCTCGTACATCGGCAAGGATCTCGGCACTTCGGACTGGGTTACCGTCGACCAGGCCCGCATCAACGAGTTCGCTGACGCCACGCTGGACCACCAGTACATCCACGTCGACGAGGAACGCGCCAAGGAAACGCCCTTCGGCACCACCATCGCCCACGGATTCCTGACGTTGTCGCTGATCCCGCATCTGGCCAGCCAGGTGCGGGTGGAGCCCGAAAACGTCGTCATGGGCATCAATTACGGCCTCAACAAGGTGCGGTTCCTGAATCCTGTCAAGGTGGGAAGCGAGGTGCGGGCCCGGGTCAAGATGCTCGGCGCCGAGGAAAAGCAGCCGGGCCAGTTGCTCGTCACCACCGACGTCACCATCGAGATCAAGGGTGAGGAAAAGCCGGCCCTGGTGGCCGAATCGCTGGCCATGTTCATCACCCAATAGGGCCAGCCCGGGAAAGGAAAAATCATGACCATTCGTTTCGATGATCGCGTCGCCATCGTCACTGGCGCCGGCCAGGGGCTGGGGCGGAGCCACGCGCTGGCGCTGGCCGAACGCGGGGCCAAGGTGGTGGTCAACGACCTGGGCGCCGCCACCGACGGCACCGGCGGCTCTAGCGAAGCGGCCCAGGCCGTGGTGGCGGAAATCGAGGCCCAGGGTGGCGAGGCGCTGGCCAACGGCGCCAACGTGGCCAAGCCCGACCAGGTCGAGGCCATGGTGGCCCAGGCCATGGAGCGCTGGGGGCGCATCGACATCCTGGTCAACAACGCCGGCATCCTGCGCGACAAGTCGTTTGCCAAGATGACCATGGAGGACTACCGCACCGTGCTCGACGTCCACTTGATGGGCAGCGTGCACTGCAGCCAGGCGGTATGGCCCATCATGCGCGAGCAGAGCTATGGCCGGATCGTCGTCACCACGTCTTCGGCGGGGCTTTACGGCAATTTCGGCCAGGCCAACTACGGCGCCGCCAAGATGGCCGTGGTCGGCCTGATGAACGTGCTGCATCACGAGGGGGCCAAGTACGACATCCGTGTCAACACGCTGTCGCCCAGTGCCGGCACGCGCATGACCGAAGGCCTGGTGCCGCCCAAGATCTATGAGCTGCTGACACCCGAATCGATTACCCCCGGGCTATTGGTGCTGGTCAGCGAGGAGGCGCCCGCCAAGGAGATCCTGGCCGCCGGCGGCGGCACCTTTTCGCTGGTGCGCATCTACGAGACCGGCGGCATCGTGCTGGGACCCGACGAGATCAGCGCCGAGGCCGTGGCCAGCCGCTGGGCCGAGGTCAGCGAGCCATCGGCCCAGCGCGAGCTTGGCGGCGCCTTCGACCAAACCGAAAAATTCGTCACCGCGGCGGCCGAGGCCCTGGGCCTCGACGTTTCCTAGCCGGCGGTACAGCAAGCAACGGAGAACTTGAAATGAAAGAAGCAGTCATCGTGTCGACGGCGCGCACCCCCATCGGCCGGGCCTATCGCGGCGCCTTCAACAACACCGAGGGCCCGGCCCTGGCCGGCCACGCCATCAAGCACGCCGTCGAACGCGCCGGCGTCGAACCCGGCGAGATCGACGACGTGGTGCTGGGTTGCGCCATGCAACAGGGCACCACCGGCCTCAACACGGCGCGCCAGGCGTTGCTGGCCGCCGGCCTGCCGGTCGAGGTCAGCGGCATGACCATCGACCGCCAATGCTCGTCGGGCATGATGGCCATCGCCACGGCGGCCAAGCAGGTGCTGCACGACGACATGCCGATCTGCGTCGGCGGCGGCCTCGACAGCATCAGCCTGGTGCAGAACGAACACGCCAACAGCCACCGGGCGGCCAACGAGAGCGTCCTTGCACGCGCCAAAGACATCTACATGCCCATGCTGCAGACCGCCGAGGTGGTGGCCGAACGCTACGGTATCAGCCGCGAGCGGATGGACGAATACGGCTTGCAAAGCCAGCAGCGCACCGCCGCCGGGCAAGAGGCGGGCCACTTCGACGACGAGGTGGTGGCCATGACGGCGACCAAGATGCTGGTCGACAAGGCCTCGGGCGAGGTGGCCTACGAGGAGGTGACGCTGGCCAAGGACGAGGGCAACCGGCCCGATACCACGCTCGAGGGTTTGCAGAACCTGAAGCCCGTGTTCGAGGGCGGCAACATCACGGCCGGCAACGCCAGCCAGCTTTCCGACGCCGCCGCCGCCTCGGTGGTGATGGACGCCAAGCTGGCCGAGCAACGCGGATTGGAGCCCCTGGGCTACTACCGCGGCCTGGCCGTGGCCGGCTGCCAGCCCGACGAGATGGGCATCGGCCCGGTCTTCGCCGTGCCCAAGCTGCTGCAGAGCCACGGCCTCAAGGTCGACGACATCGATCTTTGGGAATTGAACGAGGCCTTCGCCGTGCAGGTCATCTACTGCCGCGACCGCCTGGGCATCTCCAACGACATCCTCAACGTCAACGGCGGCGCCATCTCGATCGGCCACCCCTACGGCATGTCCGGCGCCCGCATGGTGCCGCACAGCCTGATCGAGGGCAAACGGCGCGGCGCCAAGTACGTCGTCTCGACCATGTGCATCGGCGGCGGCATGGGGGCGGCCGGGTTGTTCGAAGTGGCCTAAAGATGGCGCAAACGGCACTCTTCGAACCCGGCGGCTATCGCTACGTCCGCGGCCCCTTCCAGTATTCGGGCGGGGTGGCGGCGGAAGCGGGGTTCGTAGTCGAGCGCGCTAGCTTCGCCCGACCCCTGCCGATCGTCGAGGGTTTCGCGGCCATCGAGGCGCACCTCAAGGCGCAGGGCCGGCCGCTGACCGCCTTCTGTGCCTGCGAGCTGCGCTCGCCCGCCCCTTTCACGGCCGAGGGGTTCGTCGCCTTCAACCGGGTCTACGTCGGCACCCTGGAACGCTGGGGCATTTTCCACGACGAGGAAAACCCGGTGGCGCGCTCCAACGTCTGCCCCGAGATCAAGCCGCCGCCGGAGCCCAGCTTCGTGGCCTTCAGCTACACCGTTCCGGGCAGCGCCGCCGGCCCCAACTTCGTGGTCGCCGGCTCGGCCGAGGCCGCCGAGGGCACGGGAAGCTACGAGAACCGCATCGTGCGTGAGGGCGAGACCTCAGCCGATGCCTTGCGTGAAAAGGCCTGCTTCGTGCTGGACGCGATGGAGGCGCGCATGGCGGCGTTGGGCGTGAGTTGGGGCAATGCCAGCGCCGTCCAAGCCTATACCATCCACGATCTCCACCCCTTCCTGGCCGACCAGATCGTGGCCCGCGGCGCCGCCGCCAGGGGCCTGACCTGGCACTACACCCGGCCGCCGGTGGAGTTGCTGGAATTCGAGATGGACGTGCGCGGTGTGGCGTTGGAGAGGATGCTCTGAGGGCTAATCCTCGACATCCCACGACGGCGTACGCAGAAATAACGCCAGTACGGAGCAGCCCAGCGGCACCAGGGCCAGGATCTGCAAGGTGGCGATGTAGCTGCCGCTGAGGTCGAAGGCCAGGCCGAAGGGCAGCGGCCCCACCGAGGCGCCGACGACGCCGATCATCTGGCCGGCGCCCTGCACCGAGCCCAGGTGCTTGCGGCCGAAATAGCGCGCCCAAATGTAGCTGAAGAAGGTGATGTTGGTGGCGTTGTTGGCGCCAAATAGCGCCCCGTAGATCAGCGCCGTGACGATGTTATCGACCAGCGAGGCGGTGAGCATCGTCAGCGACAGCAACACCAGCGCCCCGGCAAACACGTATTGCGTGGGAAAGCGGTCGAGGATGCGGCCGAAGACGGGTATCGCCAGCACCATCATGACTCCCGAGACGGTGAAGATCTGGGCCGCCATCTGCTGGCTCAGCCCCTGGGACTGAAAGATCGAGACCTGGAAGAAAAACAGCGCCGTGACCAGCGCCGCCGGGGTGAACAGGCTGACTGAAATGATCCAGAAGGCCCCTGTGCGTATGGCCTGCTTGAGCGTCAAGCCGGCCACGGCGGCGGCCGATTCCTCCCCCGCCGCCGTCTCGGGCGCATCGCCATCGGGCAACAGGCCGCAGTCCTCGGGCTTGTTGTGGACCAGCAGCAGGACCAGCGGCAGCAGAATGGCCCAGGTCATGATGCCGAGCCAGAGCCAGGCCTGGCGCCAACCGACGCTGTCGACCAGCCACTGCACCAACGGCGGATGCAGCGCCATCGAGGCCGAGAAGCCGAGCGCCATGATGCTCATGGCGAAGCCGCGCTTCCGGTGGAACCACTGAGCCACCAGGTTGGCGCAAAACAGCATCAGCGAGCCTTGGCCGAGAAAGCGCAGCGCGGCAAAACCCAGCGCCAGGGTGATGCCACCGCTGACGGTGCCGAAAGCGACACAGGCCAAACCCAGCAGCACGGACACCACCAGCATCACCCGCCAGACGCCATAACGATCCACCAGCCCGCCCATGCGCGGCAGGCCCAAGGCCGCCACCAGGGTGGCGATGGCATAAGCCGAGGCGATCGAGGTCTGGGCCATGCCCAGGTCCCGGCTCAGGGGTTCGATGAAGACGCTGAAGGTGTGGGACTGGCCGGGACCGCTGGCGAAAAAGCTGACGGCGGCGACGGCCAGAACCGCTCAGCCAAAGAAAAACCGCCGTTGCACGGCGGCAAAGAGGGAAGCTCGCACGCTGTTCATGAACCAACACCCTACGCCAATCGCCCGCATGCGGCCAGCAATTCGATAGATCGACAGCCGAGGTCGATCGGACGTACCCTGGGTTTCCGGCCCATTCAAGGAAACCCGACCCACCGTGCGCATCCTGGCCCTCAGCTTTTTTGGCATTCTTTTGCTCGTCCCCGGTGCGCCGGCCCGGGGGGCTGACCCGGGGGCCGAATTCGAGCGCATCTCGGCCGCTTGCCAGGCCGACAAGGCGGGCTGCGAGGGGGCGCTCTGGACTTTCGTCGACATAAACGCCGACGGTCGCCTGACGGTAGCCGAGATCACGCGCTTCTTCCGCTTTGCCATCGGCGGCCAACACCGCCCGCCGGCGGAATCGAGCGCCGCCGACCGCCTGCTGGCCAGCGTCATCGGCGGGCCGTTGGGGGCGCGGGTCTTCATCAAGAATTTCGATTACGACGGCGACGGCCAAGTGGCCCGCAAGGAGTTCTACCGGGACGCCGGCGAGGCCGGCATGGAGCCCCTGCTGGTGCGCCTGCGCCAGGCTTTCGAACAGACCGCCGGCCAGGCCGCGGCGCTGGCCGGTGCCGTGGCAGGCGGTGCCATGAAGGGGCCGCCGGCCCCTCATCCGGCCCCGGCCCCGGCTCCCGCCGCCAGGGATCAATCCGAACCGCCTTACTTGGCCTTTCTGCGCCTGGCCGGCCAATGCTGGCAGCCCATCTCCAGCGCCGGCCAGGCCAATACGCCGCTAATCATCTACCGCGTCAAACTCAAGACCAACGGCTTCCTGGCCCGCGACCCCAGACGACGCAGCAGCCACAGCCGCAAGGAACAAGCCTCGCACCTTTACAAGGTCATCAGGAGCCGTGGTCTGGCGGCCATCGCCGACTGCCAGCCTTATGAGCTGCCGCTGGCGGACTACGATGGCTGGAAGGAGATGGACGTGGCGTTCAGTCCCCAAGGCCTGCGGCAGGTCGCGAAAATCCGGATCAAGGCGAAGCAGGGCAAGGCGCCAACGATCAAGGCTCAGCAAATCAAGAATTTCAGGTCAAAAGACGGCCTGCGCCTCAGGTATCGCAAGGGGAAGATGTCGCCCCCGGTAAAACGATCCTTCCACACGCGATTTAGTCGCTGCTGGGACAACCAACCGAGGGGCACCGGGGATTCCACGCCGTTACTACAATACCGCCTGCAGTTGGACGAAAACGGATACCTGGAGATGGCCGACATGCAGGCCAATAAGCGCAAAAAAGCAGTGGGCTGGGAGATCGTTCATGACGCCGCGATCAAGGCCTTTGCCAAATGTCAGCCTTATAAACTTCCAAAGAAACTCTATCACGAGTGGCAGGTAATCGGGGTCCAGCTCTGGCCCAAGGGGTTCGCGACCTTCTAGTGCCGCACTTCGGTTGACAAGTGATTTTCCCACGGACAAACTGACGGTTGTCAGCCAGACATCAATCAGGGTGATTTGGCGGTACTTGACGGTGTTCGACGCCTAGGCGTTGGGTTCGCTGTCCGTGTCGCCGGGTGCAAAAAACATACGAAACCCACACCCCCCCATAGGGAGAATGCCATGCAGTTTCACAAACTGGGACTAACGGTTGCCACGGCCGCCACCGGCGCCCTGTTGGCCGCCTCGGCCTGGGCCGCCGAGCCCATCAAGATCGGCTTCATCGATCCGCTGTCCGGCCCCTTCTCGGCGGTCGGCGAGAACGGCCTCAGGGAGTGGCGCTTCGCCGCCGACACCTTCGTCAACTCTAAGGGCGGGTTGCTGGGCGGGCGCATGATCGAGGTGGTCGGCTTCGACAACAAGATCAGCCCCAAGGAAAGCCTGATCCAGCTCAAGAACGTCATTGGCCAGGGCATCAACTTCATCGCCCAGGGCAACTCCTCGGGCGTCGCCAACGCCCTCACCGATGCCGTGCGCAAGCACAACAAGCGCAATCCCGGCAAGCGCGTGTTGTTCATGAACTATTCGGCGGTCGACCCGGCGCTGACCAACAAGAAATGCAATTTCTGGCACTTCCGCTTCGACGCCAACGCCGACATGAAGCTGAATGCGCTCACCGACGTCATCGTCGCCAATAAAGGCATCGACAAGATCTACATCATCGGCCAGGACTATTCCTTCGGCAAAGCCGTGGCCGCGGCCGCCGTCAAGTACCTGGGCGAGAAGAGCAACATCAAGATCGTCGGCAACGAGCTTCACCCCATCGGCAAGGTCAAGGATTTCACGCCCTACATCACCAAGATCAAGGCGTCGGGCGCCCAGGCCGTGATCACCGGCAACTGGGGTGCCGACATGGTCAACCTGGCCAAGGCCGCGGGTAGCGCCGGCCTGAATGTCCAGTTCTATACCTACTACGCCGCCGGCACCGGTATCACGGCAGCCATCGGCCCCAGCGGCAAGGGCCGCATCCGGCTGGTCAGCGAAGGGCACTCGAACCCCACAGTGACCAAGGCATATGACGACTACGTCGGCGCCTACAAGGCCAAGTACCCCAAGAAGGATCTGTCGCAGGCGCGCATCATCTATGCGCTGCGCATGTTCGCGGCCGCCGTCGAGACGGCGGGCAGTGCCGATCCTTTCAAGGTGGCAATGGCCTTCGAGGGCATGGAGCACAGGACCCTGGCCGGCGACAAGGTGGTCATGCGCAAGGGCGACCACCAGGCGCTGATGCCGATTCAGATCAGCGTTCATACCAACGAGAACATCAAGTGGGACTTGGACGGCTCAGGCTTCGGTCTCTACACCGAATCCTCGGTATCCTTGGAAAAGGCGGCCATCGGGCATTCCTGCAAGATGAAGCGGCCCTCATCCTAGGTCCACAAGTCCCAGGGTCTTTTCCCGCGTAATTGCGCAAGGCCGGCCGTCAGCCCCATCCCGAGCTGCCGGCCGGCCCCTTGCGCGCCTTTGCCGGCAGCCTGCATGGTCGCCTGCACCATCCTTCTCCAGGAACCCCAGAGATGATGGAAATCACGTTCTTTTCCATGCTCAACGGGCTGGTTTACGGCCTCCTGTTGTTCATGCTGGCGAGCGGCCTGACGCTGATCTTCAGCATGATGGGTGTGCTCAATCTGGCCCACGCCGGCCTCTACATGCTGGGGGGCTATTTGGGCTATACCATCTCCAAATACATGGGCTACTGGCCCGGACTGGTGTTGGCGCCCCTGATCGTCGGCTTCCTCGGGGCCATGATCGAACGCTACGGCTTGCGCAACGTGCACAAGTTCGGCCACGTGGTGGAACTGATCTTCACCTTCGGCGTGGCCTTCCTGCTGGAAGAGGTCGTGCAGTTCATCTGGGGCAAGGACCAGCTTCCCTATAACCCGCCCGCGTCCCTCGAGGGCCCGCTGTTCGTTCTCTTCGGTACCGAATTCCCGGCCTACAAGGGCTTCATGCTGGTGCTCTCGATTGCCATTTTCGTCTGCCTCCTGACAGTACTGGCGCGCACCCGGGTGGGCCTGATCATCAAAGCAGCCATCGAATACCCCGCCATGGTCTCGATGCTGGGCCATAACGTGCCCTTCGTCTTCATGATGACCTTCGGTGTCGGCGCCGGGCTGGCCGGCATAGCCGGTGCCATCGCCGGCCCGGTCATGGGCACCTACCCGGGCATGGCCTTCGATCTCGGCACCATCGTTTTCGTCATCGTCGTCTTTGGCGGCCTGGGCTCGCTGACCGGTGCCTTCGTGGCCTCGCTGATCATCGGCATCGTGCAGACCTTCGCCGTTTCCATCAACGCCTCGGTGGCCGACTTCCTCGCCCTGCTGGGCGTGGCCTTTCCCCAGGACCATTTGCTCTCGGATCTGTGGACTATGACGTTGCCGCAAATCGGTCCTTTGATTCCCTACATCATGCTGGTGGTGATCCTGATCTTCCGGCCCACCGGCCTATTCGGGACGCGTGAGACATGAGCGCGCTGACCGCTGCCCGCCGGGCCCAGTACGCCCAAGCCAAGCGGCGCCGGCTGATATCCTGGGGCGTGGTCCTGGCCGTGCTGGCGGCGTTGCCCTTTGTCTTCCAACTGAACATCTTTGCGCTCGCGGTGATGACCCAGATGGGCATCGCCGTGATCTTTGCGCTCAGTTACAACATGATGCTGGGCCAGGGCGGCATGCTGTCGTTCGGCCATGCCGTTTACTTCGGCATGGGCGGCTTCCTGGCCATGCACTTCATGAACTTCATCGAGGAAGGCGTGATCCCGCTGCCGATCCCGCTGCTGCCTCTGATCGGCGGCCTTTTCGGTCTGCTCATCGCCATTATCATCGGCAGCTTCTCGACGCGGCGCGCCGGTACCGTTTTCGCCATGATCTCGATGGGCATCGCCGAGTTGGTGGCCGCCTCGTCGCTGATTTTCGTCGCCTTCTTCGGCGGCGAGGAAGGCATCAGCGGCGACCGCACCATGGGCCCCAATCTGTTGAGCTTCGACTATGCCTCGGAGATCGAGGTCTACTACATCGTCGCCATCTGGGTGGCCATCGCGATTTATTTCATGCACCGCTTCTCGCGTACCCCGGCCGGGCGCATGGCCAACGCCGTGCGCGACAACTCCGAACGGGCCGAGTTCGTCGGCTACAGCCAGCGCGCCGTGCGCTGGATGTCGTTCTGTGGCGCCGGCTTCTTCGCCGGCGTGGCCGGCGGCTCATTCGCCATTGCCTACGAGATCCTGACCGAAGAGACGCTAAACGTGGTGACCTCGTTCGGTGTCCTGCTATGGGCCTACATCGGCGGCATCGGCTTCTTCATCGGCCCCATCGTCGGCGCCATCTTCTATACCTTCCTGCAGACCGTGATGAGCAACTACACCGAGATCTGGGTATTTTACGTCGCCATCATCTTCCTGCTCACGGTGTCCTTCGTTCCGGCGGGCCTCACCGGCATCATGATGATGCACCTGCCGGCCTACCAGAACGGCCGGCTGAAGCTGCTCTTCCAGCCCTATGCCTTGATGGCGGTGCCGGGGCTGTTGTTCGTGTTCGGCGTGGTCGGTTTTCTCGAACTTGGGCATTTCATGAAACTGACCGCGGCGACGGAGCGCGAAACCAGTTTGTTTTTCATCACCATGAACGTCGATTCCGTGGTGCCCTGGTTGGCTTTCGCGATCATGGTCGGGCTCGGCATTTTCGGCATGCGCCGCTTGATGCCCGGCTTGATGGCGGCCTGGACCGAAGCCAATCCGACGCTGGGCGCAGCCGTCAAGGCAGCGCCCGAGGCGACAATCGAGACCGTCGAGGACGAGGCTGCGGTTAAAGAGGGAGCGGCTTCTCCATGACGGCGGTCATCGAACTCAGCGGCGTCCACAAGGACTTCAGCGGCTCGCAAATTATCCGCGGAGTCGACTGGAGCATCGACGAGGGCGAGCGCCACGCCCTGATCGGCCCCAACGGCGCCGGCAAGTCGACGCTTTATAACCTGATCAGCGGCAAGTATCCCATCAGCGCCGGCTCGATCAAGCTCAGGGGCCGCGAGATAGCCGGCTTGCCGCCCTTCGAGATCAACCGCATGGGGCTCAGCCGCAGCTTCCAGGTGACCAACATCTTCCACCGCATGACGGTCTACGAAAACGTTCGCTGCGGCGTGCTCTGGTCGCTGGGCTACAAATACTCCCTGTTGCGGCCGGTGGAGGAGCTTGAGGACGTCAACCTGCGCACCGACGAGATCCTGGAAGAGATCGGCATGGCCGGGCGGGCCGCCGTGCCGGCCGGCATCTTGACCTACGCCGAACAGCGCGCCCTGGAGATCGCCATCACCATCGCCGGCGGCGCCGACATCATCCTGCTCGACGAGCCCACCTCGGGCATGAGCCACAGCGAGACCGAGCAGACGGTGGAACTGGTGCGCCGCATCACCGAAGGCAAGACGCTGGTCGTCGTCGAGCACGACATGGGCGTGGTGTTCGACCTGGCCGACCGCATTTCAGTGCTGGTCTACGGCGAGATCATCGCCACCGACCGGCCCGACAGGATCCGCTCGAACCGGGCCGTGCAGGAGGCCTATCTGGGCACCGAGGAGACGGTGGAAAGTTGAGGCCCGCAGCCGGGGGGAACAGAGCCGTGACAACGAACAGCGAGATCGAGAAGCGACACGACCTGGGTATCGCGCGCGTCAAGCGCATCCGCAACCGGGCCCTGGTGCGGGAACGCCGGGGGCAAATCCTCGATGCCGCGCTCGAGCTCTTTATCGAGAAGGGCTATCACCGCACCACCATCCGCGATATCTGTGCCCGTTCGGGTACCAACCAGGCCAGCCTCTACGACTACGTCCAGAACAAGGACGACATCCTGCGCCGCCTGCTCTACCGCATGCACCATCCCGAGCGGCCCGAAGGCGATGGCGAGCCCTGCGAGCCCGCGGATTTCGAGAGCTTCGAGGCCTATCTGGTCGATTTCTTCAGCTTCGCCTGGACCGAGAACAAGAAGGCCATCCAGCTTACCTACCGCACCGCCGGCGACATGGCCCGGGACGACCTGGCCGAGGTGCTGGGCCGCGACGCCGCCCTGGTCGACAGCGTGGCCGCGGGCATCGACCATTTCTTTGAGCTCTCGGCCGACGACGACCGCGTCGTCCTGGTGGCCAACGTCGTCGTCTTTCTCGATGCCTTCCTGCCGCTCCGGGGCTGGAACCTGCGCCAGTTCGAAGCCGAATACCTGGCCCGCACCCTGGCCGGCCTGGTCAGCGACATGATCGCCGGCCTGGAGAACGACGCGGTCACCGAGGCCCAGAGGCGCCGGGCCTAAAGCAGCGCCGCCCCCAGCCCCTACTTTCGCGCCCTGAGCAGGATGATGGTCTCGCGGATGACGTTGAGGTCCTTGCGGGCGATGTTGGCGATCTGTTGCAGGGTGAGCTCGCCGGCGTCGAGTTTCTCCTGGTAGACCTTCTCGGGCACGATGGCCACCTGTTCGATCGAGAAGTCGACGCCCAGCGCCATGGCCAGCTTGGAATTGGCGCCGCCCTTTTACTGCCACTCGCGGTTCAGCTCGAGATCGAAAAGCGCCAGCATCTCCGGCGTCACCGGCCGCACATGCGTGGGGTCGTTGATGGAAGTCGTCGTGGCGCGGGTGCGGCACCTTGATCACCACCTGGGCGCTGGGCGCGCAAATTCGGTAGAGCTCGGACATGATACCGAGGAAGACCTTCGAGGTCTCGCCTAGGTGTTCCAGCACGTGGTTGAACACCACTTCCTCGGCGGCGTTGTCGTCGAAGGGCCAGGGAAAGCTTTCCAGGTCGTGCACCACGTCGGGCGCGAAGGTGTCCTCGCCGTCGAGGTTGACATAGCCCTCGAGCTTGCGCGTGCTGCAGCCCATGTTGATTTTCATTCGTCCCGCCTCATGCCGCCGTGACGCAAGTCGCTATCCTAACACCCCTTTGGCATCTAGCAGCGGCCGCGGGTCGGTGATGTTCTTCGAAAGCTCGGCCGTCCCCTCGTCGCTGCCGAAGGCCAGCAGCATCAACTGCGTGGCATGCAGGATGGGAACCGGCGCTTCGAGCCTCATCTCGGGCTGGCGGGCATCCAAATTCAGGTGGCACATGGGGCACATGGTGACGACGGCCTCGGCGCCGCAGTCCTGGGCATTGCGCACCACACGCCCCGAGAGCTCCGTGGCCACCTCGGTCTGGGTCAGACTCAGCGAATTGCCGCAGCATTCGGTCTTGAACGACCAGTCCACGGGCTCGGCCCCCAAGGCCCGCATTAGCTCGTCCATTTGCTGCGGGTATTCGTAGTGCGCAGCGCCGGTCAGCTTGGCCGGCCGGGTGATCAGGCAGCCATAGTAACAGGCCACTTTCAGGCCCTCGAGCGGCTTGGACACCTGGGCCGCGATGGCGTCGAGTCCGGCCTTTCGGTAAAGCGTGTCGATCAGGTGCTCGACGCTGACGCCGCCCTGGTAGGTGTAGCCGGTCTCGGCTTCGGCTGCGGCCGCCGCGCGCTGGTCGCTGGTCACCTCGTGCTCGGCCGTCTTGAGCCTGGCAAAGCAAGACGAGCAGGGCGAGGTAATGGTGTCGACGCCCATCTTTTCGACCGTGGCGATGGTACGCATGGGCAGCACCGTGGCCAGGGTGTGGTCGCTGGCGTGGGCCGGGCTGGAGCCACAACAGGTCCAGCCTGGCGGCTCGACCAGGTCGATCCCGAGCTGCTTTGCCACGCGCCTCGCCGTGCGGTCGTATTCCGCCGACGAGCCCTCCAGGGCGCAGCCCGGGAAGTAGGCGACGGCTTGTTTGCCGGTGGCGGGTTTGGCCTTCCTGGCCGGGCGCACGAATTTGGGCAAAAACCCCAGGCGGCGGCGCTTGAGCATCTGCCAGGCCAGGTCCAGGTGCCGGAACGGCTGGCCCAGGCGCAGGTTCAAAAGCCCCATCAGGCCGACCTCGAAGACCCGGCCGAAGAGCTTGATGTTGGCCAGGAAGATGTCGTTGAAGTGGGCGATCTCGGGGATCGCCGGGGCGATGCCGCGCTTTTTTGCCTCCTGGCGCAGCGTATCCATCACGGCGGTGACGTCGATCTCCTGCGGACACCGCGTGGCGCAGGTGTGGCACGAGGCACAAAGCCAGATGGCGCGGCTTTCCAGCACGTCCGGCAATCCCAGTTGCAGCGAACGCATGACCTGGTTCGGGGTCAGGTCGAAGTGCGCCGCCAAGGGGCAGCCGGACGAGCATTTGACGCACTGGTAGCAGCGAAAGACGTTCTCGCCGATGGCTTCGAGAACGGTCTGGGAAAGCGCTGCCGCGGGCACGGATTCGACTCTGGCGTCCACCTTCAATCGTCCCCCACCTCGGGCCGCGGGTAGAGCCCGGCGCCCTCGACCAGCGGCTTGATCGCGGCCTCCCATTCGATGGCCATGATGTGGACGCCGGCCACGCCCTCGATCTCGCGGATCTCCTGGATCTGCTCGATACAGAGCTTGATACCCTCGGCCCGCCAGGCCTCGGCCCGGGCCGGCTTGTCGTCAGGGTCGACCTCGGCCACGGCACCGGCCATGCGCTGGACGCAGGCCTCGGGCACCATCATGCCCGGCACACGGTCGCGCATGTACTTGGCCATGCCGGTGGATTTGAGCGGCCCCACGCCGGCCAAGATCTTGGTCCGTTCGTGGACGCCGAGATCGACGACCTTTTTCATATAGGCGCGAAAATGGTCCATGTCGTAGATCAACTGCGTCTGGATGAAGTCGGCCCCGGCGGTGGCCTTCTTGGCCAGGCGGTAGGGCCGCCAGTCGTAGGGCTCGGCGAAGGGATTGGCCGCCGCGCCGACGAAGTAGCCGGGGCCGCCACCCTTGATTTCCTCGCCGCACTGGAAGCGGCCCTCACGCAGCCCCTTGACCATCTGCACGAGTTGCAGCGAATCGATGTCGTGGACGTTCTTGGCCCCGGGATGGTTGCCGAACGACTGGTGGTCGCCCGAGAGGCAAAGGATGGTGTTGATGCCGTGCGCCGCGGCGCCCAAGAGGTCGCTCTGTATGGCCAGGCGATTGCGGTCGCGACAGGTCATCTGGATGATCGGCTCCAGGCCTTTTCGCTTGGCGATGATGCCGGCGGCGATCGAGGACATGCGCACGATGGCGGTTTGGTTGTCGGTGATGTTGGCGCCGTCGACGTAGCCGGCCAAAAGCTCGGCTTTCTTTTCGATGACTTCTGGGTCCCAACCCTTGGGCGGACCGATCTCGCCGGTGACGGCGAAATGGCCGCCGGCGAGGACGCGTTCGAGCCGGGATCGGGACTTCTGGCCCGACGCCGTATCCTGGACTTCGGCGGTGTTGCTCATGCCACCCCCTCCGCCTCTTCTTCCCCGTATTCCTCGCCCTCGGGCGGCAGCCTGAGGTCGTCGCGGACGATGCGGCGGGGCCCGCCGTCGCGGCTGGTGGACCAGTCCTTGGGCGGTTGCACCTCCATCAGCTCGTCGATCAGGCCCAGCGCGCCCATGCGCTCCCAGACCATCTGCCAGGCACAGGGCGTGGCCTCGTCGATCTCGCAGGCGCCGGCTTGCGATCCGCCACATGGCCCGTTGAAAAGCTGCTTCGAACAGCGCGACACCGGACAGACCCCGCCGGTGATGTGCAGCAGGCAGTTGCCGCAACCCTGGCAGCGTTCCTCCCAGACGCCCTGTTCGGTGGGGGCACCCATGAAGGTGGTGTTGAGCGCCGGGTAGATGCGTTTGCCCGGCAGGTGCTGGGCGATGGACTGCACGCCGACGCCGCAGCCCAACGAAAGCACGGCGTCATATTCGGCGAATTTCTCGCTCAGCGGCTCCAGGTATTCGGCCTCGCACTGGCGCTGCACCATGGCTTCGTCCACTTCCAGGGCCTCGCCCTCGAGCCCCGCCGACATGCGCAGCGCCGAGGCCAAAATGCCGACTTCCTTGGCGCCACCGGAAAAGCATACCGTGACGCAGGTGCCGCAGCCCACGGCCAAGACCTTCTTGTGCTCGGCCAGCATCTTGCGGATCTCGCTGAGCGGTTTCTGTTCCGCCACGATCATGGCGTTGCCTCCAGGTTTTCGAATTGCGGCGTCGCTGGGGTGGGCGCGGCCAGCCGATTGGGGCCGAGCTCGCGGATGCGCTCGCCGAACTCCGTCGCCAGTTCGGCGAAACGGGCACCCATGGCGGCCGAGATGTTGATCATGCGGACACGGTCGCTCTCGAAACCGATCTGGTCGAGCATCCGGCGCACGTAGTCGATGCGCTGGCGGGCGTGCAGGTTGCCCTTGAGGTAATGGCAAAGCCCGGGCAGGCAGCCCGCCACCAGGACCCCGTCGGCGCCTTCCTCGAAGCTTTTCAGCACGTGCAGCACGTCGACCCGGCCGGTGCAGGGAAGCTGCACGATGCGTAGCGAATCGGGATAGCTGAGCCGCGCCCCGCCGGCCAGATCGGCCGCCGCGTAGGCGCAATGCTGGCAGCAAAAGGCGATGATGCGGGGCTCGAAGTCGCTCATCCCACCGGCTCCGGCTGAGGCTGGGGCTGGGGCCCCGTGGGCCCGAACATGGCGTCGACCTTGGCCATGATCTGGCTGTCGGTGAAGTGCCTGAGATCGATGGCCCCGGCCGGGCAGGCCGCGACGCAAAGTCCGCAACCTTGACAGAGCGCGGATTCGATGTGCGCGGCTCCGGCGATGGCGCCGACGCCGGCCAGATCCTTGGCAATGCGCGGCGCACCGAAGGGACAGCTGCGCACGCAGGTCAGGCAGGCCACGCAGATCTCCTGATCCACCGCCGCCACGGCGCCGCCCGTGGTGATGGTGTCACGCGACAGCACGGTGGCGGCCCTCGAGGCCGCCGCCCGGGCGTGCACGATGGCTTCTTCGAGAAGCTTGGGGTAGTGCGCCATGCCGGCCATGAAGATGCCCTCGGAGAGGAAATCCATGGGCCGGAGCTTGGCGTGGGCCTCCATGAAAAAGCCGTCCATGTCGAAGGGTACCTTGAGCCGCACCGCCACGTCGCCGGCCGCCGGGTGCGGCACCACCGGGGTCGAGAGCACGAGCAAGTCGGCGGCGAGTTCGAGCTCGCGCCCGAGTATGGGCTCATGGGCGCGCACCGTCAGCCGCTCGCCCGGCTCCACCGCAGGGACCAGAGGCGGCCGTCCGTCGTCATAACGCACGAACAGGATGCCGGCCTCGCGGGCCTGGGTGTAGAGGCGTTCCTTGAAACCGTAGGTCCGGATGTCCTTGTAAAGGATGGTGATGCGGGATTCGGGGTGCCGGCGCTTGAGCACCAGGGCGTTCTTCAGCGCCGAAGTGCAGCAGATGCGGCCGCAATATTTCTCGGCCGGGCCGACGCACTGGATCATGACCACCTCGTCGGGCGTCTCGTCGGCGGCCAGCCTGGTCTCGAATTCCTGCTGCGTGACTATGTCGGGCCGGCTGCCCAAACCGTATTCATCACCTCGGTATTCCCGGCCGCCGGTGGCCACCACCACGACGCCATGGCGGATCTCGCTTTCTCGGCCGTCCTTGTCACGTAGCGTCGAGGCGAAGTTTCCCATGAAACCGCTGCTGGCCACGAGCTCGCTGGCCAGGTGCAGCGTGACCAGCGGATCAGCGGCCAGCCGTGCCTCGAGATCGGCCAGAAGCTCGCCCGGCGAGGCCGGTTTACCGTCACTGAGCCCGCCACCGATGCCGAACTCAACCAGGCCGAAATGCAGGTGCCTGAGGTTGCCGCCCAGCGCCTCGTCGCGTTCCACCAGGTGTACCGGGAAACCCTGTTCGGCGAGCGCCAGCGCCGCCGTCATGCCGGCCGGGCCGCCGCCGATCACCAGGGCCGCCTTTTCCACCGCCATCTCGGAGGTTCCCAGGGGCTCAAGGGCCGCCGCCCGGGCCGTCGACATGCGCACCAGGTCCTTGGCCTTGCCGGTGGCCCGGTCCCAGTCGTGGGAATGCACCCAGGAGCACTGGTTGCGGATGTTGGCCATGTCGACCAGGTAGGGATTGAGGCCGGCGGCGCGCAGGCTGGAGCGGAACAGCGGCTCGTGGGTGAGCGGCGTGCAGGCCGCGATGACGACGCGGTTGGCGCCGGTCTGGCGCACGGTGCCGCTGATCTGGGCGATCGAGTCCTGCGAACAGGCGTACATGGTGTGCTCGGTGTGGATGACGCCGGAAAGCCCGCCGGCATATTGGGCCACGGCGTCGACGTCGAGGAAACCGGCGATGTTGGTGCCGCAGTGGCAGACGAAGACGGCGGTGCGGGCCTCTTCCTCGCTGACGTCGCGTTCGGGCGGAAAATCGGGCGCCCGGGTCAGGGTGTGGCGCCCGGCCGCCAGCAGGCCGCCGATCTGGGCCGCGGCGGCGCTGGCCTCGACCAGCGAATCGGGTATGTCCTTGGGCTCGCGGAAGGGCCCGACGGCATAGATGCCGGGGCGGCTGGTCTGCAAGGGATCGAAGTGCTGCGTCTGGCAGAAACCGTAATCGTCGAGTTCCACCCCCAGCCGCCGGCCCAAGTCGCGCACGCCCTGCGAGATCTCCATGCCCACCGACAGCACGACGAGGTCGAATTCTTCTTCGACCATGCCGTTACCGCCGTCGTCGAGATAGCGCACCAGCAGGTTCTTGCTCCCGGGCTGTTCCTTGAGGCCCGAAATGCGGCAACGCGTGTAGCCGACGCCGTACTTTTCCTTGGCCCGCTGGTAATAGCCCTCATAGCCCTTGGAAAACGAGCGCATGTCCATCATGAAGACGCGAACCTCGGTCTCGGGCTCGTGTTCCTTGGCCATGATGGCCTGCTTGGCGGCGTACATGCAGCACACGGCCGAGCAGTAATCGTGATTCTGGTCGCGCGATCCTATGCACTGCAAAAAGGCGATCTTCTTGGGCGTCTCGCCGTCCGAAGGCCGCTGCACGTGGCCGTCTGTCGGGCCCGAGGCCGAGAGCAGGCGCTCATGCTGCAAGGACGTGATGACGTTGGCATAGCGGCCGAAGCCGAATTCCTCGGAAAGTTCGGCCCGGTAGGTCTGGTAACCCGGTGCCAGGACCACGGCGCCGACCTCGATCTGGCGCTTTTGTTCGACCATCTCGTGGGCGATGGCATCGACGCCGCAGGCGAAATCGCAGGCCAGGCACTCGGCGCAGATGCCGCAATCGAGACAGCGCGCGGCCTCGGCCTGGGCCTCGGCTTCGCTGTAGCCGGTCTCGATCTCGGCGAAATTATCGCGCCGCGCCTCGGCCGCCACGGTCGGCACCGGCACCTGTGGCGCCGGCACGATCTCACCCCGGGCCAGCTTGGCTTCCAGCTCGGAGTCGGGAATCTCGACGGTGGGGACGGGTTCGGGCTCGGCAACCTCGATCGCCTCGCCCTCGAGGTAGCGCTGGATGGTCGCAGCCGCCCGGTGGCCGCCGTCGACGGCCTCGATGACGAAGGCCGTACCGCTGACCGCATCGCCGGCGGCAAAGACGCCGGGGCGGTCGGTGGCGAAGGTATTGCCGTCGACGGCAATGGTGCGGCTGGCCGTGATACCGACGCCCGCGTCCTCGGGGATGAAGGCCAGGCCGGCCTTCTGGCCGACCGAGAAAATGGCCACCTCGGCGGCGATGGTAAAACGCGAATCGGGCGCCACGTGGGCCACCGGCCGGCCATCTTCGCCGGCCTCGAAACGCTCGACGCGCTCGCATTCGAGGCCGGCGACGGCGCCGCTGCCGTCGTCGATCAGGCCCAAATAGTTGAGCCCTATATGCAGCCCGATGCCCTCGGCCCGGGCCTCGGCCAGTTCGTGGTCGCTGGCCGGCCACACCCCGCGGCTGCCGCGACAGGCGATCTCGACCGCGCTGGCACCCAGCCTGAGTGCTGTGCGGGCGCAGTCGAAAGCGACGTCGCCACCGCCCAGCACCACCACGCGGCGGCTCTTGACGGCGCTGGCCGGGCTGGTTGCCAAATCCGTCTCGGCCAGCCGCACGTCGCGCAGGAATTGGGTGTTGATCAAAACCCCCGCGAGCTCGTTGCCGGGGATCGGCAGGCGGATGCCTTCGTGGGCGCCGACGGCGATCAGCACGGCGGCATAACCTTCGGCCTGCAGGGCATCGAGGCTTTCGACCGGCGTGTTGAGCTTGAGTTCCACACCCAAGTCGAGGATGTCCTGGATCTCGCGCTCGACGATTTCGGCCGGCAGGCGGTATTCGGGCACGCCCACGCGCAGCATGCCGCCGGCCAACGGCAGCGCTTCGTAGATGGTGACGCCGTAGCCGGCGCGACAAAGATCCTGGGCCGCGGTCAGGCCGCAGGGGCCGGCGCCGATGATGGCGATGCGTTGGTCGTGGCGGCGCTCGGCGGGCTCGACGGGCTGGCGCGGGCCAGCCATCTGGGTGTCGGTAACGAAGCGCTTAAGCGCCCGGATGGCGATCGGGGCATCGACCCGGCCGCGGCTGCAGGCTTCCTCGCAGCGCGCATTGCAAATGCGGCCGCAGATGGCGGGGAAGGGATTGTCCTCTTTTATCGTGCGGTAGGCCTCGTCGTAGCGCCCCGCCGCGATCAGGGCGATGTAGCCCTGGGCGCGCTGGCCGGTGGGGCAGGCGTCGCGACAGGGCGCCAGGCCGCGTTTGTCGATGGCGAAGCCGTCCGGCGTGGCCTGGGGATAAAGCTTGTAGGCGGCGCGGCGCTGGTTGAGGCCTTCGTTGAAGGCGTTGGGCACCGCCACCGGGCAGACCTTGGCGCAGTCGCCGCAGCCGTTGCAGCGCTCGAGATCGATGTAGCGCGGTTTGGTCCGTAACCTCGCGCTGAAGGCGCCGGGGGAGCCGGTTACCGCTTCCACTTCGCTGTCGGTCAGAAGCTCGATATTGAGGTGCCGCCCCACGTCGACCAATCTGGGCGAAATGGTGCACATGGCGCAATCGTTGGTGGGAAAGGTCTTGTCGAGCTGGGCCATGTGGCCGCCGATAGCCGAGTTCTTTTCGACCAGGTAGACCTTGTAACCGGGGTCGGCGAGTTCGATCGAGGCCTGCATGCCGGCAATGCCGCCACCGACCACCAGCACGGCGCCGCTGACGGTGTTGTCTTGGGGCGTCGCTGCGGGCCTGGCCGCCATCTCGGAACCTCTCCCCGGATCCTAGTTTCGTGTTGCCGCGGCGCCCGCCCCGCTGCCTTGGCATTATCACTTACTCGCGGTAAGGACATATCATGAGTCCGGCTGATATATCACCCAATTTTTGCCACAAATTTGACCCTGCGCGGGTTTGTCGCGCCCGCCCGGGCCGTGCTAGTGTCCGCGCTTGTCGACCGAGGGAAGCCGGTGACGCCTGGGGCTAGAGCTTGGGCCAGGCCGGCGCTGCCCCCGCAACTGTGAGCGGCGAGGCCCGGCAAAAGCCACTGGCGCAAGTGCGCCGGGAAGGCGCCGCGGCCCTTGACCCCGAGCCAGGACACCTCGTCGACGGCATTTGGGATTTCCCAATCCTCGGAGGGAGGATGCTTAGAGTGTTTAGCCTGATGGCCGTGCCTGGCCCAAAACCCGATACCAGAGCGCTGGAAATGTCTACCGCCCGCCCCATGTCGTGCGCAGAGGCATCATGACCGGCGTCCACAAGATCCCCGCCACCGTCATCACCGGCTTTCTCGGGGCCGGCAAGACCAGCGTCATCCGGCATTTGCTGGAAACCGCCAATGGCCGCCGGCTGGCCCTGGTGATCAACGAGTTCGGCGACATCGGCGTCGACGGCGAAGTGCTCAAGGGCTGTGGCATCGAGGCCTGCGAAGACGGCGATATCGTCGAGCTGGCCAACGGCTGCATCTGCTGCACCGTGGCCGACGATTTCCTGCCCACCATGCAAAGCTTGATCGAACGCGCCCAGCCGCCCGACCACATCATCATCGAGACCTCGGGTCTGACGCTGCCCAAGCCTCTGGTGCGGGCCTTCAACTGGCCCGAGATCCGTACCCGGGTGACGGTCGACGGTGTGGTCGCGGTGGTCGATGGCGATGCCGTGGCCGCCGGCCGCTTTGCCGCCGACCCCGAGGCCATAGAGGCCCAACGCCGGGCCGACGACAATCTCGATCACGAAAGCCCGCTGGAAGAGGTCTTCGAGGACCAACTGGGCGCGGCGGACCTGGTGGTGCTGAACAAGGCCGACCTGCTGGCGGCCGAGGATCTCGATCTGGTCAACCGCGAGCTCGCCCGGGAACTCAGGCCCGCCGTCAAGGTGGTGACGGCCAGCCACGGCCGCATCGACGCCGCCGTGCTGCTGGGCCTGGCGGCGGCGGCCGAGGACGATCTCGATAACCGGCCCTCGCACCACGACGGCGCCGACGAGCACGACCACGACGACTTCGAGACCTTTTCTCTCGATTTTGCCGCCATCCCCGAGCCCCAGGCCCTGGTGGCCCGGCTCGAGCCCGTCATCGCGGCCCACGACATCCTGCGCATCAAGGGCTTCGTGGCCGTCGAGGCCAAGGCCATGCGGCTCGTCGTCCAGGCCGTCGGCTGCCGGGTGCAGCACTATTACGACCGCGATTGGCGGCCCGGCGAGGATCGCTCGAGCCGCCTGGTGGTGATCGGCCAGCAGGGGCTCGACCAGGCGGCCATCAGCGCGGCGATCGCCGAGACCAACAAAGACCGGAACTGACCGTGCATCTGCTGGCCGTCACGCCGGGGCAGATTTCCGATGGCTCGGAAGCCGTCGATCTCGGCCAGACGCCGGGCGACATCGTGGTGCTGTCGGCGGCCGACAGTGAACTGGCCGGCCTGGCCCAGGCCCAAAGTAGCCGGGGGCCGGACTTCCCCACGCTACGTCTCGCCAACCTGATGCAGCTCGGCCACAACCTCTCGGTCGATATCTACGTCGACGAGGTGGTGTCCCGGGCGCGGCTGGTCATCGTGCGGCTGCTGGGCGGCAGGGGCTATTGGCCCTATGGCATCGAGCAGATCTCGGAGGCCTGCCGGCGGGCCGGCGTGGCGCTGGCGGTGCTGCCCGGCGACGACCAGCCCGACGCCGAACTGGCCGGCCTTTGCACGCTGGCGCCCGAGGCGGCGCACCGTTTGTGGCAGTATCTGGTGCATGGCGGCGAGGCCAATTTTCAGAACGCGCTAGCCTATGCCGCCAGCTTGATCGGCCATGAGGCCAGCTGGCTGGAACCGGTGCCGCTGCTGCGGGCCGGGCTTTACTGGCCCGGCCGGCGCCAGCCGACGCTCGATGACGTCAAGGCCCAGTGGACCAATGGCGCCCCGGTGGCGCCGCTGGTCTTCTACCGGGCGCTGCTGCAGACCGGCAACCTGGCGCCGGTCGACGCGCTCATCGCGGCGCTTGGCGATAACGGCCTCAACCCGCTGCCGCTATACGTTGCCAGTTTGAAGGAGCCGCTGTCGGCCGAAACCGTGGCCCAGGTCTTTGCCGAAGCCAAGCCGGCCGTGGTGCTCAACGCCACCGGCTTCGCCGTCTCGACGCCGGGCGCCGAGCGCCGCCGGACGCCCTTCGACGAGGCCGCTTGCCCGGTGCTGCAGGTGGTCTTCTCGGGCGGCGACGAGGCCGGCTGGCGGGCCGGCCAGAACGGCCTCTCGGCCCGCGACCTGGCCATGAACGTGGCGCTGCCGGAGGTCGATGGCCGCATTCTCAGCCGCGCCGTATCGTTCAAGGCCGAGGCGCGCTACGACGCCGCCACCGAGACCTCGGTGGTGCGCTATGCGCCGGTACCGGACCGCATTCGCTTCGTTGCCGAACTGGCAGCCAATTGGGCCGCCCTGCAAGGCACACCGGTCGAGGAACGCCGTGTTGCGCTGGTCATGGCCAACTATCCCAACCGCGACGGCCGGCTGGGGAACGGCGTCGGGCTCGACACCCCGGCCTCGGCCTTCAACGTGCTCGCGGCCATGCGCGCCGCGGGCTACAGCGTCGACGACCTGCCGGCCGACGGCCAGGCCCTGATCGAGCGCCTGGCCGAGGGGCCGACCAACGACCTGGTCGACCGGGCGGCGCGAGCGGGCGGTATGCGCTACGCCCTGGCCGACTACCGCGAATTCTTTGCCGGCTTGCCCGCGGCAGTACAAAACGCGATCGGCGAACGCTGGGGCAAGCCGGAAGCCGATCCCTTCGTCGCGGGCGAGGAATTCCTGCTGGCCGCATTTCAACTCGGCAACGTCGTCATCGGCCTGCAGCCGGCGCGAGGCTACAATATCGACCCGGCGTCCAGCTACCACGATCCCGATCTGGTGCCGCCGCACGGTTATCTCGCCTTCTATGCCTGGCTGCGCCGCGACTTCGCCGCCCAGGCCGTGGTCCACATGGGCAAGCACGGTAATCTCGAATGGCTGCCCGGCAAGGCCGTGGCCCTCTCCGAGGGCTGCTTTCCCGAGGCCGCACTGGGGCCGCTGCCGCACCTCTATCCCTTCATCGTCAACGACCCCGGCGAGGGGACGCAAGCCAAGCGCCGGGCCCAGGCCGTCATCATCGACCACCTGACGCCACCCATGACGCGGGCCGAAAGCTATGGGCCGCTGGCCGAGCTCGAGCTGCTGGTCGACGAATACTACGAAGCCTCGGGCGTCGATCCCCGCCGCCTGGCGGTGCTGGGCGGCCAGATCCTCGAGCTCAGCCGTGAGATCGGCCTCGACCGCGACTGCGGCATCGCGGCCGAGGACGGCGACGCGGCGGCGCTGGGCAAGCTCGACAGTTACCTGTGCGAATTGAAGGAGATGCAGATCCGCGACGGCCTGCACATCTTCGGCGAGGCGCCGTCGGGGCGGCTTTTGCACGATCTGCTCGTCGCCCTGGTGCGGGTGCCCCGGGCCGCCGGCGAGGGTGGTGACCGTTCGCTGATACGGGCTCTGGCGGCCGACCTCGGGCTCACGGATTTCGATCCCCTCGATTGCGACATGGCGGCGCCCTGGCAGGGGCCCAAACCGGAAGTGCTGGCCAATGGCGGCACTTGGCGCAGTGCCGGCGACACCGTCGAGCGGCTGGAGGAGTTGGCCGTTCGGCTGGTCGATGGCTCGACCAGCGCCCCGGTGGACTGGCCCCAGAGCCAGGCCGTGCTGAACACCATCGAGCAAAACATCAAACCTGCCGTGCGGGCTTGCGGACCCGACGAAATCGCCGGCCTGCTGCGGGGGCTCGAGGGCCGCTTCGTCGAGCCCGGATCTTCCGGTGCGCCGACCCGGGGTCGGCCCGACGTGCTGCCCACCGGGCGCAATTTCTACGCTGTCGATTGCCGCACCGTGCCCACCCCGGCGGCCTGGCAGTTGGGCTGGAAGTCGGCCACGTTGTTGCTCGAGCGCCACCGCCAGGAACACGGCGAATGGCCGCAAACCCTGGCCATTAGCGCCTGGGGCACCTCCAACATGCGCACCGGCGGCGACGACATCGCCCAGGCGCTGGCGCTCTTGGGCGTCAAGCCGGTGTGGGAGCTCAGCTCGCGCCGCGTCACCGGCTTTGAGGTGCTGCCGCCGGCCGTCTTCGACCGGCCGCGCATCGACGTGGTGCTGCGCGTCTCGGGCTTTTTCCGCGATGCCTTTCCCGAACAGATAGCACTTTTCGATTCGGCCGTGGCCGCCGTGGCGGCGCTCGACGAGCCGCCCGAGCTCAACCCCCTGGCCGCGCGCGTGCGCAGCGATGCCGCGGCATTCGTGGCCCAAGGTTTATCGGCCGAGGCCGCGGCGCGGCGCGCCGGCTTTCGCGTCTTCGGCTCCAAGCCCGGGGCCTATGGGGCCGGCCTGCAGGCGCTGATCGACGAACGCGGCTGGCAGACCGACGCCGATCTCGCCCGTGCCTACATCGCCTGGGGCGGCTATGCCTACGGCGCCGGCTCGCAGGGCGTGGCCGAGCATGGTCTTTTTGAATCCCGCTTACGCCAGGTCGAAGTGGTGGTGCAGAACCAGGACAACCGCGAACACGATCTTCTCGATTCCGACGACTATTACCAGTTCGAGGGCGGCCTGACCGCCGCCGTGCGCCACGCCAGCGGGGCCCAGCCGGCGGTCTACCATCCCGACCACGCGCGTCCCGAAACGCCGCGTATCCGCACGCTGGAAGAAGAAATCGGCCGCGTCGTTCGAGCCCGCGTGGTCAATCCCAAATGGATCGCCGGTGCCATGCGGCACGGCTACAAGGGGGCCTTCGAGATGGCCGCCACGGTGGACTACATGTTCGCCTTCGCGGCCACCGCCCGGGCCGTCGCCGACCACCATTTCGATGCCGTCTTCGAGGCCTACCTGGAGGATGACGAGGTGCGGGAGTTTTTGCTGGATTCGAATCCCGCCGCCGCCCGTGAAATGGCCGAGCGGCTGATCGAGGCGCAGGACCGTGGGCTTTGGAAGCCGCGTTCCAACTCGGCCGCGGCGCGGCTGGCCGAGGTGGCAGGGCTTGTTCTGGAGGATGTCTGATGGCTGAGCAGGATTTTGCCCGGGCCAATGAAAAGGCCCGCAACAAGAAGGCGGCGCGGGACAAGATGCTGGCCACCAAGACCATCGAAAAGGGCCTGTTGATCGTCCACACCGGCAAGGGCAAGGGCAAATCGACGGCGGCCTTTGGCCTCGCCGCCCGGGCCGTCGGCAACGGCATGAAGGTGGGCGTGGTGCAGTACGTCAAGGGCAAGTGGGAGACCGGCGAACGGCTGGTGCTGGAGGCCTTCCCCGAACAGGTCACGATTCGCACCATGGGCGAGGGCTTTACCTGGGAGACCCAGGACCGCGAACGCGACATGCGCGCCGCCGAGGCCGCTTGGCAGGCTTCCAAGGAAATGATCGAGGCCTGCCGCGGCGATGATCCGGCCTACGACATGGTGATCCTGGACGAGCTCAACATCGTGCTGCGCTACGACACGCTGCCCCTGGACGAGGTGGTGGAATTCCTCGAGGCCCGTCCCGCCGACCTGCACGTCGTCGTCACCGGCCGCAATGCCAAGGAGAAACTGATCGAGGCGGCCGACCTGGTGACCGAGATGACCCAGGTCAAGCATCCCTTCCGTTCCGGGGTCAAGGCCCAGCGGGGCATCGAATTTTGACCACGCCGGCCATCATGCTCCAGGGCACGGGCTCGGACGTCGGCAAGTCGCTGCTGGCGGCGGCGCTCTGTCGCATCTATGCCCGCCAGGGGCTCAGCGTGCGGCCCTTCAAGCCGCAGAACATGTCGAACAATGCCGCCGTCACGGCCGATGGCGGCGAGATCGGCCGGGCCCAGGCGCTACAGGCCCGGGCCGCCGGCGTGGCGCCGGCCAGCGACATGAACCCGGTCTTGCTCAAGCCCGAGAGCGAAACCGGCGCCCAGGTGGTGGTGCAAGGGAAAATGTGGCGGCGCGCTGCGGCCCGCGATTACCAGGCGTTGAAGCCCGAGTTGCTGGGCAAGGTCCTGGAGAGCTTCGAGCGTTTGGGCCGGGGTGCCGACCTGGTCGTCATCGAAGGCGCCGGCAGTCCGGCGGAAGTGAACTTGCGCGCCGGCGACATCGCCAACATGGGCTTTGCCGAGGCTGCCGACGTGCCCGTGGTGCTGGTCGGCGACATCGACCGCGGCGGCGTCATCGCCCAGATCGTCGGCACCCAGGCGTTGCTGAGCAAGAGCGAACGGGGCCGCCTGGGCGGCTATCTGGTCAACAAATTCCGCGGCGATCTCAGTTTGTTCGATGACGGCATCGACATCATCGGCCAGCGCACCGGGCTCGAAAGCCTGGGCGTCGTGCCCTACTTCCCGGCCGCCCACCGTCTGCCGGCCGAGGACGCCGTGGCCCTCGAAGGCTACCGGGCCAGCGAAGACCGGCCCATCCGCATCGCCGTGCCGCAGCTCTCGCGCATCGCCAACTTCGACGATCTCGATCCCCTGATCGCCATGCCCGAGGTGGGACTCGAGATGGTGCGGGCCGGCCAGGCCATTCCCGGCGATTGCCAGTTGGTCATCCTGCCCGGCTCGAAGTCGACGCGGGGCGACCTCGAATTCCTGCGCCACCAGGGCTGGGACGTGGATATCCGGGCCCACCTGCGCCGCGGCGGCACGGTGCTGGGCATCTGCGGCGGTTTTCAGATGCTGGGGACCAAAGTGTGCGATCCCGATGGCATCGAGGGGCCGGCCGGCGAAACCCCTGGGCTGGGGCTGTTGGATTTCGCCACCGTGCTAGGCGGCGACAAGGCCCTGGTCGAGGTGACGGGCGTCGAGCAGACCAGCGGCCAGGCCGTGCAGGGCTTTCGCATGCACCTCGGGCGCTCGGCCGGCCCGGCGCTCGAGCGTCCCATGGTGGTGATTGACGGAGACGGCGAGGGAGCGGTGTCGCTGGACGGGCGCGTGCTTGGCTGCTATCTCCACGCCCTCTTCGCCGCCGACGGCTTTCGCGCCGCCTTCCTGGGCCGGCTCGCCGGCCGTCAGGTGGGTGCCATGGCCTTCGATGACGAGGTTGAAACGGTGCTCGACGATTTGGCCGACCACGTGGCCGCCCACGCCGCCACGGAAAGAATCTTGGAGGTGGCCCGTGGCCGCTAGCGCAGTGTCTGCCGTCGCCCCCCCACCCCAACCCTCCCCCACAAAGGGGGGAGGGGGTCGGCTGTCGGTTCCTGTTTTTCCCCTCCCCCTTGATGGGGGAGGGCAGGGAGGGGGTGTTTTTTTTGGTGTTCGGGCGGCGGCGTTCGCCAGTTCAAACCCCCAGCAGCAGAACGAACGCCATCCCCAGCGCCAACACGGCGCCGGCGCGCCGGTAGACCGCCAGGGCCCGGCGCACGTCGAGGGCCGTGGCCTGGGCCTGGCCCTCACCCAGCCAGGCGTCGTCGACGGTGCCCTCCTGGTAGTTTCTGGGGCCCGCCAGCTTGAGCCCCAGCGCTCCCGCCATGGCGGCTTCGGGCCAGCCGGCGTTGGGCGAACGGTGGCGTCCGGCGTCGCGCCGCATGACCGTGGCGGCGGTGCCGGCGTCGGCCGAGGGTGTGAGGGCCGCGGCCAGCACCAGAAGACCGCCGCTGAGGCGGGCGGGAAAATAGTTGGCGGCGTCGTCGAGGCGGGCGGCAAAGGCGCCGAAGTCCTCGAAGCGCTTGTCGCGGTGGCCGATCATGCTGTCGAGGGTGTTGATGGCCTTGTAGGCGGCCAGGCCAGGCAGCCCCAGCATGAGGTACCAAAAGAGCGGCGCCACGACACCGTCGCCGAGGTTTTCGGCCGCCGTTTCGATGGCCGCCCGGGCCACCCCAGCGGCGTCCAGCGATTGGGGATCGCGGCCCACGATGTGGGCCACCGCCTGGCGGCCCGCGACCAGGCCCTGTTCAAGGCCCTCGGCCACGGCGCGCACCGCATCGGCCAGCCCCTTGTAGGCCAGCAGCGTGCTGGCCAGCACGGCCTCGACGGCCCAGCCGCCGCGCACGCCGCGCAAGATGTCGCTGAGCAGCCAGCCCAGGGCGAAGGCCAGCGCCACCACTCCGAGCGTCGTTGCCAGGCCCCGCCGGCGCCGCGCCGCCGGGCTTCCGTGGGGCCGGTTGAGGGCGCTTTCCAGCCAACCGATGAGCCCCCCCAGCAGCGCCACGGGATGAGCTATCCGGCGATAGAGCCAGGGCGGGTCACCGACGAAAAAATCGATACCGAAGGCAATTACGGCGATGGCCAGCAGATTCACGCCGCCGGCAAATTCGCCAAGCCAATGGGTCAACATGAGCGGACCATGACGGCGCCCGGCGCCGGCGTCAACGCGTGACAATACGAGGGATCAAGCGAGCATGAACGACAAAACAGGTGTGATGGTGTGCGGCCACGGCAGCCGCGATCACCAGGCGGTAACGGAATTCCAGGCGGTGGCGCGCGGCATCTCCGAACGCCTGCCGCACTACGACGTCGATTCGGGCTTTTTGGAGTTCGCCCGGCCGGTAATCCGCGACGGCCTCGACCGGCTGCGCCAAGACGGCAACAACCACATCCTGGCGGTTCCCGGCATGCTCTTCGCCGCCGGCCACGCCAAGAACGACATCCCCTCGGTGCTCAACACCTATGGCGCCGAATATCCCGAGCTCAAGATCGAATACGGCCGCGAGCTGGGCATCGAGCCCAAACTCATCCGGGCCGCCGGGGCGCGGGTGGAGGAGGCGCTCGAGGCGGCCGGCGATGCCGTGCCACGGGCCGAAACCTTGCTGGTGGTGGTGGGCAGGGGAGCCTCCGACCCCGACGCCAACTCCAACGTCTCCAAGGTGACGCGCCTGCTTTGGGAAGGCCTGGGTCTGGGCTGGGCCGAGACGGTCTATTCGGGGGTCACCTTTCCCCTGGTCGAGCCGGGGCTCGAACACGTCGCCCGGCTGGGCTATCGCCGCGTCGTGGTCTTTCCCTATTTCCTCTTCACCGGCGTGCTGGTCAAGCGCATCTACGAACACACTCGTATCGTCGCCGCCCGCCACCCCGGGATCGAGTTCATCGAGGCCCAGTACCTCAACGACCATCCCCTGGTGCTCGACTGCTTTGCCGAACGGGTCAACGAGATCATCAATGGCGGCAACCTGATGAACTGCCAGCTCTGCAAGTACCGCGACCAGGTGCTGGGCTTCGAGGACCAGGTCGGCCTGGCCCAGGAAAGCCACCACCACCACGTCGAGGGCATCGGTACCGACGCCGATGGCGGCCACGATCATGGGCATGGCCACGACCACGACCATGGCCACCACCCGTACCCCCACGCCGAACACCCGCTGGGGCCGCGCAGCATGGAAAAGCTGAAGACCGGCGGATGATGGGTTGATGACTGTGGACTACCTCCGCGATCCGGCCGAGATCTACCGCCGCTCCTTCGCCCAGGTGCGGGCCGAGGCAGAGCTCGACGGCCTGCCGGCCGGGCTGGTGCCCGTGGCGGTGCGCATCGTCCATGCCTCGGGCATGCCCGATGTGGTGGCGGACCTAGCCTATGCCCCCGAGGTGGCGGCTGCGGCTGGTGCCGCTTTGGCCGGGGGCGCGCCGGTGATCGTCGACTGCCGCATGCTGGCTGCCGGCCTGATCAAGAACCGCCTGGCCGCCAACGAGGTAATTTGCACCCTTAACGAACCGGAGGTGCCGGATCTCGCCGAGGCCGCCCGCACCACCCGCTCGGCCGCCGCCGTCGAACTTTGGCGGCCTCATCTGCAAGGCGCCGTGGTGGCCATCGGCAATGCGCCCACGGCGCTTTTTCGCCTGCTCGAAGTGCTGGCCGACGGGGCCCCCCGGCCGGCCGCCATAGTGGGCTTTCCGGTGGGCTTCGTCGGCGCCCGGGAATCCAAGCAGGCCCTGGCCCAAGGCGACCACGGCGTGCCATACCTGACGCTCCTTGGCCGCCGCGGCGGCAGCGCCATGGCGGCGGCGGCGGTAAATGCCTTGGCGGGAGACTAGGGATTATGGGTTTTCCGAACAATGCCCGAGCGGCCGCGGCCAGGACAGGTAAAGGTCTGCGAGAGCTGGGTTTCCGGGAGTATGGAGAGATGACCACAGAGGCACAGAGGCACAGAGAGAGATTCGGATCTCTCCCCGGAAAATCTCTGTGCCTCTGTGCCTCTGTGGTTAATTCAAACGGCCGCTTGGAAGCCCGATTGGCGCCAGACAGAGGCAGAACGTCGACAACGAGACCCGCGCCTGCCTTGGTGGATTGGCAAAAAGGCAATGCCCCAGCCGCAGGCGAAGCCCGAGGGACCCAACGTGGCACGTAGGAAATCCGATCCCTGGCTGAGCATCGTCGGCATCGGCGAGGACGGGCTCGAGGGCCTGAACGACGAGGCACTGGCCCACATCGCGGCGGCCGAGGTGCTGGTGGGCGGCGAGCGCCATCTGGCCAAGCTCGAGGACGACGGCCGCGAGCGCCTGAGCTGGGGCAGCCCGCTGGAAGAAACGGTCGAGATCCTGCTGGCGCGGCGCCACCGCCGGGTCTGCATCTTGGCCAGCGGCGATCCGCTTTGCTACGGCATCGCCAACCGCATCGTGCGCCAGATCGGCACAAAGGGCGTCGTCGTGGTGCCGCACCATTCGGCCTTCACGCTGGCCTCGGCCAGGCTCGGTTGGGACCGCGCCCGGGTCGAGACCATCACGCTGCACGGCCGGCCGCTGGAGCGCCTGGTGCCCTACATTCAGCCTGGTGCGCGCCTTCTCATCCTCAGTGCCGACGGAGCAACGCCGGGCCAGGTGGCGGGGCTGCTGCGCCGCCAGGGCTTTGGCCCCAGCCGCCTGGTCGTCTTCGAGCACATGGGCGGCCCCAATGAGCGCCGCCGCGAGGGCCTGGCCAGCACCTGGCGGGCGCGCCGGGTGGCCGAGCTCAACACCATCGCCGTCGAATGCCGGGCCGGCGCCAAGGCGCAAATCCAATCGCGCGCGCCGGGCCTCCCCGACAACGCCTTCGAGCACGACGGCCTGCTCACCAAGCGCCAGGTGCGGGCCGCCACCCTGGCCGCACTCATGCCCATCCCGGGCCAGTTGCTCTGGGACGTCGGTGCCGGTTCGGGCGCCATCGCCATCGAGTGGCTGCGCGCCGCCGCCAACAGCCGCGCCGTGGCCATCGAATCGCATCCTGGCCGTCTGGCCGCGATCGAACGCAACGCCCGCAACCTGGGCGTCCCCGAGCTGCAAATCGTCGCCGGCATGGCGCCGCAAGCGCTGGCCGGTCTGGCCAAACCCGATGCCGTCTTCATCGGCGGCGGCGCCAGCCATAAAGGCCTCTTCCAGGCCTGCTGGCGGGCCCTCCCGGCCGGCGGCCGGCTGGTCGCCAACGTGGTCTCGCTGGAAGGCGAACGGGCGCTGATGGCCTGGCGGCAGCGCCACGGCGGCGATCTCGTGCGGCTGGCCATCGAACGCGCCGAGCCCATGGGCCGCCTCACCGCCTGGCGGCCCTTGCGGCCCGTCATCCAGTACGCCGTGGTAAAATCATGAGCGGCACGCTTTACGGCCTGGGCATCGGCCCTGGTGACCCCGATCTCATTACATTGAAGGCCCACGCCATCCTGCGGGCCGTGCCGGTGATCGCCTACCCGGCGCCCGAGACGGGCTCGAGTTTTGCCCGCGACATCGCCGCTCCCCACCTGCCGGGCGGGCAGCAGGAAATCGCCATCCGCATGCCCATGGTGGCGGCGCGCTATCCCGCCCAGGAGATCTACGACCGGGCGGCCGGCGTGATCGCCGGCCACCTCGGGGCCGGCCGCGACGTGGCCGTGCTGTGTGAGGGCGATGCCTTCTTCTATGGCTCGTTCATGTATCTCTTCGGCCGCCTGGTCGAGGACCACAAGGTCGAGATCGTGCCGGGCGTTTCCTCGCTTTCCGCCGGCTCCGCCCGCCTCGGCTTGCCGCTGACCTCGCGCAACGACGTGCTGACGGTGCTGCCCGGGCCCTTGCCGGCCGATGAGCTGCGCGCCCGCATCGAGGCCGCAGATGCCGTGGCCATCCTGAAAGTCGGCAAGCACCTGGAAAAGATACGCGGCGTGCTCGAAGACCTCGGCCTGGCGGACAAGGCGCGCTACATCGAACGCGCCACGCTGCCCGACGAACGCTCCGTCGCGCTCGGCGACCTCGACCCCGCCGAGGTGCCGTACTTTTCCCTCATCCTGGTACACAAGCGCGGCGAGGCCTGGACAGGCGAGGCCTGGACATGATCGTCATCGTGCTCGAGCCCAGCGGCCTGGCCACCGGGCAGAAGATCGTCGACGCCCTGGGCGGCGAGCTGCACGGCCTGGCCGGCCGGGTCGATGCCGGGCACAGCTTCAGCCAAACGACGGATCACCTGCGCCAGCTCTTCGCTGCCGGTGAGACCATCGTCGGCGTCTGCGCCGCCGGGATACTGCTGCGCTGTCTGGCTCCCGCGCTGGCTGACAAGCGCTATGAGCCGCCGGTCATTGCCGTGGCCGAGGACGGCTCTTCCGTGGTGCCGCTGATCGGCGGCCATCAGGGCGGCAACGCACTCTCGCGCCGCATCGCCGCCACCGTCGGTGGCCATGCCGCGGTGACGACGGCCGGAGATCTTGCCTTCGGCCTGGCGCTCGACGATCCGCCGGCCGGCTGGACGCTGGCCAACCCGCACGATGCCAAGGCCTTCGTGGCAGCGCTGTTGGCCGGGGCGAGGGTGCGGCTCGAGGGCGACTGCCCCTGGCTCCAGGAATCCGAGCTGCCGTTGAGCGCCGATGGCGAACTGGTGATCCGGATTTCCGTAGATGACGAGCCCGGCGGCGCCACCATCCTGGTCTACCACCCGGCCTCTTTGGCCATCGGCGTCGGTTGCGAACGCGGCACCGAACCCGCGGAACTGGTAGCTCTGGTCGAAGCAACCTTGGCGGCCGAAGGTCTGGCGCCGGCGGCCGTCGCCGGAATCTATTCGCTCGATCTCAAGGCCGATGAAGCGGCCGTGCATGCCGCCGCCGCCCGCTTCGATCTGGCACCCGATTTCTTCAGCGCCGCCCGCCTGGAACAGGAAACGCCGCGCCTCGCCAACCCTTCCGACGTGGTGTTCGCCGAGGTCGGCTGCCACGGCGTGGCCGAGGGTGCGGCCCTGGCCGCCGCCGGGCCCGCGGCCGAGCTCGTCGTGGCCAAGCGGAAATCGGACCGTGCCACCTGCGCCGTGGCGCGGTCGCCCGTGGTCATCGAGGCAGGATCGCGGGGCAGCCTGGCGGTGGTCGGCATCGGCCCCGGCAGTCAGGCCTGGCGCACGCCCGAGGCCAGCCGGCTGTTGCGCGAGGCCAGCGACCTGGTGGGCTATTCGCTCTATCTCGACCTGGTGGGTCCGGCGCCGCACCAGGTACGCCACGATTTCCCCCTGGGCGAGGAGGAAACTCGGGTGCGAAAAGCCTTGGACCTGGCGGCCGAGGGCCGCCGGGTGGCGCTGGTGTCGTCGGGCGACGCCGGCATCTACGCCATGGCGACGCTGGTCTTCGAGCTCATCGATGGCTGCGATCGGCCCGACTGGCGCGGCCTCGAGGTCAACGTCAGCCCCGGCGTCTCGGCCATGCAGGCGGCGGCGGCCCGGGCCGGGGCGCCGCTGGGCCACGATTTTTGCGCCATCTCGCTCTCGGATTTGCTGACGCCCTGGGAGGCCATCGAAAAACGCATCAAGGCCGCCGCCGAGGGCGACTTCGTCGTGGCCTTCTATAATCCCGTGTCGCGCCGCCGTACCACGCAACTGGCCCGGGCTCGCGAGATTCTGGCCGCTCACCGGCCGGCCGCAACGCCGGTGATGATCGGGCGCAACCTGGGCCGCGACGACGAGGCGCTCAGCGTCACCACGCTGGCCGAGCTCGATCCCGCCAGCATCGACATGCTCTCGATCGTCATCGTCGGCTCGAGTGAAACCCGCGCCTTCGACGGCCCCAGCGGGCCCCGGGTCTATACGCCTCGGGGGTATGCGGGAAAGGGCGGGTCGTGAGGCGCCGTTGGTCACCCCCACCCCAACCCTCCCCCATCAAGGGGGAGGGGGCAGAACCGCGCGCTCCCTCGAACCCCCTCCCCCCTTGTGGGGGAGGGATGGGGAGGGGGGTACGCCCATGACCGTCCACTTCATCGGTGCCGGCCCCGGCGATCCCGACCTGATAACGGTGCGCGGCCGAAACCTGATCGCCGGCTCGCCGGTCTGTCTCTACGCCGGCTCGCTGGTGCCCGAGGCCGTGGTGGCCTACGCCCCGGCCGGCGCCCGGGTGGTCGATACGGCGCCGCTGAACCTCGACGAAATCATCGCCGAGATGCAGGCGGCCGAGGCCGCCGGCCACGACGTCGCCCGCGTCCATTCCGGCGATCCCTCGCTCTACGGTGCCATCGGCGAGCAGATGCGCAGGCTGGCCGCGCTGGGCATCGACTACGACGTCACACCCGGCGTGCCGGCCTACGCTGCGGCGGCGGCCAGCCTGGGCCGCGAGCTGACGCTGCCGGGCGTCAGCCAGACCGTGGTGCTGACGCGCACGGCCATGAAATCCTCGGCCATGCCCAACCGCGAAAGCCTGGCGACGCTGGGCCAGAGCGGTGCCACCCTGGCGATCCATTTGAGCGTGCGAAACCTCAAAGCCGTCTGCGCCGACCTCGTGCCTCATTACGGCGAAGATTGCCCGGTCGCGGTGGTCTATCGTGCCAGTTGGCCGGACGAGCGGATCGTCCGTGGCACGCTGGCCGACATCCGCGCCAAGGTGCGGGCCGAGAAGATCACCCGCACGGCATTGATTCTGGTTGGCCCGGTGCTGGCCGCCGAGGGTTTCGCCGATTCGGCGCTCTACAGCCCCGACCACCGCCACCTGTTGCGCACGGGACGGGACTAGCCAGGGCTTTCGCTGAAGGCCATGCAGATCCTTCTCGATATCATCGTACCGGTCTTCGGCGTCGTGGCCATCGGCTACGCCGCGGCGCGCCTGGGCTGGCTCTCGAAGGCCGGCGCCGAGGGGCTCGTGGCCTTCGTCTTCAACTTCGCCATCCCGGCCATGCTGTTCCGGGCCATGGCCACCCGGGCCATGCCCGATCCCATCGATTGGGGGTTCTTGATTGCCTATTTCGGCGGTGGATATCTGGTTTGGGGGCTGGGTATGGTGATCAGTCGCCAGGGCTTTCGCCGCCATTTCGACGAGGCCTCGGTCGCCGGCATGGGCGCGGCCTTCGGCAATACGGTGATGCTCGGCGCTCCCCTGGTGCTGATGACCTACGGCGAGGCCGGTATGCTGCCGGCGTTCCTCATCATCTCTTTTCATTCCTGGCAGCTGATAGCCGTGGTCACAGCCCTGGTCGAGGGCGCGCGCGGCAACCGCGATCAGTTGTCGGACATCCCCGGGAACGTCGTCCGCGGCCTCGTCGCCAATCCCATCCTCATCGGCTTGGTGGCGGGCGTCCTTTGGAACCTGTCGGGGTTGCCGCTTCCGGCGGTCGTCGATGGCATAGCGGGAATGCTGGGGAAGGCGGCTATTCCGTGCGCGCTGTTCAGCATGGGGGCCTCTCTGGCCGTCTACCGCATCACGGGCGCGCTGGCCGAGTCCACGGCGACGGTCACGCTCAAGCTCGCGCTCCACCCGCTCGCCGTTTACCTGCTGGGAACCTACGTCTTCGCCTTGGAGCCCATGTGGCGCGACGTCGCCGTGCTTATGGCGGCCATGCCCATCGGCGTCAACGTCTACCTTTTTGCCCAGCGCTACGACGCCGGGACCGCGCCCGCTGCCACCGCCATCGTGATCTCGACCGCGGTGTCCGTGCTGACGGTGGCTTTAGTGCTGCACGGTCTCGAAGTCAGGTAGCGGGGCGATTCCAGCAAAACTTGAAATGCTCTAGTATTGCTTCGTCGGGGGGCAACGGAAGAGGAATTCCATGGGCATAGAACGCCTCGACGGCTTCATGACGACGGAAAAGCAGCGCGGCTTCGAGACCGACTTCAGGCTCGAGACAGAAACCTACGAGGTCTGGGACGAGATCGAGGTGGGCCGCGTCGCCACCGCCAAGCAGACCTTCGTGGTCAAGGAACAGGATATTCTTTCCTACAACTTCTCGGCGCTGGAGGACGATCCCCTGTTCGTCGATCCCCAAGCCGCCCGGGCCGCCCCGGCCTCGACCAAGTCATCGCCCATCCCCTGTTCGCGGTGCAGATCGCCTTCTATTGCATCGAAAAGGGCCCAGGCAACTGGCTGCGCTCACCGGGTGCCCGCAATCCGGGCCAGAAGCTCATTTTCCATGAACCTTTCCGGGTCGGCGATGAGATCACGCTGACCATCACCTGCCAGGACAAGTGGGTGCGCCGCAACAAGTACTATCTGCAAGACCGCTACGACTACCACAACCAGGAAGGCACGCTGAAAGCCGTCTGGTACGCCACCCTGATCCTGCCGCCAAGCCGCGCTGAACTGGCGCGCTTCGCGGCCCAGTAGGGAGGGGGCAATGAGCGAGCTGCACTTTTCCGACATCCGCATCAACGACCCCCTGCCGACGGTGGAGCACGCCGTTAGCCAGGACACAATCGACCTCTGTGCCGTGGCGCATCTCGACTACAACCCGGTACACACCGACGTCGAATGGTGCAAGGAAGCGCAAGTCTTCGGCACACCAAAAACCGTGGGCCACGGCATGTTCACCATGACGCTCATGACCTCGGTCATCCTGCGCGCCTGGCAGCACGGCGGCGCCTTCGTAAATTCCATCGAGGCCAAGCTCACCCGCCCTGTCGAGGTCGGCCAGACGCTGCGCTGCGAAGGCACGGTGATCGAGCTCCACCCCCGGGCGCCAGGCCAGAGCTTCGTGGTCGTCGGCTTGACGGCTTTCAACACCCAGGGCGCCACCGTTGCGGTGGGCCAGGCCCAGGTTACGGTGCCGGATTAGGGGTTATTCCCACTCCGCCTCGCGCTTCTCCAGAAACGCCACCACGCCTTCCTGGAAATCCGCGGTCTGCGATAGCGCGATGGCGGCCTGGCGGGCGTATGCGGTGCCGTCCGCCAGCGTCATGCCGCCGCCCAGCGTTATGGTTTTGCGGATGGCGGCCAGAGCCTGGGCCGGCTTGCGGGCCAGGCCGGCGGCGTAGGTTTGGACCTCGCTGCGCAAGCGTTCGGCCGGGCAGAGCACGTCGACCAGGCCGATCTCCAGACCCTCCTGGGCCGTCAGGATCCGGCCGTCGAAAAGATACTTAATTGCGGCGGGCCGCCCCAGCAGGCGGGCCAGGCTTTGCGTCGTGGCGATGGGGGGGATGAAGCCGATGTCGATCTCGGGGTGGCCGAGCTTCGCGTTGTCAGCGCAAAAGCGCAGATCGCAGTGAAACGCCACCTCGAAGCCGCCGCCCACGGCGGTGCCGTTGATGGCGGCCAGTACCGGTTTTTCGCTCTGTTGCAGGAGGTGCATGATTTCCAGGCTGCGGTCGACCCACTCCGTCATGCCGGCCTCGTCGATGCCGCGGAAGACTTCGAGGTCGGCGCCGACGGCGAAGTATTTCTTAAGCGCACTGGCCAGCACCAGCACGCGCACGGATGGGTCTCCCAGGACGGCGCTGAGCGCCCCTGGCAACTCGCGCAGCATGGGCCAGTGCACGGCGTTGACGGGTGGGCGGTTGTAGCGGAACCAGCCGACGGCGTCTTGGACGCTGAAGTCGATGAACTCGAAATCCATGCCAGCGTGCCCTAAACCGCTTGCAGCCCGCACCACTCGGCGATGAACAGCGCCATGGTCTGTGTGTTGCGGCGCACCGATTCGAGCTCCACGCGTTCGTTGAAGCCGTGGATGTTTTCCGACCGCGGCCCGTAGACCAGGCCCGGCGTGTCGGCGTAGAGGCCGAAGAAGCGGGCGTCGGTGGTGGCTGTCGTCGGCACCTTTTGCAGGGGCTTGCCGTTGACCGCTTCGTGCGCGGCGGCCAGCACGGCCTTGGCGGCGTCGGCGTTGGCCAGCTCGTAGCCCTCGGCGAAGAAGCCGTGGTAGACGATTTCGGGCGGCGAATTGGCCAGGAACGAGTCTTTTTGCGCCGCCGCCCGGATGGTGTCTTCGATCTCGCGCCGGGCCTCGGAGAGGTCCTGTTCCGGATAGGTAGCGATGCGCACGTCGAAGATGCACCAGGCCGGCACGCTGGAGGGCCAGTCGCCGCCCTCGATGCGGCCGATGTTGAGGTTGATGGGGTGGTGCACGTCAGCATAGGCGGCGTGGCGCCGGTCGTCCCCGTTCCAGCGTTCCTCGAGACCGTGCAAGGCCTGCATCAGCGGGAACGCCGCCTCGATGGCGTTGGCGCCCGAGCCCGCCTCCAGCACGTGGACGGGGCGGCCGCGCAGCTTGACCTGGAACCAGAGCACGCCGATCTGGGCGCCCACCAGCGAGTCCCCCATGGGCTCGGGGATCAGCGCCGCCTCGGCCCGGTAGCCGCGTTGCAGGCACGCCAGTGCGCCGTTGCCGGTGCATTCCTCCTCGATCACCGACTGCAGGAAGACGTCGGCCGCCGGCACCTGGCCGATGCGCTTGAGGGCATCCATGGCGAACAGCATCTCGCCCAGCCCGGCCTTCATGTCGCCCGCGCCGCGGCCGTACATCCAGCCGTCCTCGATACGCGCATCGAACGGCGGCGTATCCCACATGTCGAGCGGCCCCACCGGCACCACGTCGATATGGCCATTGAGGATCAGCGAGCGCCCGCTTGGATTGTCCGGCCGGTGGGCACCGACCACGTTGAAGGCGTTGTCGTAGGAAACGTGCACCGGAGAGAATCCGGGCAGGTGCTGGATGTCCTCGATGCGCACCTGCCAGCGGTCGACGCTGAGGCCGCGGCCGCGCATCTCCCGGGCCATGAAGTCCTGGGCAGTGTGTTCCTGGCCGCGCAGCGAGGGGTATTTGACCAACTCGGCGGTGAAGGCGACCTGGTCGTCGAAGCCCTCGTCGACGGCATTCATGATCTTGGACGCGAGGTCGCTGGACGGCATGGGAATCTCCGACAAGAAAAAAAGAACGGTAGCGCGCGCTTCAGGCAGCGGCAAGCTTGAGCCAGTCGAGCGCTGTCGCGGGGGTCTCGACGGTTTCGCCCGCCACCAAGGGGGGGCGGCGGATCATGACCACCGGAATTGCTCGTTCGCGGGCGGCGGCGATCTTGCCGTAGGTCGCCGGGCCGCCGCTCTGGCGGCTGACCAGGCCGTCGATGGCGTGATCAGTCAGCAGCGCGCGTTCGTCCTCGAGACTGAAGGGGCCGCGGCCGGTAATGACCTGGCAGTCGAGGGGCAAATCGCCGGGCGGGCTGACCAGGCGTACGAAAAACCTGATGCCGTCGAGGCCTGCATAGGCGCCAAGCGCCCGCCGGCCCACGGTCAGCAGCACACGCTTGGCCAGGCTGGGCAGCGCCGCCGCCGCCTCGGCGTCGTCCGCCACCTCGATCCAGCGGTCGCCGGGCTCGGCCGTCCAGGGCGGGCGCCGCAGCATCAGGCGCGCGAGATCGAGGCGGTCGCAGGCCGCCGCAGCCTGGGCCGAGATCTGCACGGCATAGGGATGGGTGGCGTCGACCAGGGCGGATATCTGCTGGCTGTCGAGATACGCCATCAGTCCCTCGGCACCGCCAAAGCCGCCAACGCGCACCTCACCCGGCGGCCGGCGTGGCGCGGGCATCCGGCCGGCAAAAGACGTGACCACGTCGAGCCCCGCCGCATCAGCCAGCGTGGCCAACTCGCGGGCCTCGGCGGTACCGCCGAGAATTAGAATCCTAGCTCGCATCTCTCACCGGAAAACTGGGGACAGGGACCCTTTCTTGTGGGTTCCTCTTCGGCGAAAAACGGCGGATAGTGGCGCTTTTCGGCAAAATAAGTGGGGCCAGGGACCACTTTTTGGCCAGGGACCACTTTTTGGCAGGTCTATTGCTAGCCATCGCGACCTACCGGTTCCCCGGCCCGGTCGTAGACCAGGATTTCGATGGCAACGGCGTCGCCGGCCGTTTGCCGCGCCGTCTCGCCGGCCCGTGCCGCCACCCAATCGCCTAGGGGCAGATCTTGACCCCGCGCCATCTCCAGTACCTCGGCGGCGGTGTTGGCCGAGCGCGCGCGGGCCACCGCATCGGCCCCGGCGCCGAGTTCGGCCAGCCCCCCGGCCAGCCACTCGAAATCGACCTGGCTGCGGCCGGAATGAAGATCGAGATCTCCCTGGCCCAGCTTGACCAGCTTGCCGAAGCCGCCGGCGATGGTGAGAAGCGGCACCGGGTTTCGCCGCAGGTACTTGAGCAGGCCGCCGGCGAAATCGCCCATCTCGATCAGCGCTGCCTCGTCGAGGCCGTAGTGCGCCTTGACCGCGGCCTCGGAGGTCGTGCCCGTACTGGCGGCGACATGATCGAAGCTGCCGGCCCGGGCCACGTCCACGCCCTGGCGGATGCTGGCGATCCAGGCGGCGCATGAATAGGGGATGACGATGCCGCTGGTGCCCAGCACCGAGAGCCCGCCCACAATGCCCAGGCGGCCGTTCAAGGTGCGGTTCGCCAGGGCCTCGCCGTCGGCAATCGAAAGCGAGATCTCGACGTCGGCTGGCACGCCGTGCTCAGCCGCGATTTCGGCTACCGTCTCGCGCATCATGCGGCGCGGCACCGGGTTTATGGCCGGCTCGCCGACGGCCAGCGCCAGGCCCGGCCGGGTTACCGTGCCGACGCCCGGCCCGGCCCGGAAAACGATGCCGCTGGCGGCGGGGCCGCGCCTCAGCGTGGCCAGCACCAGTGCCCCATGGGTGACGTCGGGATCGTCGCCGGCGTCCTTGATGATGCCAGCGCTGGCGCTTTCGGATTCCAGGACCTCGCGGGCCAGGGCAAAGGCCGGCCGTTGGCCGCCGGGCAGCGTGATGGTCACGGGATCGGGAAAGCCGCCGCCCAGCAGCGCCGTGAAGGCCGCCCGGGTGGCCGCGGTGGCGCAGGCGCCGGTGGTCCAGCCCCGTCGCAGGGGTCCCTCGGGCTTCTCGTTCATGGCCCCATTATTAGAGCGATTCACGTTCGAAGCGAATCGCTCGAGGCCGCTTTTTGCTGGGCCCTCACCGGGCGGGCGCATCCGCGCCCTTGGCCTCCGTCCCCCAAAGGGGGCCGGCATAGCGCCGATCCCACAGCGTGGTTTTTTGCTGCTTGTTCATTTATTGCAACGAGAGCGACCGCGACCCGCCGCGACTGCGGCGCGCCCGCGCAGGCAGCGGACCTTTAGGTCCGCCGCCGTGAGCGACAAAAAGCCAACGGGAGCAACGCGACCCGCCGCTCCTGCGGCGCCTCCGCGGAGGCTGCGGAGCGCAGCTCTGCCGCCGTGAGCGACAAAAACCCAGAGTGGAGCTCATCCCATGAGATCCACTCTGGCCTACCCGTGGAGCTGCGTGTAAAACCGGGCCATGACGGAGTTTCCTTTCGAGTTGCCGGAATTCGCGCCGGGCTGGGTCTGGCTGGTGGGCGCCGGGCCGGGCGAGCCCGGGCTTTGTACGCTGCTGGGCTATCACGCGCTCAGGGCCGCCGACGTGGTGGTCTACGACGCCCTGGTGGGCCCCGACATCCTGGCCCTGGCGCGCGACGGCGCCGAGCTCGAATATGCCGGCAAGCGCGGCGGCCGGCCCTCGCCGCGCCAGCCCGATATTTCGCGTCGCTTGGTCCAACTTGCGCGTGAAGGCAAGCGCGTGCTCAGGCTGAAGGGCGGCGACCCGCTGGTTTTCGGCCGCGGCGGCGAAGAGGCCCTGGCCCTGGTCGAGGCCGGAATTCCTTTCCGCATCGTGCCCGGCATCTCGGCCGGCGTCGGCGGCGCCGCCTATGCCGGCATTCCCGTCACCCACCGCGACGTGAATTCCGTGGTCACCTTCCTCACCGGCCATGCCTCGACCGGCGAAGTGCCCGATGGCATCGACTGGCAGGCCCTGGCCAAGGCCTCGCCGGTGATCGTGCTCTATATGGCGATCAAGCATCTCGGCACTATCAGCGAAAACCTGATGGCCGGCGGCCGCGCGTCCGACGAGCCGGTGGCGGTGATCGCCAAGGCCACGATGGCGGAGCAGGTTGTGGTCGAAACCACGCTGGGCGGCTGTCTGGCCGACCTGGAGGCCAGCGGCCTGGAGCCGCCGGCCATCGTGATCATCGGCCAGGTGGTCCGCTTGCGCGCCGGCCTCGACTGGCTGGGGGCGCTGGGCGGCCGCGTGCTCGAGGCCGACCCGCTGGGTTTGAAGAGCCGAAGTGACACGGCCTGAAGGCCTCGTTCCCGGCCTGATCATCGCCGCGCCCGCCTCGGGCAGCGGCAAGACGACGGTGACGTTGGGGCTGTTGCGGGCCTTGCACGACCGGGGCGTCAAGGTTTCCTCATTCAAGGTCGGGCCCGACTATATCGACCCGGCCTTTCACGCCGCCGCCAGCGCCCGGCCCTGCCAGACCATCGATCCCTGGGCCATGACGCCGGGCGCCATGGCGGCCGGCCTGGGTCTGGCCGCCGAGGGCGCCGAGTTGGTCATCGGCGAGGGCGTCATGGGGCTTTTCGACGGCGCTTCCGACGGCTCGGGCTCGACCGCGGATTTGGCAGCCCAACTGGGCCTGCCGGTGGTGCTGGTGGTCGACGTGGCGGCCCAGGCCGGCAGCGCTGCGGCCCTGGTGCATGGCTTTGCCGCCTACCGCTCCGATCTCGACCTGGCCGCCGTCATCTTCAACCGGGTCGGCGGCCCGGGCCACATTGAGACCTTGCGCCGGGCCTGCGAGCCGCTTGGCGTGACCATCGCCGGCTATCTGCCACGCCGTGCCGAACTGGCGCTGCCGGACCGCCATCTCGGCCTGGTCCAGGCCGCCGAAATCCCGGCACTGGAGGATTTCCTGGCCGCCGCGGCGGCTGCCATGCGCCAGCACCTCGATGTAGACGCGCTCGGCGCCCTGGCCCGTCAGCCGGTGCTTAGCGAACAGGGCGCCAGCGCCTTGCCACCGAGTGGCATGCCGGTGCTGGGCGGGCGCATTGCGCTGGCTTCGGACCTGGCGTTTTCCTTTTGCTATCCCCATGTCCTCGCCGATTGGCGCCGCCAGGGAGCCGAGATCGTGCCCTTTTCGCCGCTCGCCGACGAAGCGCCCGACGCCGCCGCCGATGCCATATACCTGCCGGGCGGCTATCCCGAGCTGCATGCCGGCCGCCTGGCCGGCAACGGGAAATTCCTCGATGGCCTGCGCCGGGCCGCCCAAACGGCCGCCATTTTCGGCGAATGCGGCGGCTATATGGTGCTGGGCCAGGGCCTGGTCGACGCGGCCGGCCAGCGCCACGCCATGGCCGGGCTGTTGCCGCTGGAAAGCAGCTTTGCCGAGCGCCGCTTGCATCTCGGCTACCGTGATGTCGAAACCGTCGCGGACGGTGTTTTGGGGCCCGCCGGCAGCCGCTTCCGCGGCCACGAGTTCCACTACGCCACGATACTTAAGGAGCAGGGCGAGGCGGCTTTGTTCAGCGCCCGCGACGCCTCGGGCCGCGATCTAGGGTCGCTGGGCCGCCGTCAGGGCCGGGTGGCGGGATCGTTCGTCCACCTAATCGCGGCGGGCTGAGCTCCGCGCCCAACGTCGGCCGGTACCAAAGAGCGCGGCGATGGCTGCTACCGCGGCCAGGCCGACGAGCCATTCCATACCGTGCGGGTGGGCGTGCGCTTCGGCGAAGCCGGCCGAGGGACTCTGGCCGTGGGCCAGGGCCGGGGCGGCGGCGAGGAATGTGAACGCGGTGGCGATAAGCGTGCGGCTAAGTTTGGGCATTTTTCCTCTCACTCCATTTCGATTAGATTATTGGGCTGGCTCGGTGGGCGCCAGGCGCTTGTAGGCGTGGGCCGAGACGCCGCCGATGACCAGCCAAAAGAGCAAATTGGCGACCAGGGTGGCGGAAACGAAAGCCGCCGCCAATTCGGCCGGCAGGTTGCCTGCTTCGAAGCTTTCCGGGTGCGGCGCGCCGACGACGTGGGGGGCGACAATGATCACGGCGCCGAGCACCTTGAGCGCCAACCCGGACACCCACACCATAAGCCCGATGCCGACGGCCGTGGCCAGTGCCGTGGCGGCCCACCAGATCTGGCGTGCCTCCAGGTCGGTGTAGGCCGAGCCCGGCAGCTCGGGCGGCAGGCCCAAGGCCGGAGCCAGGCTGAAGGTGGCAAAGCCCGCCAGTCCCCATAGGTATCCTTCTCGTACGTCTTCGCCACCCTTGAGGGCCAGGCCGGCAGTCAGCATGAGCGCAAAGGCGATGCCGGTGAGCACGTTGGCAAACAGCGTCAGGCCGAGGCGCTTGAATTGCAGTGACGGCACGCCAGGCTCAGCCTGGCTTTCCTTGTCGTGGCTGTGGCCGGAATTGTCGCCGTGACCGTGACTGCTGCCTGCTGTCTCGAAGACCTCGGCCTGCGAGATCAGCGGCAGTACCTTGAAGCTCTGAATCCCGGTGAGGAAGACACCCGCCACCAGGCCGCCAAGAGCGGCGGCAAAGACGATGGCCCGGAATATCGCCAAATTCAGTGGCAGGGAAAGGCCGTGGCGTGGCGCGAATCGTGAGTCGCGTCATGAATGGCCTGTGGCTGCGCGAAGCCCACGCCGTAAAGCATGATCAGGCCGAAAACCAGGGCCGCGAGTGCCGAGGTCCTGACGCCGATGCCGGCCGTCGGGGCGGCCTTTGCCGTGGAAGTAAGCTGAACTGCCATGACGAACTCCTGTTTCTTTGTTTCAAACCAATCGATCTCATGCACCGTCGAGCCTCGGTGCCGGTCTTCTCAGCAGTCACAGGAGTGCGATCCTGAACCGCCGGAACGCCCCGTCCGACGCAGTCGGTCCTACACGGCAACGGCAGGTCTCCTGGCTCACGGTTTGGCGCCTGCGGCAGGCCTTCCCGGGTTGATTTTCGAGCGCCATCCCAGTGGCCGTCTCTTCGTCGCAGGCGAACCGTTCACAGTTGCGGGGGCAGCCCCGGTTTTGGCCCTGTCGCCGCACCGGGTTCCCTTTTCATCCCGCTTATGGGAACCGTCGCTTGGCCAAATAGGGCCATAGCTGGCGTACCCTGTCAATGAGATATATTAGACAGGGTAACGCCTCCCGAACCGCCGACAGGAAACCATGACCGAGCCCACCACAAACAGTCTTCCGCCCCTCACCCTGGTGCTCGGCGGCGCCCGTTCGGGCAAGAGCCGTTATGCCGAGGGATTGTTGGCGGACTGGTCAGGGACGCGGATCTACCTGGCCACGGCCGAGGCGGGCGACGCCGAGATGCAGGCCCGCATTCGCCACCACCGGGAACGTCGCGGCGAGGCCTGGATGACGGTCGAGGAGCCCCTGGAACTGGCGGCGGCGCTGGTGCGTGAGGCCCAGGGGGGCCGCGCCGTGCTGGTCGACTGCCTGACGCTCTGGCTAAGCAATATCACGTTGGCCGAACGAGATATCGAGGCCGAGGCGGCGGCCCTGATCGCCGCCCTCGGCCGCTGCGCCGGCCCTATCGTTTTGGTTTCCAACGAGGTCGGCCAGGGCATCGTGCCGGAGAACCCCCTGGCGCGCCGCTTCCGTGACGATGCCGGCAGGCTTCATCAAGAGGTGGCCCGGGTGGCCGACCGCGTGGTGCTGGTGACCGCGGGCTTGGCGCAGATCCTCAAGTAGCGGATTCCTTTTGAGGGATTCGCCTGGGAAAAAGAATGCGGATTAACCACAGAGATGGGGTAATCGGCGCTGAGGGTGGCTACTCTCCGAGCTTTTGGAACGTGGTCTGGATGTTCCAGCCACAAGAAGCGTTAAGGAGAGCAGCCATGAAGTACTATGCCGGATTGGACGTTTCGTTGA
>PVBE011423541.1_pt1 | contig 79232 bp, 78 predicted proteins | sample 1631181 | NCBI WGS metagenome assembly PVBE01 (sample SAMN08397723, study PRJNA350692) | Marine metagenome, whole genome shotgun sequencing project. | isolation source: water | place: Pacific Ocean | collected 2012-04
CCATCGACGAGGGTGGTGAGGATCTTGTGAAAACTCTTTGCCGGCGCCGACTGCGCACCTATGTTTTGCATTGGTGGCGGCAGGTATCCAGGTTGGGGGGATCCGTTATGCGTGCCTTTGCTTGTGCCCTCGTCGTTTTGCGGTGTATTCGCCATGCCGGAAATTGCCATTATGCGCACCCTTAACACCGGTGCTCTTGCCGCCATGTAGCTGGCAGCGGTTCTTGCCACTGAGGGCAGGTTTCAGACAGGCAGTCCCGCGCCGTGTCTTGGCACCGCAACGGTGTCCGGGCCAGTCAGGGCCGAACTGCCAGCGGGTGAGTGAACTCAGGGCGTTTGCGCGTGCATCCACGAGGTTGATACTCTACTAAAATGATAGCATAATCTCCATCTCAGGGCATCGATTAACGAGTTCATCTGGGAAATGGGGGTTTATTTGGCGTTGCTCTTGGCCGGCGTAGGGCGAGGCGGCCAGGGCCGTCCCAGCCGGCAATACCAGGGCCCACAAGGCCAACATCAGCGTTCGCATGAATTCATCCTCAATCGATTTTGGGTTGGCGGCATAGCTTAAGCGACAATGCGGCTCTTTTGTGGCGTTCCCGAGGTGCCTTTTTTCCGCCGCTTAATTCCGCTATATCGCGGCATGGCCCGGCCCGTCGTCCTATTGCGCGCCATCGCCACAGTCGGTGGCTACACCATGCTGAGCCGGGTGCTGGGCTTCGTGCGCGATATCCTGATTGCCGCCACCTTGGGCGCCAGCCCAGTGGCGGACGCCTTCTTCGTAGCCTTCAAGTTGCCCAACTTTTTCCGCCGACTGTTTGCCGAAGGCGCCTTCAACGCCGGTTTTGTGCCGCTTTTCTCCGGCTTGTTGCAAAGTGAGGGGCCGGACCGGGCGCGGGCCTTTGCCCAGCAAGCCCTGGCCGTGCTGTTGGTCACGCTGCTCATTTTCGTTTCGCTTTTTCAGGCTTTGATGCCCTGGGTCATGCTGGGCCTGGCGCCGGGATTTGTCGACGAGCCGGCCAAATTCGAGCTCACGGTGCAGCTCACCAGACTGACCTTTCCTTACCTCCTGTTCATCAGCTTGGTGTCGCTGCTGGCCGGCGTACTCAACAGCCTGGGCCGTTTTGCGGCCGCCGCCGCGACGCCGGTGTTGCTCAATCTTTGCCTTATCGGGGCGGTGTTGTGGCTGGCGCCGCACACGCCGACGGCGGGCCATGCCCTGGCCTGGGGGGTGGCGCTGGCCGGCATGGTGCAGTTGCTCTGGTTGCTGGCGGCGTTGCACCGGGAAGGCTGGCGGCTGAGGCTGCCCCGGCCGCGGCTCACCCCTCGGGTGCGCGAGCTCTTGCGCCTGATGGCGCCGGCGGCCGTGGGGGCGGGCGTGGTGCAGATCAACCTGGTCATCGACATCGTGCTGGCCTCGCTGCTGCCGTCCGGCTCAGTCAGTTATCTTTTCTATGCCGACCGGCTCAACCAACTGCCTATCGGCGTCGTCGGGGTGGCGGTGGGGACGGCGCTGCTGCCGTTGCTGTCGCGCCAGATCGCGGCCGGCGAAGATGAAGCCGCCAACGAGAGTCAGAACCGGGCCGTCGAATTCGCGCTCCTCTTGTCGCTGCCGGCGGCGGCGGCGCTGATGGTGATCGCCGAGCCGACGTTGCGCGTGCTCTTCGAGCGCGGCGCCTTCGGCCCGGCCGAAACCCAGGCCACGGCGCTGGCCTTGATCGCCTACGCCGTTGGTCTGCCGGCGTACGTGCTGGTCAAGGTGCTGACGCCCGGCTTCTTCGCCCGCCTCGACACCCGCACACCGGTGCTCATCGCTTCGCTTTGCGTCGGCGTCAACCTGGTCCTCAACCTTTTGCTCATGGGACCGATGAAGCATGCCGGCCTGGCCTTGGCGACGGCGCTTTCGGCCTGGCTCAACACCTATTTGCTGGCACGAGTGCTCTATGGCCGTGGCCATTTCCGGCCCGACGCCGGACTTTACCGGCGCCTGGGGCGCATGATCTTCGCCACCGCCCTGATGGCGTTGCTGCTGGCGCTCTTGGCCACCGCCCTGGCCGGGCCATTGGCAGGCGGCACCTTGGCACGCGTCCCGGCGCTGGTGCTGCTGGTACTGGCCGGGCTCGTCGGCTATGGCGCCGCGGCCCAGCTCTGCGGTGCCGCCCGCCTCACTGATCTCAAACGCTTCCTGGGCCGCGATGGTTGACCAGGGGGCCGAGGCCGGGCCATAACTCCGCGGCTTCAGAGTACGCAAAGGCAAAAGGAATGACCGTACCTATTCCCAACCAACGCATCTTTTCCGGCGTCCAGCCCACCGGCAACCTGCACCTCGGCAACTATCTCGGTGCCATTCGCAACTGGGCGCGGCTGCAGGACGAATACGAATGCATCTACTGCATGGTCGACCTGCACGCCATCACCATGCCCCAGGATCCGGTCGAGCTACGCGCCAGCACCCGCGAGGTGACGGCCAGCCTGCTGGCTGCCGGCATCGATCCTGCCGACAGCATCGTTTTCAATCAGAGCCAAGTGCCGGCTCACGCCGAACTGGCCTGGATCTTCAACTGTGTCGCTCGCCTGGGCTGGCTCAACCGTATGACCCAGTTCAAGGAGAAAGCGGGCAAGAACCGCGACAACGCCAGCGCCGGGCTCTATACCTATCCCGCCCTGATGGCCGCCGACATCATGGTCTACAAGGCCACCCACGTGCCTGTCGGCGAGGACCAGAAACAGCACTTGGAGTTCACTCGCGACGTCGCCCAGTCCTTCAACAGCCAGTTCGATGTCGAATGCTTCCCCCTGGTCGAGCCGCTGATCTTCGGCGAGGCCACTCGGGTGATGAGCCTGCGCGACGGCAGCAGCAAGATGTCGAAGTCGGAAAAATCCGAAATGAGCCGCATCAACCTGACCGACGATGCCGACACCATCGCCCGCAAAATCCGCAAGGCGCGCACCGATGCCGAGTCCCTGCCGGGCGATCCCGAGGGGCTGGAAGGACGGCCCGAGGCGCTCAATCTGCTGGGAATCTACGCCAGCCTCGACGACGCCTCTGTGACCGACACGTGCCAGCACTTCGCAGGCGCCCAGTTCTCCGCTTTCAAAGAAGCGCTGACCGAGCTGGCGGTAGCCAAGCTGGCTCCTGTCACCGGCGAGATGAACCGCCTGCGGGCTGATCCGGGACATGTCGACGAGGTGCTGCGCCAGGGCGCCGAGCGGGCGGCGGCGCTGGCCGAGCCGATCATCCGTGAGGTCCAGGACATCGTCGGATTCCTCAGGCCCTAAACCCGGTCCTTCTTGATGCCTGCTCGGGCCGTCCCCATCTGTCAGGAGCCATGTTCGGAAATGATCAACCGATGCCGGAAGAATCTTCGGGGCTGAAACGCCTGCCCTTCCTCGGGCGCCTGGCCATTCTCGAGCGCCTGCCTGCCATCGGCCGGGTGGGCGGCCGTTCACTGGCCGGTCTGGCTGCCGCCGTTTTGGTCGTGGCGGTGCTCTACTACCCCATCGGTATGGTGTTGGTACACGAGATCGACGATGACTTGGCCTTCGGCCTCAAGGGCGAGGCCCCGGCCCAGGGCGCCAGCCGATCCGTGGCCCTGGCCGCGGCCCTGATCGGGCGCGAGGTCAACAGCCACCGTTGGGTGGCCAATGATCCCTTCTTCATGCCTGGTGCGGCGCTCGACAACATGCCCAATTTCCAGCAGGGCGTGGTGGCGGCGTTGGCTCGTTTTGCTTTCGAGTTGACAGACCAGATCGGCCGTACCCGGGGATCTAGCCAGACCGATCCGGATCTCCAGGAGGCGGCCGGGCTGCTGCAGTATTCGGGCACCAAATGGGTCTTCGACTTTTCCACCTCGCTGGCCCCCACGGCGACCTCCGAGGCCCAATACCGCAAGGCGCGCCGGGCGCTGATTTCCTACAACGGCCGTCTGGCCGAAGGGAAAGCCGTGTTCGAGCGCCGGGCCGATAATCTCATGGCCACGCTGGACCGCTTTGCCCTCGATCTCGGCTCCTCCTCGGCGGTTATCGACCGGCACATCGCGGAACACGCCGGCGACTTTATCGACCTGCGGGCCGACGACATCTTCTATTCCGTCAAGGGTCAGCTTTGCGCCTACTATTTTCTGCTGCGCGAGCTTGGGCAGGACTTTGCCAACATTATCGAGGAACGGGAGCTTACGGCGGCCTGGAAGCAAATGCTGGGTAGCATGGGGCACGTCGCCGAGCTCGATCCCTGGGTCGTCGTCAACGGCAAGCCCGACGCCCAGGTAATGCCCAGCCACCTGGCCGGCCAGGGTTTCTTTTTGCTGCGCGCCCGCACCCAGTTGCGCGAGATCACCAACATTCTGCTCAAGTAGTCACGCCAGCGCCAATAGACGCTGCGGCTTGCGGGCAATGCGGGCCGATGGCAGGATGACAGGGCGCCGTTGCAAACGAATGTCGATAAATCAAAGCTACAGGGAGGTCGCGGCGTGAGCGCATCCACTACCGCCGAAGCCGGGCGGCGCAAGTTTCTCGTGGTCGTCGACGACACTCCGGAATGCCGGGTGGCGGTACGCTTCGCTTGTCGCCGGGCGCAGCGCACCAGCGGTGGCGTGGTGCTGCTGCGGGTGGTCGAGCCGGCCGACTTCCAGCATTGGCTGGCGGTCGAGGAGCGCATGCGCGAGGAAGCGCGGGAGGAAGCCGAGCACTTGCTGCAGGCGCTAGCCGCCGAGGTCAACGAATGGGCCGGCGTGATGCCCGAATTCCTCATCCGCGAGGGCAACAAGCGTGACGAGATCCTGGCCCAGATCGAGGACGACGCCGGCATCCGCATTCTGGTGCTGGGCGCCTCGCCGGACAAAGAGGGGCCGGGACCGCTGGTCAGCTCGTTGGCCGGCCAGATGTCGGGTTCCATGCGGGTCCCCATCACCGTTGTGCCGGGCGAGCTCAGCGACGAGCAGGTCGACGAGTTGAGCTGACGTCGGCAGGTGTTGCTTGTTTGACTTGCGCCGGGGGTCGCTTCCGGGTACAAGTCGCTCCGGACGGGGGCCGGTAGCTATCATCCGGAGTGGGACCTCAACGTACGCTACGATACGAGGATCCACGGGATACCATGTTTCCTTGGCACGTTCTCCAGACTTTCGAAAGATCGATGATCGCTGTACTCGCCTTCGGCGCCGCGACGCTATACCTCTCTGCATCCGTCCAGGCTGTGTGGCCTGAGCCGCGGCCCGTCGCTGCGGTACCTCGGGTCGAAATCACCGTTGCGCCGCTCGCCCGGCCGGCTCTGGCCATCGTCAGGGTCGGGCCCGCCAAGGTCACACCGGCGGCCCGGCCTGTCCGCACGCTAACGCCACGGCGCCACTACCTGTTCGGCAGGCCCGAAGTGGCAGCGGCACCGGAAACCCTGGCCCGCCGGGCCAAGGCGGTGGCCGGCGTGATCCACATTTCCAGCGTCGAGGATCTGACGAAAAAGATGTCGGAGCTCGACTACCGCCTCAGCGACGTGCGCCGGGGCGAGGCCGAGGTACCGCGCCTGACCATTGCCGCCTTGCCCCGCGATTTGCGCCAATTGCAGTCCGTACGCTCACGCAAGAGCCTCTTCGTGCGCACCATTCTGCCGCTCATCCTGCAGGCCAACGAGACGGTAATGACCGAGCGCCGGCAGTTGCAGGCGGTGTTGGCCAAAAAAAATCTAGATGGCGTGGACCGCGCATGGTTGGGCGAGCTGGCGGCGCGCTATGACGCCAAACCTGACGATGCGTCCGAGCTTTTGCGCCGGGTCGACATCGTTCCGCCCTCGCTGGCTCTGGCCCAGGCGGCCGAAGAATCGGGTTGGGGTACCTCGCGTTTTGCCCAGGAAGCCAACGCCGTTTTCGGCCAGTGGACCTACCGTTCCGACACCGGCGTCGTGCCCAACCGCCGAGACGACGGCAAGCGCCACAAGATCCGCTCTTTCGGCGGGCTGCGGGCCTCGGTTTTGGCCTACCTCAGGAACCTCAACATCCACTGGGCCTACGTCGAATTCCGACAGCGCCGGGCCGATCTACGGGCGCGCCAGGGCTGGCTTTCAGGTTATGAACTGACCCCTTCGCTCGAGCGCTATTCCGAGCGCGGCAAGGCCTACGTCAAGACCATCCGCACCATCATGCGGGTCAACGGTTTTGTGGCTTACGATCAGGCCCGGCTCGAGGGTGGCGATCGGCTGGGAATTTAGGTCTTAAGCGGCTGGATTGGTTCAAACTGAGCTAACTCTTCGGCGCGTAGAACTGCATTCCGAACCAGTGCCAACGTCCGCCCTGCCCCGGCAGGGTGCAATTAATGCGGCCACGGCCGGGTGGGAAGGGCTTGCCCGGGCGCACTTCTACGCGGCGCCCGCCGAGGATCTCGAGGTGCGCCGGCTGGCCTTCGTGAGAGGGAAAGCAGCGCAGACGGGATAGACCCTCGAGTGTCCGGGTCAAGGTAAAGCCGAAGGCCGGCGGGTTGTCGCTGAGCAGCGGATCGGCCGGCGTGATCTCGCTCACCGGCAAGGGTAGGGCGCTGGCGACGAGCTTAAGGCGCGAAAGGCCACCGTACGCTTCGTTGAGGGCGAAACGCGGCAGGTAGGTGGACTTCAGGTTGGCCTGCGCCACGCCGGAATGCTGACCGAAGGCGGCTTCGAAGCCGGCCTCGGCCACCACCGCCAGGCTGGTCCGGCTGGCCTCGCCGTAGGGGTGGGCGAATATCTTGGGCACGAATCCGAGTTCCTCGCGGAAGCGCCGGTTGGCCCGATCGATGTCGGCTTTGACACGGGCCCGGCTCCAGGTCGCCATGTGGCCGTGGGCCGCCGAATGGTGACCGATGCCTACCCCGGCCGCGGCCATTTCGCGGATCTGCGCCCAGCTCATGTAGTTGGCCTGGCCTTGGTCGACGGCGTCGCTGGGCACGAACAGCGTGAAGGGAATGCCGGCGGCTTGAAAGCGCGGCCAGGCTTGGCGGTAGACCGAGAGGTAAGCGTCATCGACGGTCACCGCTACGCTGCGTTCGGCCAGGGTTCGGCCCGAAGTCAAGGCGGCGGTGATCTCGGGCAGCGCCACCACGTGGTAGGCGCCGCTGGCCAGTTCCGCGAGGTGGGCCTCGAACTGCTCGATGCGGATATTGGTCGAGGGGTAGTCGGTCTCACCGAAACGGTGGTACATCAGCACCACCGCCGAGGCGGATTCGGCGGTCGCGGCGGCCGGGATCAACAAGCTGCCGAGCACGGCCACCAGAGCCGCCACACACCTAATACCGCCGGCGCCGCCGCTCATGGCGACCCGGTTGGCCATTGGTACTGGACCATGACCTCTACCCCCTTCAGCCCTCCCAGGACCCGGTCGATCGCCGCTAGTGTAGCCCGTATTTCTCGCCCCGGTCACGGCCTGTGTCGCGCTGCTTGCTCGATGTCCCATAACGCGGTGCGCAGCTCTCCTTCCCTGTCGGCACGCCAAGGAACCCCACTGGGCCGCGCCGGCCGTGCCCAGGGTGAGAAATGCGGGCTAGTCCAATCCGGCGCCGGCCGCCATCATCGCCGTACCCGCGGCGCGGTCGCTGAGCAGCGGGTAGCGTCGCGGCTCGAAGAGTTGGTAGTGCCACCACTCCTTGAAGTAGAAATCCCAGCCCGCCGTAGACATCAGCCCCAGCAGCAGGTGGCGGTTCCGTTGCACTTGGCGCACCAGACCGGGGGCGTCGTGGTGGGCCAGAGGAGTCAGTGCGTCGAAGGGCGTGCCCATGTCGAGCTCGTTGCCGGCACCGTCGATCAGCGTCAGATCCACCGCCACGCCGCGCGAATGGGGCGAGCCGCGCCAGGGCGGTGCCAGGAAATCGGCGTCGGGGGTGTGCTGCCAGAGCCGCCACTGCGCTTCGGCCGGGCGGAAGGCATCGAAAATCTTGAGCCGGTAACCGAGCCGGCCGGCCAAGCTGGCGGCATGGGCCAGCTTCTCGGCCGCGACGGCATGCAGGAAACATCCCTGGTGGCGGTATATGGCCTGGCCGGTGAAGTTGTCAGCCCCGGCATAGGCCAAGTCGATGACGACATCCAGGTCCGGCGAGCCGATCGGCGTCAAAAGCATGGCATTGACCATTTGCGTTCGCAGACCGGCCCAGCCTACCACGAGCGATGGCTGCCGACATGAAAGTGCTGGCTTTCGATACCACGCTCGAAGCCTGTTCGGCTGCGCTCTGGCAGGGCGGCCAGGTGTTGGCCGTCGAGCGCCAGCACATCGTGCGTGGCCACGCCGAAGCGCTGATGCCGATGGTCGAGTCCGTGATGGCCGAGGCTGGGTTCGAATATGACGCCCTTGACCTGATCGCGGTGACCAGGGGGCCCGGCACTTTTACAGGGCTGCGCATCGGCCTGGCAGCGGCACGCGGCCTGGGCCTGGCCTGCGGCCGGCCGGTACTCGGCCTGACCAGCCTAGAAGCGCTGGCGGCCGGGGTTCCGGCTGGCGACGAAAGCCTTTTCGTGGCCATCGATGCACGCCGTGGCGAGGTTTATGGCCAGGCTTTCGATGCCTCGCTTGTGCCGCTCTGCGAGCCGTTCGCGCGATCCCCGGCGGCGGCGGCCGAGGCCATACCCGAGGGCCCGGCGTTGGTATTGGGTTCGGGCGCGGCGCTGATCCGCGAGACCCAGGCGGGGGAGTGGCAGCGATTGCGTTTCAGCCCCGGCAACGAACAACCCGACGCCGCTGTCGTCGCCGCCCGGGCCGCCGCCCTGGCAGCTGCCGGTGGCCTCCCCGAAGTCCCGCCGGCGCCGCTCTACCTGCGCCAGCCCGACGCCCGTCTGCCGTGAAAGTGACGCTTGCAAGTGCCGCCCACCTGGCCCTTCTGGCAGCGCTGCACGACGCCTGTTTCGAGGATGCCTGGGACGAAGGGGCCTTAGCGGCCCTGCTGGCTACACCGGGCGCCTTTGCCCTGGTCATGACCGACGAAGCGGAGGAGCCCGCCGGCTTCGTCATCGGTCGGGCGGCAGCCGGGGAGTGCGAGATGCTGTCACTCGGCGTCGTCCCAGAGGCCCGTCGCCGGGGCCTCGGCCGACACCTGGTCACAGCCTTCGCCGGCCACGCCCGTAAGCTGGCTGCCGACGAGCTGTTTCTCGAGGTGGCGGAAGATAATTACACCGCCCGAGCCCTCTACGCCGTTGCCGGTTTCACCCAGGTAGGGCGGCGGGCAGGCTACTACCGCAGCGCCGCCGGTGCCCGGGCGACCCTTGTTTTGCGGGCTACTCTCCGGCCTTCCTGAGGCGCAGGATGTGGACGGCCGCGTCTTCCGAGACCTCCAGGCTGAGCACGGTGTGGCCTTCTTCCGCCACCGAGCGGGGCACGTTCTTGAGCGGCTCGCCATGGGGTAGTCGAACCTCGGCGATTTCGCCCGGTTGCATGCGCTCGATCAGTAACTTGGTCTTGACGAATGTTATGGGGCATACGTCGGCGGTAATGTCGAGATAATGATCGGCCACTTGATCACTCGTTGCCATTCCTACAGCCATTGTCGCCGCCATTGTCGCCGCCATTGCCAATAGTCCCCAACGAGTCCCCAACGTGGGATTTTGTGTTGATCCTCGAAGACGCAAGCAATATACACCACATGTCAATTGCCACGAGGTTGTGATTTCTATGTCCCAGGAAACAGATAACGCCGAACTGCTTGCGCTAACGACCGATATTGTGGCCTCTCACGTTGCCAACAACTCGGTCAACGTGGCTGACCTGCCGCAACTCATTCAGCAGGTCTATGGAGCGCTTTCTGAGCTCGGCAATCCCTCCCAAGCGCCGGCCGCCAAACCCAAACCCGCCGTCAACATCAAGCGCTCGGTGACGCCTGATTACATTGTTTGCCTCGAAGACGGAGTCAAGTTGAAGATGCTCAAGCGCCATCTTCAGACGCGCTACGGCATGACACCCGACGAATACCGCGAGCGTTGGGGGCTGACGGCCGATTATCCCATGGTGGCGCCCAACTATGCCGCCCAGCGTAGCGCCCTGGCCAAGAAGATCGGTCTTGGCACCAAGCGGCGAAAAAAAGGCAAAATCACCTAAAGCACCTTAGGTGGGATTCCGCGTCACTATGCGATGAGCTGAACCATGCCGGCGAAAGAGAACACACCTTCGAGATTGGAACGCCAATGCGTTGCCAAGGGTCTGAAAATGACCGGGCAGCGACGCCTGATCGGCCGGGTGTTGTCGGATTCCCACGACCATCCCGATGTCGAGGAGCTCTACCGCCGGGCCAGCAAGATCGACCCCAAGGTCAGCATCGCCACGGTCTATCGCACAGTGCGCCTGTTCGAGGAAGCCAACATCCTGGAGCGCCACGATTTCGGTGATGGCCGGGCACGTTACGAGCGCCTGCCCGACGAACATCACGATCATCTCATCGACGTGCGTAGCGGCCGCGTAGTGGAGTTCCAGGACCCCGAGATCGAGGCCTTGCAGCAGGGTATCGCCCGGCGCCTCGGATTCCGCCTTATGGGCCACCGGCTGGAGCTTTACGGCGTTCCCCTTGAAGATGGTGACGACGAGGGCGGGGCCGGGGCCGGTAACCACGGCGGGGAAAAGGATTGAAGACAAACTCTGGCCCCAATCCGGTCCACGTTCGGCCGAGTTTTGTCCCAGTTTTCGCCCAGTTTTCGCCCCTGTGGCTTGACAGCCATTCGATAAGTGCTAGTGTTTTCAAATAGATCCGTGCCTTGCGACTGCCGCGCGCCGGATGGCGGCCCGCGTCCAGGCAAGGGCTGAGAGCGCCTTTGGCCAAGAAGCTGTTCGTCAAAACCTACGGCTGTCAGATGAACGCCTATGATTCCGCGCGTATGGCGGATCTCTTGGCGCCCCAGGGCTATGGCGTTGCGGCGGCGGCCGAGGAAGCCGACATGGTCATCCTCAACACCTGCCACATTCGTGAAAAGGCGGCGGAAAAGGTCTATTCGGAATTGGGCCGGCTGCGTGCTCTCAAGCAAAACCGGAGGGCCACAGGGCGCGATCTGGTCATAGCCGTGGCCGGTTGTGTGGCCCAGGCCGAAGGCGAAGAAGTGCGCCGGCGCGCGCCCTGGGTCGATCTGGTAGTCGGACCGCAGGCCTTCCACCGCCTGCCCGAGCTGTTGGCAAAGGTGAGGACCGGAGCCGGAGCTGCCGTCGACACCGACTTTCCGGCGGCTGCCAAATTCGACCACCTGCCCGAGGAAGCCGGCGGCCGCGGCCCCAGCGTTTTTCTCACGGTGCAGGAGGGCTGCGACAAGTTCTGCAGCTTCTGCGTCGTGCCCTACACTCGTGGCGCCGAATATTCGCGCCCGGTGGCCGACGTCACAGCAGAGGCTGAGCGCCTGCTGGCCGGTGGTTGCCGCGAGATCACGCTCCTTGGCCAGAACGTCAACGCCTACCACGGTGTTGGCCCCGATGGCCCGGACGGGCGGACCTGGGGGCTGGCCCGTCTGATCCGCCATTTGGCCGGCCTCAAAGGCCTGTCACGGCTGCGCTACACAACTTCCCACCCGCTCGACATGGAGGCCGATCTGATCGCCGCTCATGCCGAAGTGCCTGCCTTGATGCCGTACCTCCACCTACCGGTGCAGTCGGGTTCCGATGCCGTGCTGGCCGCTATGGGCCGACGGCACCGGGCCGAGGACTATTTGCGTCTGGTCGAGCGGCTGCGGGCGGCGCGCCCCGATTTGGTGCTTTCGGGCGACTTCATCGTCGGTTTTCCCGGCGAAAGCGATGTCGATTTCGCCGCCACCATCAGCCTGGTCCGCGAGGTGGGCTACGCCAGCGCCTATTCCTTCAAATACAGCGCCCGGCCCGGCACGCCGGCGGCAGACCTCGAGGGGCAATTGCCGGAGGCGCTCAAGATTGCACGCCTGGCCGAGCTGCAGAACCTGCTCGACGCCCAGCAATTGGCCTTCAATCGTTCCTGCGAGGGGCGCCGGCTCGAGGTGTTGCTGGAGCGCCCGGGGCGCCAGCCTGGCCAGCTCGTCGGGCGCAGTCCTTATATGCAGGCCGTGCACCTGCCGGCGCTGCCAGAGTTTTTGGGCAAAGTCGTCAATGTGACCATCGAGCGCGGCATGGCCAACAGCCTGGCCGCCCGTCTGGCCGACCCGCATGACGAGCTGGGGGCCGATGCAGCGTGAGGACCGAGCAAACTTGAAGACCGATGCTGACCGCGGCCCGGCGCCGCTTTTCATGGATTTCGAAGACAACGGTCTGTTGACGCCGCTGTTCGGCGAGCACGACCGCAATTTGGCCCTCATCGAGAAGCGTCTCGAGGTCTCGATCACGCCCCGCGGCAACCGCCTTTCGATCGAGGGCAGCTCTTGGTCGCAGCAGGTGGCTCAGGCGGTGCTGACCGATCTCTATGCCCGCTTGCAGCAGGGTCTGGACACCGGCAGCGGCGAGGTCGATGGCGCCATTCGCATGGCCGAGGCCACGGTGGGCCGCAGTGCCGAGGCGGCCGAAGCGGCGGCCATGGCCGAGGACGTCATCATCCGCACCCGCCGCCGGGTGATCACACCGCGTTCACCGGTGCAGGCCGACTACGTGCGCAGCTTGCGCTCCGGTGAGTTGGTGTTCGGTCTGGGGCCGGCCGGCACCGGCAAGACCTATCTGGCCGTGGCGGTCGGCGTCTCGATGCTGCTCGACGGCCTTGTCGAGCGCATCATCCTGTCGCGGCCGGCGGTCGAAGCGGGTGAGAACTTGGGCTTTCTGCCCGGCGATTTGCGGGACAAGGTCGATCCCTATTTGCGGCCGCTGTTTGACGCCCTCAACGACATGCTGCCCACCGACCAGGTTATGCGGCGTATCGAAAGCGGCGAGATTGAGGTGGCGCCGGTGGCCTTCATGCGCGGCCGCACGCTGACGCGGGCCTTCGTCATCGTCGACGAGGCGCAGAATACCTCTGCGGTACAGATGAAGATGCTGCTGACCCGGTTGGGAGAGGATTCGCGCATGGTGGTGACAGGCGATCTGTCGCAAATCGACCTGCCGCGGGGCAAACGCTCGGGCCTGGCCGACGCCGCCGAGTTGCTGGCCGGTGTCGAGGGCGTCCGCTTCGTCCGCTTCACTTCCGCCGACGTGGTCCGCCATCCCCTGGTGACCCGCATCGTGCGAGCCTATGACGAGCGCGACCGGCGGCGCGGCGAGACTGGCAATACTGGCGATACTGGGGACAAAGATGCCTGAGCCGGCAGCATCCTGTGGTCCGAGCCATATCGAGGTCGTGGTCAGCGTCGCTGCAGCGCCCTGGGCGGACCATGACGAGGGACCGGAGGTCCTGGTCGAGCGGGCGGTCCGGGCCACTGTCGCGGCCACTGCCGAGCCCGGCGAAACCGACATAGAAGTCTCCGTGCTGCTCACCGACGATGCCCAGGTGCAGACGCTCAATGCCCATCATCGGGGCCGCGACCGGACCACCAACGTGCTCGCTTTTCCCGGGGATCAGGACGCGGCCGAAGCCGCCACAGGGCTGCCCGGACTGCTGGGCGATGTGGTGCTGGCCTATGAAACGGTGGCTGTCGAGGCGCGCGACCAGGGAAAGACATTGGCTGATCACATCGCTCATCTTGTGGTCCATGGGGTGCTACACCTCAGGGGCTTCGACCATGGGGACGCCGCCGAAGCGGCGGCCATGGAGGACCTGGAACGCCGGCTGCTGGCTGCCCTCGGCGTCAGCGATCCCTATGCCACCCCCGATGGTCCCAAAGACCGCGGAGACTGAGAGTCGATGCCCGATCCTGACACCAAGGCCACTGAAACAGCGTCATCGACAACAGCTGCCGCGGTGCCGACTGCGATCGACGACGGCGAGCCGACCATTGGCGGCAGCCTGGTTACCTGGCTAAGGGGCTTGGGACGCGGCCGCAACGGCGATGCCAGCCTGCGCGAGAGCCTCGAGGAATTGATCGAGGAGCATGACGAGGCAGAACAGCCGATCAATCCCGAAGAGCGGCTGATGCTGATGAACATCCTCAAGCTCGGTGAGCTCAGGATCGACGATGTCATGGTGCCGCGGGCTGACATCATCGCCGTCGAAGTCGGCACCGCGCTAGACGACATCGTCAAGCTGGTCGGCGAGGCCTTTCATTCGCGCATGCCGGTCTACCGCGACAATCTCGACGACGTTCTGGGCATGGTCCACATCAAGGACCTGATGCGCTATTGGGATCGCCGGCGGCCCTTCCATCTGCGCCGGGCCGTGCACGAGGTGTTGTTCGTGCCACCCAGCATGCTGGTGCTTGACCTCATGCTCAAGATGCGGGCGGCGCGCATTCATATGGCCGTGGTGGTCGACGAGTACGGCGGCACCGACGGTCTGGTGACCATCGAGGATCTGGTCGAGGAGATCGTCGGCGAGATCGAGGACGAGCACGATCAAGTCGAGGGACCGCTAATCGTCGAGCGTCCCGACGGCAGCCTGGTGGCCGACGCCCGCGCCGCCATCACTGAGCTCGAGAGCCGCGTGGGCTGCGATCTGCTGCCCGACGAGCGTGACGAGGAGGTCGATACTTTGGGTGGCCTGGTCTTCTCACTGGTCGGCCGGGTGCCGCAACGCGGCGAGGTGGTGGCTCATGCCGCCGGACTTGAGTTCGTCGTGCTCGATGCCGACCCGCGCCGCATCAAACGCATTCAGGTGCGGGGGCTGCCGAACAAGGGCGACGCCGCGCCGGAAGCTGCCGACGGAAACCCCGGGGCCCGGGACTGAGTGCCGGACCGGGCGGTGCGACCATGAGCCGGCTGGCCTCGAGGCTTGCGGCCCTGACCGGCTGGCGGCGCTACGCTGCTGCCCTGGCAGCCGGCGCCCTGGCTAGCGCTGCGCTGCCGCCGTTGCACTGGCTGCCGCTGTTGGTTCCCGCCTTCGTCGTCCTGGTCTGGCTCAACGATGGCAGTCAGCACCGCCGTGCGGCCTATGCCGTAGGCTTTTGGTTCGCCTTCGGCTTTTTCCTCTGCAGTCTCTATTGGATCGGTTTTGCGCTGCTGGTCGATGCTGGCCGCCACGCCTGGCTGCTGCCCCTGGCGGTGGTCGGCCTGCCGTTGCTGCTGGCGCTGTTTCACGGCCTGGCCACCCTGGCGGTCTATTCGGTGGATCTAGGTGGGGGGCTCGGGGGTGCTGCCCGGGTGCTGGCCCTGGCCCTGGCCTGGACGGCCGCCGAATGGTTGCGCGGCCATCTCTTTACCGGCTTTCCCTGGAATTTGATGGGCTACGTTTGGACGGTTTCGGAAGAGATGCTGCAGTTTGCCGCGCTGGTCGGCATTTATGGGCTCAGTTTCGTCACGGTGGCCTCAGCCGCCGCAGCGGCGACGCTGGCGACGCCACCCGGCGGCGGCAGCGGGGGAAGCAGGGGCTGGGCGCCTCCACTGGTGGCCGGGCTGGTGCTGGTGCTGTTGTGGCTGGGCGGTGCCGCCCGGCTGCCCGGTCCGGCGGACCCGGCTGCCGGAGTACCCGGGGTGCGGCTGCGCCTGGTGCAAGCCAATCTGAGCCAGGAGAACAAATGGCGGGCCGACCTGCGCGAGGCCAACCTGGGCCGCCATCTGCAACTCAGTTCAGGGCCAGGCAACGAGGCCGTCAGTCACGTTGTCTGGCCGGAAACCGCGGTGCCCTATTTCTTGCAGCGCGACAAAGTGGCGGCGGCGCTGGTGGGCGGTCTTGTGGGTCCCTCCGGACTGGTGTTGACGGGCGGTCTCAGAGCGGCCCCCGATGCCGCCGGCGTGCCGCGGATTTGGAACAGCATGCTGGCACTGGACGCTAACGGTGGCGTCGTCGACGCTTACGACAAGGGCCACCTGGTGCCTTTCGGCGAGTACCTGCCCTTTGCCCCCGTTCTGGCCCGATTGGGCTTCAGCAAGCTGGCTCGCGGGGCGGCCGGGTTCGCGGCCGGAGAGGGTCGGCGCAGCCTTAGTCTGGCGGGCCTGCCGCCGTTCAGCCCGTTGATCTGCTATGAGGTGATATTTCCCGCCGAGGTGGTGGCACCGGGGGCCCGTCCCGGCTGGCTGCTCAATCTCACCAACGATGCCTGGTATGGCCGCAGCGCCGGCCCCTATCAGCATTTTGCCATGGCCCGGGTACGTGCCGTCGAGGAAGGTCTGCCCCTGGTGCGGGTCGCCAATACCGGCATATCCGGCGTCGTCGACGGCTACGGCCGGGTGCTCCGGCGACTCGGCCTGGGGCAAGCGGGAATCATAGATTCGCAGTTGCCAAAGGCGCTGGCGACGCCGCCGCCGTACGCCCGTTTCGGAGATATCGGGATTGGGCTGCTGTTGACCGTGGCGGCGATTTTTTTGGCATTGGTCAAATTGCGGCAGCATTTAGCCGAACGCTGAGGACATTCATAGTCGCGCTCGCGACCGAGTCGAATAGCGCATAACGACAAAAACCTTCTGTAGCCGGCAGCACCGATGACGGGATAATCCGCCAATAATCTTATTGACCGAGCATACCTGTATATCCTATTAACACCATGAGTAGTTGCGGAACCAATATTCTTGCACTTTCCAGGCGGGTTCCCGCTCCCAGAATCGGATGGCGGGTTAGGCCGGGGATGCAGTGGCGCGGAGGTCGAACAGGTGGCCAAGATTCCCAATCCCATCGACGTTCATGTTGGTGGCCGAGTGCGCCTGCGCCGAACTCTGCTGGGCATGAGCCAGGAAAAACTGGGCCAGGCTGTCAGCCTCACCTTTCAGCAGATCCAGAAATACGAGCGTGGCGCCAACCGTATCGGTTCCAGCCGGCTCTACCAATTCGCGCAAGTGTTGGACGTACCGGTAAGCTTCTTTTTCGACGATATGCCGGCCTCGGTGACGGGGCGCGGGCCTGGCCTTAGCGAAGACAGTGTGGAAAAGTTCGAGCAAGACCAATTCGTCCGCCGCGAAACTCTCGAATTGGTTCGCGCTTATTACAAGATAACGGACCCCCTGGTGCGCAAGCGGGTATTCGAGCTGACCATGGCAATTTCCGGCATCGCCGGCGTTACCGGTGAGGTTGCGGAAAGCCAATAGGTGCCGCGCGGCTCGCCGCGCTCTCTTTGGACATGCCCCGCAAGTGATGTTTCGGTGATCGCTGAAGCGATGTTCAGCGCCATTGCCTCAAAGCGTCTCTCCGGCCCTTGACCTGCGCATCAAAGCTTGCCACAAGAGCACGCCCGCCCGCATCTGGAGGCGGGCGGTAGAATTTGGGCGGAGGAATGGCAGTGGCCGATATCGACTATTTGTTTACCAGTGAATCTGTTTCCGAAGGTCATCCCGACAAGGTTTGCGACCGTATTTCCGACGCCGTGGTGGACGCTTTTCTCGAGGCTGATGCGGGCAGCCGTGTGGCCGTCGAGACCCTGACCACCACCAACCGCATCGTGCTGGCTGGCGAGGTGCGCGGCCCCGACACCATGACCGCCGAGCGGCTCGAGGCCACGGCTCGCGCTTGCGTCAAGGATATCGGCTACGAGCAGGACGGCTTTCACTGGCAGAAGGCTTCGGTCGAGGTTCACGTGCATTCGCAATCCGGCGACATCGCCCAGGGCGTCGACGCCGGTGCAGACAAGGACGAGGGCGCCGGCGACCAGGGCATCATGTTCGGCTACGCCTGTCGCGAAACAGAGCCTCTGATGCCGGCCCCGATCTACTATTCCCACGCCATCTTGCGAGCCCTGGCCGAAGTTCGGCATTCCGGTGCCGAGCCGGGACTGGGCCCCGATTCCAAAAGCCAAGTCACCTTGGGTTATGCCAACGGCCGGCCCGTTTGTGCCACTTCGGTGGTGGTCTCGACCCAGCACAGTGCCGACCTATCACAGGATCAGGTACGCGAAATTGTACGGCCCTACGTGGTCAATATCCTGCCCGAGGGCTGGATGTGCCCTGAGGAGGATTTCTACGTTAATCCCACCGGCCGTTTCGTCACCGGCGGTCCTGACGGCGATGCCGGCCTGACCGGGCGCAAAATCATCGTCGACACCTATGGCGGTGCCGCCCCCCATGGTGGCGGTGCTTTCTCAGGTAAGGATCCGACCAAAGTCGACCGCTCGGCCGCCTATGCAGCGCGCTACTTGGCCAAGAACGTAGTTGGTGCCGATTTGGCTGAACGCTGCACCATCCAGTTGGCCTATGCCATTGGCGTCTCCAAGCCCTTGTCGGTGTACGTCGATCTTCATGGCAGCGGTCAGGTCGATGAAAAGCGCCTCTCGGGGGCGCTGCAGGATGTCATGGATCTGAGCCCCCGTGGCATACGTGAGCACCTCAAGCTGAGCCGGCCGATCTACGCCCGCACGGCTGCCTATGGGCATTTCGGCCGGGCGCCCGACCCCGACGGTGGGTTTTCCTGGGAGCGCCTGGATCTGATCGACGATCTCAGGTCCGCACTGGGTTAGCCCACAATTTTCACCGGGTCATGCCCGGCCTACTTTCCGACAACCGCACATACGGCCGGCGTCGTGGCCACAGCCTGCGACCGGCGCGCCAAGCGCTGGTTGACAGACTGTTGCCACGCCTGACACTGGAATTGCCGGGCGTCGGGCAGCTCGACACCGAGCGCCTCAAGGACGGCGCTCGTGAAATCTGGTTGGAAATCGGCTTTGGCGCCGGCGAGCATCTCGTTGTCCTGGCCGAGCGCCATCCCGAGGTTCGCTTCATCGGCTGTGAGCCCTACCTAAACGGCGTTGCCAGTCTGCTGCGCCAAGTACAAGAGCGTGGGCTCGACAACATCCGCCTGATCCATGGCGACGCCCGGCCGCTGCTGGCGGTTCTGCCCGAGGCCTGCCTGAGCCGGGTGATCTACCTCTTTGCCGACCCCTGGCCCAAGAAGCGCCACCACAAGCGCCGTTTCATCTGCCGCGAAAACCTCGATGCCCTGGCCCGGGTGCTGGTGTCGGGCGGCGATTTCCGCTTTGCCAGCGATCATGGCGAGTATGCTCGCTGGACGCTGGCTCGAGTGCTGCGCCACGGCGCTTTCGTCTGGCCGGCCCGCAGCGTCGACGACTGGTTCCGGCGGCCGGACGACTGGCCCGGCACCCGCTACGAGGCCAAAGCTCTGGCGGCCGGGCGCCAGCCGCATTATTTCCGCTTCCTCAGATGCCGGCGAACGCAAGTTTCTTCTTGAAGCGCCGCAGCATTAGGCTAATATCTCCGACGGTAACGGTTTTGGCCTAAACAATAACAAGCACTGACGCCGGTGGGCCAGAGGCCCACTTTTTTTTGCCGCCCGCCGGTGGCGGCCCTAGTGCAGTGGTTTGGCAGCACCTTTGCCCGTTCGTGACCGAGGATGTGATGGAACAAACGGCCCGCATCGAGGGACTGATCGCACCGTCGCTGGAAGCGATGGGTTATGCCGTCGTGCGCGTGCGCATGATGGGGAGCGACGGAGGCACGTTGCAGATCATGGCCGAACCCCTGGTCGAGCGGCAGATGACGGTGGACGATTGCGCCGAAATCAGTCGTGCGATTTCGGTGCTCTTGGATGTCGAGGATCCCATCGCCGGCGCTTACGTGCTCGAAGTGAGCTCGCCGGGCCTCGACCGGCCGCTGGTCAAATTCGAGGATTTCGAGCGATTTACCGGCCACGAGGCCAAACTCGAGCTTGGCGTTTTGCGTGAAGGCCGTAAGCGCTTTCGCGGCCGTTTGCTGGGGGCCGAGGCTGGCACTGTGCGCATCCGCGTGCCGGATGACGGTGAGGAGCGGATTTTCGAGCTTCCCTATGTAGATATCGTCAATGCCAAACTGACGCCGGGCGAAGACGTCATTGGCGCAGCGTTGCGGTCGCAGCAGCGCCACTAATAGGCCGTTCACCAGACGAAATCGGCCGGAGAGAGAGCATGGAATCGACAGTTACAAGCTGGAACCGCGTCGAGCTTTTGCAGATCGCCGACACGGTGGCGCGGGAAAAGAGCATCGAACCCCAGACGGTGATACAGGCCATGGAAGAGGCGATCGAGAAGGCCGCCCGCTCCAAATATGGCCACGAAAACGAGATCCGCGCGGAAATCGACGCCAAGACCGGCGAAATCCGCATCTTCCGGGCGCTCGAGGTGGCCGACGAGGTGGACAACGACTACACCCAGATTTCCCTGATCCGGGCTCGCGAGCACAACCCCGACGCCCAGATCGGCGATTACATCGCCGAGCCGCTGCCGCCCATCGACTTCGGCCGCATCGCCGCCCAGACGGCCAAGCAGGTGATCGTCCAAAAGGTGCGCGAGGCCGAGCGCGAACGCCAGTACGAGGAATACAAGGATCGCATCGGCGAAATCGTCAACGGCTTGGTCAAGCGGGTCGAATACGGCAACGTCACCGTCGATCTCGGCCGCGCCGAGGCCGTGGTGCGTCGTGACGAACTGCTGCCCCGCGAGACCTATCATCAGGGCGACCGCATCCGCGCCTATATCTACGATGTGCGCCGCGAGCCCCGGGGGCCGCAGATCTTCCTCTCGCGCACCCATCCTCAGTTGATGGCCAAGCTGTTTGCCCAGGAAGTACCGGAGATCTACGACAGCATCATCGAGATCAAGGCAGTGGCACGCGACCCCGGTAGCCGGGCCAAGATCGGCGTCATGTCCAACGATGCCAGCATCGACCCGGTGGGCGCCTGCGTTGGCATGCGCGGCAGCCGCGTCCAGGCCGTGGTCAACGAGTTGCAGGGCGAAAAGATCGACATCATTCCCTGGTCGCCCGATCCCGCCACCTTCATCGTCAACGCCCTGGCTCCGGCCGAGGTCAGCAAGGTGGTGCTCGACGAGGAGAGCCGCCGCATCGAGGTGGTGGTGCCCGACGAACAGCTCAGCCTGGCCATTGGCCGGCGCGGTCAGAACGTACGCCTGGCCTCGCAGCTCACCGGCTGGGACATCGACATCATGACCGAGGCCGAGGAATCCGAGCGCCGTCAGGAGGAATTCCGGCGCCAGAGCGAAATGTTCATCGCCGCCCTGGATGTCGACGAGGTGATCGCCCAGTTGCTGGTCATCGAGGGCTTTTCCTCGGTCGAGGAAGTGGCCTACGTCGAGATCGCGGAATTGGCGGAGATCGAGGGTTTCGATGCTGACCTGGCCGAGGAACTGCACGAGCGGGCGGAAAAATATCTGGCCGTCGAAGCCGCCCAATTGAACGAGCGCCGCATTGAGCTTGGTGTGACCGATGAAGTGGTGGATCTCCAGGATGTGACGCTGCGCATGGCGGTGGCCTTTGGTGAGAATGGCATCAAAAGCCTCGACGATGTTGGTGATCTGGCCAGCGATGAATTGCTGGATTTGCTCGGCAACAACAGCTCGCTGGAGCCGGCCGAGGCCGATGCCATCATCATGGCGGCCCGGGCGCATTGGTTCGATGACGAGGAATTGCCGCCTGCCGACGAAGCGGCGGAGCCGGCAGAGGGCGAGTCGGCGCCATCAGAGGGCCCAGGGGATGCTGACAGCGACGTCGGCGCCTAGGTCAGGCGTGCGAGGATGCGAACCAGTCATGGCAGCGCCAGCAACAAGAACCCGCAACGCTACGACGGCGGTGTCCGGATCGCGGCAACGACGCTGCATCGCTAGCGGCCGGCGGTTCGACCCGGCCCAGCTGGTACGTTTTGTGCTGTCCCCCGACGGCGCCGTGCTGGCTGATGTCGGGGGCCGTCTGCCGGGTCGCGGTATGTGGTTGGAGGCCCGCCGGGAAGCGGTCGAGCTGGCGTTGGGCAAGCAAAGCTTTGCCCGAGCAGCTAAGCGCCAGGTGCAGGTTGAGCCCGACCTTGCCGACCGCGTCGAGGTGCTGCTCGCCGGACGTTGCCTGGAAGGTCTCGGATTGGCCCGCCGGGCGGGCCAGGCGGTCACTGGTTTCGAGCGCGTCAGGGCGGCTTTGCAAACCTCGGAGGTGGCCATTTTGCTGGCCGCTGCCGACGCTGCAGCCGACGGTCGGCGCAAACTGACGGCCCTGGCTAGGGCCATGATCGGGGACTGCCCGGAAGTGGCGCTCTTTTCGCGGTCCGAATTGAGTTTGGCATTGGGCAGGGAAAATGTGGTACATGCTGCGCTGTTACCGGGGGGACTGGCTGATCGCTTGGCGCTCGACGTTGATCGGCTGGCCGGTTTCCGTTTGTGGGATGGGCGCATGTGTAATGACTTCGGGACACAATCGGGGGCGAAATAGGTCGCTAAGGCCTTTGCCACCGCAACGCAGGCAGTGATGATGAGTGAGTCGAAAGAGCCCGAACAGGCCGATGAGAGGAAGTCGCTGAGCCTTGCCCGGCCCAGCCGCCTCGAACTCAAGAAGAAGGTCGAGTACGGGCAGGTTAGGCAGAGCTTCTCTCGCGGCCGCACCAAGGCCGTGGCCGTCGAGGTACGAAAAAAGCGCAGCACAGGACGTGAGGGTCCGGCCGCTCCCCCAGCCGTGGTGGAAGCGCCGCCGGTCGAGGTCAAGCCGGCACCGGTGAAGGTGGTCGAGGAAGTACGCGAGGAGATTCTCGACGACGCCGCTTCGGCCCGCGGCCGGGTGGTGCTGAAGTCGCTCACCGAAGACGAAAAGGCAGCCCGGGCGAAGGCCCTCGAAGGAGCCAAGATAGCCGACGAGGCGGCCCGGGCGCGGGCCGAAGACGAGGCCCGCGTACAGGCCGAGGAAGACGTCCGCCGGGCCCAGGAGCACGAGGCGGCGGATCAGCGCGCGGCCGAGGAGGAGGAGCGCAAGCGCCTCGAAGCCGACGCCCGGCGCAAGGCCGAGGAAACCGCGCGCCAGAAGCTGGACGCGCCGGATCCCGACGCGGCCAGCACCGAGCCCGGCAAAACGGTCGAGGTGGAGGCGCGCGAGAGCGAAAGCGACGGGCTGCGGCGCCCGCGGCCGGATACCAAGCGCCAGCCGGGCCGGCGCGGCCCGCAACGCCGCCGCGGCGGCAAGATGACTGTCAGCGACGCACTTTCCGATGGCGACGAGCGCATGCGCAGCCTGGCTTCGGTGCGCCGCGCCCGCGAACGCGAAAGAAGGGCGGCCCGCGGCGGCGGTGGACTGGAGACCCAGAAGATCATTCGCGACGTCATCATCCCCGAAACCATCGTCGTTCAGGAGTTGGCCAACCGCATGGCCGAGCGCGGGATCGATGTCATCAGGACACTGATGAAGCTTGGTGTCATGGCCAACGTCAACCAGACCATTGACGGTGACACCGCCGAGTTGGTGACCACCGAGTTCGGTCACCGGGTGCGCCGGGTTAGCGAATCCGACATCGAGTTCGGCCTCAAGGCCGAAGACGACGAAGGCGCGGTTTTGCAATCACGGGCCCCAGTGGTGACAGTCATGGGTCACGTCGACCACGGCAAGACCTCGCTGCTGGATGCGCTGCGAGAGACTGACGTGGCCGGTGGCGAAGCCGGCGGCATCACCCAGCACATCGGCGCCTATCAGGTTGAGCTCAGCGGTGGCGACAAGATCACTTTCCTCGACACCCCTGGTCACGAGGCTTTCAGTGCTATGCGGGCCAGAGGTGCCACGGTCACCGACACCGTGGTTCTGGTGGTGGCGGCCGATGACGGCATCATGCCCCAGACCGTCGAGGCCATTAATCACGCCAAGGAAGCGGGCTCGCCGATAATTGTTGCCATCAACAAGATGGACAAACCCGAGGCCGACCCTGGTCGAGTGCGCCAAGAACTCCTGAACCACGAATTGGTGGTCGAGGAATTGGGCGGCGACATCCTGTGCATCGAGCTTTCGGCCAAAGAGCGCACCAACCTCGACAAACTCGAGGAAGCCATTCTGCTGCAGTCCGAAGTACTTGAGCTCAAGGCCAACCCGGACCGTGCCGCCGAGGGTGTGATCATTGAGGCCAAAATCGATCGCGGCCGCGGCCCGGTTGCAACCATCCTGGTGCAGCGCGGCACCTTGGCTGTGGGAGACGTCTTCGTGGCTGGTGGTGAGTGGGGCCGGGTGCGGGCACTGGTCGACGACCATGGCCAAAACGTCGAGACGGCCGGACCCTCGGTACCGATCGAGGTGCTGGGCCTGACCGGCGCGCCAGAGGCGGGCGACGAGTTTTCCGTCGTCGACAACGAGGCGAGAGCGCGCGAAGTGGCAGAATTCCGTCAGCGGCGGGCGCGGGCGATGAAGGTGGCCAAGCCCGAGCGCGGGACCCTGGAGGAAATGTTCGAGCGCATTTCGAGCGGCGAGACCAAGGAGTTTCCGGTCGTCATCAAAGCCGACGTCCAGGGCTCGCTGGAGGCCATCGTCGGCGGTCTCGAAAAGATGTCGACCGACGAAGTCAAGGCCCGCATCCTGCACGGCGGTGTCGGCGGCATCAACGAATCCGACGTGACCTTGGCCCAGGCCTCGCAGGCCCTGGTCATCGGCTTCAACGTTCGGGCCAACGCCCAAGCCCGCGAACTGGCTCGCCGCGAGGGTGTAGAAATTCGCTATTACTCGGTCATCTACGACGTTACCAACGACGTCAAAGCCGTGCTTTCGGGTATGCTGGCACCTGCCATCAAGGAAAATTTCCTGGGCAACGCCGAGGTGCTCCAGACCTTCGGTATTACCAAGGTCGGCCGTGTCGCCGGTTGTTTGGTAACCGAAGGATCGGTCAAGAAGGGGGCTGGCGTGCGCCTGCTGCGCGACAACGTGGTTATCCACGAAGGCAGCCTGTCGACGCTGAAGCGCTTCAAGGACGACGTCGCCGAGGTCCGGGCCGGGATGGAATGCGGCGTACAGTTCGAGAACTATCAAGACGTCCAGGCCGGCGACGTGGTCGAAGCCTACGAACTCGAGGAAGTCGCCCGCACGCTCTAGAGCGGCAGAGACACTTATGGCACGACATGGCAGGGCGCCCAGTCAGCGCCAGCTTCGGGTCGGCGAGGAATTGCGCCACGCCCTTTCCGAATTGTTCGCGCGGCATGATTTGCGCGATCCCGATCTGGCCGATCTGACAATCACCGTAACCGAGGTGCGGGCCAGTCCCGACCTGCGCCAGGCTACAGCCTATGTGCTGGCGCTGGGCGGCGGCGAAGAAGAGCTGCTACAGCGCGGTCTGGATCGCTCGGCCGGTTACCTGCGGGCGCAACTGGCAAAGCAAGTGCACCTCAAATTCACGCCACGGCTGGTGTTCGAGATCGATCGCTCGTTCGATGCCGTGGCCCGTCTCGACAATCTGCTGCTCAAATCCGAGGCGAGCGACGACCTCGCAGAACCTGGCGGGCCAGGCTCCAGCGGCAACGGCGAAGGCTGAGCGGTAACCCCTTATGGCGCGCCGGCGCAAAGGCCGACCGATCCACGGTTGGCTGGTCATCGACAAGCCCCAGGGCCTGACCTCGGCCGCTGTGGTGGCGGCGGTACGACGTATCAGCGGTGCCGCGAAGGTAGGGCACAGTGGTACCCTCGACCCGCTGGCCACCGGGGTGCTGCCGGTGGCTCTGGGCGAGGCCACGAAGACGGTTTCCTATGTCATGGACGGCACCAAGGCCTACAGCTTCACGGTGGCCTGGGGCGAGGCCCGCGACACCGACGACAGCGAAGGCGCGGTGACGGAGCGGAGCGATGTTCGCCCCTCGGCGGCGGCCGTGACAGCGGCGTTGCCATCCTTCATCGGCACCATCGAGCAGTTGCCGCCGGCGTACTCGGCGCTCAAAGTTGGCGGCCGCCGCGCCTACGATCTGGCCCGGGCTGGCCAGACGGTGGAATTGGCGCCGCGCCAAGTGCGCGTGGACAGTTTGAAGTTGCTGGCCAGCCCGGACCCCGACCACGCTTGCTTCGAACTGGTCTGCGGCAAAGGCACTTACGTTCGGGCGCTGGCCCGCGATCTGGGCCGGCTTTTGGGCAGCTTTGGCCATGTTGTCGAAATGCGTCGCACCCAGGTCGGCGATTTCTCGGAAGGGCAGGCGATTTCACTGGATAAACTGAATGAGTTACGGCATAGTTCGGCGCTCGATTCAGCGATTTTGCCGGTCGAGACCGCGCTGGCCGACATCCCGGCGCTGGCCCTGACCGGTCCCCAAGCCGAACGCCTGCAGCATGGCCAGGCGATTCGCGTGCTGAATATCGCAGATGGCATCTGCCGCACAATGACGGACGGACGCCTGGTTGCTCTCGCTGAAGCCAAAGACGGCGAGGTGCGGCCACTGCGGGTTTTCAATTGCTAACGCCAGGAGATGACGATGTCGATAACAGCCGAACGCAAGCAAGAGCTTGTGGGTAAATTTGCGACCGTGTCCGGCGACACCGGATCTCCCGAGGTCCAAGTCGCCGTTCTTACCGAACGCATCGTCAATCTGACGGAGCACTTCAAATCACACAATAAGGATCTGCATTCCCGACGCGGACTGATCAGGATGGTCAACCGCCGGCGCAGCCTGCTGGACTATCTCAAACGCAAGAACCAGCAGCGCTACGAGGTGCTGATCAAGGAACTCGGTCTGCGCAAGTAGAATGCCGACCTGCGCCGTCTTCGGCGCTGGATCCAAGAGTCGCTGAGCTGAGCGACAAAGGAAAATCACCAACCGCCGGTCGAGCCGGCGGATGACAGGCGGCAACCGGAAGGCCGGTTGCCCAGATGGGTGCGCCGCGTGGGCCGCGCACCCCGTTGGAAGGAAACGAAAGATGTTTGAAATTCACCGCAAAGAATTGATGTGGGGAGGCCGCAAGCTGGTCATGGAGACCGGCCGGATGGCCCGCCAGGCCGATGGCGCCGTGCTGGTGACCTACGGCGAAACCGTGGTGCTGTGCACCGCCGTCGCCCAGAGATCGGCAAGGGTCGGTATCGACTTCTTCCCCCTCACCGTCAACTACCAGGAAAAGACTTTCGCCACCGGCAAGATCCCCGGTGGCTTTTTCAAGCGCGAAGGCCGTCCCTCGGAGAAGGAGACGCTGACCTCGCGGCTCATCGACAGGCCCATCCGGCCGCTTTTTGCCAAGGGTTTCCGCAACGAAACCCAGGTTATCTGCACCGTTCTCAGCCACGATCTCGAAAACGATCCCGACGTCGTCGCCCTGGTCGGCTCAGCGGCTGCCCTGACATTGTCGGGGATACCGTTCTTAGGCCCGATTGCGGCCGCCCGGGTCGGTTTCATCGATGGCCAGTACGTGCTCAATCCCAAGGTCGAAGATCTGGACGGCAGCCGCCTGGATTTGATCGTCGCCGGCACGGCCGACCACGTCATGATGGTCGAATCCGAAGCGCATGAGCTCAGCGAAGAGGAAATGCTGGGGGCCGTAAACTTCGGCCACGAGCAATTCCGCCCGGTCATCGAGGCCATCATCGAGCTGGCCGAGAAGGCGGCCAAGGATCCCTGGGAATTGCCCGAACCGGTCGACAACAGTGCCGTTGCCGACAAGGTCAAGGAAGCGGCCGAGGCCGATCTGCGCGGCGCCTATGCCGAGGTGGTCAAACAAACCCGGCAGGGCAAGATCGATGCCCTCCGCGACAAGGTATCAGCGGCATTCGAGGATGGCGACGAGGCGGAAAAAAAGGCTGTTTCCGGCGTCTTCAAGGATCTCGAAAAGAGCATCGTGCGGCGCCAGATTATCGACACCGGCGTGCGCATCGACGGTCGCGACACCAAGACTGTGCGGCCCATCTCGTGTGACGTCAATCTGCTGCCCCGGGCCCATGGCTCGGCTCTCTTCACTCGCGGTGAGACTCAAGCCCTGGCGGTGGCCACGTTGGGCACCGGGCGCGACGAGCAGATCATCGACGCCCTGCAAGGGGAATATCGCGAACGCTTCATGCTGCACTACAACTTCCCGCCGTATTCGGTTGGCGAAGCCTCGTTCCTGCGCAGCCCCGGCCGGCGCGAAATCGGCCACGGCAAGCTGGCTTGGAGGGCTTTGCGGCCGCTCATGCCGAACTGGGACGATTTCCCCTACACCATCCGGGTGGTTTCGGAGATCACCGAATCCAACGGTTCCTCGTCGATGGCCACGGTCTGTGGCACCTCACTCTCGCTGATGGACGCCGGCGTGCCTCTAAAGCGTCCGGTGGCCGGCATCGCCATGGGCCTGATTCTCGAAGACGACAGCCACGCGGTGCTTTCCGACATCCTGGGCGACGAGGATCACCTCGGCGACATGGACTTCAAGGTTGCCGGCACCGAGGAAGGTGTTACCTCGTTGCAGATGGACATCAAGGTTGCCGGCATCACCAGCGATATCATGAAGCTGGCGCTGGCCCAGGCCCGCGAAGGTCGTCTTCACATTTTGGGCGAGATGGCGGCCGCCCTGGCCCGGCCGCGCGATGAGGTCGGCCAGTACGCGCCGCGCATCACCACCATCGAGATCCCCAAGGACAAGATCCGCGAGGTCATCGGCACCGGTGGCAAGGTGATTCGCGAGATCACCGAGGAGACCGGTGCCAAGATCGACATCGAAGACGACGGTACCATCCGTGTTGCCGCCGCCAGCATCGAGGTGGCCGACGCCGCCATCGCCTGGATCAAGGACATCGTGGCCGAACCCGAGGTCGGGGTGATCTATACGGGCAAGGTGGTCAAAGTGGTCGATTTTGGCGCCTTCGTGAATTTCATCGGCAACCGCGATGGCTTGGTGCACATCAGCGAACTGGCACCGCGGCGCGTCGGCAAGGTGACCGATGTGGTCAACGAAGGAGACGAGGTCTACGTCAAGATGCTGGCCATGGACGATCGCGGCAAGGTGCGGCTCAGTATGCGCTCCGTCGATCAGCAGTCGGGCCAGGAAATCAGCGACGACAAGAAGGACGGTGAGGCGGCGGCAGGCAAGTCGTAGGTTGCCTGCCGAGAACGCCCGCCCCACGGACGACGGAGAGCAACGAGTGTGAAAGCATTGAACCCCGTGGTTGTCTCCGGACGTGAGGTATTGCCCTTGGTCGAGGGCGGCAAAGGCGTGGCGGTGACCAATGGCGAATGTTCGGGAGCCTGGGCGGCGGCCGGCGGGATAGGGACGTTCTCGGGCGTCAACGCCGATTCATACGATGAAAACGGCGACGTCATCCCGCAGATCTATCACGCCAAGACACGCCGCGAACGTCACGAGGAGCTGATCGCCTACGCCATTCGCGGAGGCATCACCCAGGCCCAAATCTGTCATGAGATGGCGGCCGGCGAGGGCCGGATCCACGTCAACATCCTGTGGGAGATGGGCGGCGCGCAGCGCGTCGTCGAGGGTATCCTGGAGGGTGCCAAGGGCCTCATACATGGTGTTACCTGCGGCGCCGGCATGCCCTACAAGATCGCCGAGATAGCCGCCAATTACGGCGTTTACTATTATCCCATCGTATCCTCGGCCCGGGCTTTCCGGGCGCTCTGGAAACGGTCCTATTCCAAGTTCGCAGAGCTCATGGGCGGCGTCGTTTACGAGGATCCCTGGCTGGCCGGCGGTCACAACGGGCTGACCAACTCGGAGGATCCGCGGCAGCCAGAGGCACCCTATCCCCGGGTGCTGGCGTTGCGCCAGGAAATGCGCACCTACGGGCTCGATCAGACTCCGATCATCATGGCCGGCGGGGTCTGGTACCTGCGCGATTGGGAAGACTGGATCGATAATCCGGAGCTCGGTCCCATCGTCTTCCAGTTCGGCAGCCGCGGCCTGCTGATCCAGGAAATTCCCATTCCCGATGCCTGGAAACGGCGTCTACTGACGCTGGGCGAAGGCGATATCCTGCTCAATCGCTTCAGTCCCACCGGTTTCTGGTCCTCGGCCGTGCACAACGATTTCTTGCGTGAGCTCGAGCAGCGCAATGCCCGCCAGATCGCCTACACCAGCGAAGCGACCGACGATCATCCAGCCGAGCTTGGCATCGGCCCGCGCAACCGCCTGGTCTACCTGAGTGACAACGACCGGAAGCGGGCGGAGGAGTGGATCGCCGCCGGCAACAGCATGGCATTGCGTACCCCGTCACAGACCTTGATCTTCGTCAGCCCCGAGCGCGCCGCCGAAATTCGCAAGGATCAGGTCGATTGCATGGGCTGCCTGAGCCATTGCCTGTTCTCCAACTGGGCCGCCACCGAGGAAGGCACAACCGGCAAGAAGTCAGACCCTCGCAGCTTCTGCATTCAGAAGACGCTGCAAGACGTGATTCACACCGACAATACCGAGCATAATCTTATGTTTGCCGGGCACGGCGCCTATCGTTTCGCTAGCGATCCATTCTACTCCAATGGATTCATCCCCACGGCGCGCCAGCTTGTCGAACGGTTGATGACCGGCGATTAACCAAAGTCAATGCCTTGCGCTGCATTTTGAAATAATTCAAAATACATTGTGGAGCTGTGGCTTAGCTCCTTGCTTCTCTTTGCTTCCTCGTGGACCGCACTATATGTAGCCGTAGCGGGTGCGAAAGGGGCAGTGCGCATCGTCATCATGCAGTAATGTTGAGGCCATCGTGGAACAACAACGACCCTATTTCGAGGCTCTAACGCGGCTCCGTGCCGCCAACCTCCGTCCTACCCGCCAGCGGCTGGCACTTTCCCGGCTGCTCTTCGACAATGGAGACCGGCACATAACGGCAGAGGTCCTGCACAGCGAGGCGCTTGCCTCGAATGTCAGGGTATCTTTGGCGACGGTTTACAACACGCTACATCAGTTCACCAAAGCCGGTCTGCTGCGCGAGGTGGTGGTCGATTCTGGACGCTCGTATTTCGATACAAACACCACGCCGCACCACCATTTCTTCTTCGAAAAAAGTGGCCGGCTGGAAGATATTCCGGGCCTTTCCTATACCGTTAACGACCTGCCGCCACCGCCGCCGGGAACCCTGATCGACAGCGTCGACGTCGTTGTAAGGCTGCGCGAAACTGGAAATTGATGGTCAAATTTTGAGTTATGGGGCATTGGCTTGCATTCTTTTTTTGAATAATTCTAGCTTTTGCTCGATATCCAACCACATGTCTTGTAAGGTAGCGGCCAGGTTGAACCGCTGACGCTTGTGATGACCGATGTGTCGACCGCCTCGGCGTCGACGCCGCCGCGACCAACCAATGTTGTTGACGCCTATGAGGGAGAAACCGATGCCGTCTCTAGCTGGAAGCAAGACCGAACAGAATTTGAAGGATGCCTTCGCCGGTGAGTCTCAGGCCAACCGACGCTATCTATATTTCGCCCAGAAGGCCGATGTTGAAGGCTATCCAGACGTCGCCACGGTGTTCCGCTCCACCGCCGAAGGTGAAACGGGTCACGCCCACGGCCACCTGGAATATCTCGAAGAGACCGGCGATCCGGCCACCGGCAAGCCCATCGGCGCCACCAGCGACAACCTGGCCGCTGCGGTGGCCGGAGAAACCCACGAGTACACCGATATGTATCCGGGTATGGCCCGTTCGGCGCGGGACGAGGGCTTCGACGAGATCGCCGACTGGTTCGAGACTCTGGCCAAGGCGGAAAAATCGCACGCCGGTCGTTTCCAGCGTGCCCTTGACGAGCTTGACTGAACCGTCTCGGCGACGACGTTTGCGGCTGCTGCCGGTAAACAGCAATGAGGGGAGCGGGAACGCTCCCCTTTTTGTTTGCCCCGCAACGCCGTTCCGAGCATTTTGGTGAACATGAAAGAAGGCAGCACCGAGGCCCCCATTCGCCACCCCCTGGCCTGGCGCGAGCCTGAATTTCTCGAGACTGACAATATCGAGGCCGAGCTCACGCGGGTCTTCGACATCTGTCACGGCTGCCGGCGCTGTTTCAATCTTTGCGACGGCTTTCCCAGGCTTTTCGATCTGATCGACGAATCCAAAACGGGTGAGCTCGATTCCGTTTCGCCAGCCGATTATGCCCCCATCGTGGCGGCCTGCACGCTCTGCGATCTCTGCTTCATGACCAAGTGCCCCTACGTGCCGCCGCACGACTTCGACATCGATTTTCCCCACCTCATGCTGCGCGCCCGGGCCGCCCAATTCGCTGCTGGCAAGGTGGGTTTTTGGCAGCGCCAGCTCGGTCAAACCGATCGCAACGGCCGCCTGGCCGGATCCCTGGCGCCGCTGGTCAACTGGGCTTCGGGCTGTGGAAACGGCCTCACCCGTCCGTTGATGGAAAGCGTCGTCGGCATCCATCGCGAAGCCGAAGTGCCGCGGTTTTGCGCCCGAACGCTGGTCGCTGAGGCCGAGCGCCAGCCGCTTGAGATCAACAGCGAGGCGCCAGCCGCGGGCCGCAAGGTGGTGCTCTACGCCACCTGCTTCGTCAACTACAGCAATACCCCCGTGGGTCTGGCGGCGCGCCGGGTGCTGGCCCATAACGGCGTCGACATTCGGGTCGAACATCCTGGCTGTTGCGGCATGCCCCAGTTCGAGCACGGCGACCTGGAGGCGGTGGCGGCCAAGGCGCGCCGTGTGGCGGCGGCATTGGCGCCGGCGCTCGACGAGGGACGTGACATCGTTGCGCTGACCCCGAGCTGTGCCCTCATGATGAAATTCGAGTGGCCGATGCTGCTGCCCGATAACACCGAGATCGCGCGGCTTTCACAGGCCACCTTCGATATTTGCCAATATCTCGTCGATATCGCTGCCAACGAAGGCCTGGCATCCGGGCTCGGATCCCTCGACGGCGGTATTGCGGTGCACTTGGCCTGTCACGCCCGGGCTCAGAATATGGGCCCCAAAGCCGCCGAGATGCTGCGCCTGTTGCCTGACACCGAGATCAGCGTCATCGAGCGCTGTTCCGGTCACGGTGGCTCATGGGGCATGATGAAGGAGAATTTCGAGATTGCCCTCAAGGTCGGACGGCCGGTGGCTCGCCAGGCCGCCGAAGCGGGCCGGCGCTGGCTGGCCTCGGAATGTCCCTTGGCCGGCGCTCATGTGATGCAGGGTATCGAGCGTCTCGAGGCTGGGGAGGCAGACGGACCGGATCGGGCCTACCATCCGATCGAGCTGATGGCCCGGGCCTGGGGCCTCGACGGTAAGGCGCAGCCATGAGTGCCGCTGAGCGCCGTCTCACCCGGGCCGACATCATGGCGCCCGAGGCCTATGCCGCCGAGCGCCGCCAACGGCGCCGGGCGCTGATGACGATGAAGGCCGGCCGCCGTCTCGAAGTCGGCCCCTTCGCCAGCTTCTATTTCGAGAACTACGATACCATGTGGCATCAGGTGCAGGAGATGCTGCATATCGAAAAGGGTGGCGAGGAACAGATCGCGGGTGAGCTGGCAGCCTACAATCCGCTCATCCCGCAGGGCCGCGAGTTTGTTGCCACGCTGATGCTGGAGATCGAGGAGCCGGACCGCCGGGACCGCGAGCTGGCCGGCCTCGGTGGCATCGAAGAGACGGTAACGCTGCGCATCGGCACCAGCGTCGTGCGCGCCGTTCCCGAAGCCGATCTCGAGCGCACCGACGAGGACGGCAAAGCGTCATCGGTGCATTTCCTTCACTTTCCCCTGAACGACGCCCAGGTGGGGGATTTTGGAAGCGCCTCCGTGGACGTCGTGCTGGGCATCGAGCACCCCAACTATGCCCACATGACGCGGCTCTCCGAACGCGTCCGCCGCGCCCTGGCCGGTGACCTGGCCTGAGACGGCGAAACAGCCCAACAATGCCGCTACTCACCACCCTGGTCGGTGCCCTGCCCAAGCGTACCTACACGCCCTACGCCACCGGTTCGGGCGGCTACATCATCGACGATGCCTACGGCGGCGAATACGGCCGCCTGCAACAGCACCGGCCGCTCGCCGACGTCATCGCCATGCAGCTCTTTCTGGGCATCCTCAAGCAGGTGCAGTTGGGTCTCGACGTGCCCGTCGACGGCGAACTCTTGCGGCTCGTCTACTGGCAGTACAACTGCCTCAGCATGGGCGGCGTGGAGCGCCACGGCGACGAGGTGCGGGTAACCGGGCCGATCTCCGCCGGTCCGCCCATGCTGGTCGACGACTGGCGCCAGGCCCAATCGTTCACTGAACGCCCGCTCAAGATTGCCACCGTCGGTCCGGCCACCCTCAGCGAATACGTCGTCGACCAGCACTACGGCGACAAACGGACCCTTTGCCGGGCCTTTGCCGCAGCTCTCAAGATCGAGCTCGAGGCGCTGGCGGAAGCTGGCTGTCGCTGGTTGCAGCTCGATGAGCCGCAGCTCGGTTTCCAGCCTGAAATGGCGCTCGCCTACGGTTTCGAAGCGGTCGATGCCTGCTTTGCCGGGTTACCGGCGGAAGTCCGGCGGGTGCTCCACATCTGCCGTGGCTACGCGCCGGTCGACGGCGACTGGGAGGGCCGCAACCCGGCCCGGCCCTACGCCAGGCTGGCGGCGGCCATCGAAGACTGCGCAGCCGACGTGTTCTCGCTCGAGGATGCCTCGCAATACCACGAAGACCTCGGGTTTCTCGAGCACCTGACCAGCACCAGCGTGATGTTCGGCGCAGTTTCCAACCTCGACACCAATGTCGAGCCCGTCGAGCAGATCCGCGAGCGCCTGAAAACCGCCCTCGACCACATTCCTCCCGAACGCTTGATCGTAGCGCCCGATTGCGGTTTCGGCACCTACCGTGACGAGGACGCCTCGTTTGTCTGGCAAAAGCTCACCAATATGGTGGCGGCAGCGAAATCTCTTTAACGGCCGGCGGCTTCCGGCGCCACCGTTGTCGGTGGTACCGGCCGGTGGCCGGACTTGCCCTTGCCCTCGACCGTCGCTTTTGCCATGAAGGCGCGCCAGATACGGGCCGGCAGGCCGCTGCCGGTGACCCGCTTCATTTCCTTTTCGTCATCATTGCCGACCCACACCCCAGCCACCAGGTCGCCGGCATAACCGATGAACCAGGCGTCGCGGTGGCCTTGGCTGGTGCCGGTCTTGCCCGCCGTGGCAAAGTCCAGCCGGGCGGCCCGGCCGCCGCCCCTTTCCACCGCCGCGCGCAGCATGGCATCGAGGTCGGCGGCCACGCCGGGTGCCATGACGCGGCCCGGGCCGGAGCCGGTGCGGCGATGGATTTCGCCGCCGCCAACCTCGGCGATGGCGCTGATGCCGTGGCTCCAGACGCCCTGGCCGCCGGCCGCCACGGTGGCATAGGCAGCGGTCATTTCGAGTAGAGAAATGCCAACTGTACCAAGTGCCGTGGAAGGATGGGCCGGCAACGGCGAGGTGATGCCGAGCCGTGCCGCGGCCTCGACGACGCGCCCGCGGCCGGCCCGCTCCGCCACCTTCACCGCCACCGTGTTGATCGAGCGGGCGAAGGCCTGGGTCAGGCTGACCGGGCCGGCATACTTTCCCGAATAGTTGCGCGGCGACCAGCCGGCCACCGTCAACGGCTCGTCGTGCATTTGCGTCTCGGGCCTGAGTCCGGCCTCGAGTCCGGCCAGGTAGACGAATAACTTGAAGGTCGAACCCGGCTGGCGGCGCGCTTGGCTGGCGCGATTGAACTGGCTCAGGCGGTAGTCGCGGCCGCCTACCAGGGCGCGGACGGCGCCGTGGCGGCTCATGGCCACCAGCGCCGCCTGGCTGGCCGCGAGGCGCTTGCCGTCGGCCGCCAATTGGCTTTCGACCACGCGCTCGGCCAGCTCCTGGAGCTCCGCATCCAGGGTTGTGGTGACGACGATGTCGCGCCGGGCGTGACCGCTGTAGCCCGGCACCTGCTCGACGATCCAGTCGGCGGCATAGCGCCCGGCCCGGGCCCGCGCTGGCCTTTGCCGGCGCGCCCGCAGGTTGGCCAGGCTTTGTCCCGCCTTCGTTGCCTGGGCTTTCGTGATGGCGCCTGAGCGCACCATGCTGGCCAGCACCACTTTGGCCCGGGCTCGGGCACGCCGCGGGCTGCTGGTCGGGGCATAGCGTGTCGGCGCTTTCAGAAGGCCGGCCAGCAGCGCCGCCTGGCCCAGCGACAGCCGGCGCGCCGAGATGCCGAAATAGCGCTGCGCCGCCGCTTCGACGCCGTAGGTGCCGGCGCCCAGATAAACTCGATTAAGGTAAAGCGTAAGAATTTCATCCTTGCTGAAATGGGCCTCAAGCCAGAGCGCCAGCAGCACCTCCTGGGCCTTGCGTTTGATCGTACGTTCGGGTTTGAGGAAGAGGTTCTTGGCCAGTTGCTGGGTGATGGTGCTGCCGCCCTGGACGATGCGGCCGGCCTTGAAGTTGGCCACGGCCGCCCGCACCAGGCCGATCAGGTCGATGCCGAAGTGCCAGCGAAAACGCCGGTCCTCGATGGCCAGCACGGCCTGGGGCATGACCGGCGGCAGCTCGTCTAGTGCCACCTCGGTGCCGTAAAGATCGCCAAAGCGGGCCAGCGGACTACCGTCGGCATAATGGATCAGCACCGCCGGTCGCGGTTTGGGTGCGCCCGGGCCGTCGACGTCGGGCAGGTCGTAGGCATACCAGGCTACAACGCCGATCAGGGCAACGGCGCTCCAGATGCCCAGTACCACCAGCCAATAGGCCAACCTGCCGATCAGGCCGGGCCGATCCGGGGTCGTGGGTTTTTTCGCCATCCCCGAGCTTCCGCTAATATGGGCGGCCCTGGCGCCCAGGCTCACAGGAATTCATTCCACAATCAAAACGAAATTTACCCATGACAGATCTGATTTCCATCTTTGCTGCCGTGTTCGTGGCCGAACTTGGCGACAAGACCCAGTTGGCGACTCTTCTCTTCGCCGCCGAATCCGAGCGCCATCCGGGGCTGGTATTTGTCGCTGCGGCAGCGGCGCTGGTGTGCTCCACTGGCCTCGCCGTCGCGGTCGGGGCCGGGGCCGGGCGCTTTCTCGATTTCCTGCCGTTGAAGCTGATCGCCGGCCTGGGTTTCATCGCCATCGGCGGTTGGCTGGTGACTGAGCACTTCCGTGGCGCTTGATGTGCCTTAGACGTCGAGGTTGGCCACGGCCAGGGCGTTTTCCTGGATGAAGTCGCGGCGCGGCTCCACCAGGTCACCCATCAGGGTGGAAAACAGATCGTCGGCCTCGTCGGCGTGACTCACCTTGACTTGCAGGATGGTTCGTACCTCGGGATCGAGCGTGGTTTCCCAAAGCTGTTCGGGGTTCATCTCGCCAAGCCCCTTGTAGCGCTGGATCGAGAGCCCCTTACGGCCCAGAGCCAGCACTTGGTCCAGCAGCTGGGTGGGCGAGCGGATGATGAGTTCCTCACCCTTGCGTGCCAGCACGGCGCGTACCAGGTAGGTTTCCTGCTGCCGGCCCAGCTGGTCATCGAGCTTGCGCGCATCGGCCGAACGTATCAGCGGGCCGTCGATGAGGTGGCTCTCTAGCACGCCACGCACCGTGCGGCTGAAGCGCAGCCCACCGTCGTCCGTGGTCTCGCCCTGCCAGCCGCGCTCGGTCTCGGGTGCCAACTGATCCAGCCGGCGGGCGACGTAGGCGCAGGCCGCGGCGGCCCGCTCGGCATCGGCCAGGGCCTGTGGATTGAGGGCACCGGCGATGGCGGTCTGCTCGACCACCGACCAGGAATAGCGGCGCGCCACCGATTCCAGCAGCTTGCGGCTGGCGCGGGCCTTTTGCACCAGCTCTGTGAGATCCTCGCCGGCCCGTTGTTCGCCGGTATGCAGCGTCAGCACGGCTTCGTCGATGCCCAGCGCGATGAGAAAATCCTCGAGCTCACGCTCGTCCTTGAGGTAGCGCTCGGAACGGCCCTGCGAGACCTTGTAGAGCGGCGGCTGGGCGATGTAGAGATAGCCGACCTCGACGATCTCGCGCATCTGACGATAGAAGAAGGTCAGCAGCAGCGTGCGGATGTGGGCGCCGTCGACGTCGGCGTCGGTCATGATGATGATGCGATGGTAGCGGATCTTCTCGAGGTCGAAGTCTTCGTGGCCGATACCAGTGCCTAGCGCCGTGATCAGGGTGCCGATCTCGTTGGAGCTGAGCATCTTGTCGAAGCGTGCACGCTCGACGTTGAGGATCTTGCCCCTCAGCGGCAGTACAGCCTGAGTGCCGCGGTCGCGGCCCTGCTTGGCGGAGCCGCCGGCCGAATCTCCCTCGACCAGAAAGAGCTCAGCCTTGCTCGGGTCGCGCTCCTGGCAGTCAGCCAGTTTGCCCGGCAGGCTGGAGATGTCGAGCGCTCCCTTGCGCCGCGTCAGCTCGCGCGCCTTACGCGCCGCCTCGCGCGCCGCCGCTGCTTCTACCACCTTGCCGATGATAGTGCGGGCCTCACCGGGATGCTCTTCGAACCATTGGCCCAGCTTGTCGGCGATGAAGCCCTCGATCGCCGGCCGCACCTCCGAGGAGACCAGCTTGTCCTTGGTCTGGGAGGAGAACTTGGGGTCGGGCACTTTGACCGAGAGCACGCAGGTCAGGCCCTCGCGGGCGTCCTCGCCGGTCAGGTTGACCTTTTCGCGCTTGGCGATGCCGCTCTTGTTGGCGTAGCCGTTGATGGTTCGGGTTAGCGCCGCGCGCAAACCCGCCAGGTGGGTGCCGCCGTCGCGTTGCGGGATGTTGTTGGTAAAGCAGAGCACGTTTTCGTGGTAGCTGTTGTTCCACTGCAGTGCCACATCGATGTCCAATTCGTCGCGCTCGCCGGTCACGGTGATAGGCGGCTCGTGGCTCGCTGTCTTGTTGCGGTCGAGGTATTTGACGAAGGCTTCGATGCCGCCTTGGTAATGAAGTTCGGTTTGCTGCGGCTCGATGCCGCGGGCGTCATTGAGCGCGATGGTGATGCCTGAATTGAGGAAGGCCAGCTCCCGCAGCCGGTGCTCCAGGGTGGCGAAATCGAACTCGATATCGAAAAACACCGTGTCCGAGGGCCGGAACTCGATCTCCGTGCCGGTACGCTCCGACCGGCCGACGATTTCCAGCGGCGCCTCCGGTTCGCCTTCCTTGAAGCGCATGAAATGTTCGTTGCCGTCACGCCAGATGCGCAGATCGAGCGTGCCCGAAAGGGCGTTGACCACCGAGACGCCGACGCCGTGCAGGCCGCCGGAGACCTTGTAGGAGTTGTGGTCGAACTTACCACCGGCATGCAGCTGCGTCATGATGACCTCGGCCGCCGAGACGCCTTCCTCGTCGTGCAGGTCGGTGGGAATGCCGCGGCCGTTGTCGTTGACGGTGACCGAACCTTCGGGATTGAGGGTCACTTCGATGCGGTCGCAGTAGCCGGCCAGGGCTTCGTCGATGGCATTGTCGACGACTTCGTAAACCATGTGATGGAGGCCCGAGCCGTCATCGGTATCGCCGATGTACATGCCGGGACGCTTGCGTACGGCATCGAGTCCACGCAGCACTTTGATGGAATCGGCGCCGTATTCGTCGGTCCCTGTGGCACCGTTGGTGATCGGCTGTTCGTCGCCGCTAACGGCCATTAGGCATTCTCCCCACAGGCCGGAGCGGACACCAGCTGTCCCCCCTCGACCTGGCAAAACTGGGCTCGGCCGGCCAGCGCGGCAAACAATCCGGCATCGCTGCCACTGAGCCAGGCCTGGGCACCCAGGGCCTGGATTTCGTCGAACAATGCAGCGCGGCGCTCGGCATCGAGGTGGGCGGCGATCTCGTCCAGCAGCATGATTGGTGGCCGGCCCTGGCGTGCCACCTGCAAGCGGGCGTCGGCCAGCACGATAGCTATCAGCAGCGCCTTCTGCTCGCCGGTGGAACAATCGGCTGCCGCCAATTCGCGCTCGGTGTCGCTGACCAGCAGATCGCTGCGGTGTGGCCCCAGCGCGGCGCCGCCGCTTTCGCCGTCACGCCGCCGGCCGGCCTCGAGTTGCCCGCGAAAGCGCTCTTCCACGGCCAGCGCCGGCTGGTCTTCGAGCCAGGTCTCGAGGCTGCCCTTGATTTCGAGGCGGGCGCTGGGGAACGGCCCCGCGGCGGTCATGGCGCCGTTGAGGCGGGCCACCGCGTCGCGTCGAGCGACCGCCACGGCGACGCCGAAATCGGCCATTGTTTCTTCCAAAGCGGTCAGCCAGGCGCTGTTGGTCTGGCCTCCATTTCCCCTACGTAGCAGCCGTGAACGTTCCCTCAGCGCCCGCTCAAAGGCCGATACGCGGCCCGCGTGTTGACTATCGAGGCCGTAGACCAAGCGATCAAGGAAGCGCCGCCGCGGTGCCGCGCCCTCGATGAAGAGCCGGTCCATCTGCGGTGTCAGCCAGACCAGCGAGGCGACTTCCGCCAGGGAGCCGGCGCTGGCTGCCGTCTTGCCGTCGATGCGAATCAGGCGGCGGTCGCGGGGTGTCCGCGGTTCCGATTCCGATCCCAACTGCGGTTCCGGCTGTGGCGTTGGCGCCGGCATTGCGGCCAGCCCGCTGCCTACCTCGACCGTTCCCGCCGGTGTCTCCAAGGTGGCCGCCACCGCCCACGGTGTGGCCGCTCCGTGGCGTTGCATGTCGGCCAGCCGGGCTCGGCGCAGGCCGCGTCCTGGTGCCAGCAGCGACAGCGCTTCCAAAAGATTGGTCTTGCCGGCGCCATTGGCGCCGTTGAGCACCATCAGATCGGCCGCCGCATGCAGGCGCAGGCTCTGGTAGTTGCGGAAATCGGTCAGCACCAAGCGACGCGCTGCCAGCCGAGACGGTGTTGGCGCTGCGGGCGCTGTGATTCCTGAAATCCCTTTGGGCTGGGCCCCGGGCCTGGCTGTTGCTGCCGTCACCGGCCTCAGACCCGCATGGGCATCAGCACGTAGAGCGCGCCGTCGTCTGCGCCGTCGCGGACCAGCGTCGGTGACACCGCATCGGCCAATACGAACTGCGCCTGGTCGCCCTCGATCTGGGCCGTGATGTCGAGCAGGTAGCGCGAATTGAAGCCTATTTCGAGGGCCTCCTGGTCGTAGGAAACGGCGATCTCCTCGGAGGCGCTGGCGCTGTCGGGGCTGTTCGCGGCCAGCACTGCCCGGCCCTGGTCGAGGGCCAGTTTGATGGCCCTGGATTTCTCCGTCGACACCGTCGAAACCCGGTCGACGGCTTCGGCGAAAACCTTGGTATCGGCTTCCATGAGCTTGTCGTTGCCCTCGGGAATGACCCGGTGGTAGTCGGGAAAGGTGCCGTCTATGAGTTTCGACGTCAGCACCGCCTCGTCGAAGGCGAAGCGGATCTTGGTGTCGGAAAGCGCAACCTCGCTGGCGCCGTCGGTTTCCTCGATCAGCTTGCGCAATTCGCTCACTGCTTTGCGCGGCGCGATAACGCCTGGGATGCCGGCGGCGCCTTCCGGCAACGGCGTGTCGACTCGGGCCAGGCGGTGGCCGTCGGTGGCCACGGCGCGCAGCATGGCCACGCCCTGTGCCTCGGCAGCGTGCAGATAGATGCCGTTGAGGTAGTAGCGCGTCTCTTCCGTCGAGACGGCAAAACGGGTCTTGTCGATCAGGCGGCGCAGCTCGGCACCGCCCACCATGAAGCGATGCGGCAACTCGCCGCCTGACATGGCCGGAAAGTCTTCGCGCGGCAGGCAGGGCAGGTTGAATTCCGAGCGGCCCGCCGTGACGTTGAGGCGTCCGCCGTCCTCGCTCAGGCCCAACGAGACCTGCGCTCCATCCGGCAGCTTGCGCACGATGTCGTAAAGTATGTAGGCCGGCGTCGTGGTGGCGCCTTCCTGGGTCACCTCGGCAGGCGCCTTGTCGACGATCGCCAGGTCGAGGTCGGTGGCGGTCAGGCTCAATTTCCCCTCGGCTGCCTCGAGCAGTACGTTGGACAGAATGGGGATGGTATTGCGCCGCTCAACGACACTCTGAACGTGGCCCAGCGAGGTCAGAAGATCAGCGCGTTCGGTTGTCAGTTTCATGCCTGCCTGTGCCCTTCGATGTGGACGCAAAAAAACCTGCTTTTGCACATGCCCGTACCGTTACGGGTGCTGACGACGGTCGTCAGCCCAACCGCTCTCGACGTGCCCGTGTGCAGTAAACCCGGGTCGCCGACCAACGCGGCGCGGTCCCGGAAGATGGCCTCAAGTGCAACCCAGGGAAGTTCCAGGAAAAGAGGTCAATTACCGGTTTTGCAGTATAGCAGAAGGCAATCCCCGCCACACGAATATTCGCTGAAATCGAGGCCCCGGCAGCGGCGCCGTACGAGCCGGTTTCAGGCTTCCAGCATACGTCGCAAAAGGTCGATATCCTCGGCCAAGGTGCCGTCGGAATCCTTGAGTTCGGTGATCTTCTTGACCGCGTACATAACCGTGGTGTGGTCGCGACCTCCGAACTTGCGGCCGATCTCGGGCAGCGAGCGGGTGGTTAGCTGTTTTGCCAGATACATGGCGACCTGGCGTGGCCGGGCCACGGCCCGGGCCCGGCGCTCGGAATACATGTCGGCCAGGCGGATGTTGAAGTGTTCGGCCACACGCTTCTGGATGTCGTCGATGGTGACGCGACGGTCGTTGGCACGCAGCAGGTCGCGCAGCACTTCCTGAGTGGTCTCCAGCGTGATGGGCCGACCGACCAGATTGGAATAGGCCAGCACGCGATTCAGGGCGCCCTCCAGCTCACGCACATTGGAAGTGATGCGATGGGCCAGGAACTCCAATACCCGCATGGGAATTTGGCTGGCACCGGCCTGTTCCGCCTTGCTCTGCAGGATGCCGATGCGCAGCTCGTAGTCAGTGGCGTGGATGTCGGCCACCAAGCCCCAGCCCAGCCGAGAACGCATACGTTCTTCCATGCCGTCCAGGTCCGAGGGTGAACGGTCGCCGGAGATGATGATTTGGCGGTTCTGGTCGACCAGGGCGTTGAAGGTGTGGAAGAACTCCTCCTGGGTCGAATTCTTGTTGGCGATGAACTGCACGTCGTCGATCATCAGCACGTCGACCGAGCGGAATTGGTCCTTGAAGGCCATCACGTTCTTGTACCTGAGTGCCCGGATGAACTGGTACATGAACTTCTCGGCCGAAAGATAAATCACTTTGCGCTCAGGCTGACCTTCGCGGATGTGCCAGGCGATGGCGTGCATTAGATGGGTCTTGCCCAGGCCGACACCGCCATAGAGGTAAAGCGGGTTGAAGGGCACCACCGGCGCCTCGGCGACTCGCCGCGCGGCGGCGTAGGCCAATTCGTTGGGCTTGCCGGCGATAAAGTTCTGGAAATTGAAACGGGGATCAAGCGGCGCCCCCGGCTCCAGGGCGCGGCGATCACCCAGGTTTTGGGCCACGCCGTGGCCGTCTGCCAGGCCCCCGGCCTGGGCCTGCTCGTCATGCGCCAAGCCGACCTCGGCCTGGCGCACGTAGATCTCCACCGAAGCCACCCCGGTATTTTCGTCGCTCCACAGAAGGCGCAGTTTGTCGGCATAATTCGAGACCACCCAATCGCGCATGAAGCGCGTCGGTACGGTCATGACAACCTGATCGTCACTCGACGAGGCCAGGGTCAGCGGCCGCAGCCAACTGTTGAAGGCGGTGTCGCCGACCTCGCTGCGCAATCGCGCTCGCACCCGGCCCCACTGGGCCTCGATCTCTGCCGGGATGGTGGCTGACCGGTTCACGCCCTACTCCTGTACCCAGGGCAGCCCGGCGTGGCGCCAGCCGCCCATGGCGCCGCGTCGCTTGGCTTCGCTGCGGTCACCCTCGAAGCCGTCTGAGATATTGTAGCAGGGCCCCAAACCAGCCTCGGTCATGGCTCGCGCTGCGGCGCGCGAGCGCACGCCGGAGCGGCAGAGGAAGAACAGCCGCTGGCCGGGCCGCAGGCCCGCTGCCTCGAGCTGGCCCTGAAAGTCGGTATTCTCGATCATGGCCGGAAACAGTTTCCAGGAGACGTTGAGCGGTCGCTTGTCGAGCGACGTGAGGTCGGGCACGCCAACGTAGGACCATTCGGCATTGGTGCGCACGTCGATCAGTACCGCTTCGGTATCCCCAGCCAGGTGCTGCCATATTTCGGCTGCCGGGATGTCACCGGCATAGCCTTCCGATGATGAAGTTCTGACCGTCGTCGCGTCGCTGAGTGTTCCGCCAGACATACGTGGACCCGCCCCCGCAGACCATCGACTTTTTGCACCAATTGGCGGCTGCCCCTGCCGCTCCAGACTTCCGCACGCTCACCAAACATTTTTTTTACTTTTCTTTTATTTGGATACGCTTCCCAACGCGAATCCAACCAAAGTTTATCCCACGTAAAGCCCGCCCAGAAGTCAGGCTTTTACTTCATCTGCATTTGGTTTGGTGAACCGCAGCGTTGTATCTGAGAGTAATTGACAGCGTGCCCAGGCGCAACAAGATCGAAAGGGGAACACAAAAAAAATACGGTCCGGCTAGCGTCTCGACCCTCGACTGCCACTAGATGTTGGGCCGGTAGGTTCGCGCAAAAAAAAACCGCGCCCAAGGCGCGGCTTCACAACTCACTGCGACGGCGATCCGGCGCCAGCGTCAGCCGGCCATCGCCTTGATCCGTGCCGACAGCCGCGAGACTCGCCGCGAGGCCGTATTGGGGCGCAGCACGCCGCGGCTGGAGCCTCGCATGATTTCGGGCTGGGCTGCCTTGAGTGCCGCCTTCGCCACGTCCTGGTCGCCGGCCGTGATGGCCTCTTCGACCTTGCGGATGAAGGTATGGATGCGGCTCTTGCGGGCGCGGTTGACGGCCGTGCGCTGCTCGGCGCGGCGCATGCGTTTCTTGGCGGATTTATGATGCGGCATGGCTCGGTTGATTTGCTGGCGAAATGGCCACAGAGGCCGAAAGACCGCAGGCTTATACTGCCGGCGGCCGCTGCCGTCAACGCTTGAGTGCGTAGCCCTTGGCTGCGCTAACGGTTTTTGAAGTCGGGCGGGCGTTTTTCGATGAAGGCGGCCATGCCCTCTTTCTGGTCCTCCAGCGCGAAGGTGGCGTGAAAGATGCGGCGCTCGGCCTTGATGCCCTCGGCCAGCGTGGTTTCAAAGGCCCGGTTGACGGCGTCCTTGGCCATCATCACCACGGGCAGCGAGAGCTGAGCTATCTCGCTGGCCAGCTTGATGGCTTCGTCGAGCAATTCGGCCGCCGGCACGACGCGGCAGACCAAGCCGGAGCGTTCGGCTTCCTCGGCGTCCATCATGCGGCCGGTGAGGCACATCTCCATGGCCTTGGCCTTGCCGATCGCCCGGGTCAGGCGCTGGGTGCCGCCGGCACCTGGGATGATGCCCAGCTTGATTTCGGGCTGGCCGAAGCGCGCCGTGTCGGCGGCGATGGCGATGTCGCACATCATGGCCAGCTCGCAGCCGCCGCCCAGCGCAAATCCGGCCACCGCCGCGATCAACGGCTTGCGGCTTTGCGTCGCGCTCTCCCAGTCCCTGGTGATGAAGTTCTCGAGGTAGACGTCGGCATAGTTCTTGGGCTGCATCTCCTTGATATCGGCGCCAGCGGCAAAGGCTTTTTCGCTGCCCGTGATGACCACCGCGCCGATCGCCTCGTCGTCCTCGAAGGCGCTCAACGCCTGGCCCATCTCCTGCACCAGCGGTGTGCACAGCGCGTTCAGGGCCTCGGGCCGGTTCAGCGTAATCAGCCCGACCGGGCCGCGGCTCTCGACGAGGATGTATTCGTAAGACATGGCGAACTCCATAAGTGATGCGACGCCGGGCGTGGTGCGCGATCACGCCACCGTTGTCAAGCACGCGTTCGCGTGATTTTTGTTTGCGGCGTTTCGGGCACGGCTGGATTTGCTGTCCGCCGCGCTAGCGCGGCGCGATGGAAAACCGCACCAGCAAGCCGTCGCCGCCTGCTGGCTGGGGAAATCGGATCGTCAAGATTTCGCTCTCGCGGCGATAGCTGATTTCGGATTCGGCCGCCCAGCCAAGTTGCGGCAGGGTCTCGCTGTAGAACGCAAGCACCCGCGCCGGTGCCACCGGGCCTTGGGCATAGGCCTCGACGATGCGCCCCTCGGGCTTGTCGTAAATCAGACCGAGATCTGCCACCTCATTCAGGCCGGCCATCAGCGGCAAGTCCTCGAGGCCGGAAAAAAAACGCTCCTGGGCAACCCCGGGCGCCGCCCACAATGCCAGCAGCAAAGCCAGACCAAGAATCCGCGCCACCTTCATGTCCCTAGTAAACGCTCCCCGGTCGCAGTCGTCCAGTGCCCGGCTTCCGGAATTTCCGGATCACCTTCAACGCTGGCGCTTGGCACAAAAGAAGGTCGAGCGACCGGCCTGGTTGATGCGCCGCACCGTGGCGTCGCAGTCGCAGCCTGGGCACTTCTCTCCCTCGCGGCCGTAAACCGCGAAGTCGTGCTGGAAATAGCCCAGCTCGCCTGAGGCCTGGACATAGTCTCGCAAACTCGAGCCGCCGGCGGCGATGGCGTCGCGGAGCACCGCTTGCACCGCCGGAACGAGCCGTTCGGCTCTCTTGCCTGCCACCGAGGCGGCCAGGCGGCGGGGCGAGATGCCGGCCCGGAAGAGCGCTTCGCAGGCATAAATGTTACCCACCCCGGCGACGATTTTTTGATCCAGCAGTGCCGCTTTGATCGGTGTGCGTCGGCCGTGTAGGACGGCCGAGAAGTCATCGGCGTTGAACGCGTTGCCCAGCGGCTCGGGCCCCAGCCCGGCAAGCAGGGCGTGGCTCTCGATCTGGTCCGGTTCCGCCAGGGTCATCAGGCCGAAGCGGCGCACGTCGTTGAAGACCACGGTGGTGCCGTCGTCGGTTTCGATGATGATATGGTCGTGCCGGCCTGGGGTATGGCCCTCGGTGAAAAATAGCCGCCCCGACATGCCCAGGTGAACGATCAGCACGCTGTCACCCAACTCCCACAGCAGATATTTGGCGCGGCGCCGGATGGCCTCTATGCGGCGGCCTTCGAGGCGGGTTGGGAAGTTCTCGGGAAAGGGCAGGCGCAGCCCTGCCCGGCGCTGTTCGACGCGGCTGATGCGGCGGCCCACCAGGCGGCCCTGGAGGCCGCGGCAGACGGTTTCGACTTCAGGCAGTTCGGGCATTGGGCTCTTGTGCGCTCTGGCTCGGCAGGTGGCCCCAAGGTAGCGCCTCTCTCGGCCCTGCGCTATGGTCCGGACATGGACAAAGGCCGCGACGACACCACCTATTTCGGCTTCCGCACAGTGGCGCGGGGGCAGAAGGCGGCGCTGGTGCGCGAGGTCTTCGACGACGTCGCCGGGCGCTACGACCTGATGAACGATCTCATGAGCGGCGGCGTTCACCGGCTCTGGAAAGCGGCCCTGGTGGAATGGCTGAAACCGCGCCCGGGCATGCACCTGCTCGACGTGGCTGGCGGTACCGGCGACATCTCGTACCGCGTGCTCGATCGCCTGGGCGGTGGCCAGGCGGCCCGAAAAGCCGGCTTTCGTGCCAGCATCTGCGATATCAACCACACTATGCTCGAGGCTGGCCGCGATCGGGCCTTGGACCGCGGCATCGTCGACGGCGTCGATTGGCTTTGCGCCGATGCCGAGGCGCTGCCGCTCGACGACGCCAGTGTCGATGCCTACACCATCGCTTTCGGTATCCGTAACGTCACCGACATTGCCGCCGCCCTGGCCGAGGCGCGGCGTGTGCTGCGCCCGGGCGGGCGCTTTCTTTGCCTCGAATTCAGCCGTTTGTTGCTGCCCGGCCTGACGCCCATTTACGATGCCTATTCACTCCGCGTGCTGCCGGCGCTGGGCGATGTCGTGACCGGCAACCGTGAGGCCTACCTCTATCTCGCAGAAAGCATCCGCCGCTTTCCCAACCAGCAGAACTTCGCCGCAATGATCACTGAGGCCGGCCTGGAGCGCGTGCGGGTGCGCAATCTCTCGGGCGGCATCGCCGCCATGCACTCGGCCTGGCGGCTCTGAGTTCCGGGGGGCCTCAGGTGATACGAGCGCTGCGCAATCTCGGCCGCGTCATCCGCATCGGCCGCACCCTGGCGCGCCATGATGCCTTGTTTCCGCTCGATGCCGCCGGCCTGCCGCCGCTACTGGTGCGCGGCGTGAAACTGCTGGCCGGGCCTCCGGGCCGCCAGGCCCAGGCGCTCAGGCCGGGCCAGCGTCTGGCTGCGGCGCTGCAGGAGTTGGGACCCAGCTTCATCAAGTTCGGCCAGTCACTGTCGACCCGGCCGGACGTTGCCGGCGAAGGCGTCGCCGCCGACCTGGGCGAGCTGCGCGACCGGCTACCGACCTTTGCCGCCGGGGAAGCGCGGCGCACCGTCGAGCAGGAATTCGACCGGCCGTTGGAGGAGATGTTCGCCCGTTTCGAAGACCAGCCAGTGGCCGCCGCCTCGATCGCCCAGGTTCACATGGCCGAGACCGCCGACGGTGCCGCAGTTGCCGTCAAGGTGCTGCGGCCTGGCATCGAACAGGCTTTCCAACGCGACCTCGACCTCTTTTACTGGCTGGCCGAGATGGTCGAAACCTTCCAGCCGGATTTTCGCCGCCTGCGACCGCTCGAGGTGGTGCGCACCTTCAACGAGACCGTCGATATCGAGATGGACTTGCGCCTCGAGGCTGCCGCGGCTTCGGAACTGGCTGAGAACTTCGAAGGCGACGAGAGCTTCCGCGTGCCCGAAGTTGACTGGCAACGCACCGAGCGCCGGGTACTGACGTTGGAGCGCATCGAGGGCATTCCCATCGACGACAACGCAGCCCTGGAGGCCGCCGGCCATGACCTCGACGCGGTGGCCGCCAAGGTGCTGCTGGCCTTTCTCAAGCAAGCTTTTCGTGACGGCTTCTTCCACGCCGACCTGCACCAGGGAAACCTCTTCGTCGATCCCGAAGGCAACATCATCGCCGTCGATTTCGGCATCATGGGCCGGCTCGACCGCCAAACCCGGCGCTATGTTGCCGAGGTGCTGCTGGCCTTCCTCACAGGCAACTATCGCCGTGCCGCCGAGGTCCATTTCGAAGCCGGTTACGTGCCGCAGCACAAATCGCTGGACGTATTCACCCAGGCCTGCCGCTCCATCGGCGAGCCTATCCAGGGCCGGCCACTCAACGAGATCTCGATCGCCCGTCTGCTGGCCCAGCTCTTTCGTATCACCGAAACCTTCGCTATGCAGACCCAGCCCCAGTTGCTGTTGCTGCAAAAGACCATGGTGGTGGCCGAAGGGGTGTGTCGCAATCTCGGCCCCGGGGCCAACTTCTGGCAAATCGCCAAACCCTTCCTGGCCGATTGGGTCAAAGAAAACCTGGGCCCCGAAGCGGCCGTGCGTGACACCATGGGCGAGGCCGCCGCCACCATGCGTCAGATCCCCGGACTGATGGAAAAGGCCCAACTGGCCGTCGGTGCCCTGACACCTCAAGGGGTCAGGCTGCACCCCGACAGCGAACGCGCCATAGCCCACGAGGCGGCGCGCCGCCGTGGCCTGTGGCCGATGCTGTTGTTTGCCGTGGCGGTGGGATTGGTACTGCTGCTGGCCGCCAAGATCTAGCCTGGGCTAACCGCACAGCGGCCTTGCGTTGATTTCCCGCGAGGGATAGGCTGCCGCAAAGTTTCACAGGCAATTGACGTTAATTATTCCATTTCACGAATTGGAAATCCGCCGTGCTGAATGGCAAACGTGTCCTGTTGATCATTTCCGGCGGCATTGCCGCCTACAAGACGCTTGAGCTGATCCGCCGCCTGGGCGATCGCGGCGTCGCTGTGCGCACCATCCTCACCGCTGCCGGTGCGCAGTTCGTGACGCCGCTCTCGGTGGCGGCGCTGTCGGGCGAGAAGGCCTATCAGGATCTTTTCTCGCTGACCGATGAAAGCGAGATGGGCCACATTCGCCTTTCGCGCGAGGCCGACCTGGTGGTGGTGGCGCCGGCCACTGCCAACATCATGGCCAAGGCAGCGGCGGGAATTGCCGACGATCTGGCTACGACGGCGCTGCTGGCCACCGACAAGCCGGTGCTGATGGCGCCGGCCATGAACCTGCAGATGTGGGCCCACGCCGCCACCCAGCGCAGTGTGGCACAGCTTCTGGAAGACGGCATTCTGACCGTGGGGCCCGAGGCCGGCGACCTGGCCTGCGGCGAAATCGGCTCGGGCCGCATGGCCGAGCCGGCCACCATCCTGGCCCGCATCGAAGAGCTGCTGGCCCCGGCGGGCGCGCCACTGGATGGCCGACGGGCGCTGATCACCTCGGGCCCGACGCGCGAGCCTATCGACCCGGTGCGCTATATCTCCAACCATTCGTCCGGCAAACAGGGCCACGCCGTGGCCGCTGCCCTGGCGGCCCTGGGAGCGGCGACGAGGCTGGTCACGGGACCCAGTAGCGAGGCCGACCCGACCGGCGTCGAGGTGGTGCGGGTCGAGACGGCGCGCGAAATGCTGGCCGCCTGCCAGGCGGCCTTGCCGGTCGACATCGCGGTCTGCGCTGCGGCCGTGGCCGATTGGCGCATCGATGCCCCGGCTGTCGGCAAGATGAAGAAGGACGGCGGCGGGCCGCCTGAGCTCAGTTTCGTAGAGAATCCCGACATCCTGGCCACCCTGTCCGGCCTCGCCGAGCAGCGCCCGGCGCTCGTCGTCGGCTTCGCCGCCGAGACCGAAAACGTGGTCGAAAATGCCCTCGCCAAATGCCGGCGCAAGGGCTGCGACTGGCTGGTCGCCAACGACGTCTCGGCCGAAAGCGGCACCTTCGGTGGTGACGACAACACCGTCCACCTGATCGAGAGCGGGGCTAGCGAGGCCTGGCCCCGGCTGAGCAAACAGGCCGTGGCCGAGCGCCTGAGCCGGCGCATCGCAGATCATTTTGCGGGTGGGGACTAGGCCCATGCCGCTCGAGGTCGAAATTCAGCAATTGCCGCACGGCGCCGATCTCGACCTGCCGGCCTACGAAAGCGAGCATGCCGCCGGTCTCGACTTGAGGGCGGCTGTGGCCGAGCCGCTGGTGCTGGAGCCGGGCGCGCGGGCGCTGGTTCCCACTGGCCTGGCGCTGGCCCTGCCTGCCGGCTACGAGGCCCAGGTGCGGTCGCGCTCAGGTTTGGCGCTACGTCACGGCATCACGGTGCTCAACAGCCCCGGCACCATCGATGCCGACTACCGCGGCGAGGTCGGCGTTGTGCTGGCCAATTTCGGCGACGAAGCCTTCAGCGTGGCGCGCGGCGATCGTATCGCCCAGCTCGTGGTGGCGCCGGTGACACGGGTAACCTGGCGTCCCCAGGACGATCTGGCGGACAGCCGTCGCGGTGCCGGCGGATTTGGCTCCACGGGGGGCTCGACCGGGGCAGGACCATGATCCGGCTTTCCAAGCGCATGGTGCATGCTCTCGAGGCGGTGGTCGACATCGCCTATAACGCCGGTCCCCACCCCGTGCAGTCGCGCGACATCACGGCGCGGCAGCACATTCCGCAGCGCTATCTCGAACAAGTCATGCAGCGCCTGGTCCACGCCGGCGTGCTCAAGGGCGTGCGTGGTCCCAAGGGCGGCTACCGGCTGGCCCGCGAGCGGCGCCGCATCACCGTCGGCGAAGTGGCCCGGGTGGTCTACGAGCTCGAGGCGGCCGACGATCCCATCACGGCGGCCGAGGGCTCGCAGTTGGCCGAACAGGTGGTGCGGCCGGTGTGGCAGGAGCTACGCCAGGATTTGATGAGCAGGCTCGACACCATCACCATCGAGGATCTTTGCCGCCAGGCCCATCAATTGGGCATCGAAAGCGACGCCCGTCGGCGCGCCGATTTTACTATTTGAGGCACGGACATGGCCAATTCCGGCAGCCCTCCGCGTAGCGGCGGCATCCACGCCAGCATCATCGAAACTGTCGGCAAGACCCCGCTGGTGCGTCTCCAGCGCCTGGCCCGGGAGGCCGGCTGCGGCGCCGACATCGTGGCCAAGCTCGAATTCTTCAATCCGCTGGGTTCGGTCAAGGACCGCATCGGGGTGTCCATGATCGAGGCCCTCGAAGCCGCGGGCCGCATCGGCCCGGAGACGGTGTTGGTCGAGCCGACCTCGGGCAATACCGGCATTGCGCTCGCCTTCGTTTGCGCTGCCAAGGGCTATCGCCTGATTCTGACCATGCCCGAGACCATGTCCGAGGAACGGCGCAAGATGTTGCAGATCCTGGGTGCCGAGATCGAGCTGACGCCGGCCGAACGCGGTATGCCCGGCGCCATCGCCCGGGCCGACGAACTGATCGCCACGCTGCCCGACGCGGTCATGCCGCAGCAGTTCGAGAACCCGGCCAATCCCGACATCCACCGCCGCACCACGGCCGAGGAAATCTGGCGCGACAGCGCCGGCCAAGTCGATGCCGTGGTGCTCGGCATCGGCACCGGCGGCACTCTGACCGGCGTCGGCCAGGTGCTCAAGGAACGCCGGCCCGGCGTGTTGATGATCGCCGTCGAACCCGAAGACAGCCCCGTACTGTCGGGGGGCCCGCCGGGGCCGCACGCCATCCAGGGTATCGGCGCCGGTTTCGTGCCGCAGGTTTTGCAAACCGACTTGATCGACGAGATCGTCACCATCGCCAACGAAACGGCCTACGAGACGGCGCGCCAGGCGGCCCGGCTCGAGGGCCTGCCGGTGGGCATCTCGTCCGGCGCAGCGCTGGCGGCGGCGCTGGAGGTGGGCTCGCGGCCCGAAATGGCGGGCAAGATGCTGGTCGTCATTCTGCCCTCGTTCGCCGAACGCTATATCACCACGCCATTATTCGACGAGCTCTGAGCCGCCATGGATTTCTCCGAGGAACAGATCGAGCGCTACGCCCGCCACATCGTGTTGCGCGAGGTGGGTGGCATCGGCCAGGCCAAGTTGCTGGGTGCCAGCGTGCTGCTGGTCGGTGCCGGCGGCTTGGGCTCGCCGCTCCTGATGTATCTGGCGGCGGCCGGCGTCGGCCGCATCGGCGTCGTCGACGACGACCTCGTCAGCGCTTCCAACCTGCAGCGCCAGATCGCCCACACCCTCGATCGTCTGGGTGAACCCAAGACCGAAAGCGCCAAGCAAACCGCGGCTGCCCTCAATCCCGACGTCACCGTCGAGACCCACTCCACCCGGCTGGCGGCCCATAACGCGCTTTCGCTGATCGCCGACTACGATCTGGTGGCTGACGGCAGCGACAATTTTGCTACGCGATTTCTGCTTGCCGATGCCTGTCATCTGGCCGGCCGCAGTTTGGTTTCGGCCTCGATCTTGCGCTTCGACGGCCAGCTTTCGACCTTTCGTTCGCACCTCGGCGGCGACAATCCCTGCTACCGCTGCATCTTCCCCGAAGCACCGCCGCCTGGCCTGGTGCCAAGCTGTGCCGAAGGTGGCGTGCTGGGCGCCCTGGCCGGCGCCATGGGCTCCTTGCAGGCCACCGAAGTGATCAAAGAGATCCTCGGCGTTGGCGAAAGCCTGGCAGGCTGGCTGGTGATCTACGAGGCGCTGGGAACCTCGTGGCGCAAGGTGCGCGTGCGGCCCGACCCCAACTGCCAGCTCTGCGGCCCCCAGGCCAGCATCCGCGATCTCGATCACCACCGAACCGGCGACGACGGCTGAGGATACACTCCAGGGGTCCGAGAAGCTTTCGCTGGTGGCCGTAACCCGGTGAGAAATGCGGGCTTACATGTACTGACCCGGCAGCACGCGATCGGGCGGTACGTGGCCGTCGGCGAAGGTCTTGATGTTGATGATCACCTTCTCGCCCATCTCGATGCGGCTTTCCAGGGTGGCCGAAGCCATGTGGGGCAGCAGCACGACGTTGTCGAGTTCCATCAGCTTGGGGTTCACCGCCGGCTCGTGTTCGAAGACGTCGAGCCCGGCCCCGGCAACGCGACCGGCTCGCAGCAGCCGGGTCAGCGCGTTTTCGTCGATGACCTCGCCGCGCGAGGTGTTGACCAGGTAGGCGTGCGGCTGCACCAAGTCGAGCCGGCGCGGCGACAACAGATGATAGGTGGCCGGGGTGTGCGGGCAATTGACCGAGATGACGTCCATGCGTGCCACCATCTGGTCGAGGCTCTCCCAGTATGTGGCCTCCAGCTCGGCCTCGATCTCGGGGTGCACCTTGTTGCGGTTGTGGTAGTGGATGGAGAGACCGAAGCCTCGGGCCCGGCGTGCCACGGCCTGTCCTATCTGACCCATGCCGATGATGCCCAGCCGCTTGCCGCCGATGCGATGGCCCAGCATCGAGGTCGGCGACCAGCCCTTCCAGTCGCCCGAGCGCATCAGCCGTTCACCCTCGGCCAGGCGACGCGCCACGGCCAGGATCAGGGCCATGGTCATGTCGGCCGTGTCCTCGGTCAGCACGCCGGGAGTGTTGGTCACCGTGATGCCGCGCTCGCGCGCCGAGGCCAGGTCGATGTGGTCGACGCCGTTGCCGAAATTGGCGATCAGCCTGAGATTGGCGTTGCTCTGCGACAAGATCCGGGCGTCGATGCGGTCGGTGACGGTGGGTACCAGCACGTCGGCGGTTTTGACCGCCTCGACCAGCTGTTCGCTGCTGAGGGGCATGTCTTCGACGTTCAGCCGCACGTCGAAAAGCTCCATCATGCGGGTTTCGATGACGTCGGGCAGCTTGCGCGTAACGATAGCCAGGGGTTTGTTGCTGCTCATCAGGCTCTCCGGGCGGCGCCCCGTGGCGCTGGTCGATGGTGCGGCCAGCGCCGGCACCTGGGATCACCCCTGTCTAGCAAATACCGTGACGCGAGACAAATCGCCGCCGCCAAGAGACCCGGCCTTGACCCTCGCCCGCACGGGCGGCATAGAAGGGTTATGTTTCGTCTGCTCCGGATGGCCATTCCCGGGTGCCCAATTGGCGCCTTCGCCAGCGCCCTCGCCGGTGCTCTGCTGACGGCGCTGGCCTGCCTCCCGGTCGCCGCTCTGGCGGCCGGCGAAAGCGGGCTCAAAGTACCCCGCTTCGTTTCGCTGCGCGCCGACCCGGTCAACGTCCGCGCCGGTCCGGGCGTGCGCTTTCCCATCGCCTGGGTTTTCGTGCAGAACGATCTGCCGGTCGAGGTCGTCGCAGAATACGAATTCTGGCGCCGTATTCGCGACCTCGACGGGGCCGAGGGCTGGGTCCACAAGAGCCTGATCAGCGGCGACCGTTGGGCTATCGTGACGGGTGAAAAGCCGCGACCGCTGCGGCGCGAACCCAAAGCCAAGGCGCCGCCCGTGATGCGCGCCGAAGCCGGTGTGTTGGGCCGGCTGCTGCGCTGCAATGGCCAGTGGTGCCAGTTGCGCATCGCCGGCCGAAAAGGTTGGATCCGCCAGGCCCACATCTGGGGAGCCTATCCCGGAGAATTGGTGAACTAAGCGCCACGGGCGCTTTTTTGTTGGTGTCATTTCGGCGAAAGCGGGAACCCAGGCTTGTGCTTTTTTCGCTTTGTGGCCGCTGCCAGGAAAATCCAACCACACCTGGATCCCCGCTTTCGCGAGGATGACGCCCAGGGGGCGTCAACCGTAACGATGCAGTGCAGCGCCGTGTTGCGAGAGCCAATCGCGGGGGGCGGCGCTGTCAGGCACCAACTGATCGACCAGATCCCAAAATCGAGCGCCATGGTTGAGCTCGTGCAGGTGCGCCACCTCGTGGGCGACGACGTAGTCGAAGACCGCGTCGGGCGCCATGATCAGGCGCCAGGAGAACGACAGCGAGCCCTTGGCCGAGCAACTGCCCCAGCGCGTACGGGGGTCGCGCACGCTGAGACGCTGAAAGCTGGCGCCGAGGCGCCGGGCCGCCGCCTCGGCGCGGCTGACGGCTTCCTGGCGCGCCGCGTGCCGCAGCCAGTCGCCCAGCCGACGGGCCAGATGGGGCAGCCGGCCGCTGACGCAGATGGTGTCATCCTGGCGCCAAACCGGTCCCGGCCTACGCTCTGGCGGGTTATGGGGAAGATGGCAGATGCGATGGGGCTGGCCGAGATACGGAATCGTGGCACCGTCGGCAAAGGGCACCGCCTCGGGCAGCGCCGCCAGACGGGCTGCCAGCCAGGCGCCGTGCTCGGCGGCAAACGCCAGTCCCCGGCGCCGCGAGACGCCGCGCGGCAGCACTAATTCGGCGCCGCGCCGGGGATCGATCTTGAGAGCCAGGCGCCGCGCCCGCGCGCTGGGCCGTACGCTGATGGCGAAGCGTTGTTCGCCGTGTGTCACCACGGCCGGTAAGGCGCTGTGGCTCGCCCTTTTCACGCTACCTCCGCCGGTTGCTCGAAGGGCCCCAGGCCGGCCGCTGCCAGGGCCTGGTCGAGCTCGTCACCTGCCGCCGCCGCCAGTGCGGTCAGCGGGGGGCGCAGGCGACGCCAGGCGTCGTCGGTGGTGCGGCGCGCCCAGACCTCTTTCAAAGCACCGACCAAGGGATAGCGGTCGAAGACCTCGCGGATGGCGGTCAGGTCCTGCTGGCGCTCGGCCGCGCCGCTTTCTTGCCAGGCCGCAAATACTGTCTGGCAGTGGCGGCTGGTGGCGTTGGCGGTGGCCGAGATGCAGCCGACGCCGCCGGCTTCGAGCACCGGCTGCAGGTAGCGCTCGGTACCGGCATAGACGGCGAAGCCGGGGAATTTCTCGCACATGGCTTGCATGTTGCCCAGATCGCCGGACGAATCCTTGATGCCGGCGATGGCTTGGCCGTGGCTGGCGCGCAGGCGGGCGATCAGTTCGTGGCCCAGCAGCACGCCGCTCATCTTTGGGAAATGGTAGAGGTAGACGCGGATGTCGGGATCATTGACGGCATCGATGACCCGGGCGAAGGCGGCGTGAAGCCCCTCGTCGCTGGCGCCTTTGTAATAGAACGGCGGCAGCATGAGGATGTGGCGAAAGCCGTGGTCCAGGGCCGCGCGGGTCAGTGCGATAGTGTCCGGAAGAGCGCAGCAGCCGGTGCCGATGAGCAGCTTGTCGGCCGGCAGCCCGGCCTTGGCCACGGCCTCGATCAAGACCAGGCGCTCGCCCAGGCTAAAGGAATTGGCCTCGCCGGTGGTGCCCAGCACGGCCAGACCGTCGCAGCCCTGGGCCAACAGCCAGCGGTAGTGATCGAGTGTTGCCGCCAGATCGACGTTGAGCTCGCTGTCGAGGCGGGTGAGGGCGGCGGCAAAGACGCCACAGGGCGAATCGGGCGAATCTATGGTCATCACGGTTCTCCCACAGCGCCGTTCGGGGCGCCAAATTTCATTCCGGCCAGCTTACCACGTGGTCCTCCAGCGCGCCCGCTTGGCGCTCTGAAATCACGCGGCCGCGTACCGAGATGCCGGTCCGATGCAGGCTCTTCGGATCACCCGTGACCAGCGGGTGCCAGGCCGGCAACTCGCGGCCTTCGGCCAGCAGGCGATAGGCGCAGGTCGAAGGCAGCCAGCCCAGGTTTTGCACGGTCGTCGGCTCCAGGCTGACGCAGTCGGCAACCAGGCGCCGGCGCTCGGCATAATTGGTACAGCGGCAGCTCTCCAGGTCGAGCAGCCGGCAGGCCACCTCGGTGTAGACGATCTCGCCCGTGTCGATGTCTTCGAGCTTGTTGAGACAGCATTTGGCGCAGCCGTCGCAGAGCGCTTCCCATTCCTCGCCGCTCATCTCGTCCAGGCGCGTTTGGCGCCAAAAGGCTGGCTCGTTCACGTGCCCTCGTGGCGGCGGATGAAACGGGCGATGCGGGGCGCGATGTTGCGCCGCCATTTGCGCCCGTTGAAGACGCCATAGTGGCCCACGCCGGGCTCCTCGTGGTGTAGCCGTTGGCGCTGCTTGAGGCTGGAGCAGAGCTTGTGCGCCGCTGCCGTCTGGCCCAGACCGGAGATGTCGTCGCGCTCGCCCTCGACCGTCATCAAGGCGGTGCCGGTGATGGCCGCCGGCTCGATCGGCCGGCCCCGCGAGGTCATGGTGCCGAGCGGTAGCGCATGGTCTTGGAACACCGTCTCGATGGTTTGCAGGTAGTATTCCGCCGGCAGGTCCATGACGGCAAGGTATTCGTCGTAGAAGTGGCGGTGCGCCTCGGCGCCGTCGCCGTCGCCCTCGACCAAGTGATGGAAGAGCCTGACATGAGCGCCCAGGTGGCGGTCCAGGTTCATGGTCATGAAGCCGGTGAGCTGCAGAAAGCCCGGGTATACGGGCCGCATGAAGCCTGGGTAGATCACAGGCACCCGGGTGATGACATTGCGCTCGAACCACTTCAGCGAGCGGGTCTTGGCCAGGTTGTTGACCTCGGTCGGGCTCTCGCGGGTATCGATGGGGCCGCCCATCAAGGTCATCGTGCAGGGTGCCGCGCTGTCACCGGCCGCCGCCATCAGCGCCGTCGCCGCCAGCACCGGAACCGAAGGCTGACAGACCGCGATGACGTGGCAGGGCGGACCGAGACGGTGCAAGAAGTCGATCAACGTGTCGATGTAATCGTCGAGGTCGAAGTCGCCTAATTCTGCCGGTACGTCGCGGGCGTCGCGCCAATCGGTGATATGGATGTCGTGGTTGGGCAAAAGCGCCGCCACGGTATCGCGCAAGAGCGTCGCAAAATGGCCCGACATCGGCGCCACGATCAGGACCCGGGGATCCTGGTCCCGGCAACCGTCGCGCTCGAAGCGCAACAGGCGGCAGAAGTTAGTTTCGGCCACCACGGTCTCGCGAACCGCCACACTCTCGCCCTTGATGGACGTCTCCGTGAGACCGAAGTCCGGTTTGTCGCGTCGCCGGGTGGTGCGGTCGAAGACCTCGCAGGCCGCTGCCACGGCCCGGCCGCTGCGGGTGTAGGTCAGGGGATTGAAGGGGTTTTGGAAAAATTGCTGGCTGGCCTGGGCGGCAAACCTGAGCGGCTCGAGGGCCGCGTGGTGAAGTTCATGAACGTGGTAAAGCATACAAACTCCCATCCTCGATCAAACCAAGCGCCGCTGGTCGGACCCTCTCTCCGACCGGCAGACGTCGCCATGCTAGCACCATATCTTGTGTCCTCGGAAGGAGGTTACCCAACATTACAGAATGTTCCGCAGAAGAAACAATAAATCTATAGCGCTTGGCGCAGCCGTTTAGCCATGCGCTCGGGTGCTGTGGCGGCGGGAAAATGCGCCAAATATTGGCCTTTGCGGTCCATCAGATAAACAATGGAGGTGTGATCCATGCGGTAGTCATCGTCGCCCTCGCCTTGGACCTTGGCGTAGTAGATCCGATAGGACCGGGCGGCCGTGGCGATGTCCTCGGGGCTGCCGCTGAGCGCTTTCAGGGCGGGGTAGAAGTTGGCCGCATAGTCCTTCATCAAGGTTACAGTGTCGCGGGCCGGATCGACGGTAATGAAGATCGGCACGATCTCGCCGGCCGCTGTTCCCAGGGTTTCCAGCGCCGCTGTTATGGTCTGCAACTCGGTGGGGCAGACGTCGGGGCAATAGGTGTAACCGAAGTAGACCAGCATCAACTTGCCGCGGAAATCCGCATCCTGCACTCGGACGCCGAACTGATCGGTCAGGCTGAAGGGACCGCCGACGACGGTGTTGGGGCGCTCTGCCAGCGGCGGCAGCGGTTGGTCGAAAAACAGCCAGCGTCCAGCAGCCCCCAGGCCGGCGCCGATGAGCACGGCCAGCAGGATGCTGACAATGCGTTTGAGCGAGAGTTTTTTGCTGGCTGGTGCTGGGGCGGACATCGTGGGCTGCGGGATTGTGCCGGCTGCACCCTTCATACTCCGCCGAGTGCCGCCGGAGCAAACGGCCGAGATTGACGGCAGACCGGCTACTATCCATGCTGCGGCCATGGGGGACATCGCGCCGCGGTTCGACTTTGCCGCCTTGGCTGGCGGACCCGAGCCCATGGTGCTGCTGGTGCTGGTGCTGGCGGCCGATGCGTTGCTCGGGAATCTGAATCTGTTGCGGCGCTGGCTGCCGCACCCGGCGCTGCTGCTGGCGCTGACGGTGAACGGTCTGGAGCGCCGCCTCAACCGTGGAGGCCGCAGTGCCGTCAAGCGTCTGGTGCGCGGCGTCCTGGCCCTGATTTTGGTGCTGGCGCTGGCGCTCGGGGTGAGCTGGTTGGTGATCCTGATCAGCGCCGCGCTGCCCTTTGGCTGGCTGGTCGAGCTGCTTTTCCTGGGCGCGCTGATCGCTCAGCGCGGGCCTCTCGACGAAGCCCGGCGGCTGCTGCAGGCGCTGGAGCAGGGCGGTCTCGAGGCGGGGCGGCAGGCAGCGGCCGAGATCGCCGGCCCGGCCGTCCAAAGCATGGACCAGCCGGCCCTGGTGCGGGCTGCCGTCAGCCACCTGGCCGAGCGCCTGCTCGACGGCCTGGTGGCGGCACTCTTTTGGTTTGTGCTGCTCGGCCTGCCGGGTCTGGCCGCCTACCGGGCCATCAACATCGCCGGCCGGCTGCTCGACGACCGCAATCTCGAGCGCCGCGATTTCGGCCTGGCGGCGAGCCGGCTCGACGACGTGGTGGGTTATCTTCCGGGCCGCCTGGCCGGCCTTCTCGTTGTGCTGGCTGCCGCCTTCGTGCCCTCGACAAGCCCCGGAAACGCCCTTCGGGTGATGGGGCGCGATGCGCCCCGCCACCGCTCGCTCAGCCTGGCCTGGGTGGTGGCGGCCATGGCCGGAGCATTGGGATTGGCCTTGACCGAAGCCCGTGATGCCCGCGGCCCCCAGGGGCGCCGAGCGCCTGCCGCCGAGCACCAAGGCACGGCGCCGAGCATCTGGCTGGGCAAACAGGAAGGTCGTGCCCTGGCCGGTACGGCCGACATCATGCGGGCGATCTATGTCTACGCCCTGGCGGCGCTGATCAGTTTCGCCCTGGTCACTGTGGTGGCAATGGTGCAGTTCTCGCTCTAATTCCCCGCAGCTTTCGCCAAGGCGGCCCGCAATGGTGCGGCGCCGCGTTGGGAAACGGCGCGCTTGAGGATGACATCTTCGGGCGTTACCGCTTTGCCGTAATAAGCTTGGTTGGCGTCGTCGTCGGGTTGGATCACGGCACCCTCGACGGAGGCGCCGGCAAACAGCCCCTTGTTGCGCGAATAGGAATAAACGTCGTCGCGCAGGTTGGTGGTGGTGGCCGCCTCGCGGCCCACGCCCCGGGGTCCGGCGGCGGCGCTCAATTCGGCACCCAGCTTGACCCGGTTGTGCAGCACCGCATCGAGAGCCCGGTCGGTCATCATCAGCAGCACCACCTCCGAGGCCTGGGCGCCGATCTGCAAACCGATGCTGCCGGCGCCCATATTGAAGAAAGCCGGTGCCGACCAGCCCCGCCGGCTATGGGCGAGCAGCACGCCCGAGCCGCCGGAGCCGCCCAGGATAAAACCGGCCTTCAGCATCTGCGGCACCACCAGCACCGCCTTGGCCCGTTTCAGCAAGGTCCGCATGGGCGCCATCTTGGCGTCGCTGGTGAAGCTTTCGACAGTGATTCGGGCGCGGTCGACCAAGTCTTGCTGTTCGTCGGCCGAAACCGGTGAAGCGGCCAGTCCCATGGCCAGCACGATGAGCGCGGTCAGTACTGAGCGGGCACTGAATGATCGAGTCATGTCTCTGGTTCCTCCCCCTCTCGGGTGTGAGCGCCGGCCCAGCTTAGCAGACTGGCGCCGCCATCGTCGCGCCTTCACGCCGCCGGCAGATCGAGCGTCGCCGCCAAGCCTCCCAAGGGTGACGGCGACAGTGCCAGCGCGCCGCCATAGAGCGCCGCCACCTGGTGCACGATGCTCAGGCCGAGGCCGCTGCCGGGCACTGTCGGGTCGAGCCGGCGGCCGCGTTCGAGCACCTCGGCAAGCTGGACTTCGGGAACGCCGGGGCCGTCGTCCTCGACTGCCAGCCTAAGCCGATCGCCGTTCCGCTCGGTGCTGACCTCGACTCGCCGGCGGGCCCATTTGCAGGCGTTGTCGAGTAAATTGCCGAGCATTTCCTCGAGGTCCTGAGTTTCGCCGTCGAAGACCAGGCCGTCACCGGGGCTGCGGGTGATGACGATGCCGCGCTCTTCGTAGCTGCGCTCGAGCATGCGACAGAGCCCGTCGACCACGGGCGCAAGTGGGGCCTGGCTGCTTCCCGAGCGCCGCCGCCCGGTGGCCCGGGTGCGCGAGACATGCCATTCCACGCTGGCCGCCAGTGCGGCGGTCTGGCGGCGCAGCACCTGACCGGCCTCGCCCTCCAGATGTTCGCCCAGGTTGGTCAGTACGGTGAGCGGAGTCTTGAGGGCGTGCGCCAGGTCGCCGGCTTCGTGGCGAGCGCCTTCGATGAGATCGCGGTTATGGTCGATCAGGGCGTTGAGCTCGTCGGCCAGGGGTTTGAGGTCGGCCGGGTAGCTGCCAATCAGACGGCTGGCGCGACCGGCGCGAATGTCGGCCAGGGTGGCACGAAGCCGGCTCAGCGGCCGCAATCCGAAACGCACCTGGGCGACCAGGCCGAAAACCAACCCCATGCCGAGCACGATCAGCACCACGGCCAGGGTACCGGCGAAATCCTCCACCGATCCCTCGAAGGCCTGTGCCGGGCCGGTGACGACGACGCCCAGGGTGTTGGTGCTGCCCGGAAAGACGAAATTTCGGGCGATTCCATGCAATGCCATGCCGCGTTGGTCGCGGCTCTCGAAGGCGATGTAGTGCTCGAGTTGGATTAATTCGGGCGGCGACAGGGTTGCCCCGGACAGAGAGCGCGAAAATTCGCCACCACCGGCCACCATGGTTTGCCAGTACCAGCCGGAATGGAGCCGGTTGAAGCGCGGATCGACGGGATGCCGACTGAGCCCGATGCCACCGCCGGGAGCCACTTCGACGAGTTCCAGGATTTCCTCCATCTGGTCTGCCAGGGTGGCCTCGAAATCGCTTTCGACGTATTGGCGGAAGAGGCCGGTGAGGGCAAATCCGGCGACTACAAGGGCCAGCGCCGTCCACAATGATCCGGCGATTACCAGCCGGGTATTGATGGAGGGGCCGGCCATGCGTCAGAGCCTGGTGGAGGGATCGACGACAGCGTAGCCCCGGCCGCGCTGGGTGCGGATGAGGTCGACGCCAAGCTTGCGCCTGAGGCGCCGGATAAAGACCTCGACTGTGTTGGAATCGCGGTCCGAATCGCGGTCGTAAATGTGCTCGATGAGCTCCGTTCGTGACACCACCTCGCCGGGATGGTGGAGCAGGTAGGACAGCACTTTGTATTCATAGGGCGTCAGCGGCACCGGCTCGCCGTTCAGGCTGACGCTGCCCTGGCGGGTGTCGAGCCTGAGCTCGCCGCATTCCAGTACCGCCTCGGTGTGGCCGGCGGCGCGGCGGATGACGGCGCGCAGCCGGGCCAGCAACTCCTCGATGCGGAAGGGCTTGGTGACGTACTGGTCGGCGCCGGCATCGAAGCCCGCTACTTTTTGATTCCAGGCGCCGCGCGCCGTCAGAATCACCACCGGCACTTCGAGGCCGGCCTGGCGCCAGCCGCTGAGGACTTCGAGCCCGTCGATCTTGGGCAACCCGAGATCGAGGATGACGGCGTCGTAGGGTTCGGTCTCGCCAAGATAGCGGGCCTCCTCGCCGTCGCCGGCGAGATCGACCGAATAGCCGTTGTGTTCCAGCGCCTGGACGATCTGGCGGCCTAGATCGGGCTCATCCTCTACCAGCAGAATGCGCATCGTTTTCCGTCCTCCCCGCGTCCCCGGTTTTGTCCCGCTGGGTGCGACAATATGCCCTGGGCCGGGTTCATCCCCGGTTCAGGTAGCTCAGGTCATTCTAAGGGTGTTGGAGACATGGTCAAAGCTGGGGCCGGCAATTGTCCAAGGCCGTTTCCAGGCCAAATCGCGGGGGAGCGGACGTTCCTGGTAGGAGTTCTAGAGATGATTTCCAGAATAACCATAGGCCTTTTCGTGGCCGCCTTCGTGCTATCCTTGGGAGCCGTCGGGAGCGTTCCCCTGAGCACCGCCACGGCGGCCGAGACCCAGTCGATCATGTCCGAGGGCGGGCGCATCTACGACAAATGGTACAAAGTGGTCGGCGAGGATGCCCCCAAAAAGGCCCATCCCGCCTATCCCGCCGACAAGAAATACGCCAAGAAGCCCAAGAGCAACTGGCGCTGCAAGGAATGTCACGGTTGGGATTACATGGGCAAAGACGGTGCATATGCCTCGGGCAAGCACTCGACCGGCATCAAGGGTATCAACGGCATGGCCGGCGCCGACCCGGCCAAGGTCGTAGCTCTGCTCAAGGACGCCACGCACGGTCTTGGCGACTTGATGGAGGACGAGGACCTGGCCAAGGTTGCGCTTTTCGTCGCCCAGGGTCAGACCGACATGGGCAAGTACATCGACGCCGCCAGCAAATCCGTCAAGGGTGGTGATGCCGCCAAGGGCTCAGCCTACTTCAACACTATCTGCGCCAACTGCCACGGCCGCGACGGCACCATGCCCAAGGACATGGGCAAATCGTTGGGGGCCCAGATGGGCAATCCCTGGGAGGTCATGCACAAGATCGTAAATGGCCAGCCCGACGAGAAGATGCCGTCCCTGCGGGCTTTCGGCATGCAGCCGGTGCTCGACATCATGGCCCATATCGCCACGCTGCCCAAGAAGACCAAGTAACGACATTCGCTAATCGGCGCCCGCGGCGGCGGGCGCCGGGCCGGCATCCAGCCGGTCGCTATCAGTCGCCTTTGTTGGGGCCGGGTTCCCCGGGATTGTGACCTCGTAGCGGGGCTCTTGGAAACCAGCTGGAACAAAGGGGGATCATCATGTCGCATGGATCGCATCCTGTGCGGGCTCGGCTCATGCTGGGTTCGCTTTTCTCGGTGCTGCTTTTTTTCGCTTTCTCCCTGCCTATCCTGAACGCCGCCAGGGCCGCCGAGACCACCGCCTCGATTGCCCGCGGCGGCCGCCTTTACGACGCCTGGTTCGTCGAGGTGCGCAAAACACCGCCCGGAACCAAACACAGCGCCTATCCAAAGATCGGCAAGCAATCCGGTCCCGCGACCTGGCGTTGCAAGGAGTGCCATGGCTGGGACTACAAGGGTGCCGAGGGCGCCTACAACAGCGGCGCCCACTACACCGGTATCAAGGGCATCCAGGCTTTGGCCGGGGCTGAGCCTTACCAGGTCCTGGCCATCCTGGGCGACGAAAACCACGGCTTCAACAGGATGGAAGAGCTCAGCCAGAGCGATCTGCGTGATCTCGCCAACTTCGTCACCAAGGGCCAAATCGAGATGGATCGCCATATCGATGCGATCGCTGGCACGGCCAAAGGCACTGCCGGCCGCAATCGTCACTACTACCAGAACATTTGTGCCAACTGCCACGGCCGGGACGGCCTCAAGATGCGATCCGTGCCGCCGCTCGGTTGGCTGGCCAGGCACAATCCCTGGGAGGCCCTGCACAAGATGCTCAACGGTCACCCCGATGGCGAGATGCCGCCGCTCAGGGTGCTCGGCGAGGTGCAGATCCTGGTCGATATCCTGGCCTACATGCAGACCCTCCCCGGTGATGAGTTGATCTGGTCGATCAGCCGTGGCGGACGGCTTTACGACAACTGGTACCGAGAACTGGGGCTGGCCAACCCGACGCGCTCGCATCCCGCCTATCCTGCCGACGCCAAATACGCCAAAGCGCCGAAAGCCAACTGGCGCTGCAAGGAGTGCCACGGCTGGGACTACAAGGGCCGTCTCGGCGCCTATGGCGAAGGTCCGCATCGCACCGGCATCGAGGGTATCCGCGGCATGGCCGGCGCCGATACCGCCGACATACTGGTCGTGCTGCGGAACGAGACCCACCGCTATCGCGGCGACCTCGACTATCGCCCGACCATGGCCGATCGCGACCTTCAAGACCTGGCCCACTTCGTCAGTCGCGGCCAAGTCGATATGGACGCCTTCATCGCGGGACGCAAGAACATGGCCCGCGGCGATCCGCGCCGGCAAGAGGACTTCTACGCCACGGTTTGCGCCAACTGCCACGGCCCGGACGGACGCAAGTTGAGCGACCGGCGCCCGCTCGGCGTTCTCGCCCGGGTCAATCCCTGGCAGGTGCTGCACAACATCCTCAACGGCCATCCCGGAGTCGAGATGCCGCCCTTGCGGGTGCTCGACCAGATGCCGACGGTGGTCGACATTTTGGCCTTCCTGCAGACCTTGCCGGGACGCTGATGGCTACCGCCGGCCGGCGTCGGCTAGCGCTTTGTGGCCCCCTGCTGGCGCTGCTCATGGCAGTCGGGCCGGCTGCGGCCGGCGAGATCTCGGTGAGCCGCGGCGGCCGGCTCTACGACAACTGGTACCGTGAGCTCGAGGTGGCGCCGCCAGTGCGGGCGCATGCTGCCTACCCCGCCGCGGGCGCCTTGGCAGCCAGGCCTGAAAGCACGTGGCTTTGCAGCACCTGCCATGGCTGGGACTACCGCGGCCGCGACGGTGCCTTTGCCGGCAGCAAGCACGACACCGGCATCATCGGCATCAGCGGTGCCGCTGGTGCCGGGCATGCCGCAATCATGGCTGTACTGACCGGTCCCGGACACGGTTTCGGCGGCATGCTAGGGCCTCAGGATCTCTTGGATCTGGCCGCATTCGTCAGCCGCGGCCAAGTAGAGGTCGATGCTTTCGTCGACCCGGCCAGCGCCAAAGCGCGGGGCGACGCTGGGCGTTATAAGGCCCACTACCAGGCCATCTGCGTCAACTGCCACGGCCGCAACGGCCAGGCCCAAGAGACCATTCGGGCTCTGGGGGACGCGGCCCGGGACAACCCCTGGAAGGCGCTCCACAAGATGCTCAACGGCCATCCCGGCGAGGAGATGCCGCCGCTTCGGGTACTCGATCCGGCCGTTGCGGCGGGTGTCCTGGCCCACGTACAAACGCTGCCCGGCATCGATCCGGCGGCGGCGCTGAGCCGCGGCGGCCGGCTTTACGATAACTGGGCCCTGGAAATCGGTGGCTCGCTGCCCAGCCTGCCGCGGAGGCCCTATGCCGCCGAACGCGGCTTTGCCATGGGCGTCGAGGCCAAATGGCGCTGCGTCGAGTGCCACGGTTGGGATTACGGCGGCCAGGGCGCCATCAAGGGCATCGTCGCCATGGCCGGGGCCGAACTCGAGGCTATTGTCGCCATCCTCGCCGACCGGGACCACGGCTATGGCGCGCTGCTGGGCGAACGCGACCAGGCCGACCTGGCCCGCTTCGTCAGCCAGGGCCAAATCGACATGGATCGCTTCATCAGCCGAACGAGCGGCAAGGCCCGCGGCGAAGCCGGTCCTTATGCGGTTTACTATCGTACCATCTGCGCCCGCTGCCACGGCAGCGAAGGCATGAAGATCCGTACCATGCCGACGCTGGGCGAGATCGCTACGCAAAATCCCTGGGAGACGCTGCACAAGATTCTCAATGGTCACGCTGCCGAGGACATGCCGTCGTTGCGCGCGCTGGCAGAACCGATCGTCGCCGGCATCCTGGCCTACACCCAGACGCTGCCTCGAGGCGGGCTGGCGTCATCACTGGGGCGTGGCGGCCGGCTCTACGACAACTGGTCGAAGGAGACCAAGGTGCCGGTGCCGAACCGCTCCCACTCGGCCTATCCCCGCAGCGCACGCTACGCCAACAAGCCTTCGAGCAATTGGCGCTGCAAGGAGTGTCACGGCTGGGACTACTTGGGCAAGGACGGGGCCTACGGCCAAGGCCGGCACCATACCGGCATCAAGGGCATTGCCGGTGCCGCGGGGAGCGATGCCCAGCGGCTGATAGCTCTGCTGCAGGATCAGACCCACGGCTTCGGCAGCCTGCTCGACGAATCCGACGTCCGCGACCTGGCCAACTTCATCAGCCGCGGCCAGATCGACATGGACACCTACATCGACCGCAAGAGCAAGAAGGCCAAGGCCGACCCGGTCCGCTTCAAGGGCTACTACGTCACCATCTGCGCCGGCTGCCACGGCACGGATGGCGCCAAGAATCTGACCATGTCGCCGCTCGGCCGCACCGCCCGTGTCAATCCCTGGGAGGTGCTGCACAAGATACTCAACGGTCCCCCTGGCGACAGCCAGTACCACAGCGAAAACGCCGACGAGAACATGCCGGGTCTGCGCATCCTCGATATGGACATCGTGGTTGGCATCATCGCCTATTTGCAGACCCTGCCCGCCGACGTCGTGGTGCACAGCTATTAGAGCGGTGCAGGCCTATGATCCGTGCCGTACACTGGTTTTTCGCCCCCACCCGGCGCTTCGGTTGGGGGCCCATCATGCTGGCCGGAGCGCTGGCGGGGATCGTCTTCTGGGGCGGCTTCAACACCTTCATGGAGTACACCAACCGGCTCGAATTTTGCGTCTCCTGCCATGAGATGGATCAGCTCGTCTATCGCGAATACCAGAAGACCATTCATTTCAAGAACCGCTCCGGCGTGCGTGTGAGCTGTGCCGACTGCCACGTGCCCAAGGATTGGATGGCCAAGCTTTGGCGCAAGATCGAGGCCACCAACGAGCTCTACCACAAGCTGGCGGGAACCATCGACACGCCCGAGAAGTTCAATGCCAAACGGCTGGAACTGGCCGAACACGTTTGGGACAGCATGCGCGCCAATGACTCGCGCGAATGCCGCAATTGCCACTCCTACGAGGCCATGGATTTCCACAAGCAGCGCAAACGCGGACGCAAAAAAATGGAAGCGGCCATGAAGGAGGGCAAGACCTGTATCGAATGCCACAAAGGCATCGCCCACCGCCTGCCGGACGAATTCGAGGACGATGATTAATGACTTAAGACAATCTAACCCGCCCGGCTGTTGCTGAAGGCCAGCCGCCAGTCCCCGCCCAGGCCCTCGCCCGGCATGTGGTCGAGGCGGGTAGTGCCCAAGTTCTCGACGGCGATCGAGAGCGCCCGGTCGGGCTCCATGTTCATGGCGTAGGCGATGGCGGCGCGGATGGTGCCGCCATGGATGACGGCGACGACGCTGCGCCCGCGATAGCTCTCGGTGTGGCGCTCCAGCGCCCTGCCGACGCGGTGGATGACGTCGAGGAAGCTTTCGCCGCCGGGCGGCCGATGATCGGCCGGCGCCAGCCAGTAGCGGTGCCATTGACCGGCAGCGGCGATCTTGGCCAGGTCCATGGCCAGATCGTCGTAGCGTTTCATCTCCCATTCGCCGTAGCGCTGTTCGGCCAGGTCGGGCTCGATGAAGCGCTCATCTTGGGTTACGCCGGCGGCGGCGATGGCATCGGCGGTCTGCTCGGTGCGCTGAAGGCCGCTGGTAAGCCACACTGCATCATCGGGCAGCCAGCCCGGGAAGGCTGCGAACATGGCGTCGTCGGAGACGTCGGCCGGCACGTCACTGCCGCCGTAGAAAAGATCCTGGGCCCCGACCACCGGCGCATGCCGGACCAACCACCACCTGGTGCGTTCACTCATCTGCTGCTTACCTTTGTTTGGAAAGAAATCCCTGACGCGCCTAACCAGCCTTATTCGCCAATCTGGTGCAAGAGCCCATGTTTGCGCGCCGAGCGGAAGAAGCTCAAAAAGATGCTCACGCCGAGGCCGAGATAGATCACGTTGAGGCCGATGGCCTTGAGCATCAGTTCGGGCTGGAAGCGGCTTTCGACCAGAATCGCCCGCATGCCCTCGAAGACGTGGCTGGCCGGCAGCAGCGCCGAGACTATCTGCAGCCATTCGGGCAACACCGCCACCGGGTAATAGACGGCACAAACCGGTGCGACCGCGAAGATCAGGGCCCAGGCCAGGCTCTCGGCGCCCATGCCAAAGCGCAGCACGATGCCCGAAACCGCCAGGCCGAAAGCCCAGCCCATGACGATGAGATTCAGGAAAAAGCCGACCAGCGCAAAGCCCAGCGAATAAACCGAAAAGCCGAAGAAGGCGATGGCCAGGAAGGTCGCCGGGATGGCGCCGATGACGGTGCGGCAGAAACTGGCGGTAAACAGCGCCACCATCAACTCGCTGGGCCTCAGCGGGCTGACGAACAGATGGCCCAGGTTGCGCGACCACATCTCTTCGAAAAACGACAGCGAGACGCCCAACTGACTGCGGAAGAGAATGTCCCAGAGCAGCACGGCGCTGACCAGCACACCGAAGGCCTGGGCCACGTAACTCGAGTTTTGGGCCAGGAACTGGGTGATGAAACCCCACAGGATCATCTGCACCGTGGGCCAGTAGGCCAGCTCCAGTAGCCTCGGCCAGGAGCTGCGGATAAGGTAGGTGTAGCGCAGCACCATGGCAAAGACGCGTTGTAGCGAAAAAATATCGGCCGGGGCTGGCGGCCGGGTGCTCACCTGGTCCTTCATACCACCACCTCTGCCGTGCCGCGGCCGCGGGCGATGTCAAGAAAGACGTCCTCCAGTGTTTGCCGGCCATAGCGCGCCAACAGCTCTTGCGGCGAGCCGCGATCGACCAGCCGGCCGGCGCGCAGCATCAGCACGTCGCTGCACAGGCGTTCGACCTCGTTCATGTTGTGCGAGGCCAGCAGCATTGTGGCGCCGCTGTGTTGCTGGTAGTCGGCCAGAGTGCCGCGCACCCAGTCGCCGACGTCGGGATCGAGCGATACCGTCGGCTCGTCGAGCAACAGCAACTCGGGCTCGTTGATCAGGGCCTTGGCCAGAGCCACCCGGGTGCGCTGGCCGGCCGAGAGGGTGCCGAAGGGGCGGTCGATGAAGGCCCCCAGGTCGAACATCTCGGCCATTTCGCCGAGCCGCCGGTCGATCGCATTGAGGCCATAGAGGTGAGCGTAGACGCGCAGGTTCTGGCGCACCGTAAGGCGGTGCGGCAGGTCGACGTAGGGCGAGGAGAAGTTGAGGCGCGGCAACACCCGGTGGCGCTGGCGCAACATATCTTCGCCCAACACCTCGACGCGGCCGGCGCTGGGCAACAGCAGCCCCAGCAGGATGGCGATGGTGGTGGTCTTGCCGGCGCCGTTGCCGCCCAGCAGTGCCGTGATGCGGCCGCTGGCGATCTGGAAGTCGAGGCCGTCGAGGGCGGCCACGTCTCCGTAGTGTTTGCTCAGGCCTTCGACGATGATGGCGGGCTCGGACATGGCGCCAATATGGGGCCAAACCGATGTCGCTGCCAGGGCGGTATCGGGGCCGGCAACTATGCTATGTTGGCGGCCACGGAAATTCAGGTAACGCGGCAGCGGGTGGCTGCATTGGGGCGCAGCTCATGGTGAGTTCGACGATCGATTTTTCCGCCAAGGGCGGCTCGGCGCTGAAGGTGCATCCGTTGGGCACCGGCAGGGTGCGCCTCTATACCTTTGTGATGGTGCGCTGGATAGCCGTGCTGGGCCAGCTGTCCGCCGTCCTTTTCGTACACTACGGCCTGGATTTTTCCTTGCCGCTGGGCCTGGCGTTGGCGGCCATCGGGGCATCGGTGCTGCTGAATGTCGCAGTCTCGTTGCGCTATCCCGTGGCGACCCGGCTCAGCGACCGCGAGGCGGCGCTGTTTCTTGCCTATGACATCGTGCAGTTGGCGGTGTTGTTGAGTTTGACCGGCGGCCTGACCAACCCCTTCGCCCTTTTGTTTCTCGTCTCGGTGACCATTTCGGCCACCATTCTCAGCTTGCTGTCCACCATCGGGCTGGTCATCTTGGCGGTGTTCTGCCTGTCGCTGGTCGCGGCTTTCCACCAGCCTTTGCCCTGGAGCGGGCCGCCACCGGAATTTTCGGTCACCTACGTTTCCGGCGTTTGGTGCTCGCTGGTGACGGGCATGATTTTCATTACGGTCTATGCCTGGCGCGTGGCGGAAGAGGCGCGGCGCATGTCGGATGCCCTCTCCGAGGCCCACATGGCGCTGTCGCGTGAGCAAAAGCTGTCGGCGTTGGGCGGTCTGGCGGCGGCGGCGGCGCATGAGCTGGGCACGCCGCTGGGCACCATCACGCTGGTGGCCAAGGAACTGGCGTTGGAGCTGGAGCCGGAAAGCCCGCTGGCCGAAGATGTCGAGCTCATCATGAGCCAGGCCGGCCGCTGCCGTGACATCCTCAACAAGCTGTCGCGGCGCCCGGCCCAGGAGCGGCCGGGGCCCTTTGCCGTAATGCCGGCGGCGGCGCTGCTTGACGAGGTTGCCGAGCAATATCGCCGAGACGGCATTACCATTTTCCTCGACATTGGCGAGATGCACGAGCAGCCCATGATCCCCAGGGTGACGGAAATTGTTCACGGCCTCAGCAATCTGATCGAAAATGCCGTCGACTTCGCCCGCCACGAGGTTCACGTCGGCGTTGCCGCCGATGTCGACGACGTTACCATCTCGGTGATCGACGATGGCCCCGGCATCGCCGGCAGCATGCTCAGCGCACTGGGCGACCCCTACGTCTCGAGCCGGCCCAACAGCGGCATGGGGCTGGGCGTATTTATCGCCAAGACGTTGCTGGAACGAACCGGGGCCCGGGTGGATTTCGGTAACCGGCGTGGCGGTGGCGCAAAAGTTGACATAACATGGCCGCGAAGTCGGTTGAATGAGATGAAAACACTCGAATCGCACGGATCATGAGCAACAGCATTAAGGGATCATGAGCAACAGCACTAAGAATGAGCAAAACGGCGGGGAGCTGGGGGGGATCGGCGTTTCCGAGGAACGCACCCTGCTCATCGTCGACGATGACGAACCCTTCCGCGCCCGCTTGAGCCGGGCCATGGAAAGCCGGAGGTTTGTCGTCGACGCGGCCGGCGGCATCACCGATGCCGTGGAGCTCGCTCGAACCTCCCGGCCGGCCTTTGCCGTGGTCGATCTCAAGCTCTTGGACGGCTCAGGCCTCGATATCGTGCCGGAGCTGCGCGAGATCCGGGCCGACATGCGCATCATCATCCTCACCGGATATGGCAACATCGCCACCGCCGTGGCGGCGGTGAAACAGGGCGCCGTCGACTACCTGGCCAAACCGGCCGATGCCGACGCCATCGTTGCCGCCCTGCTGGCCCAAGACAACGAAACACCGCTGCCGCCCGACCGGCCGATGTCGGCCGACCGGGTGCGCTGGGAGCACATTCAGCGGGTCTTCGAGATGTGCGACCGCAACGTCTCGGAAACTGCCCGCCGGCTGAACATGCACCGGCGCACTTTGCAGCGCATCCTGGCTAAGCACTCGCCGCGAGAATGACCGCCGGCGCCCGCTTGCCCCCCAGCCTCCCTAATGGGCATCGGGTCTATGCCATCGGCGACATCCACGGCCGGGTCGATCTCTTGCGCACCCTGCACAGCCGCATTCGCCGCGAGCTCGAGGTCCGGCCGATGGCGCGCAACGTTGTCGTCTACCTCGGCGACTACATCGACCGCGGCGGTCACAGCCGCGAGGTCGTCGATTGCCTGCTCGACGATGGCGTAGCCGGCGCCGAGGCGGTGCATCTGATGGGTAATCACGAGCAGTTCCTGCTCAGTTTCCTCGACGATCCGGAAGACGGCACAGCCTGGCTCTTCAACGGTGGCGACGCCACTCTGGCCAACTACGAGGTCGATGTCAGCAATCCCACCGTGCACGCCGACGGCATGGTTTGGCTGCGCGACGATTTGAGGCGACGCCTGCCGGTCAGGCACCTCGATTTTTTCCGCCGCTTGAAGCTCTGGCACAGCGAAGGCGATTATCTTTTCGTCCATGCCGGCCTGCGTCCCGGCGTGGCGCTGGAAGAGCAGAACCGGCAAGACCTGCTGTGGATCCGCCACGAGTTCCTCGAATCGACAGCCGATTTCGGCAAACTGGTGATCCACGGCCACTCGCCGCTGCGCGAGGTCTGCCAGCGGCCCAACCGCATCGGCATCGATACCGGGGCCTATTCCACCGACGTGCTCACCGCCATCGTGTTGGAGGGAAACGAGCGGCGTTTTATCCAGACCGGGGAGCAGGGCGGGGTCGCCGCCTGAAGGCGGCGGACACAAAAGCCGTGTCGCAGGGCGGACTTTCGGCTAAAAGAGTTCGCAATATGTCCGATCCCGCAACCATCGCGACACGCCTCGAGGGGTTGGCCGGCGTACGCGTGCTGGTGGTCGGCGATGTCATGCTCGACCAATACGTCTCTGGTACAGTTGAGCGGGTGTCGCCTGAGGCACCGATCCCGGTGTTGCGCATCGAACACGAACAAAGCGCGCTGGGCGGTGCCGGTAACGTCGCCCGCAACGTCGCCGCGCTGGGCGGCCGGGCCAGCTTGCTGGCCACCGTCGGCGGGGATGACGCCGGCCGTCGGGTGCGTGCCCTGCTGGCGGCCGAGCATGACATCGAGCCGATCCTGATCGAAGCGGCGGGCCGCCCGACCACGGTCAAGACCCGCTATCTGGCCGGCGGCCAGCAGCTCCTGCGCACGGATCTCGACGCGCCGGACGGATTGCCTGAGCAGAGCCGCCAGGAACTGGCCGAGGCTGCTGTCGCGGCCCTCGAGGTCAACGATATCGTGGTGCTTTCAGATTATGCCAAGGGCACGCTCGGTGAGACCCTGTTGGGCGACCTGATCGCCGCCGCCGGGGCTGCCGGCAAGGAGGTCATCGCCGATCCCAAGAGCTCCGACTTCAGCCGCTACGCAGGTGTCACGCTGCTCACGCCCAACCGGGCCGAACTCGAACTGGCGGGCGGCCGCGCCATCACCGACGACGCCAGCGCCGAAGCCGCGGCCCGGACCGTGGCGCGCCATCACGGCATGGCCGCCATGCTGCTGACTCGGGGCGCCCAGGGCATGACCCTGGTCGACCTGCGCGAAGCCGGCGAAGGGGTTGCCCATCTGCCGGTTCAGGCCCGCGAAGTATTCGACGTATCGGGCGCCGGTGACACCGTGGTGGCCACCATGGCTCTGGCCCGTGGCGCCGGCTGCCGGCTGGGTGAGGCGGCCGAGCTGGCCAATCTGACAGCCGGCATCGTGGTCGGCAAGGTCGGTACCGCCGTGGTCTATCCGGGAGAGGTGATGGCGGCCGTGGAAGGCGCCGGCCGGGCACCTGAAGCCAAGGTGCTGGAACTCGCCCCGGCCCTCGACGTGGTTGATCGCTGGCGCCGCCAGGGGGAACGTCTGGTCTTCACCAACGGCTGCTTCGATCTGCCCCATCCGGGCCACGTGGCATTGCTGGAGCGCGCCCGGGCGGCCGGCGATCGCCTGGTGGTAGGCCTCAACAGCGATGCCTCGGTGGCCCGGCTCAAGGGTTCCGGCCGGCCGATCCAGGGCGAAGCGGCGCGGGCCACGGTGCTGGCCTCCTTTGCCGCCGTCGATCTGGTGGTGATCTTTGCCGCCGACACGCCGCGTGAGCTGATCGAGGCCTTGCGCCCCGACCTGCTGGTCAAGGGTGCCGATTACAGTCTCGACCAGGTGGTGGGAGCGGATATCGTCGCCAGCTATGGCGGCCAAGTGCTGCTGGTCGAGCTCGAGCCTGGCCACAGCACCAGTCAGACCATCGCCCGCCTGGCGGCCGAGGGGGAGGAGCAAGGTGGGGGAGGAGAGCTGAATTGATCGTGGTGACCGGCGCCGCCGGCTTCATCGGCTCCAACCTGGTGGCCGCCCTGGAAGCCCGCGGCGAGAGCGACATCGTGGCCTGCGACCGGCTGGGCAGCGACGAGAGCTGGCGCAATTTGGCCAAGCGCGAGTTGGCCGCCGTCGTGGCGCCCGAAAAGCTCTTCGGCTTTCTCAAGCGTCAAGGTTCCGAAGTTTACGCCGTCTTTCATATGGGGGCGGTGTCGTCGACCACCGTCAGCGACGCCGACCATACCCTCGACAACAACCTGCGCTTTCCTCTCAGGCTGTGGGACTGGTGCGCCGAAAACCAGGTCCGCTTGGTCTACGCCTCCTCGGCGGCAACCTACGGCGACGGCAGCCAAGGCTTTGACGACGACGGCTCAGTGGACGGCCTGGCGGCGCTCAGGCCGCTTAATCTCTATGGCTGGAGCAAGCATCTCTTCGACCGCCGCGTTGCCCGCCTGGTGGCTGAAAATCGGCCGGCGCCGCCACAGTGGGTAGGGCTTAAGTTCTTCAACGTCTATGGCCCAAACGAGTACCACAAGGGCGACATGCAAAGCCTGGTCTCGAAAACCCATCAGCGCTTGGCGGCCGGCCGTCCCGCTTTTCTCTTCCGCTCGCATCATCCGGACTATGCCGACGGCGGCCAGTTGCGTGATTTCGTCTCGGTCGACGATTGCGTCGACGTCTGTATGTGGCTTTTGGACCAACCGAAGGTCAACGGCCTCTACAACCTGGGCACCGGCCAGGCCCGCAGCTTCCTCGATCTCGTTCAGGCCGTCTTCGTGGCGCTGGGCCGCGAGCCCGAGATCGAGTGGGGCGACACGCCCGAAAACATCCGCGACAAGTACCAGTACTTCACCGAAGCCCGCATGGACCGCTTGCGCGCGGCGGGCTACGACCGCGCCTTCCGTACGCTGGAAGAAGGTGTCGCCGACTACGTTAAGGAATTCCTGGAAAAACCCGATCCGTACCGCTAGCCCGGATCCTGAAATCGGTGTAGCCGATCGGCGGCGGCGCGGGCAAAGCGAAGCGTCAGTGCCCGGCGGCGGCTGGCATTAAGCTGGCGCTGGGGTGCCGGCCGGGCCATATCAGCGCCGAAGCGGTCGGCGATCATTAGGCCGTGTTCCGCCGGCAGCTCAGCGCGGGGGAAATCGGCTGCCACGGCAAAGTAAAAAAAGTCACAGTGGTCCAGGTATTCCGGCCATTTGCCGTCGGCGCGATAGTCGGCCAGGCTAGCCTTGACTTCGGCCACGGCGACTTTGCCGCGACGGTCGATGGCGGCCACGTCGACGCGCCGGCCGTTGCCCAGGGAAAACTCGATCAGCGGTGTGTAACCCATGTCGAGAAAGGCACGGCAGACACCGCGGGCCAGATCCCGGGCCTCCAGCCTACCGGATGCTTCAACGTTTTTCTTACCCTGCGCCATTGTATTTGCCCTGTCACCTGGGTCGCGATTGTAGCCGAGGCCAGCCTGTTTGCGATAACATGCGGGTCTCGGCGAAAGGGGCAGTCTAATGGTGAAGGGACACTTGCGCGGGCGTGAGGGTGCGTCGCTGGGCTGTGTGCTGACGTTGCTTTTAGCATCTGTCGGTGCCCTGGCCGGCGAGCCTGTGGCCATCGTCGAGGACATCGAGGCTGCTGGCGCCAAGATCCAATTCATGGACTATCTGGAGGTGGGCCGGGTCGTCGAATTGGGAGCGAGCGGCAGGCTGGAGCTGGGTTACCTGCTATCGTGCCAGCACGAGACCATCAGCGGCGGCCGGGTTACCGTGGGGCGCCAGCGCAGCCAGGTCGAGGGCGGTCAGGTCGAACGCGAATTGGTCGAGTGCGACGGCGGCAAGCTCAGGCTGGGCAGCGACACCAAGGGCAAAAGTGGTGTCATGGTATTCCGGGCGCCGCCCAAGAAAAGCGCCGCCGCCCGCAACGAACCCGAGCTGACGATCTACGGCGCCAGTCCCATGGTGGTAGTCGGCAGCGGTGCCGCCAGCGTCAGCATCGAGCGCCTCGACCGACCCGACGAGCCCCTGGACCTGGCCCTCGAGGCCGGCCGTGTCGATTTCGTGCAGGCCGACGAGGAACTGGTGCCGGGCGGCATCTACCGAGCCACCAGCGGACAGGCGACGCTTGTCTTCCGCGCCGATCGTTACGCTCGCCCGGGTGCCGAGCCGCTGCTCTCGCGCCTGGTGCAGTTCTAGGAACCGGGATCCATCGCTAGCATGCGGGCCCGAGATGCAGTGGCGGCGCTGGCGATCGCGCTGGCGGTATCACTGCTGCCGCTCGTGCCGCTGGCCGACCGCCTCGAGGGGTTGTCGTTGGATGCTCTGACTTGGCTCCGGCACCAGACCTTTGCGCCACGCCATGCCCCAGCCGAATCGCCGACGGTGGTCATTGCCATCGACGAGGCGACCTATCGGAGCCCGCCGTTCCAAAACGTACCCAGGGTGTTCTGGACGCGTGAGATCGGCCAGGTCCTCGATGCCGTGGTCGAGGGCGGTGCCAACGTGGTCGGTTTCGACGTCATCTTCCCCACCAGCGTCGAGCGCTACATCCGTGGTTTCGACCGCGACTTCCTGCTGGCGCTGAGGCGGGCGGCACGAGCCGGCAAGGTGGTGATGGGCAAGGTGCAGCACAGCGAAAAGCCGATCGCTCCCCATGCCGGCCAGAGCTTCGCGGTGCGCCACGGCCGCAACATCCGGACGGTTAACCTGGTCGAGGACACAGACGGCGTGATCCGCCGTATCCCGCTGTTCCTGACGGCCGAGGGGGTGGCCGGCAAGACCCGCCAGGAACCCTCGCTGGCGCTGGAGCTGGCGGCCCGCAGTCTCAACGTTCGGCCGGAAGATGCCGGCGGCGGCGTGGCGCTGGCGGGCTACCGCATCCCGGGCTCGGCCGGCAACGCCATGGCCGTCGATTTCGACACCCAGCCAGGTGCCCTGCCGACCTATTCCCTCGCCGACCTGCAGGCCTGCGCGGCGGCCGGTGACGGCGACTATTTCGCCCGCCACTTTGCCGGCAAGGTGGTGCTGCTCGGTGTCGTGGTCGACGTCGAGGATCGCAAGCTGACGACCATGCGCTACGCTACCTCGGCTGACGGCAGCGCGACGCCACCGGCCTGCCGCGACGACAGCGCGGCGCCTCCCCAAAGCGTCGCCCGCGATACCATCGCCGGCGTCTACATCCACGCCCAGGCCGTCAACAACCTGCTGCGCGGCGAGGCCCTGATCGAGCTGGGGCCACTGGCCTACTGGCTCTGGTCGCTGCCGTTGACGCTGTTGGCGGCACTGTTGGCGATGCTGCTGCGGCCGCTGTCGGCGGGCTCGGTGTTGGTGCTGGGTGGGGCCGGCTGGACGGCCCTGGCCACCGTCGCCTTCCGCAGCGGCGCCGTACTGCCACTTTTTGATCCGCTGCTCTCGGGTGGGCTTTCCTTTGCTGCCCTGCTGGGCTACCGCTTCGCCGTCAGCGATCGCGACCGGCGCCTGCTGCGGCGTTCCTTCGCGCTCTACCTGGCGCCGGTGGTGATCGACCGTATGGTGGCCGGCCAGCGGCTGCCCGAATTGGGCGGTGAGACCCGCCAGCTCAGCGTCTGGTTCTCAGACATCGAGAAGTTCTCGGGCCTTTCCGAGGGCCTGGCGCCGGCCGAACTGGTGCGCTTCCTCAACGTCTATCTCTCGGCCATGAGTGACATCGTCGAGGAGCACGGCGGTTTCGTCGACAAGTACATCGGCGACGCCATCGTCGCGGTTTTCGGGGCGCCGCACGAGGATCCCGACCACGCCCTCAACGCGGTGCGCTCGGCGCTGGCGTGCCGCCAGCGGCTGAGCGCCATGCAAGCTGAGTTGGGCTTGCCCGCGGGAAGCACCCTGAACGCCCGTATCGGCATCAATACGGGTGAGATCCTGGTCGGTAACATCGGTTCGCACCGGCGTTTCAACTACACCGTCATGGGCGATGCCGTGAACCTGGCTTCGCGCCTCGAGGGCGTCAACAAGATCTACGGCAGCCAGATCATCGCCAGCGGTGAAACCGTGGCGGCGTGCGGCGACAGTATCGCCTTTCGTGAGCTCGACAGTGTCCGGGTGGTAGGCCGCGAATCGCCGGTTGTGATCTTCGAGGCGCTGTCCGCCGCCGCCGGCTGCCCAGCCGAGAGCCGTGACCGGGCGGTTGCCTACGAGGCCGCCCTGGCGGTCTATCGCGAACGCCGCTTCGAGGACGCTGCCGCAGCCTTCGAGGACCTGGCTCAGGCCGGCGATGAAGCGGCCCGCACCCTGGCTGGGCGAGCCCGGGCGTTCGTTCAGGCAGCGCCGCCGCCGGAGTGGCAGGGTGTGACGGCGCTGGACAGCAAGTAGGGGCTCGGGAATGATGGCGGCGATAGAACGGGTTATTCGAGATATGGGTTGCCGGGGCTAGGGCCAAATGGGCGGAATCATCAAGTTCACCATCATCGCCGTGGCCTGCTCTTGATGCTGTGGACGGCTCCCGCCACCGGCATCACGATGTGCCAAAGTGCAGTTGCTGTTAACC
>PVBE012711454.1_pt1 | contig 79059 bp, 52 predicted proteins | sample 1631181 | NCBI WGS metagenome assembly PVBE01 (sample SAMN08397723, study PRJNA350692) | Marine metagenome, whole genome shotgun sequencing project. | isolation source: water | place: Pacific Ocean | collected 2012-04
CGCGGCAGGCTCTTCCTCCGCGGCAGGCTCTTCCTCCGCGGCAGGCTCTTCCTCCGCGGCAGGCTCTTCCTCCGCGGCAGGCTCTTCCTCCGCGGCAGGTTCCTCCTCCGCAGCGGGCTCTTCCTCCGCGGCAGGTTCCTCCTCCGGCTCCTTGACTACAGCCTGTTCGGCTGGTTTTCCGCTGATGGATTGCGCCTGGTCGAGAATCTTCTGGGCTTCCTCTTCTGTAGATTCCAGCGACTGGGCAATGTAGTCCACCGGCATCTGCAGCACCATGTCCGAAGACACGCCCCCGGCACGGTAAAGCTTGTCGGCGGTCTGCGGATCCACTCCCAGTTCCTCCGCCAGTCCCATGGCGGCATCGGTCACCCGCGCCTCAAACTGCTCGTGCTGGCTCTCGTCCTTGCGGACCTGGACGTCCCAGTTCACCAGCTTGGAAGTGAGTCGCGCATTCTGTCCCCGGCGACCAATCGCCTTGCTCAAATCTTCCTCATCCACGGTCACATTGATCACCTTGTTCTCCTGGTCCAGGGTGATGGACCGGATCAGCGCCGGTTTGAGAGCGTCGGTCACGAAGGGTTCCGGTTCGTCACTCCAGCGGATGATGTCCACCTTCTCGTTGTTGAGTTCGCGCACGATATTCTTCACCCGCGCTCCACGCAGGCCGACGCAGGCACCGACCGGATCCACCTTCTCATCATTGCTGAAAACTGCCACCTTGGTCCGGTAGCCGGCCTCCCGCGCGATCCCGCGGATTTCCACCGTTTGATCCGAAATCTCGCTCACCTCCGCCTCAAAGAGCCGTCGCACGAAATTCGGGTGACTGCGGGAGAGAATAATTTCCGGACCCCGGAACTCGTTGTCCACGGAGACCACATACGCCCGGATACGATCTCCGATGTTGTAGTCCTCGGTCGACACTCGCTCCCGCGACGGCATGCGGGCTTCGAACTTTCCGAGGTCGACCATGACATCGTTCTTTTCAAAGCGCCTTACCGCTCCACTCACGATGTCGCCGGCGCGATCCTTGAACTCGTCATAGATCATCTCCTTCTCGGCCTGGCGCAACCGCTGCATCATGGTCTGCTTGGCAGTCTGCACCGCAATACGCCCGAAATTCTTGGGCGTCACGTTGAACTCGAGGGGATCATTCAGCTGGACCTCCGGATTCTTCCGGCTGGCAAGGGAGATCGGAACCTCGTTGAACTTGTCCTGGTGGTCATCATCGGCCACCACCCGGAGGGTCGCAAAAATCCGGGTCTCCCCCTGCTTGGTATCCACCTCCGCCCGGAGTTCTTCAATATCCTCCGCGCCCGGAACCATGCGCCGGTATGCCGACAAGAAGGCATTCTCAAGAGCCTCGACCACCTTCTCGCGCTCGATGCTCTTTTCCTTTTCGTAGAATTCTATGAGGGCGACGAGGTCGTTCGTCATGATCTTCTGATCGTTCTGGTCTGGGGACGCAAAAGAGCGGGTCGTGGGAACCCACTCTTCGAAAGCGTCCAGAGTTGTTCTGTTGCGGTCGCTATAGGCCTGCTCCCCCCATGAATCAAGACAAAAGACGGGCCCGGCCATTCGCTCCATCCGGCCCATGCGAACCCTTGGACTCGCTGGGTTCACCCTCCCCGGCACCTTGCCTGCCGGTCCTTACTTGATCAATTTCCGCCAGCGCAAACCGCGTAGTTCGGCCGTCGTCTGCCACGTCGCCAGCCCCAACGGGGCACACTTCTCGATGTCCCCGAATCGCAGGCCCAACTTCCGGCCCTTGGTATTCACATCCACCAACTCCTTCCCGTCGATCCACGCCTTCAGACTGTCCTTCCGGATCTCCAGCCGGATCTTATACCACTGTTTGTCCTTGAAGGCCTGATAACTGGCGGTCTCGTTCTCAGAAGCGTCCATGCCGTCGATACTGGAGAATCCAACCACCCCTCCACCCCAACCGCCGCAGATGAAGGTCACACAGGTCTTGGCATCCCGCACCGGGAGCGTCAGGCCACAGAAAAAATCCACCCCGGATGTCCGCCGGGCCGCCACTTCAATCTCGTAAGGGGCCTGCGGGAGATCCGCTCCGCTGAACACCACCCCGGTCAGTTCCGCCCCCTCCCCGATGGCAAGGGTCCCACCCTTCCACGTCGTATCTCCTTCACCGCCAAAGTTCAGCGCCTTCCAGGATCCCATCCCTTCCTTCGCTGGTGCCAGTGAAATCCACTTTGCTTCCTTGTCACCACCCTCCTTGCCTTCACCGGGTTTATCCGCTCCTGCCATCATCATTCCGGCCAGTAACACCAGGATTATCCAAACTCGCGCCTTCATCGTCTCTCAACTATTCACCCTGTGCGCGAACCGGGCAAGCCAAGAGAGTGCCCCCGCCCTCGCAACGCTTCTTCGTGATAAACACCCACCAAGCTGCCCCCTGAACATTGAATCCTGACGCAGGTCCATCCTCCTGAACACTGCTTGAGCACCCTGATCCACCCCTCCGAACCCGGGGGCAGTTCTACGTCCGCCTCCTCAGAAGCCAACCCACGGGACGCTCTGCATCTCACGAATGAGAAAAAGTACGGAGACTGGGACTCGAACCCAGGACCAATTGGTTAAAAGCCAACTGCTCTACCAACTGAGCTATCTCCGCTTTTGGTTGCTCGTTTGGGGGGCGGCGGGAGATAACGGTCCCGTAGGCGTCCTGACAAGGGAATTCTTGCTCACGAAGACGAGAATCCGGGGATTGGAGTGGAACCGGAGCGGCTTTGCCGAGGTCGCTACCCCAACAACGCCATCACCAGCCCGCTCCGGATCTTGGGCTGAAACCAGGTCGACTTCGGGGGCATGATGCGGTTCTGGCGGCAAACCTCGATGAACTGGTCGATGGTGACCGGGGCAAGGGTCACGGCGAGGTCGTGGCGGCCAGCATCGACCTCGGACCTGAGGTAGGCGGCATCCCGGTTGCCCCCCACGAAGGTGAGTTCCCTGGCACGGGGATCCTTGATCCCGAGCACGTCGGCAAAGAGATGCCTCTGCAGGATGTCGGAATCGATGGACTGGGCTGCGTTGGAAGCATCGAAGGCCGACTCCCGCGGCACCAGCTTGAGCCACGCGCCCTCAAGGTAGAGGCCAATCTCATGGATTTTCTTCGGTTGATACCCGGAGAGTTCGAGGCTCTCGATCTCAAAGGTCTTCTGCAGGGCCTCTTCCAGGTGCACCCGTGTGATTCCCGGAGCGGTCACGAGACGGTTGTAGGGCGCCAGGCCCATTGTGTGAGCCGGGAAGAACACCGTGAGAAACTCTCCGGTTCCCCGCATGGCGGCGGCTGCGCTCCGGTGGTTGCCGTCCGCCACGTAGGCGTGCGGTTCGACCGCCAGGACCTCGCGCAGACAGGCGATCTCGTCCACCGCGGTGACGAGCCAGATGCGATGCGCGCTGCCATCATCGTGATCGATGGCTTCAAAGTCACAGGGTCGACCGTCCGCGTAATCCAGCAGGGTGTTGAGCAGCTTATTCTCCACGTCGTCCACCGAAAGGTTGACCGTTCCGATGATGGCCCCGGTGGCCTCGATCAGATCAGCGCGGCCCCGGGCCTTCTCCTCACGGATTCCCTCGTTGCGGATGATCACGCCACCGGGGGTGGCTTCGGTGCGAATGTCATCGGTGGGCACCATCCCGCCGAGTCCGATCTGGCGCACCCCGGGGCGGGCAGGATCGACAATCTCATACAGGAAGAGGGCCTCCTCCACCACCTCCGTGGACGCGCTCTCGACCAGTCCGGCCATCTCCCGGGTGCCCATTGCGAGGGCCCTGGATGAACCGTCCGGCAGCATCTCTTCCGCCCGCGGAACATTGCAGTGGGGCATGGTCACGCGCAATACACTCTCCGGCTGCACCTGAAGGAGCTCCCATATTTCACGGTCACTCTGGAATTCGTCGTAATTCGGGCTGCAAAGACGCTGGGCGGCTCCCGAGTCCACGGGAACCAGGGCACGGCGGATCGGGTTGACAGTGACCATCGGCTCAGTAAGGGCCGCGACCCTGCGGAGCACACCGGAGAGGGTCAATTCTTTCTTCCCGGCAGATCCGATGACCAGGAGTCAACAGGAGCAGACCCTGCCGCCGGGGAGTATGTAGCACTCGCTCCCTCTCCGGTCCTCTCTGATGGAGGCAGGTGCGAATCCCCGTCCGCAGTTTCTTCCCCCCTGAGAATCTCACCGGGCCACCCTGCCTTGATGAAGAGCACTGTGATCCGCTCCTCCTTCCGGAAACACCCGGCCCACTCCGATCTCCTTAGCCACCAGCCATTGCTCTTGTGATGATCGCATTACGGCACTCTGCCCCATATGGGGTAAACAGATCAGGCGAGAGCTGCCGGAAAATGCCAACAAATCCCTATTTTCTCGTGTCAAAACCGAGAGATAGGGCCCCACCCGCAGAAGTAACTTTCCGAAATTCCTGATATAAATCCCTACTCGTCGACGTTTAAGAGCTAGAACAATTTTTCAGAGTGAACGGCCACTGGGAGACTTTTATGGGTTTTTGTCTCCTGCGGCCGTTCACCTTTTTCTGGAAGGAGATTCCTTCGCCTTGTATTTCTTTCCACGTTCATGAAGCTCCTCCTCCTAGCCCTTGGCGCCAGCCTGACTCTCTCCACTGAAGCCCAGACCGACGACGAGTCGGGGAAACCCGCTCCCGCCACGCAGTCAGACAACACCAGGCCGCTCCCCCGGGCCAAGGAGGAGATCCCGGAAAAGACCTCTCCTGCCCTCGACGGAACCAGCAAGCTCGAAGCCAGTCTCGCAAAGCGCCGCGCCCGCATCGCGGAAGCACGCAAGAAGGCCCGCGCCAGGTCCCTCGCAAAACGGAACGAAAAAAAGCCATCGGCTGCAAAGCTCGTTCTTCCTGCCGAGAGTGCCCCCGGGGAAAAACTGCCCGGCACATGGATCCTGCAGAGCGAAAGCCTCGGCAAGTCGCTCACCGAGCAGTTTCAGAAGGCCGCAGGTGAAGGCGCCACCTTCAAACTTGGCAAACTGAGCGGTGATTACATCGCCGAGATCGATCCAGGGGCCAGCAAGATTACGATTCACTGGAAGGAGTGGAAAATGGAGAGCGTGACCAGGAGGGCGGGTCTGGATCTCGCGGTCAATCTGGAGGTGACTGTCAAGGGCACCCAGGAGTACAAAATCGTGCAACTCACCAGTGGAAAGAAGCCGGAGAGCCGGAAACTGCTGGTGGAACTGGTCAAGGATGACACCACCTCGGAGAGTTTCTTCCAGGGCTCCAGGATGCGGTCCAGGGTGGATCTGCCCAAACTACGTAGTGGACACTGGGCCATTCATGAAGGGCTCCTCTATCTCCAGGGCTCTCTGCAGAAAGAGGCCTGGAAGTTCGACCGGAAATCGGCTGAGTAGCTTTCCCCGTCACTCTCTCCGTCTCCATCCGGAAGGACGGTGGAATCCGTTCGTGTCAACAGCTTCCGAACCTTGGGAAGATCGGAGGGCAGATGCTCGAATGACTTTTCCCCATTCCCGATGCCCTACAGCAACTGCGTCTGCGCCAGGAGGCGGTAAGTCCCCCCTGCCGCAATCAGTTCGTCGTGACTACCGGATTCCACGATCTTGCCATCCTGCAGGACATAAATTCGATCAGCGTGCTGCACGGTGCCAAGACGGTGCGCAATGATCAGGCTGGTCCGGCCCTTCATCAGTTCATCAAGGGCTTCCTGCACGAGGCGCTCGCTCTCCGAGTCAAGGGAGCTGGTGGCTTCGTCCAGCAGGAGGATCTTCGGATCGGCAAGAATGGCACGGGCAATCGCAATGCGCTGGCGCTGACCGCCGCTCAACTTCACCCCGCGCGGCCCGACCGTGGTCTCGTAGCCTTCGGGAAACTCGCGGATGAACTCATGGGCATGGGCCTTGCGGGCGGCCTCTTCGATTTCCTCCCGGGTGGCCTCCAGGTTCCCATATCCGATATTCTCCCCAACCGATCCACCAAAGAGCAGAACGTCCTGCGGGACGAGAGCTATCGCTCCGCGCAAGGTCGCAAGGGGAAGCTCGCTACCAGGATCACCATCGATGAGGAGAGCCCCGTCCTGTGGATCGTAGAAGCGCAGGAGCAGTGAGAAGAGGGTGGATTTACCCGCTCCACTCTGTCCCACGAAAGCGACGCGCTCACCGCTCTCGGCCCGGAAGGAAACCCCGTCGAGAACTGTTCTCTCGGGACGCGAGGGATAGGCAAAGCTCAGGTTCTGTGCCTCCACCGCACCCAGAATTTCAAAAGGCGATTCCTCGCCACCCGTTGCCTCAGGCTCTTCGCCCAGGATTTCACGCAGTCGCTCGGTGGCGCCGTTGGCTTTCTGGATCTGGCTCACGATCTCGGGAAAGGCGCCCAGGGACGCCCCCACGAAAACGCTGAAGAGAATGAAAGCCGTGAACTCGAAGGGGGTGATCTCACCAAGGGCCAGCATGCGGGCCCCGAACCAGGCCACCACCGAGATGCTGCCGAAGAGGACGAAAATGATGAAGGAGATGAAGAGCGCGCGCACCTTCGCGCCCCGGATGATCACCGTGAGATAGTCGTCGAGAACCGATCGATAGCGATCCTCTTCATGGGCCTCGTTGCCGTATGCCTTCAACTCCGCAATACCCTGTGTGCTCTCTTCCAGAACCACCCCACTGGCCGCCAGACTGTCCTGGGCACCGCGTGAATAGGCGCGCACGCGCCGCCCGAAGATTGCCACTGCCGGGATAATCACCGGGATCATGGCCAGCATGAAGAGGGCAAGCTTCCAACTCATGATGAAGATGAAGATCAGGCCTCCCAGCAGGATAACTGACTGCCTTGCAAGCTGGGGGACGGTGGTGAGAAGGGTTTCCCGCAACACCGCGAGATCGGCCGAGACGCAATTACTCAACTCGCCCGCGCGATGCCTCTGAAAGAACTCCACCGGCAGGTGCACAAGTCGCGCAAAGACATCGCAGCGGATGTCGTTAAGGGCGCTCTCGCCCACCTTGATAAAACCACGGACCCGCCAGTAAACAATGATGGCCTGCGCTGCCAGAATGACAAGGAGCGTGAGAACCGTCCTGTTGATGCTGTCAGCAACTCCCTCTTTGTCGATCGTGCCAGTCGACTTCAATGCCTCCACAAGGGATCCGATCGGGCTGCCGATGAGCTTGCTGAGATAATAGGGAAAAGCAAGGGAGAGCCCCGCCGTGACAAAAAGTGCGACGACGGAAGGAAGGAAGATCGCCCGATAGCGATTGAGGTATCCGTAGAAGGAGAGTGCGGACACGCGCTTGCGACGACGTTCCTTCTCTGAGGTTCCCTCCGGCGGCATGCGCGGATGGGACACCATGGCAAGCGGAGTAGCAAGTCTCCGGGCCGACTCAATCTTCCCCGATGCTCAAGATCAGTTGCCACTTCTGGCCACCGGAATCAGGGACATCAGGTTCATGTGGAAAGGCCCGGACAGGCGTTCCTCCCGCCCCTCGCCATCCCCTAGGGCCCCAGCATCACGCGCAACCGGTAGAACATGTGCGAACCGGTCGGCTGATCGATTTCGTACTCGATGGTTTCCACGCCCTCGCTCAATGAACGAACAAGCCCTACCCGGGTCAGACCGGTCACCGCAGTGTAATTCGCACTCTCCAGATCGTTCGTGCCCTGGATCTCCCAGCTCAGTCCGCGCGCCGCCGCATCGAGGCGAATCCGCACCGTGAAGCGGATCTTGCCCGGTTGCCCTTCGATCGAGAAAGGACGCAGCGGTTCATCCACTGCGGAAGGATCGAGAGCCGCCAGGTACTCCACCCCATTGGGCCAGTTGTCCGACTCCGAATCGACATCCGGGGCCGTCCCATCCGTCACACCAAATCCGGTCAACCAGTCATCGAAGCGCTGGAGAGGCGTCTTGAGGGCATCGTCGAACCCCGGCTGGATAATGGCCTGGATGGCGGCTGCACTAGCGCTGATGCGACTCATGTATGTCCGGCTCTCATCCAGATCGTTGGCGGCTGTGACCAGGGTCCATTCGTCACAGGCGCCATTGTCTTCACCCAGATAAAACCCCGCCCCGTCAAACATGGCCGCAAAGAATTCGGACTCGTCTCCACAGATCGAGTTGGTGTCGTAATGGGAATCCGCGGCGTAGAGAATCCCGGCCAACCTCCACCTGCCAGCCCGCCTGATGAAGGCCGCTCCGCCAGAATCACCAAAAGCCGCCTGACATTCATCGCTACCTGCCACATCGTCGAAGTCGGTCACCATCATGGGCCCCTTCACTCCCGCATCGCTAAACCCGTCAATCGTGTTCGTTCCCCAGCGCACCCGGTTGTCACCAGGACCCCAGCGCCATCCCCGCGTCTGACTCAATCTGGTCACTTCCGCCCCTCGTGGCTTCCCCCGGCCCATCATGACAACCTGTCTTCCGGCCTCGTTGGAACTGGTGTAAAGCGGCGCGTAGGCCGGGAATTCACCATAGACTTCGAAGATACGCAGATCCGTCCCGGGCACGTCCCTGGAACCATTCCCATTGTTGAAGTCGGGGTTAATGTAATAGACCCGGTCTCCGGTCTCCCCGGAGAACCAGGATTTCTGGACAAAGGTGGTCGACCCCTTCCCGATGTGGATCGCGGTAATGAAGTGCCGGGGCGAGATCATCGTTCCGAGAAACTCCTTATACTCTCCTTGGAAACGCCATCCGGAACCGGCCAGCGATCCGGTCGGTGCTGTCTCCCGATTGTGCTGCGGATCACCCGTGTCAAAAAAGATGATGGCCTGCAGGGCCGGAGTGCTCAGCAGAAGAACAATCCCGAGGAGGAGGGGAACCGGAAAATCTCTGGAAAACATCGTGATCAGAACTGAAAAACCACCCTTGGCAGGCTAATGGTCCGGCAGCCCCCAGACCCCTTTACCATAGCGCCAATTTCCTTTTTCGCCATGTGCAATCCTGGAAGATTCACCGGGGATATTCCCCGCCGGACAACCCCACTCTAACTGGCAACCCGTTCCACTCCCGCCCGCGCGGCTGCGCGGGCCTCCAGATCCGCTTCCAGCAGGGCCTCCAGGGAGGGAGAGTTCACCGCCACGTGGTCGGTCATGACTTCTTCCACCAGACCCCAGATACGGGGGAAGGAAATCGCGCCGTTGAGAAAGGCCTCCACCGCCACCTCGTTGGCGGCATTCATCACGGCCGGCAGGGTCCCACAGCACTTCCCCGCCTCCCGGGCAAGACGCAGGGCAGGGAAGACATCCTCCCGCGGTTCCTCGAAATCAAGCCGCGCCAGGGTCGCAAAATCGAGGGGTTCGAGTGAGTGCTGCACGCGTTTCGGCCAGGTCACGGCATACTGGATCGGAAAACACATGTCGGTGGTGCTCACCTGCGCCAGCACGCTGCCATCCACGAATTCAACCATGGAGTGCACGATACTCTGCGGATGAACCACCACCTCAACCCGATCCATTTCAACACCGAAGAGCCAACGTGCCTCGATCATCTCCAACCCCTTGTTGAAGAGCGTGGCGGAGTCAATAGTGATCTTGGGACCCATCTTCCAGGTGGGATGGTTGAGGGCCTGTTCCGGGGTCACATCCGCGAGGCTCTCTGCGCTCGCCGTCCGGAAAGGCCCTCCCGAGGCCGTCAGGAGCAGCCGCCGCACCGCCTCCGCTCCACCCGTATTACCCTCCAGGCACTGAAAAATCGCGTTGTGTTCGCTGTCAACCGGCAGGACCCGGACCCCGGACCGCTCGGCGGCCGCCATCACGATCTCACCAGCCATGACCAGGATCTCCTTGCTTGCCACCGCGAGGTCCTTGCCCGATTCGATGGCATCAAGGGCGGGCTGCAAACCTTCCGTGCCCACGATCGAGACCAGCACCATGTCCGCCTCGGGCAGGCGGGCCAGTTCCCGCAGTCCTTCCGTTCCGGCATGAACCACACTGCCCGCCGGGGCGGAATCGGCCACCGTCTCGCGCAGGCTCTCGTCCGCAATGGCGAGATGCTTCACCCCGAATTCCCGGGCCTGTTCAACCAGTGCCCCGGCCTGTCGGCCAGCCGCCAGTCCCACCACTTCCATGTGCTCCGGAAGCTTCCGGGCCACCTTGAGCGCACTCGTTCCAATCGATCCCGTAGAACCGAGAATGACCACCTTCCTGGGCCGCGTCATCTGTCTTTCCGAGGAGCCGGGCATGAACTGCGGTTATCTGTTAAAGCCCTCCCAGAAGGAGGTAGAAATAGGCAACCGGCAGAGCAAAGCACAGGCTGTCTATGAGATCGAGGATTCCGCCGATTCCCGGCAGGAGCTGTCCGGAGTCCTTCACCTGGAGACTACGCTTCAGGATGGACTCGGCGAGATCACCCGCCATGGCCGCGAGAGCCAGGAGCAATCCGAGGACGGCCACATGATGGACCTCGAGCCAGTCGAGACGTGGTCCGCTTAAAGCATGAATGGCGAAGGCCCCTCCCTGCGCAAAAAAGAGGGAGCCTATATAGCCTTCCCACGATTTGGCCGGACTGATGTGCGGGATGGCCTTGTGCCTGCCGATCAGGGTTCCCACAAGGTAGGCACCCATGTCGGTGAACTTGGCCACCAGGACCACGAGGAGGACAAGCCAGAACCCGGATTCGACGGAGGACGGCAGGAGCACAAGACGGATGATGAAGCCGCCAAAGAGAATGGGGATGTAGACAAAGCCGAGAAGTGCGAGAGCAATCGCCCGCACCGAGTCGTCGCCCTCAATGGGAAAACGCAGACGCAGGACGAAGGATCCGATAGTGATCGCGATTACTCCTGCCATCTCCGGCAGAAAGTCGGCTCCCCTCAGCGAATCAGGATCATTGAGGGCCTGGGTCACCAGCATCCCCAGAAAACCCGCGCCCACGATCAAAGCCCACCGCCGACATTCCTTCCCCGGTGCCTCCCTGGTCAGGACAAGATACTCGAAGCTCCCGAGGAGAGTGAAGGCTGCCACCAGTGCCACGAGGGCCCACAGTGCACCGCTCAGGAAGATCGCCACCACAACACCCCAGAGGAGGATCGTGCTGGTGAACCGCGCCTTGAAGGATGCTACGCGGGAGGAACCCTTGCTGGGCGCGGACGCCATCGTGGAAGCCATACAACCGCGTTGATCCAACGCACGCAATGCCAAATCCCCTCTTCGCCTCTGCTCCACCTGAAAAAAAATCCGCAACCATGGACTGACACCCCTGTTTTATCCCCCAGCACGGCCAAAACCCCGTGAACTAACAGACGATATGAAGAAGACACTCCAAGCATTCTCCCTGGTCCTGGGCCTCCTCGCCACAGGATCGATCAACTCCCTTGCTGAAGAAGACAAGGGTGAGAAGAAGCCCCCCCGCGCCGAGCGTGGTGAGCGTGGTGAAGGCCAACGCCAGAGACCGTCCCGAGGCGGCGCCCGCCAGATCCCGAAGGAAATCCTCGAGAAATTCGACAAGAATGGCGACGGCAAGCTCGACGAAGACGAGCGCAAGGCAGCCATGGCAGCCCGCAAAGCCGAGTTCATCAAGAAATATGACAAGGACGGTGACGGCGAGCTGAGCGAAGAAGAGCGCAAGGAAGCCATGAAGGGTCGTCGCGGCCGCGGTCGTCGTCCCGAAGGTGGTCGTCCCGAAGGTGGTCGTCCCGAAGGTGGTCGTCCCGAAGGTGGTCGTCCCGAAGGTCGCCCCGAAGGTCGTCCCGAAGGTCGTCCCGAAGGTCGCCCCGAAGGTCGCCGTCCCGGTGGCAAGAAGCCCGGTGGCAAGAAGCCTGACGCCTGAAGCCAGACCACATCTGACAACTCCATAAATTTAAAGGCCGGGAGGATCTTCCTCCCGGCCTTTTTTTGAGTTGTGGCATGAGTGGTATGAGACCCGCCTGAGCCCTCTCCCCATTCCTCGCACCAACTGCCTTGTGCCGTGGATAATCCTCTACCGATCCTTGCCTCGGCACAAACACCTCTCTCCGACCTCTGCCCGCGCAGGACTAGCGCGCCCGCGCCTTCTGGCTGAGCAACTGGGAGACGGTCACAAATCGAAATCCCTTGGAAAGCAATCCATCCAAGGTGGCAGGCATGGCGTCCACGGTGGGGGCGTGCAGGTCGTGGGCCAGCACGATTGACCCGTTGGTGGTACGAGTAAGGATCCGATTTTTGACCACGCTCACCCCCGGTCGCTGCCAGTCACGGGGATCAACCGCCCACATGATGGTTGGGTAGCCAAACCGCTCCATGATCAGTTGGCGCTGCCGTTGGTAGATTGCGCCATAGGGCGGGCGCATGGTCCGCGGCTGCACTCCGGTCGCATTCACGATGGAGCTCCGCGTTCTCGACATCTCGGCCAGAACCTGTGCATCACTGAGGGTCTTCAGATTGCGATGCGTATAGGTGTGGTTGCCGATTTCGTGACCCTCCGCCACAATCCGCCGGGTGAGATGCGGATAGATATCCACGTTTTTCCCGATCACATAAAAAGTCGCCTTGATGTTGCGCCGCCGCAGGATGTCGAGCAGACGCGGCGTGTTGCTGGCGTGCGGACCGTCGTCAAAGGTCATCGCGATATAGGGCTGGTGTCCCAGACCGCGGGAGTGCGTGATCCCGATTGACTTGGGGAAGCGAGAGGAGAGGCTCACGCTCGGATTGCGGGCCGACGGCCAGGCGTGATAGGGCGAACGGTAGCCGTTATTGGCCAGAGTGGAGGGCTTCTTCCCCTTGGAGTCGATTGAAGTGCAGCTACTGGTAAAGGCCATCAGTACAGCCGCTGAGACAAGGATGAGAGGGCGGAGGAACATAGGCACGTGCTCGAAAGGGATGAACAAAACGGCAGCCATACTTACCGTTTTTAGCGCTTGGTGTCACGCCTTAGTTCCCTTCGCCCTCCCCTTCCCTGTCCACAAAACGCGTCAAAATAGGATGTAGAGCCTCAACGGCCTGCGGCGGCCAGAAGTCCCGGGCAGTAACAATCGCGGTATCCAGCACTCGATGTTCCGGCCAGTCCGCCTGGCCTGGAATGCGTTCGATCGCCCGCCCCACGATTCGCTGGGCTGCCGTTGCGTTGGCCTGCAGGTGACTGATCACGGCCTCCACGTTGACTTCCTCATCCTTCCAGCAATCGTAGTCCGTGACCATGCACAAGGTGGCCAGCGCGATCTCCGCTTCCCGGGCCAGTTTCGCTTCGGGCAGGTTGGTCATCCCGATCACATCGAAGCCCAGTTTACGATTCACCTCACTCTCTGCCCGGGTGGAGAAGGCCGGCCCGTCCATGTTGACATAGGTCCCGCCAAAATGAACTTCCAGATCCGGCTCCTCAAGGGCGGCTTCCTGCAGGATGCGCCGCAACGGAGCGCTCACCGGCTCTCCAAAGGAAATATGGGCCGCGATTCCCTGTCCGAAGAAAGTATGATGCTCCCGCCGACTGGTGCGGTCGAAATACTGATCGGGAATGACGAGGGCACGCGGGGCATACTGCTCCTTCAGACTGCCCACGGCGGTGATACAGATGATCCAGCGCACTCCCAGCGAGCGGAGAGCCCAGATATTGGCACGGTGATTGATTTCGTGAGGAAGGATGCAGTGTCCCCGGCCATGCCTTGGCAGAAACCAAACCTCCCGCCCGGACAGGGTGCCCCCGATGAGGGCATCTGAGGGAGATCCGAAGGGAGTCTCCACCACTCGCTCCTCACTCTGTTGAAATCCCTCCATCTCGTAGAGCCCGCTCCCTCCGATCACACCGATAGCCGTTTCCTGCCCCTCTTTGTCCTCCTGCTGCATGGCAATTCCCTACCATTGGAAAGGGGATACAGGCCAGCTGTCCCCTTCAAAAATTTCTTCAAAAGAAACAGCTGTTGCTTCACCTCCGTAAATACTGGAATAGGAGCATGTCGATTCCGCCCGGTCCCGAGCACTCCTTCCTCCGGCAGATTGACCGACCCGATCCGAACAGCCTTCATGTCAGCCTCCCCGAAGTTCTCACCCTCGGCTCCATCCAGAACGTCCGCCACCCGGCCCCTCCGGTGGATTAGGACGCCCTTCCCCATCCTTTTTCTCCTCCTCGTGTCCGGACAGCTGAGTGCCCAGAATCCCGCTCCCCGGGGACTTCCCACCTCCCCACGTGCCCATGCCGCTGCCAAACGCGTGCAAGAGGACCTGACCCGTGATCTCGCGGAGACCGGAATGCGTTACGGCAATCCGGTATTCATCCGCATCCTGAAGGAAGAGGGCGAACTCGAACTCTTCGTCCAGGAAGTGGGCGAGGAGACCTTCAGGCTCTTCCGCACCTATGACATCGTGGCCATGTCCGGTCGGCTTGGTCCCAAGGAACGAGAGGGCGACCTGCAGGCTCCCGAGGGATTCTACTATGTCCCTCCCCACCGCATGAATCCCCACAGCCGGTTTCATCTCTCCTTCAACCTCGGGTATCCCAATACCTATGACCGGGCCCACGGTCGCGACGGCAGCCATCTCATGGTGCATGGCAACCGCGTCTCAATCGGATGCTTCGCGATGACCGACCGGAAGATCGAAGAAATCTACACTCTCTGTCATGCCGCCCTGGCCAATGGTCAGAAGTTCTTTCGTGTGCACGCCTTCCCCTTCCGCATGACTGCCGGGCGCATGGAGCAGGCCCGGTCCAGCAAGTGGCACCCCTTCTGGAAGAACCTCAGGCAGGGCTACGATTTCTTCGAGAAAAACAGGTTTCCCCCCAATGTGCGGGTGACCGGGCAACGCTACCTCTTCGATTAGCAACCTAGCCCGTCTCCGGCATGAAGGTCGGCATGGTGACCCCCCGGAAGTCCCGGGCCTCCCCGCGCACCTGGGCCACGTGCATCTCGCAGTTGCGCGCGCCCCACTGATACAGCGAAGCCACCAGGCCCTCCGCGCGGGCCGGCACCAGGAAGACCGGCTGGCGGTCGGGCATGGCAGCCAACTGCGCATGGATCAGGGCGAGGGCATCGGCGTCAGAATGCATGACTCCTGGCCCGAGCATGTTGCTCCCCGGATGATCGATTGAGCAGAGAAAGCCGTCGAGCTTCCCTTCTGCGCCCTCGATTACAAGGACGCGCCACACCTTCTGCTCGTTCCTGATGAAATACTCGTAGTCCTTGCTGCGCCGGATTCCGCTGATCTCCTCCTCCAGATCCACCATCGCGGGGACATCGTCCATGACAGCCTCCCGTACGCGCTCTGCGCCGGCCGGCGTCTCGGGGCGGGGCTTGTCCACCGGCAGGCAGATATCCTGGTACAACTCCCGCGGGGAAAACCCCGCCCGCGTGTAGAGGGAATAGGAGTCGAGGTTCATGCAACTGGAAACCAGGCGCACCGGCAGGTTCCCGGCCCGGTGAATGATCTCGGCCAGCAACGCCCGCGCCACACCCCGGCCTGCGAAATCCGGATGGGCATTCATGATTCCAAGGGACACGTGCGTCTCCCGGGGATGATAGAAACAGGATCCCATCAAGCGTCCACCCTCCTCCTCCGCCACCAGGCAACACCCCGGATCGAGGGCCTCGTAGACTTCGGGGAAGACCAGGCAGCCGGAGGCATCATCCCGCTGGAAAATCGAACGGTTGAGGTTGGCTTCATACCAGGCGTTGGTTGAAACGTGGATCAACTCCGCCACTGCCATCCACTCGTCGCTGTGCAATTCCCGGATCCTCATTGGACCCGTCATAGCGCACCCAGGCGGGATGCTCCAAACCTCAAATTCCGGCGGGACCGGCAATTGAAGCCGCTACAGTCCAGATCAATGCTCCACGCGACCACCCTGCCATGCTCTCCAGCTCAGTCGAACAAGGTGTTCCGGACAAATGAGCATTAATTGATGGTCCCTGCGCCGTTAGCCGATACGGGATTCACTGTTAGACTACACACAGATGAAACTGCAGGCCACAACCCTTGTCCGAACTGCCGTCCCCAGCCTTCAACGCATTGCGACCGCGGAAGACCCCTTCGCCTCCGAGAAGGACCACAAGGCAAGTCCGACCAGGGCAGGAAAGGAGACCCGATCCCAGCTTGTCACCTCATTCGGTGACACCCCATGCTGTGACAACCGGGGCGAACAGACTCACGGATTCGTTACCAATGAAGGACCGGGAGGAGATCCCTTGGAGAAGAATCTGCCGAGAGCCTCATTGGGCACTTCACCAAATGACAAAGATCTGGTAGGCCACGCGTAACGGGCCATGGCGAAGCCCTACTGATAGCTTCACCCTATGATAGAGATCAAACCTTGGAGAAGAAGCTGCCGAGAACCTCATTGAACGCTTCACCAAATGATAAAGATCTGATAGGCCACGCGTAACGGGCCATGGCAAACCCTAGCACCCCCCGGCACCCCCACTCCCCGGTAGCCCCACTGACCGCTTCACCCATTGATAGAGATTTGATGTTCGACGTTCGGCATATTCTCCTGATCTCCCTCCTGGGGTGCGCTACACAGATTGCATGCGCGGGCGAGGTGGTTACCGTGAGGGCCCCCGAACCGGCTGTGGACCGCTGGAATTATCTCTACAATGGCACTCCCGGATTTCGTGCGAAGGGGTCTCTCTTTACCGGACTACCTGAAGACGCCGGTGGAGGAATGGACCGAATGGGGCAGATCCTTATCGGCTTCGATACCGAAGCGCTCGGTGTCCAGCCCGGAAGGGCTCCCGAAAGCTATAACGTTACCGGCGTCAAGCTCACTGCCCGGGTTGCGAACGACCCATTCCTGGCAGATCCCACATTCGTCTACGATCCTACCGCAGATCCTTTTGACGCTCTCCTTGAAACCGGCCTCGACCCCGACCCGGGGCATCCCGTGGAGTTACACGGTGCGGGGTTTCGTAATGGGATCGATTCAAGTTCATACCTCGAAGGCTCTCCTCCTCCCGCACTCGGCCAACCACCAATCACAGGTTCACCCTATGAAGGTCCGGATGGCCCCACCGCCTACCCGTTGGGATTCGACGAGGCCGCTCAACCGCGGGATGTCATGAACAATCCCACGGAGGGCTTCAACGCGAATCCCTGGGCGGTCGGAAAAACCAATTCGATAAGCCCAGGAGACGTGGTGCCGACCGACACGGTCTTCACCTTTGACCTCGATCTCAACCAGCCAGGCGTTCGGAGATACGTTCAGGAAGGACTCTCGCAGGGACAGCTCTACTTCACTCTGACCTCGTTACAGCCTGCGAGCTTTGACGGAGTCGAAAGCGGCAATGGCAGCTTCGCCATTTTCTATCTGAAGGAAAGTATCGAACATCAACTCTTCGGAGACAGCGCCCCCGCTCTTGAACTCTCCCGCGGACCGGCACCAAGCGGACCAATCGGGACTGAGTTTGCCTTCGATTTTGCGAGAGACGAACTGACTATTCAATGGGAAGCGGTCGCGGGCGAGGTGTTCGAGATTCTGACCAGTGTGGATCTCACTGACTGGACAGTCCTGGCAGAGAGCCCTGCCACAATTGCCGGATCGATGGAATACGTGGTTCCCCGGAGGGGGGATGAGAAGAGGTTCTTCGCCGTGAGAAGGAAATCGTCATGAAATTTGGAACGCGTTTACATCCTTCCGGGTTTACCATAACGGAGATCCTGGTCTCCATCGTAATCCTTGTGAGTCTGTTGACCCTGGGTGGAGCCGTGACCTTTTCAGCCATCGAGAAGGCGCGAATGACAAAGGAGGTGAGTGCGGCCAAGGAACTCATCACGGGATGGCAGGCCTACGCATCGGAAAACGGGGGAGCAGTGATGCCGGGCTTCAGGGAGGATCCTCAATTGACGAACCTGAAGGGTGAATCCCTGTCCTTCCCGATCAATGCCCGCTATCCTTGGAAGCTGGCCCATTATGTCGGCAGGATGGAAGACGGCATCGTATTCAACGGGAATGAAAAGTTGCTGACCGGGGATCAGGCTGATTATCGGGTCAGTGTCTCTCCCAATCTGGGAGTCAACGCCGTGTTTGTCGGCGGGCATTACGGCACCGGCAGTCCTCTGCCGCCCAGTGAACGGATCATCGAGCGCCTCGGAAAGTTCGTGGTGACTCACATTTCCGAACCGCATGACCCCGGCAAGCTGATCGTATTTGCCTCGGCGCGATCAGCTTACGGAGCCGGCTATTTTGAAGTCCGACCTCCGGCGGTACTTGATCCGGTCTGGAGCGGAGAAGCATTCATGGAAGATGGCCGTGCTGCCGACCATGGATTCGTCGATCTTCGCTGGAACGGGAAGGCGGTCGCGGCAATGGCTGGAGGAAATGTTGAACTCCTGGACGAGGAAGCCCTGCGGGACATGCGCCGCTGGTCGAATCAAGCAGCTCTTGAAAACGAATCCGATTTTACTATCAAACACTAATTGTCCGAACAGAATCATCAATCTCCACTACATATCCATGAAAATAAGATCCAGTGTCCTAGCCCTCGCAGGACTACTCACCCTCCCAGCCTCTGCGGTGACCACCGTGGTGGAAGACTTCGATACCAATAACGCAAACTGGCGCGATACAACCGGCTCTCTGGATGTCAACTGGTCCGAAAGCGGAGGAGCTCCCGGAGCAAGCCCAGGCCATGCCACCGTACCGTTCTCGTTTACCCAGGCCGGCGATTTCGGAGCCGTGATTCTCAGAGGACAGGCTTCCTTCGGATCGAGTGGAGGAGCCTTCACAGGCAACTGGATTGGCGATGGGGCACAATCATTCTCCACAATGGTACGCCACGACGCCCCCGTCCCGCTGACTTTCAATATCCGTTTCGCCTCCCCCTTTAATTTCCCCGGTGCAACCGCCGTCCGGTTCCAGCCCGTATTTCCCAACCAGTGGACGGAGGTCACAATCGACATTGCGGCTGCGGCCATCAACGCGGCGGCTCAGCCGATTGGCCCACCAATCGATGCGGGCCCCGGCGTGATGTTCGTGACGACCGAGGAGCAACCTTTCGCCGCGACATTCTCGAATGTCGGAAACATTCAGATAGGGGTGGAGGTTCCCGAGGGTTTCGGGGCCAACCCCGCACTCTTCAACTTTGACTTCGATCAGATTACGCTGACCGTACCCGAACCTGCCTCTTCAACTCTGGCGTTGCTCGGCAGCTTTCTTCTGCTGGGAATCCGCCGACGCTCTTCCTGAGGGATCAAAGCAAGCACCAGGGAGAAACCGGAACGTTGGACAATCTGAGCGTTCCGGTTTTTTTGTCGTGTGGCTCCGTCACAGGAACGACGGGCGAAACATGGCAAGAGGATCTTCCGCCCCCTGATGTTCTCATTTTCCTTGCTTCATAGGCATCTATTCGGATTCAGAGGTGTCCCGCAGAATACCGCGTCCTCTCCTGTCGGCTTTTGTGAAATCGTCCTTCATTCCCCCGTCAGCCGTGGCGCCCTCACCAACCCCGTCTCCTCGGAACCCTGGGAGCAGGAGCGGTCCGAAAACTCGGGCCAGCCAGCCAGGAGTAGGGCACACCGCCCACGGCCCGCGAGCATCAGGCCAAGGGTCGGGTGGAACGGATGAAGGCACGCTGCAGAATCGCCCAGGCCAGGGCGATGCGCCTGAAGAGGATCAGCGATATTGCGCAGAACAACTACAAACACTTTTCTCCTTCCTCCCTTCCGCCGCTCTGTTAGTTTCTCAAGATGGTCTCGACACTTCGATTGACGGTGGCCGGATTGGCTGCCGGCCTTGCCACCCTCTGCGCGGCTGCTGAGCCCCCCTTCGAGCTGAAGGAAGGCGATCGCGTCGTCTTCCTTGGCGATCGGCTTATCGAGGGGACCCGGGATTACGGCTATCTCGAAGCTGCACTTACCACCCGCTGGCCGGGACGAAAGATCACGTTCCAGAACCTTGGGTGGTCGGGCGACACGGTCCGTGGAAGCGCGAGGGCCGGCTTTGGCGCCTACGAAGACAATCGCAAGGGCCCGTGGCCGCCCAAACACCGCGAGCGCTACGGCATCCCGATGCTTCGCCGGCAACTGGAGGACGCCCGGCCGACCGTTCTCTTTGTCGCCTATGGCGCCAACGCCGCCTACTCGGACAAAGAGGTCGAACGATTTCCAGCTGACTTGAACCGTTTGCTCGACGAACTGGACAAGACCGCGGCACGGATCGTGCTTGTTTCGCCAACTCGACACCAGCAGCCTCGCCCGGCGCTTCCTGACCCCGCCGAGCGAAACCAGCGCCTCCAGGAAATCACCGGCATCCTCCGCAAGGCGGCACAGGATCGCCACCATCGGTTCGTCGATCTGTTTGCGGGGCTGAATACTCACCGTGGACGCACAGATGGTCCGCCGTCCACCGAGAACGGCATCCATCTCACCCACGAAGGCTATCGACAAATGGCGCGAGCTGTCGTCGAGCAGCTGGAACTGGCCCGCACGGATTGGAAATTGCATGTCACGGCCGACGGAAAAATCGTCGAGGCGATCGGCACCCGGTGCAAGGAGACGGCCCTGACCAAGACCGGGCTCAAGTTCGAAACCAGCGACACCCTGTCCCCCATGGACGGGGATGAGCGGGATCGCAGCCGCGTGCTGAGAATCAGCGACTTGAAACAGGGGCGCTACTCGCTCTCGATCGACGGCCGACGGATCCTGACGGCGGCAGCGGATGAGTGGGCGAAAGGCGTCGCGATCTCGCACGGACCGGATTTCGATCAGATCGAACGTCTACGGGAAACTATCGTCACCAAGAACCGACTCCTCTTCCACCACTTCCGCCCACAGAATGACATGTACATCCGCATCCTGCGTCTCTATGGGCGCGAGGAGCACACCTCTGCAGTGGAAGAATGGGGCCGCCTGGTCGAGGAAAAGGAATCAGAGATTGCCCGGCTCAGCGCCCTCCGGCTGCGACGGTATGAAGTCAACCGCGAGGCGATTGATTCCGGACATTACATGCCCAGCTCGGTACCCAAACCGGGTATCGAGGAGGAACTGAAATCTTTCAAGGTGGCCGAGGGGTTTCAGGTCAACCTGTTCGCCTCCAACCCGATGATCCGAAAGCCCTTGAATCTGAATTGGGATGCCCAGGGACGGGCGTGGGTGTCGAGCAGCACGACGTATCCTCAAATGGAGCCGGGTGATGAGCCTCGCGACCAGATCATCGTCCTGGAAGATACGGACCACGACGGTCGCGCGGATCGATCCACGGTCTTTGCCGACAGCCTGCGCGTCCCGCACTCGGTTGTTCCGGGCAACGGCGGGGTCTACGTCGCCCAATCGACCGCTGTCCTGCATTTGCAGGACAGCGATGGCGATGGCAGGGCCGACCAGCGCCGTGCAGTGCTCCCCGGTTTTGGCAACACCGACTCGAGTCATACCATCCACACGCTCCGCTGGGGGCCTGGTGGCCACTTGTACTTCAACCAGTCGGTCTATATCGATAGCCATGTCGAAACCCCGTGGGGCGTTCGCCGGCTCACGAGCGGCGGCATCTGGCGCTTTCGCCCCGAGACCGGGCGCCTGGAAGTCTACAGTCACGGGCTGTGCAACTCCTGGGGACATGCCTTTGACCGTTGGGGCCAGTCCTTTGCCACCGATGGCTGTGCCGGCGGGGGCATTTTTTACGAGTTTCCCGGCGCCGCCTACAGGATGTCGCACAATATCGACCGCACGATTCCAGAGCCCAATCCGGGGCACCCCAAGGCGTGCGGTTTGGAAATGGCCTCCGGCCGGCATCTGCCCGAATCGTGGCGCGGCACGTTCATCACCACCGATTTTCGGGCGAACCGGGTCATCCGCTACAAACTGTCTGAAAAGGGCAGTGGCTATCTCGGCAAGCTCCTGCCCGATCTCCTCACTTCGAGCCACACGACCTTCCGTCCGATCGATGTCAAGATGGGCCCGGACGGCGCGATCTACGTCGTCGACTTCTACGAGCCGATCATCGGACACGGCGGGGTCGACTTCCACCATCCGTGGCGCGACCACGCGCACGGTCGCATCTGGAGGATCAGCGCCAGGGATCGGCCGCTCGTCACGCCACCAGAACTAGCCGGTGCCTCAGTGGAAGCACTGCTCGAAGCGTTGAAGCTTCCGGAAGACTGGACGCGCGACCAGGCCCGACGGCTCCTGCGCGAAAGCGGTGCCGCTGCGGTAGTACCCGCGCTTCGAGAATGGTTGGCGTCACTCGATTCGAACGACCCGGACTACGAGCATCAGCGACTCGAGGCGCTGTGGGTTTTCCAGGGCGTACGACACGTCGATGCTGAACTGCTCCACCAGTTGCTGATCTCGAAGGATCATCGGGTCCGCGCGGCGGCGGTTCGCGTCCTGTCCTACTGGTCCGAGCACATACCTGACGCCATGAAGCTCCTTGCGGGGGCCGTGACCGACGAGCATCCCCGGGTCCGGCTGGAGGGGGTCTGCGCACTCCGGCAAATCCCCTCTTCCGAATCGGCAAAGGTGGCAATGCAGGTTCTCGACAAGCCGAAGGACGAATACATCGATTTCATCACCTGGTCGACGGCGCGACAGCTCGAGGAACTTTGGCTGCCCCATTTGAAATCAGGCAACCCGATTTTCGACGAGCCCGGGCATCTCGCTTTCGCCCTGGCCGCCGTCAACAAGCCGGAAGCACTCAAACCGCTGGTGGATCTCTACCGGCAGGGGAAAATCGCTGAAGGCAACCGACAGCAGGCCTTGCGGGTCATTGCCGCCTTGGGTGCCCAACCGGAGCTGCAGATGATCCTCGATCTGGCCACGGCCAAGGTGCCCACGAATCCTTCCGAGGCAGCCGTTCTGCTATCCACCTTGGAGAAGAATGCGCATCGAGAGGAAACCCGACCCGAGAAACTACAGGGCCTGGTGATCCTGCTGGACGCCGATGACGAACCGGTTCGACTCGCCACCGCCGCTCTGCTGGGACGCTGGAAGGTTGCGGCAGCCCGCAAACGGCTTGTGGCGCTGACGACCGAGCGCGAAACCTCGACCGCGCTGCGACAGACGGCAGCACGGGCGCTTGCGCGGCTCGGTGGACCGGAGATCGAGAAGCAACTCGAAACCCTCGCCGGCGGAGACCAGCCGATCGAGGTCCGCACCGCCGCAGTCGCTGCCTGGGCCCACCTTGATGCTGCCCGCGCTGCCCCGTCCGCAGTTGAATTACTCCAGGCCATGCCGGACGATGGTGATGCCACACCGCTCTTCGAGGCCTTCATTGGACGCGAAGAAGGCGCCGTCTCCCTGGTGAAGGCCCTGGCAGAAAAACAACTCTCGTCGCAGATCGCCGCCACGGGAATCCATCTCGCGAGATTTTCGGGCCGGGAGATGCCGGAGCTAATCGAGGTCCTGACTTCCGCCGGGGCGCTCAAGCCGCTGCCACCGGAGCTTACCCCGGAGGCCAGCAGGAAACTCCTCGCCGACCTCGAACGACTTGGCAGCGCTGAGCGCGGCGAGGCGGTCTACCGTCGCGCGGAACTGAACTGCATGACATGTCATGCCATCAGCGGTGCAGGGGGCCTGCTCGGCCCGGATCTGGCCAGCATTGGCAGTACGGCCACGCCAAACGAACTCGTGCAGTCATTGCTGGAGCCGAGCGCAAAGATCAAACAGAACTATGAAACGGCCAGTGTCCGGACCACCGACGGCGTGATCTTCAGCGGGGTGGTGCGCCGTCAGTCCGACAGGGAAATCGTGCTTTTCGATGGCAGCGCGAAGACTCACGTTATCCCCACGAGTCAGATCGATGAGGTGCATGTAAGCGACATCTCACTGATGCCCAAGGGCCTGACCGCTTTGTTGCGCCGGGACGAACTGGTAGATCTCCTCCGCTTTCTGTCGGAGTTGGGGAAAGGGGCGTATCGCGCCACGACCGAACCGGTGGTCCGGACGTGGAGGGTCCTGAAACCCTCTGATCCGCTGGAGCAGCGTCTGCAGTCGTCTCCAGATGCGCTCTTGGAAAAGGAGGTGGAACAAAGCAACTGGCTGCCAGCCTATGGCACGGTGGCCGGATATCTTCCTCTGACCGATCTGCCGCGGTTTGCCAATAATCGGCTCAGTGCCGGACGATTTCACCTTGATGTGACCACGGCCGGTCGCGTCGGTTTGCAGTTCGAGGACCCTGCCGGTCTTCGTCTCTGGGTGGATGGCATGCCCCTTGCCGCCGGTCGTAATGTCACGATGACGCTTCCCGAGGGACAACACAGCGTCACGGTGGTGATCGACCGGGCGAAGCGCACGACTCCCCTTCGGGCAACTCTTGTTGACGTCCCCAATTCTCCTGGCCGGGCACATCTCACCAGCGGACAGGGAATGGAGCAAAAGACGCCATGAGTCCCATGAATGCGAGTTGGCCCCTGCGCCCGCGCGATGCTTTCCCATGGGCCAGCGATCCGCCGGTGCTGCCCGGGCAACGCATTGCTCTGCTCCGGACCAAGCGCGGCAAGCAGAAGAAGCAGGGAACGGTCGCAGAGGCACCCTGAAGGCTGATCCTGCGAGGCACGTGTCAGGAATAATGTCGCAAGTCAAACGGTGGGCAGGTTTGCAGGTGGTTGCCCAAATAGTTGATTGGGAGGCTCCGTCGACATCGTTACGATATGCCAAGGCTCCTTCTGGTCGATAAGAACCAATCGTGAGGATCGGAAAATGCAAAGCCCATGAAACACGGAGGCCCCGGATCATGAATAGAAGAACGGCAATCCTGTTCCTTTCGGCGATGTATCCGATTGCGATTCCGCTGATCCAGGCCGCTTCCCCAACCGGGATTGCGTCCGGGCGCCTGGCTGCGCTGCCCCGGATCGCCTTTGTCGCCCAGGAACGCCACGGCAATCCCGATGGAGTGGTTCGTTACCATTCGCGTCAGATCGTCAGGAAGTGGGGCTGCAGTATTCAGGTGATTGATCCGGCGATTCCGGCCGCACCTGCCTCTGTGATCTTCGCGAATCCGAAGGGTGCCATTCTGGACATGAATCTTTCCTATGATGCCAGGACTCTTTTCTTCACGATGCGGGAAGGATACGATGATAACTGGCACCTTTACCAGGTAGGGATTGACGGCGGCGGACTGAAGCAGATCACGCAGGGGAACTACCACGACTTCAGTCCGGCCGAACTGCCGGATGGACGTCTTGTCTTTGCATCGTCCAGGATCAAGAGTTTCAACATTTGCGCACAGGAACTTTCGACGGCTCTTTTTACCGCTCGTCGGGATGGCTCGGATATCCGGCAGATCACGATGAACACCCTGAACGACATGTCTCCCCATGTGCTGCCCAACGGTCAGATCATCTATACCCGCTGGGAGTATATCGACCGTGATGTCAAATGGCGTCAGTCACTCTGGACCGTCAATCCGGACGGCACCAGTGTGCAGCTCTACTTCGGCAATACGGTGAGGGATCCGGCAGTCATGTGGCAGGCACGTCCGATTCCGGGCCGCAACACCGTCATCGCCACATTCGCTCCTCACCATGGCTGGCCCCTGGGCGCTATCGGCACTGTTACCAATCGATTTGGAGTGGAGACGGAGCGAGGCAAAGGCTACAAGTGGATCAGCCGGGAATATCCCAGGATTGGTGACAACGCGGGACTGACGGAATGGGCCTACCGCGATCCTTTCCCGCTCACCAGCAACGAATTCCTGGTGAGCTACGGTGGCGGGTTGAAAAGCCGCGATCATCGCTTCAAGATCTACCTGCTCAATGACGCCGATGAAAAAAAACTGGTGTGGGAGGACAAAACGATGTCCTGCATCTACCCGGTGCCACTGAGGCCTCGCAAGCGTCCCCCGGTGCGGGTGAAGCCCAGATGGCAGGATTCTGCGTCGAAGGGGACCTTTCTCCTGCAGGACGTCTACACGGGGATGGGCGACACCGTGAAACGCGGCGAAATCGTACAACTGCGCATCATGGAACAAGTCCCCAAGTTTCCCATCAACGAGAGCAGTGGCCGCGTCTATGAGATGACCCCCGTAATGGGACGCCGGAGCTATTACACGAAACGCTGTCTCGGAACCGTCCCGGTGGAAGAAGACGGCTCCGCGCATTTCAAGGTTCCTGCGTTCAGGGAGCTCTACTTCCAGGCTCTCGACGCCGACGGGCTGGCGGTGCAATCGATGGGATCAGCAGTCAATCTGGCTCCCGGTGAAAAGCAGTCATGCATCGGATGTCACGAAGATCGGCAGATGACACCGCTCGCGAAGACGCCCCTCGCGGCGTCCAGACCCCCGGTCGAACCAATCCCCTACGCATGGGGAAACAATGGCAACATCGATTTCGTCAAGATCGTCCAGCCGGTACTGGACCGGCACTGTGCGTCCTGTCACCAGGGCAGAAAGCCGGAAGGCGGGCTCGATCTGAGCGGCGACAAGACCCGTTTCTTCAACATGGCCTATGACGGCATCTATAACCACGATTTGAACTACACGGTCCGACTGACGGGAAACGACGGGCAGGTCATCCCGCCCAAGAGTTCCTTTTCCTATGTCAGCCGGCTCAGGACCTACATCGAAGGCAAGGATCCGAAGCACTCGGACATCAAACTCTCAAAGGAAGAACGCGAACGGTTTTATGTCTGGATCGATTCCAATTCGAACTACTACGGAACGCATCAACGCACCCGGCCCGGCACTCCCGGAGGGCGCGATCTCTGGTCCGATCCATGGTTCAAGAAGAACTTCCTGCCTGTCTTCAACCGGCATTGCGCCTCCTGCCATCGCCTCGGTGGAGGGGGATATCCGAAGGACTCGCATTGGATTAATCTGACCAATCCCGATCACAGCCTCGTTCTGACTGCCCATCTGGCGGAGCAAGCCGGCGGCTATGGACTGAACCGGGAGAAGGACGGAATACACCCGCCCGCCTTTGTCGATACCAGCGATACGATTTACACCTCCCTGCTCGAAGCCATCCGGGAAGGCCGGCAACAAATGCTGGCGAATCCGCGCATGGACATGGCCGGCGCCAATCCCAGGCGCGGACGCAACGATTGGGGGACCTTCGGCGGCACCGGCGATCCGGAGGAGAAGGCGTCCGGCAATTACTGGGATACCAACCTCAACAGGTGAATCTGCTGTGTCTGCCCCAATCCGTGATCACCCGTTCCCTGGGCGCCTTGAAGTAAGTTTCCTTACTTTGTGCACCTTGAGTTTTGCCCTCCCGGTTTTCGCCGACCTGAAGGGCCTTGAAGGGTTGCGGGCCGTGCCGCTCATGGCGAGCGAGTCCATGCCCAACCCGATCATGGGAGTGGGGGTCGGTCACGATGGCACGGTTTACGTCACCGAAACCATTCGTCAGCAGCGCGAGGAAATCAGCTTGATTCAATCGCCCTTCCTGCACCCGCATTGCATGGCCCTGGACACCACCGAGGCGAAGCGCAAATGGATCCTGGAGAATTACTCCGCCAACATCATCGGTCGCCAGGGCGTTCGTGATTTCAACGGAGACGGTAAGGTCGACGTGCTGGATCTCTCGGTCCGGAGTGAGAAAATCCATACCTTGCAGGACCGTGACGGGGATGGCGTCTACGACAAGGCCACCTTGTTCGCCGGAGGCTTCAATGACGTGCTGACCGGATGCGCTCACAGCGTCGCCCCGATTGATGGTCATGTCTACGCCACCATCATACCGGACCTCTGGAAATTGACCGACGTGGATGGTGACGGGGTGGCGGACCGGAGAGAGAGCCTGGCCCACGGATTCGCCCCGCATATCGGCTACGGCAACCACGATCTCCACAGCATCCTGCAAGGATACGACGGCAAGCTCTATTGGAGCATGGGTGATCGCGGTGCCAACGTCTTGTCGAAGGAGGGCAAGCGCGTGAGCAACCCCCATTCGGGCTGCATTCTGCGCTGCAACCCGGACGGCAGTGAATTTGAGGTCTTCGCCCACGGGTTGCGGAATTGCCAGTATTTCGATTTCGACAACTACGGAAATCTCTTCGCCGTGGATCACGACGCTGATTTTCAGGGAGAACGGGAGCGCTTGGTTTATCTTCCCGAGGGTTCGGACTCCGGTTGGCGGATGTATTACCAGTATCGAAACACCACCCTCGTCCGGGCGGCCCGGGAGGATCTCTACAACCCGTGGCTGGCGGAGAAGATGTGGATTCCGTTTCACTCAGGTCAGCCCTCTCACATCCTGCCGACCATTGAAAACAGCTGGAATGCGCCGGCGGCGTTCTCCTTTCAGCCGGGAACCGCCCTGGGAGGCGCCTACGGAGATCATTTCCTTTTGGGCGGTGCAGGTAACGTTCGAGCTTTCAAGATGGTTGCCCACGGGGCCGGGTTCAAGCGGGAGGGCGATCACGTCCCCATCCAGGGCCTTGGCTGGCAGGTGTTGACCTCCACCTTCAGCCCCGATGGCCGACTGTTCTTCACCCTTTGGAAACCACGAGGCAACCGGAGCCAGCTCTGGGCCTTGCAGGCAGAGAAGGAAACGGCCGCGATGGTGGAAGTGAAGTCGTTGCTGGCGAAAGGATTTTCCGCTTACAAGGTCGATCAATTGCTCCCCTTCCTCGGTCACGCCGATCGCCGCATTCGTCTTCAGGCTCAGTTTGCCCTGGTCGCCCGCAAGGGAACCAAGGCCCTGAGGGCAAAGGCAACCGATGCAAGGACCGAACTTCTTCCGCGCCTGCATGCCTTATGGGGATTGGGGCAACTGAAGAGCAGGGACCGCGATTTGCTCAAGTTGCTCTGCCAGGACAAGAATGCCGAGATGCGGGCCCAGGCGGCCCGATGGGCCGGTGACCTGGGCTTTGATCCGGATAACCTTGTTCCCGTGTTGCTGGGGGATCCTTCCCCCCGCGTGCGCTTGATGGCGGCCATTGCCTGCGGCAAGCTCAAGAGCAGAAACGCCCTGGAATCCCTCATCGAACTGATCGTCGAGGCCGACAACAAGAAACCAGTTCTTCGGCATGCCGGCGTATATGGCCTGGCCAGCGCCGCCACCCCACGGGAACTGAAGGATTTGTCCGAACATCCCTCCGAGGCTCTGCGCATCGCGGCCGTCGTGGCCCTCCGTCGACAGAGGGCGTTCGAGGAGTTGACCGCATTCCTCGACGACCCCTCTTCCCAGGTCATGAGCGATGCGGTGCGAGCGATCTACGACGAGGCTTCTCCACAAACTTTCGCCCGCCACCCGGATGTCCTGGCCACCTTGGCGATGGCTCTCCATCCCTCCCATTCCGTAGCGGTCAACGTGAGGGCCATTGCCGCCAACCGGCGCCTGGGCACCGTCGAATCCGCCAGACGCCTGGCCGCTTTTCTTATTACGCCCAAACTCGACCCCGCCTTACGCGTCGAGGCTCTCTATTCCTTGGAGTCATGGCCCGAATCCTCAACCTTGGATCCCATGGATGGTCGCCATTTTCCCGTTGCCATGGGAAATCCGGATGCCCTTGGCGAAGTGGTTGGCCCCGAGGTCTGGTCCTTGGCAAATGACCCTGGCGACAAGGTCTCCCACCGTGTCATCGCCTTGCTTCGAAAGATCGAGCCCACCCCGGCTCAACTCGATCGGGTTGCCGATCACGTCATGGATGAAAAGCAACGCAGTTCAGTCCGCATCGAATGGTTGCGTTGGTTGCGTAAACAGAAAATGGACCTCTTCTCCTCGGTGGGCATCGCGGCCCTGGCGGCCAGCTCCCCGGAACTACGCATTGCCGCCTCCCAGGAATTGATCGGAGCCAGGCGAGGCCGGGCAGAGGTTGCGGAATATGTCATGACCGCCCTCAAGGAATCCCGCGACGTCCCCGAACTGCAACAGGCGATCAAAATGGTCCAGCGCCTGCCCACGCGGGATGCAATTGTCACTCGCCTTGCCGATGAACTCTTCGCCGGCAGCATCGCTCCGCCGGTCCAGCTTGAAGTATTTGAGGTCGCTCAGGCCCTTTCGAAGCAGGACAAACCGTTGCAGGCAAAGCTGGAAAAACACCGGGCCAGGACCGCTGAAAAAGGTGTCATGGCCACTTACGGGATGGCGCTGGTGGGCGGAAACGCGGAAAAGGGGCGTCGTATTTTTCACGGTCACGCCCAGGCCCAATGCGTAAAATGTCATGCCCTCAAGCAGACGGACAAACAGGTGGGCCCCAGTCTCGAGGGTATCGCCCAGCGCCATCCTCGTGAATACCTTCTGCGTTCGATCGTGGATCCGCAGGCTGATCTCGTTCCGGGTTACGGAATCATCACCCTGCAACTCAAGGATGGCCGAACGGTGGCGGGGAACCTGATCAGTCGGGACGACCAGGCCATCACCGTTAAACTACCGGATGGCTTGATACAGACCATCGCCCGGTCCGGGGTGAAATCGGAATCGAAACCCATTGGCACGATGCCCGACGTCCGCTCTTTTCTCGATCCGAGACAGGTGCGCGATCTGGTTGCCTATCTCGCAACCATGAAGTGAACACCCCAGGGAAATCTTGTTGCCGGTCGCTTGTTGCTGCCCTGGCTTGCATCTCCACCAACCCCGCCTCCGCGACCGCCATCCCGGACAATCCCGAAAAGGGAATTCCTGGCAGTCCACAATGGTGCTACAGCTGCCACACGGACGTGGTCCACCACTTGTTCGATTCCGTCGAGAACGAGTGAGAGAGCACTCATCCTGCCAAGCCGTTTCTCCCGGAATCAGAAGAGACAATTGAAGGAGACAGAATCATGAATACCGAAGGACAAAGCAACGAGAGCAAGAACCTGATCGAGAACCTGGAACGAGCCGGCATGTCGCGACGGGGCTTTCTGCACGGAGTGAGTGGCACGGGTGCTCTTCTCGGCATGGTCGGCCACGCGGGAGCTCAAGAGGCACCGAAAGATGCGACAGGAAAAATCATTCCCGGTTTTGAAAAGAATCAGGGTGATCCGAATGCGGCGAAAGACTGGCAGCCGTTTTCCGACCGGAAGATCAGGGTCGGCATTGCCGGATATGGCCTGTGCGCTTTTGGAGCGCAGTTCGGCTTCCAGAACCATCCGAATGTCGAGGTGATTGCGGTCACTGACCTCGATCCAGCGCGTTGCGCCGGACTGGCGAAAGCCTGCGGATGCAGGAAAACCTATCCCTCCTGCGAAGAAATGATCAAGGATGACAACATCGAGGCGATCTTCATTGCCACCGATGCTCCGAGTCACGCACGTCTGGCGGTGGCGGCTCTGGAGCATGGAAAACACGTCGCCTCTGCCGTGCCGGCGGTCTACGGCTCGTTGGAAGATGCCGACCGCCTCTTCGAGGCCGTGAAGAAGAGCGGTTTGAAATACATGATGTTCGAAACCTCCTGTTTCCATGCGGACTTGTATGCGAATCACAAACGATACCTGGCAGGAGACCTGGGAAAGATCATCTACTCCGAGGGTGAGTATTACCATTACTTCGAAACCCCCATCGGGGGCTACAATCCGAAGACGGGGAAGGTCGACACCAACGGATGGCGCAAGGGCTCGCCACCGCAATGGTATCCCACGCACTCAAACGCCTTCTACATCGGAGTGACGGGGGGGAGCTTCACGGAAGTCTCCTGCATGGGGATGCCCAGCGTGGTGCCTCATCTCCAGGCGGCGAACAACGACTACAGGAACCCGTTTGGCTCGGAGATCGCGCTCTTTCGCACCAGTGAGGGCGGGATGTCGCGCATGGCGGTCTGTTGGGATCTTCCCGGCGCCGGCGGCGAAAAGGGCCGGGTCTATGGTCAGAAGAAGGGCGGAGGCAAGGTTCATACGCAAAGACCACCACTCCCTCCCGGCGTGGGCGCCGGAGGACACGGCGGTTCCCATGGCCTCCTCTCCAGCGAATTCGTCGACGCCATCCTTCGCGACCGCAAACCCTGGGTGGACGTGGCGCAGGCGCTGAACATGACCGTGGCCGGGATCGTCGCCCACCAATCGGCCCTGAAGGACGGGGAGTTGCTGAAAATTCCGCAATATGCCCTGTGATTCAGTCGGGGTGCTTGTTGTATCCCTGGAGAAAGATCTGCCGGATTACATGAGAACGACGGCCGGTCCCCGTGCGAGCGACCGCCATCAATCCCGGCCGGCAAAAGGAAATTCCTGGCAGTAACAAATTGCTATTAAAAGCAAGAGAAATTGGTACTGATGCAGTAACCCATGAATCTCAAGCTACAGCAAAGGGTGGCCCTATGGTTCTGAGGGATGTCCTGTTAGCCCAGGATACGCATAGTTTGAAAAAATTATTCGCTTAGATAATGAGTGCAATAACAAGAAGAGATTTTGTTAATGGAACGCTGATGGCAACCGGAGCTTATATGCTTCCTTTTGGGTGTGCCTCTGACGCTGTTTTGGCTGCTTTGGAGCCATCCTACTATCCGCCAGCGCTCACCGGACTTAGAGGAAGTCAACCCGGATCAAACACTCACGCACACAGTCGGGCCCGGGAAAAGAAATCAGATTGGGGACCAACCACCAACTTGAAAGAAGAATACGATCTCATTGTCGTTGGGGGAGGGATCAGTGGGTTGTCCGCCGCATATTTCTTTCAGAGAGAACATGGAAAAGACACAAAGGTGCTGATCCTCGACAATCATGATGACTTTGGAGGTCATGCCAGGCGGAATGAGCACATGATCAACGGCGATCTCCGATTGACGAATGGGGGCTCACAGACATTTGTAAGTCCACATGCACGAAGTGAACTCGTGCTCACTCTGCTGAAGGAAATAGGCATCGATCTGGACCAATTCAAGACAGCCTATGATGTAAATTTCTATAAGAGGAATAAGCTTGGTGCAGTCACCTATTTCAACAAACAAATGTTTGGAGAGGACAGGGTGGTAAAGCATCCATATGGCAACTATCCATGGTGGGTAGAAGGGCTTCCACGTCCGGAAATTTCACATGAAGAGGCTGCCCAGCAAGCACCCGTCAGCGAAAAGGGTAAAGAACAGCTGCTCCGGGTTTTGAATGGCGGTCTCCATGTCCTCGACGTGCCCAGGAAGAATTTGGAGAACTACATGTATTCCAATTCCTATTTCGATTATCTCAAAACCAATTTGAAGGTTGATGATCCGGGAGTACTGGAAATGGCCAGAACCTCATGTTCCGACTGGGCCGGCGGAGGAGCGGATGTATTGTCGATTGGGGAAGCTGTAGATTGTGGAGCCTTGGGATTTGATCCCGTGTCCACATGGAAAGATCTTATAGGCGAGAGGGCTTTCCAAAAAATGGCAAGGGAACACGGAAACACCTTCGCAGAAGAAGACCCGTACATTCATCATTTTCCCGATGGCAATGCAACTATTGCACGTATGCTGGTGAAAAAGATGATTCCAAATGTGGCTACTGGTGACAATGCCAAAGAGATTGTGACGTCCAAATTCAATTATGCTGAATTGGACAAATCCAGCAATGTTGTTCGAATCAGATTAAACAGCACAGTTGTTAATGTAACGCATGGCAGCGATCCCGATAGTTCGAGTGATGTCTTCGTAAAATACATGAATGACAATACCTCCTGCCAGGTAAAAGCCAAAGGCGTGGTGATGGCCTGTTACAACAGCATGATCCCTCATATCGTATCTGATCTCCCAAAAGAGCAGGACGCGGCATTAAGACGCAGTGTGAAGATACCCTTGCAATACACTACTGTGGGACTGAAGAACTGGAGAGCCATAAAGGAAATAGAAATGGGTATGGCGATGTCACCAGGCAACATGCATCAGGTGATGATGATGGACTTTCCCGTGAGCATGGGCGGTTATGAATTCACAAAAAAACCAACCGATCCTTGTGCCATTCAGATGATAGCTTGTCCTTTTGGAGCTATCGCAGGCACACCACCAGTTGAACAATTCCGTGAAGCGCGACACAAGATGCTTAGTCTTCAACTGGAGGATTACGAAAATGAAGTTAGAGCCCATCTCAGTGGAATGTTGCCGAAGGGATTATTTGAATTTGATAGGGACGTTGAGAGTATTACGGTGAATCGCTGGGCCCATGGTTATGTGTATAGTGGTTCCAGACTTTTTGACTCGGACTTGCGCGGAATGGCAAGAACAGGCAGGCAACCCTTTGGCAGAATTACCATAGCGAATATCGACTCAGCCCCAAGTTCGTATGCACACGCTGCTATTAAGCAGGCCTGGAGAGCTGTGAACGAATTGGGCTGACCGATTCTGTTGATTAATGAATGAATAAAGACAAAATCACATCAATGGATATAGCTGATGCTTCTCAAATGAACATCCATTGGAAAATTCGACACCTACCTCTTCAACTCCCTCGATCAGATCCGGGACATCGTTCATACCTGGATGATCGCCTGCAACGAGGAACGCCCTCTCAAATCACTCGGAAACCTGCCTCCGGCAGTGTTTCGCCAACAACAAACACGAACAATAACAACAACCCCTCAGCCCAAATCCTCTGCTTTTGAAATGTCCCGTTGACGGGGAAGCTTACACATCGACCTTGTGGATTACCAGTGGGGCCACCGTTATCTCGATCTTGTTGATGCCCTCCCGCAGGAGGTCGCTGACTTCGAACTCGAACGAAGAAGCCATCCGAACTCCTGCCGCATTTCCTTATGAGGAGTGAGGCATCCGCTAAAGCGGACGGTCTTTCCGGAAGCGATAGTCCGGCCAGAGGGGACAGTTCAGGTCGACCCAGGCCTTGAGCACGCGTAATTCCTCCGGCTTGAGGATAACTCTCTCGTGCTGTTTATCGCCCAGAACCTTGAAGAGGCGGCTCTGGGACGTGCCAAACGAGAGAGGTTCGGCCTTGAAATGTCGCGAACCGTAGTGCCAGTCGAAATAGTGCACCCATCCCCCCGCGATCAGGGAGCGGTAGGAAGCGGGTACGCGGTGAGTGTCGCGGGTGCCTCGCAGATCGAATTTCGACTTGGTGTCATGGCAGTGAACGCAATTTGCGTCCAGAACGGGCTGGACGATCCGTTCGTAATCGAAGGGCACCGCGCCCCACGGCGGCGGGGTAAGTGTCTGCACGGTCTGGGTCAGGGCCTGGCTAGTATGCCTCAACGGTGTGGCGTGGCGGGCATCGTGGCAACCGACGCAACTGCGCTGTTCACCCGCCTGAAGCTGGACCACGCTGCGCATGCGTTGCACCTCGTTGAAGTCCTCGTCAAGCAGGTGGAAATAGAGCACTTTGCCAGCCGGCGCGGTGAAGCTCACTGAGCCGTCTGCCGCGATGGGAACCGTGCCAAGAAGTGCCTTGGCCACGTAGCTGGGCCAGCCGTTGCGTTCGGTGACCGTGGCCGATCCGTCCTCCGCCTGGGCGGCGCTGCCGACCCGGAAGGCATGCGGCTGCAGCGCGTTGGCCGTCCGGGTGGAGTAATTGTGGCGCGGGCCATGCACCAGGTGAATCGGGGTGGCATAGAAATCCTGAAAGCTTGGATGCGAGCTGCGATACTCGCCGTAGTCCAGTTTTTCCAGAGGGGCCGGCAATTCCTGGGAAACCTGCAGATACCTCGCCTGGCCGCGGGCCACGGTCGAACCGAGGCCTTCGTAGACGTCCTGAACCGTGAACTGACCGAGCCCTTGTTGCGCGAGGACCGGGTCGCGCTTCTCTGGCAGGATCGGCGGACGCGTGCGAGTACGCAGCGGCGAGGGTCGCTTGCTGCTGATCGAGGGATCGAGATAGAGCAGCTCCCGATTCCCGAATCGGTCAATAACATACAAGCTCCAGTGCGACTGTCGGCCGGGATTGTGACTGACCAGGAAATGATCGCGCGAAATCGGCTCCGGATCGCGGAAGGTCTCGTGGTGAGACCGGTCCATCTGGTAACGCGGCCGGGTATCGGGTGTGATGCTGGTGATAGCCGCCGTGTCGAACAAATCCTTGTTGGAATTGACCAGTGCGATCGGTCCCTGGTGATCGCCGTGGGAGATAAGCGTGCAGACGATTTCCCGGCTGCCAGGCACCTCGCGCGCATGGCCGTAGCAGTAGGGCGTATTGTTACCGAAGATCAGCTCGGGGTGAGTGCCATCGGGACGGATGGACCAGAGCGTGTGGCCGAAATCGGCTCCCTTGTCCAGATACTCTGAGCGGGTCCAGAGAATCCGCCCGTCACGCATCATGGCCGGATCCCACTCGCTCAGATTCGCGTGAGAAAGCCGGCGCAGATCTGTTCCATCGGGTTGCATGCGGTGCAACACGTAGGCCTGGGGCTCCCAGCAGAGAAACCGCGCGGCGCAGCGGGTGGACATGAACCCCAGTGCCCCGTCGGGCAGCGAGACCGGGTCAAAGTCGTGGAAGGGGCCCTCGGTCAACTGGCGCAGACTGCTGCCGTCAGCGCGCACTGACATCAGATGCCAGTACGACTGCCAGCCGTCCACCTCGGGTTTATCCGGCCGGTAGGCGAAATAGATGGTCTGTGCATCGAAATCCGCCACCGGGTCGCGCACGATACCTGCACTGCCGTCAAAGAGAGTTTCCACTTCCGCGCGCGCGGGATTCAATCGCCCATCGGCGTCGTGCGGGATTCGAAGCACGCAGATTCCTCCACCGGATGCAAACAGCGAATCCATATGCTCGCTGTAGTTGTGCGAAGGATGAAGCGGGTGGCGCTTTGCAAAGAGCACACGTTCGAGCGGCGCAAGTCCGGGATCGCGAAAAAAGAGCCGGCGCTTGGCTTTCCGCGCCGCCAGGAAGAGCCCGTCCGAAACCGCTTCCGCCGGATTCTCTGCCCGTCGGCGGAGCTCGGTGAGTTCGGCCTGTTCCCGGCTGACATCGAGTCCCAGCGTCGCCAGTCGTGCGAGCATCTCCTTAAACTGGACAAGCGTACGCTCCAGCGGTGCCAGCCGTGCCAGCCGCCCCCAGTAGGGCGGCCCACCGGGCACGGCGGAACGATCGTTCACCAAAGGGGAAAGGTAGTCCTTCGCATCCATCCGGCTCCATGTGTCCCGTTCCCGCAGGAACGCGTAGGTGACGGCGCCAGCCCAGGTTGGCTCCGGCAACTCCGTCATCGGGAAACTCAGATTGGGCTTGGGCAAGCCCAATTCACTGGCTGTGCGCTTTACCGTCCCGGCCTTTTGCCAGGTTTGCCCATCAAGCGAGAGGCACACCTCTGCCTCCAGGATCTGCCGATCTGCAAACCGGCTGTTCCGATCGCGGGAGAGGACCACCTGGGCGACCCGGGCGGGTTCAGGCAACTCGATCTGCACCCATTCTTCGTCCGTCGTGGCCGCAATCCAACTGTTCTCGTTGCCGTAGAGACCGTCGTTGAGATGCGCCACGGCATGAATGGCGTAACCGGGAAGGAGTGAGGAGGCACGGGGGACGGCCCCACGGCTGGCCAGGGCGAGGTTGGCAGGCGAGTCCGGCCCGTAGATCTCGAATTCGTCGAGGCACGGCTCACTGCCATGCGATCGGCGGATGACCAACCGCACAAAGCGCGCCTCTTGCACCGCAAACTCGATGGAGATGGTCAGGGCCTTGGCCTGTCGGCTCAACGTGCTGTTTGCCGCGTGGGCGGCAAACACCTCTCCGGTGATTTCGCGGTGGCCTTGGTCAATCTGGTTGGTCGACTCCGTGGCGGACGCGGATTGAAAGAGAAACAGTAACACCAGCATCAAGATCCCCGAGGCCGCGCAGCGAAATGGGACAATGTCTTTCATTGGAACTTTCTAGGTTGAGGTATTATGAATTGCTGATGGAAACGTGCCAAGATCCTATTGGTCGGATGATCACGTTTCGTTGCGGACGCGTATAAGCAGTTAGCAGTCAAGAAACTACCGAACTTTCAATCGGCCCGCGCGGTCACAACCAACTGGGGCGCAACTCTTGCCATCCAGGCTACAACTCATCGTCAGTATAGGGCTGTTTCCTGTCCCTTATTTCGGCTCTGATTCTTGATACCAGGGAAGGATCGATCTCTTTTTCCCAGCCGTTCCAGTTGGCGCCAACATAATTCAGGACAGCGGCAATCTGTTTGTCGTCATAGGTGTGCTCAACAGGCGGCATCAGTCCCATCCTGTAGGTTTGGCCAGCCAGCGGACCGGTCAACCCCTTGAGCAGAATCCTGGTCAGTTTTCCGTGCCCGTCCTTATCCCTGAAATATCGATTATCAAGAAGCGCCGGCGCCGCCAAATGTCCGGCTTCCTTCAGCCCTTTACCGTCCACTCCGTGGCAGGTGGCGCAGTATGATCGGTAGATGTTCCTGCCCAACTTGGTGACCAGACTGCTTCTGTTTTTCTCGTGCAGATCTTTCTGGTCTTTGCGAACGTAGGCAGCCACCAGCTTGTGGTCGGGATGGCGCTCAACCAGAAGTCGTCTGACCTCTTTGTGAAGACGTGTGTTCTTCTCATTGAACGACAGGTACAGTTGCGTGACCTGCAGCGGGTCCTTATCATTGAGCATGGACATCAGCTTCATCTCGACCTTGACGTCCTTTGCCTGAAGAAAGCGCTCGGCAATATGGATGGCCGCTGTCCGCACACGCACGTCGGCATCGCTCAGTTTCTCAAGCACGATTGCCTTGTCGACACCGGCAAGTCCTTCAAGTGTCCACAGCGCCTGCATTCTGGTCAATGGATCGGCATCACTGTCGATCATTCGCTTGAGGGCGGGGACAACCGACAGGTCTTTCCGACAGACGATCAGCTTCTGCGCCTGATCCCGCCACCAGCCGTTCTTATGTGTGAAATACCTGAGCAACTCGCTGCTTTTCTGATCAAGCATGCGCGGCTGTGGCCCTGGCGTCTTGTCGTCAGGAACAAGTCGGTAAATGCGCCCGTGACGGATCACGTCAACCATGCCCCATTTCTTGACGCGATGATAGCGCTCGATCCATTCGGGGCGCCCTTTGGTGGTCGGAAACCACGTGCGTTCCTGAACGATACCCCGATACATATCGGCAACGTAGAGGCCGCCATCCGGCCCGTTTTCAGTCCACACCGGCCGGAAATAGGCGTCGGGGCTGCGAATAAACTCGCTTCCGGGATAGGCGTTAAAGGACTTGCCCATGCCGTTGTTCCATTCGATCCGGCTCATGCGTATCAGTCTGCCAACCGGTTCACAGGTGACAACCCGACCATAGAATTCAGGCATCAGATGGCTGCGGATGAACGTCTGGCCGCAAGTGGCTGACGTGACTTGCAGCACTCTCTTCTCTTTGCGCCTGTAGCCGCCCTGGCTCTGGTCTTCAACCTCACAGGCAGACCAGACCTTGATGGTGTCCTCTCCAAACTCATCGATTTCCCCGGGAATAAAAGACGGATAACCGGCCGGCGCCTGGTAACCGTAGACAGGGTAAGTGTGATCGGAACAATACAGGCGACCCAGGTCGTCGCGCGACAGTCCCCATTGGCTGATGAACGGCGCCCATTCGTCGCTCCAGAACTGATAATCGCCGTGCAACGACGTCTCCAGTTTGCCGTCATCGTATCGGAACCGGTAGTAATTGGAGCAGATCGTGTTATCCAGATTCCACAGCAATCCGGTCGACTGCACCTCGATGTTGCCGGTGTTCACCCGACCTTTGTGAGCGATTTCCCTTCTATCGGCGACGCCGTCGTTGTCGGTGTCAAAGCAGGCCCACACGGTGTCTGACTGCGTTAGCGTCACAAGCACTCTGTCGTGCAGAGGCAATACCGCCCGCGGCAGAATGACGTTGTCCAGAAACACCGTGCGTTTATCCATCCTGCCGTCGCCGTCAGTATCAACGAGCTTGACCACCCGTGATATGGGCTTGTACTGGTCCGTGCCGTACTCGTCCTGCATGTAGGTCAGCCATTCGCAGACGTATATGGCGCCGTTGCCGTCAAACGCGAACATGACCGGCTCTTGGACCATCGGCTCGCTGGCGACCACTTCCATGCGGTAGCCGTCGGGGATCTGGATCGTTTTCGCCGCGTCTTCCGGACTCAGCGGTTTGATGATTTGCGATTCACCCGTCGCTGCAGATTCTTCAGCTTTGCCGACTGTAACAGAAATGATCGCGGCAACAAAAAGTGCTGGTACGATTTTCATGATGATTTCCGGTTAAGGCTCTTGGGCTTTTCTTTCATCTCCCATGTAGACCAATGAAGCGCACTCGTCAATTTCTCTGCCTGCCGGCCGGAAAAATGAGAAGCATGAACGTGCCCACCATGCCCTTCGCATTGCAGGTGAAGCGCTCCGGCAGTTCCTGGTGCCGCCGTGTCTTCTACCTCGGGGCACAATATCGCAGCACGAACTGTCGCTCCTACTCCCTGCCGTGGCAGTGCTTGAACTTCTTTCCGCTCCCGCAGGGACACCGGGCATTGCGGGAGATTTCCGCCAGGCGGGAGGGAAGCTCGACGTCCTCCCTGGTCTGGATCTCCATGATGAGAGCGGGCGAACGACGGCTGCGCCACAGGTCCGCCATGATCTGCATCGGCCCGTCGATGTGGCGAAAGAAGGCGTGGTGCCCCTCACAAAGATAATCCAGGCCCGGTTCGCCGTCCGGGGTCGTTTCAAAGCGATTCTTCGGACAGCCCCCGTTGCAGATGAAACGCACATCGCATTCGCGGCAGTAACGGGTCAGGGTATCGCGCTTCGCCATGCCGAAGCGCCACTGCTTTTCACTGGCCACCAGGTCGGCGAGTTCCGTTCCGTTGATGTTGCCCAGCTCATGCCGGGGTTCGACGAAGTGGTCGCAACAATAGAGATCACCGCTGTGTTCCATCGCCAGGCCCAGCCCACAGGTCTCCTGGAAAACGCACAGGCTCGGCCCCGACCCGGCCCACGCGGCAAGCGCCTCGTCAAAGATCTGCACGAACACGCGCCCGACGTCCTGCCTGACCCAATCATCGAAAATGGCGACCAGGAACTCACCATACTGCCGGCTTCCGACCGAAGGCGGAACAACCCCGCTGCCCTCCTGGAAGCCGGTGTCGTTGTCCCGGATTACGATGGGAATGAACTGAAGATGGAGGGCACCGGCTTCGTCGCGCAGAAACCTGTAGACCTCGAGAGGAGCACCGGCGTTGCCTTCGTGAACACAGCACAGGATGTTATGCTCCACCCCATGGCGCTGCAGGAGCCGCAGGCCGTGCATGACATCGTCAAAGGAAGGACCGCCTCCCTTCGTGACGCGGTAGCGATCATGAAGGTCTCGTGGACCGTCGAGACTGAGACCGATCAGAAAGCCGTGTTCCTTGAAGAACCGCCCCCAGTCGTCGTCGAGCTTCGTGCCATTGGTCTGCAGGGTGTTCACGATGCGGACGTCCGACCGGTGGTGCTTCCGCTGCAAACGGATCACTGTTTCAAAGAATTCGAGGCCCATCAGGGTGGGTTCGCCTCCCTGCCACGCAAAGGTCACTTCGGGCCCGTGCTGGGCCTCGATGTAGGAACGGACGTAATTCTCCAGGACTTCCTCCGTCATCCGGAAACCGCTCCCGGGGAAAAGCGTTTCCTTGGAAAGGTAGTAACAGTACTCGCAGTCGAGATTGCAGATCGGCCCTCGCGGTTTGACCATGACGTGGAAACTCTGCGGGCTCCATCTCGCCGGGCCCGGACCGGCCTGGGGCCCGTCTTGCTCCCTCGCTTTCACGGGAGACATCTCAACCCCGTTCCCAGGCATGGCACCAGCCAAGAATTCCCCGTGGTCATTCACACCGGACAAGGTGCTCGCCCCGGACCGCACACGGGTTGGTCAGGCGTGGCGGCAGGTGGAGGCGGGAAAACCCCGGCAGGTCACCTGCCTCCTGCAAGCACCTCTCTTGCCAACGCGACGGCCTCCACTGCATTCACCCCATATCCGTCAGCGCCGATCTGGTCGGCAAACTTCTGCGTGATCGGCGCACCGCCCACCATGACTTTCACCTCGCCTCCCGGGTCGGCCTCGCGAATGGCCTGAACCGTAGCCTTCATCGCCATCATGGTAGTGGTGAGCAGGGCGGAAAGTCCGACGATGTGGACCGGTTCCTTTTTCACCGCGGCAACAAACTGCTCCGGGGGAACGTTCACCCCGAGATCCCTCACCTCGAAGCCGGCTCCCTCCAGCATGGAGCCCACGAGATTCTTGCCGATGTCGTGAAGATCCCCCTGCACGGTGCCGACCACCGCACGACCCACCGGTTCCCGTCCCGCTTCGGCCAGCGGCGGACCCACCACTTCCATGGCCCCCTTCATGGCGCGGGCGGCAAGGAGCAATTCAGGAACAAACGCCTCGCTGCAATCAAACCGCCGCCCCATTTCATCCATGGCGGGCACCATTTGCTCGTCCACCAGCGCCAGGGGATCGACATCCTCGGCCAGGGCCTGCTCGGTCAGGGTTCGTGCGAGATCCATATTACCCTGGAGGATGGCCTCACGGAGAGATTGAGCGGTCGATGGTTCAGAAGACATGGCGATAATCTATTTGAGACAACACGACAAGCACGTTGACCTGGGTCAATTAATAGAGGGGATTCTTCTGGAAGGCTGTTTGTCAGGGTGCCCAGCAAATGAGCCCCGGAAAACTCATCACATGAACACGGAGGAACTCTACCAGCAACGGCTCAAGCGCTATGTCACGGCGATGCGCAACGAAAAGCCGGACATGATCCCGATCCGACCTTTCGTCGCGGAGTTTGTCGGCAAGTTTTCGGGCTACACCTGCCAGGAAGTCACGCACGACTACGAGAAGGCCTTCGACGCCGTGATCAAGACCGGCCAGGCATACGACTGGGACGCCATGGTCGTGAACATGGTCTGGGTCTGGACCGGCCTCACCCAGGGCCTCGGGTTGAAGTACTACGGCATTCCCGGCATCGGCATCCCTCACGACTCCGGCTTTAATTACATCGAGCCGTCCGAGGAGAAGGCCTTCATGCGCGCCGATGAATACGATGCCCTCATCGACGATCCCACCGGCTTTCTCTACAATGTCTGGTTACCCCGCGTCTCGAGCGAGGTGAGTGAAATCGGGCAGGGCTCCACCTTCCGGAACAACCTGGCCCTCGTGAAAGGCAGTACCGCCATGATGGTCTACTTCATGGCACTCGGCCCACACACCGAGCGGATGCGCAACGAGGCCGGCACGGCCTCCGCCATCGCCGGCATCTTCAAGGCCCCCTTTGACATCATCGCCGACAAGCTCCGCGGTTACATCGGCCTCACCATGGACATGCAGTCCCAACCCGACAAGGTGCTCAAGGCCTGCGAAGCCCTCGCCCCGCACCTCGCTCATGTCGGCCTGACCACCGCCGATCCGAGCCGGCAGGTGCCGATCGGCTTCTGGATGCATCGCGGTTGCGTGCCCTTCATCAACCCGGACCAGTTCGATTCGCATTACTGGCCGACTCTCAAGCCCTGCATCGAGGAGTTCTGGCGTCACGGTCACCAGACCCTCTTCTACGCCGAGGGGGATTGGGATCATCACCTCGACAATTTCGCGGAATTGCCCGATCGCAGCATCGTCTACCATGTGGATCGGGGTGACCTGTTCCTCGCCCACCAGAAGCTCCACCACAAGTTCGCCCTCAGCGGCGGCATCTCGAATGTTGTTCTCAGCTATGGGCAGCCCGACGAGGTCCGGGACCTCTGCCGGAAGATCATCGACGAGGTCGCTGTCGACGGTGGCTACATCATGGACGCCAGTGCCATCATGCAGAACGACACCAGCATCGAGAACCTCCGGGTCATGACCGATTTCACGCGGGAACACGGCGTCTATTCCCAGGGCGCCTCCCACGATGCGCCCTTGATGACTCCCGCCGACGGAGCGGACGTCGCGTCCCTCAGGGGACTGCAGGACTGGCCGTCCACCCGGATCCAACCGGGCGTGTGCCTGCCATGGGAGCAGAAAGTCGCGGAACTCCCCGACATCTCCGGGGACCGGGAGCTGCTTAAACGCATCTGGGAAAACGTCGATGCCATGGGGAATTCCTTCATCTGGCAATGCCTCCTCAGTTTCTGACCCGACGACCGAATCACCATCAATCCATCCGATCCAGCATCACATGAATACAATACATCTAGGCGTTAACATGGAATTCGTGCGCCATGAGGACAAGAGCTTCGAGTGGGGCGTGAAGAAGGCCGCCGAACTCGGTTACACCCACGTGGAACCGATGGTGCACTGGGGACGGGAACTCCTCAGCGAGGCCGGCTACTTCCACAGCGTCTCGATGCTCGACGATCCACTTCGCATCAAGCGGGCATGCGAGGAGGCCGGGATCAGGCTCTCCGGCCTCTCATCCCACACGCCCCTCTGCAAACCCGAGATCGCGGTCGAATACCTCAAACAGGCCATTCGGTTCGCGGCGGAGTGCGGGGCCCCGGTGGTCAATACCGACGAGGGTCCGAAACCGGCGTGGACCACCGAGGAGGAAGACCACATTCTCATGCGCTACAGCCTCCAGGAAGCCGCCTTCTTTGCCGAACCCCGCGACATCCTGATCGGGATCGAACCCCACCAGCAATACAGCAAGACTCCCGAGGGCCTCGATCGCATTCACTCCCTGGTAACCAGCCGCGCGATCGGCATCAACTATGACACCGGCAATGCCTACCTCTGCGGACACGATCCGCTTGAGTGGCTCCAGTCCGTTAAAGACAGACTCGTGCATCTCCACGCCAAGGACATCTCGGCGGAACAGTCCGGCAGCGAGCGCGGAAAGGTCACCGGCACCCCGGTGGGTTGCGCCTGCGGCGACGGTGTGATCGACTGGGAGCGGGTCATCGAGATCTGCCGCGGCCTCGATCGCGACATCGCCTTCTCGGTCGAGTGCGGCACGGTGGAACAGGCAGGTCGGTCGATCGAGTACCTGCGTAAGCTCATCGAGTGAGAAAGCGTTTCGATATGGCCGGGTTCAAGCCGCGGGCCGAGTTCCTGCGAGAGAAGAAACGTCATGGCGTTATTCCGGCGGATTCTGATCTGAGCAAAGACGAGATTGACGCATCCGAAGTTGACCGGAAACACTGGCCGACGACGTGGTTCAGCCCCAGGTAGCAATGCGGCCACTACTGATAATTCAGCACAACCTGTTGCCCGGTCGGCCGGAAAGACTCCGGACAGCTGCCCGGAGCAACATCGTGAAAACATGGACCACGAAAACAAAAACACCTTGTATCTCCCTGTTCAGTCTTTCTCTCTGCCTCCTGCTGCAGTCGCAGGCTGCGGCCCTGAGTGATCCCACGAGAGCAACGATCGAAGCCGACTGGCAGCGACAGGAACAGGTGACACGCCAGCAACGTGCGGACACGCCGCAGGCTCTCGCTGCGGCCCTGGAGCGCAGCGCACTGATGATCGCGGATATGCGCAAGCTCGGCGCGACCACTGCGGCAGCGACCGCGGAGACGGCCTTAGCGGCCATCATCCAGCAACAGCAGGCCCTGACCAGGGTCGGCACAACGCCCGGCGAGGCCTGGCTGCAGCTCTACCTGCAGGCCCGCTGGGCAACTCGCACCCTGGCCTTCAGCAACCCGCGCCTGGACTTCGACGAACTGCTCTTTGTCAAACGTCACTGGCCGAGCTACGGGCATCAGTGCGCCCACCGCGTCGGCGAAGCGCAGACCCCAGGCGCCACGCTCAGTATTCTCAAAGGACTGCATCCCGGTGGCGAGGTGCGCGAACTGCTCTCCGGCGAGTTTACCAGAGGCGGGATCGGCCGGCCAGACCTGTCGTTTGACGGCAAGCGCGTGGTCTTTCCATTCGCCGCACCCCGAAAAACCGGAGACATGACCTATCACCTCGGCGTGCCGGGGCAGCGCGGCGGCCGCTGCGTGATGTATGATATCTACGAAGTGGACGTCGCCGGCGGCGCCCCGCGTCGCCTGACCACAAGTCCCGACACCGAGGACACGGAACCGTGCTACCTGCCGGACGGTCGCATCGCCTTTACCTCCTCGCGCGCCGGTCGTCTCGTGCAGTGCGGCGACTGGGCGTTGGCCTGCGGAATTTACAGCATGAATCGCGAGGGCGGCGAAGTCCGCCAGATCACCGAGCCGAAGGAAGGTGAATTCTACCCCAGCATCATGGAAGACGGGCGCATCATGTACACGCGCTGGGATTACATGATGAAAGGCTACAACGTCATCCAGCAGCTGTGGGCGGTGAACCCCGATGGCACACGCGCCCAGCTCGCCTACGGGGATCACTATCAATTCTCCCAGGGTCCGATCACCTTCTTTGAAGCGCGACAGATCCCCGACAGCAGCAAGGTCATCGCCACCGGTGCCGCACATCACAACGCCGGGGTCGGTCCCATCGTGATCGTCGATTTAACCAAGAACCGGGGCGGTCCGGATTCGATGCTGAACGTCACACCTGAACTCGGCTATCCGGAGATGAACGGCAGGATCTACAATGAGACTGGCGGCAAGGAACATCGCAACATGAGTAACGTCAATTCCGCTCACGGTTGGTACAGTTCACCGTATCCGCTGTCGGAGAACCACTTCTTGGTTACCTATGCCTTTGACAGGAACCACAACGCGGCGGCAGGTTACGCGCTCTACCTGCAGGACGTACACGGCAACCGTGACCTGATCTACCGCGCCACCGGCACTTCCTGTTATTCACCGATCCCCCTGCGCAACCGCAAGCGGCCTCTGGCTCTGCCGAGCACAGTCGACAACACCAAGGATACCGGAACGCTGATCGTCGAGAACATCTACCAGGGACTTGAGGGCGTGGCGCGGGGCACCATCAAGTACCTCCGCGTTCTGGAAACCAAATCGAAGGTCGTCCACACCACGCCGCAGCGGGTGGACGTGGGAATGAACAGCGGGTGGGACATGCGCTCGGTGCTGGGCACCGTGCCGGTGGAGGCGGATGGCTCAGTCCATTTTCAGGTGCCGGCCGACAGGCAGATTTTCTTCGAGGCACTGGACAAGGATTACCTGGAAATCCGGCGCATGCGAAATTTCATGAGCGTCAAGCGGGGGGAAGTCACCAGCTGCATCGGCTGTCATGAACCCTATGGATCGACGCTTGGAAAACGGGATACTCCACCACTGGCACTGCAGCGCGTAGCCTCGACAATCGAAGCCCCGCCATGGGGCGCGGACAGGCTGGGATTTGAAAGCGTCGTGCAACCGGTTCTCAGGCAGAACTGCGTCCACTGTCACGATGGCACCAAAGGCCCCCGGAAGAGCTTCAATCTGCGTGGCGGCAGGATGGTGGTGGCACCAGCAGGCTTTGATAGAGACGCGGGACCGCAGCATCATGTGTCCGACTCCTACCTCAAGCTACTGCCTTACGTGAGTTATATTCGAGTGGGTAGCTATCAGGGTGAAAAACTGCCGCTGGCGCCGCGGGCCACTGGATCTCTCCAGAGCAAGCTGATGCTGCTGCTGAAAACCGGCCACCATGACGTCAATCTGGCCCTGGCCGACTGGCGGGCTCTGGCGGCGTGGATCGACTGCAACGCCCCGTATTACGGTGGCTGGGACGAGATTGTCATCGGCAGGCAGCAGGGGGTCCCGGGGCGCGGGACGCTTTCAACGCTGCGCCAAGCAACTCCCACTGACGACCGGCGAATCAGCGAGCGCAGGAAGGCACTGAGCCACGCGGGCCGGGTGGTCGCCTACCTTGACTGCGGTGTGCAGCTGAACTCCGGCGGAGACGAGGTCAGCATCACGCAGACCCGTGGCAGGGGGTGGAACTACTGCCCGGCCAAAGAAGTGGATGGACTGCTCGCCACGCAGGCGGACATCTGTTTTGACGAAAATCAGGTCACCTTTGCGCTGAAAGGGTTGAGCCTCGGAAAGAAGTACACGCTGGATATGACCTGGTGGGATTACAATACCGCTGACCGCAAGCAGAGCATCTGGCTGGTCAACGCCAAGGGCAAGCGCACCAGGCTGCTGGCCCCCACCGCGCTGCCCAGTTACCACGAATCAAGGAAAATGCCTGGTCACGTATCGCTTGACCTGCCGGTCAACGACGAAGGAGTCACCATCGCGATTCAGCGCGAAGGCGGCGCCAATGCCGTGCTCAGCGAAATCTGGGTGACGGCGTTGCAGTAGAAGCGGCGGGCATTTGAAGAAAAGGAATCAGGAAATGAAATATTACGCACTGTTCGTCACAATCCTGCTGTGTGCATCCAACCCGGCGATCAGCGGAAAACCGACGCCACCGGCGACGCCGCGCACGGCGTCCACGGTCACCGGGCACCGGCTGTTGCTCGGCGGTACCGAGCTGGGCTACGTTTATCTGCTCGACGCCAGGGGCAGGGTCGAGTGGTCATATGCGGTCAGCGGTCCGGTCTGCGACCTGGCCCAGCGCGCCAACGGCAACGTTGTCTATTGCAACGCCCGCGGCGCTGCCGAGATCACCCTCGACAAACGCGTTGTCTGGGAATTCAAGGCGCCGAAAGGCACCGAGATCTTCACCTGTCAGCCGCTGCCGGACTCCGGCGTACTGATCCTCTGCAACGGAACTCCGCCGATGCTGCGGGAGTTCAACACCAAAACCAAAAAGATGATCGTCGAGATTGAGATTCCAACGACGACCAGGAACGTGCACGGCCAGTTCAGGGTGGCGCGCAAGACGCCGAAGGGCACCTACCTGCTGCCCTACCTTTCGGAGAACAAGGTCTGCGAGCTTGACGCCACCGGCAAGGTGGTGCGCACCATTACCGGCATCCACGGGCCGTTCCACGTGGTCGCTCTGGCCAACGGTAATATTCTCATCGGCGGCGGCTACGGCAAACAGGTCATCGAGGTGGCGCCGGACGATTCGGTGGTCTGGAAAGTGACCAACGAGGATCTTCCCGGGGAACCATTCCATTTCGCCGCCGGCATCCAGCGCCTGGCCAACGGCAACACCGTCGTCGCCAACTGGGCCGGGCACGTCGGCAAGGCGCCCACGTCACAGCTCCTCGAGCTGACGCCGGAGAAGAAGATCATCTGGAAGTTCAACGACTGGAAGAACTTCACTGCAATGTCAAACATGCAGGTCCTCGACGAATCGGAGACCGGTGGCAGATCGTATCGCTAACTGACCGGAGAAAACAGTGCGCCCCCGGAAGATGAACGGTCGCGGCACCCGCCTCCCGGATCGCTATCCAGGCCAGCTCCAAAAAGGAAATCCCTGGCAGTCAGGCACCGCTTGCCGGGTTACGGAACGGGAAACCGGTTCAGTCGGGGCGGAAACCATTTCGCCATCAGGCAGCTCCACGACAACATGGTCACTGGTCGTGTCGGCAAGCGGTTCTTCTCCCCGCACCCATAACTACTCCCCCGCCCCACCGCTCGCTCTCGGCAGACGGTTGTAACGCTCGTAGACCTGGTCGACGCTGGCACCCGGGGCAACACGGTAGACTCGCTTGGCGCGGCTTAAATCATTGTTGATAAACGTCACGTCACGAACGTCTTTGCTCAAATCCAAGAACGTTCCGGTGCCTTTCACGGCGCGGCAGTTGTGGATGAAGGCGCCCTCGACCTGCTTGAGACCGATCGCCGGGGCAGCCGAGGAGAGAGACTGCCGACCACGGAAACCGTCGATTTCGAGATCGTTCACCTTCCAGCACCGAAGCGCCGCGCCCCAATCCTGCTTCTCCGGGGTGTTCCATTTGACCTGCACGTTGCGAAGATTCAGGTCCGTCACATGGCGAAAGAAGAGCGAATAGGGGCTGGTGCCATGAAACCCATAAATTGGAAAAGGGTAAGGCGGGTTCTCATTGAAGCGACATGTTTTCCCGCCGTACATCAGGAGCTTGATGTTCTCCAGCGTCAGCCCTTCGACATAGCCTTTCTCGGCCCCGTTCACACAAACGAGTCCGTTGGCCGAGGCCGTGACGTTTGAGATCGTCACGTTTTTCAGAACCCCCGGCGGTGGCAGAGGAGTGTCTTTGGGGACTGCCTTTTCGACATACAACGGGAAGGACCACATGTAGATGGCCGTGCCCCCGCCTTTGAATTTCTCGGAGACGGACATGACCACGTTGTTAATCATCACTCCGTCGACGACGATGTCGGTCCAGACTCGAAATCCGATTCCACATCCGGAATCATGGATCGTGCTGTTGGAGAAGGTGAGATTCCGGACTCCCGAGATCATCAACGCGGTCTCCGACGTCTGGAGTTTGCAATTGGTGATCGTCACGTCGCGACTCTTGCCGAGCACGACGATGCAGTCGTCCCCGGTGATGATATCGCAGTCCGAGATTTGAACCCTGGTGCAATCCCACAGATTGATGCCATCGGTATTGGGACCGTCTTTTTCGTAGACGCCATTTCTCATGGTCACGGCACGAATCGTAACGCGATCGCAACGCCCCAGGCCGATATTCCAGAAGGCCCCGTAGTTCACGTCGATGTTCTCCAGCACCACGTTTCGACAGCGATCGAAACGCAGCATGTCGCCTGTTCTGGGAAGCGGGATCTCACCGTTGAGCCACCGCTCGAGCCTGCCGTTGTCCCAAAACCGGGGACCATTTCCATTGATTGCGCCCTGGCCCCGGATCACGACATTTTTGGCCTCGACCGCGTAGATCAGGTGTCGATGCTCCGGGTCATAGTCACCCAGGTCCGTACTCCCCCAGAGGGTGCAACCGTTCTCCAGATAAAGTGTGACGTTATCACGCATGCGGATCGTTCCGGAAAGATAATTGCCGGGAGGAAGGAAGACCGTGCCACCGCCTTCGGCCGCCGCGCGATCGATCGCTCGCTGGATCGCTTTGGAGTTGATGGTCTTATTGTCCGGAACCGCACCAAAGTCCTTGATGTTGTAAACCGGAAAAGCCGTGGGAGACTGGCCGTCGGCCTTGGCCGTGCTGGCTGAATTCTCCTCCCCTGGACTCTCCCCATGGAGTGGTTGGCAGGTCACAACGGCGATGAGCATCACACCCGCCACTGCCGGGATCCTTGGCCACGTGAGATAATAAATCGTGCCGAACGCACTTCGTATCGGGTGGGTCATATTGCTCTTCTGCCGTCGGCAGAATCTCCTCAAGATGTCGATCAATTCGTTTCAGCAGCGCAATTTACTTTCGCTTAAGGATCCCCTGAATCACGCGATCTCTCGCCTTGTCAATCGCGTTGGGGTCGCGGGAAAAGTCGCGCAGGTCGCGGCAGATGCTGCCGACGATCTTGTCGGCCTCTTCAGCACCCCCGAGGTCGCGGAGGACCTGCAGTAACTCGAGTTCCTCAAATCCGTCCCGCAACAGCGCCAGCCGGAGGCTGCCGACCGGGCCTTCAACGTTGTCCTGGCCGGTGTATTCGCGGACCAGATGGCCGGGATAGATCAGCGAACCTTCGCCCGAAGCAGGCGAGTTGCAGTTGGAACTCTTCCAGCCCGCAGCGTCCATCCAGGGATCCCTCACCTCTCTCCAGTAGGTGGCGGTCCAGTAGAGGAATCCACCCAGCTTGTAGCGTGCCGTGAGCCATGAAATCATTCGCATGTCGGCCGCCTCGCGATCGATGAATACGTTCGGCTGCGGGTAGAGCTGGTCACAACTGATGTACCAGATCACATGGTCGCCGGCCCGCTTCCGCTCGAGGATGCTCTCCGGATCAAGATAAACATAGTTCCCGTGGGTGATCCAGGCATTGAGGTGGCCCACCAGGGAACCCCAGGCGGGATTCTCCGGTTTCGGTTGCTCGGTCACCGCCAGACCGACCCTGGCGTCCACCGGACGAATCGCTTCCGACCAGTGACGCGCGGCCTGGTAATCACGGGCGGATTTCGGCTCGTCGACGGGCACATGAAAAATCAACCGGTCGTACCAACCTCGCTTCCTGGCGTGGGCGATCACCTGCCGGCAATGCTCTTGAACATGTGCCTTGTAAGTCGAAGAAAAGGCTTTCCCACGTGGCGGCCGGGGAATTCCCATGGGCGCCGGAGAGATGAAAAACCGCCTGCGGCCGCGGTCGAGAAAGAGTTTCTCCAGTTCCGGGTCCTGGCACTTCAAGACATACTTTCCCTTCTCCAGCCGCCCACTGAGCCCGGGATTGGTCCGCGGATCAAAACCCTGGTCGAGGAAGAATTCAAGATACCTGCGGAAGGTGCGCTTGAACTCGGAACTATCGAGCTTCACACCGTGAACCCGCGCAATGTGGTTTTCCCAAAGACCGATGTTGACCGGATATTTCCGCTCTTCCGGCAACGTGATATCCCAGACCTTCAACTCGATCTTCACGCTCCCAAGCTCCTTGCCAGCGGAAGAAACGGTGACCGCTCCCCGGTAGCGACCCGGTTCCTGATCGCGGGGAACGGTCAATTCCACCCAGATCGGCTGGTTTCGTTTGCGGAGACCGTAATGCAGCGGCGCCGCGTTGATTCGAAGGGGCTGAGTCATCGGCACCAGGGCATCCGGCCAAAACCCGCGTTTGCCATGACGACCGGAAGGGGCGTAGATCTTCGCCAGGTGTTCGTAGAAGAACCTGACCCGCCCCGCCGCCAGGACGTTATCACCGTCGCGAAGTTCCGAGGCCCGAAGGGTCACATCGCGGCAGTCCTCGTTTTCGACCGTCAGAACCACATGAAACGCAACGCGTTCGCCCCGTACTCCATCGATCGAAATGGTTCCCGATTGAGCATTCCAGACAGCATCGTGAGGGAGTTGGGATCGATTCCGATCCTGGATTTTCTCCGTACTGCCAGCAGCCCACACGGAAACTCCAGCAGAGGTCTCGAGTGGTGGGGACAACAGGAAGATAACGGTCAGAATCGCACCGCCTCGAATCGTTGTTTTGCGCATCCTGTGGCTCGCAAAGGATCCCTTGATCATCACTAACCTCAGCATAGTTTATGCAGTTTGGGCACACAATGGTTTTCCGGGTGTCAAAAGCGGGAATAAGAATAACAACCGAATTCCGGCCCGGCCATTGACGTCATCTCTCCCAAAGAGAGCAGAACGCTCAAACCCCGCACCTCTGCATCCCCGCCCATCCCGCCTCCCGGGACGCCATCCATCCCGGTCCCGGAGCTACGCGTGAGCTCAGGTTGCAGGCCGGTTCAAGGGAATCACCGCTTCACAGGCTTGAACTTGAACTCAATGCCCTTGAGGCCGTCGGCTTTGACGGTGATTTCCTGTTCCTGCTCCCCAAAGGCCTCGTGCCAGATGGCCAGCGTGTAGTTGCCGGCAACCAGGCCATTGATGGCGAACCGGCCCTCGGCATCAGTCACCGCAAAGCAGGGGTGTTCCATCACGAAGAGGTAGGCGCGCATCCAGGGATGAAAATCGCAGCGCAGTTCTATCGGGCCTTCCTTGTCCTTGAACACCTTCCTGCGGTCGGGGGTCCCGGCGGGCTGGCCGATATTAAAGGGCCGGTTTTTCGAGGACAGGGAGCGCACATTATGGATCACCGGGTCACTGTTGCGCATGGAGACTTCCTGTCCGATCAGGATGCCCTGCACGCGCGGGCGGAACATGGACTTCTTTTGGTTTACCAGGGCTCCTTTTTGGGGTGCCGGGAAGGATTTTCCCACGGGCAATCCCTTCTTCACGTAGACAAATACGTTTTGCACCTCGCCCCTGGCACTGACGAGTTTCACTTCGCTCAAGGGGTGTTTGTCGTAGAGCTTCCGACTCTCGGGCGTGAGGGCAATGGGGGTGCGCTTGGGGCGGGGGCCCTCAAGATACACTACTCCCGAAACCGGCTGCCCTGCCGCCGGCAGGGTGATCACCGAAAAAAGCAGGGGGACAAAGAGTCGTTTAATCATTTCTCGTTTTGAGCCACGTGTTCCATGATCCGCACGAATGAATGGCCGGCATTGGGCGTGTCGGGTCGAACTTGCATTTTTCCTGCCGGAGGACGTGGAGGCGGTGTTTCTGCTGCCCGGTGAGTTTTTTCATGCGCGCATCGACACAGGATTGATGCTTGGTGTTGTCCCAATCCAGGAGCCTCCCTTATTTGCCCTCTCCCTTGAGTTCCGGTTCGAGGATCTCCAGCTTGATGATGGATCCGTATCCGCGCTCGGTGTGGCGGGCGGGACCGTTTGAGTTGCACGTCCACACGTTGCCGGCATCATCAAACTCGATCTCGCGCGTATAGGTCACCCGCGTGGGCAGGCGGAACTCAACGCGCTGTTCGGTCTTCGGATCAAACCGGTGAAGTGAATCGCTGTTGGTGCCGCAGATCCACACCATGCCGTCGGGCGCGACGTTCAGCGCGTAGGGAATCTGATTGTCCGCATTGGGCAGCTTGTAGACTTTCCACTTTTCCGTCTTCGGGTTGAAGCTGCCGAATACACCTGAGCCGAACCCGGGCACCCACACCATGCCATCAGGGGCAATGTGCAGACGTCGTGGCCCGCGGAAGGGCGGGTTCCATTCCTTGATGTTTCCGTCCTTGGCCTTGGGGTCAATCCGGCCGATGCGGTTGCCGTTGAGTTTACTGTACCAGATGGTGCCATCGACCGGGGAGAAATCGATGCCGTAGGGCGTGATGCCGCGGCTTTCGCCTTTGCCCGCACCCACGGCCTGGGATTTACTGAGCAGGTGATATTCCTTCACCTTGAGCGTTTCCGGGTGAATGGAGAAGCAGGAGTTGCGACCCGCGTCGGTGTACCAGATCAACCCCTCGGGATCCTTGGGGTTGATGCGCAGGGTATGGGGGTAGGAACCGCGTCTTCCGTTTTCCGCCCCCGGGGCGAGGGTGTATTTCTTTGTTTTCAGATCGAGCCTGGCCATCTCCCCTGAACTGCAAAGGGTGAACCACATGTTGTTGTCGTTGCCCAGCTCGATGGAGTGCGGGCCCCGGTATTTACCCGGGAAACGGTAGACCTCGCGCTTGCCGGTCCTTGGATCCAGTGACACGGTGGCGTTCCGGGCCATGTCCACCGCGTAGACCAGGCCGTCGGGTCCCAGTTCAATATCATGGATCATGACCTTGTACTGGTTTCCCATGTCCCACTCGGTGATCCGGGCCCTTGTCTCAACGCCCTTGGGGGCGGGAGGTGGCACGAACGCCGGCCACTTCTTGACCGCTTCATCCGAGTAGGTCTTAACCAAGCGTTTGACGAGTGTCTCCTGCGTGTGTTTGTAGAGGCCGCCAAACCCGTCCATGCGCCGGATCATCGTTTCCCAGTCGACCGGCAGTTCGGGGCTTCGCCAACCCCTGGAACCAGTCTGGTGGCAGTAGCTGCACATCATCTTGTAGTTGTCCTTGTCCTTCATGCTGTCCCACTTGAGCATGCTGAATCCGCTGTCGGCGGTGCGCTGGTTTTCAAGCTTTTCACCGGTGGCAGGCTTCATGGTGAAACCAAGACCGCCTGTGCCCGCGTCCACGCCCTTCTGCCACTCATCGAGTTCTCCCAGGAGACGCGCGCGAACATGGTATTTCCTGTCGCGCAGACCATCGATAGCGAAGGACCCATCAGCCTGGCTGAACACTGAAATGGTCTTGATCTGCTCAAACTCCTTGGTGAAAGCTGAGAGCATCACCCCTTCCATGGCCTTGCCTCTGGCATTGGTCACCTTGCCGCTGATTGTTTTTGCGTCGACGAGGGTCATGGTCACGAAAACGGTCAGGACCATTGCTGCAATCCGCGCGGATCCAGTCATCACGATTTCTGTTGTGGATTTGTTTTTCATGGTTTGTCTGTGCTATGGTTTATCTGTTCTGGATGGGTGGGTTGATCCGCTACTCGATGTCCCCGGATGTATCCAATAGTCTGGCGTTGAGAATAAGGCCTCGAAAATCCTTGTCCGGAACATCGTCGAGCAATCCGAGAAATGCCACGAGCCCCGGAACATCCTTCTTGCTGATGTTCATTTGTGCGTAGGCCTCCGCGATCCCGCCTGATTTGCCCGATCGTTTCTGCCGGCTTGCGGCAATCTTGCCCATGATGACCTTGCGGATATCGATCTTCCGTTTTTTCAGGTTACGCAAGGAGGGTGTTGGCTTCGGGGTTCCGTCCCGGGTCATGGAATGCCGCTTCAAGTCGGTGAAGTTGGCGGGAGCATGGCAGGCAACGCAATTCCCCACGCCGGCCTTCCCCTCGTAACGCAGGAAGGTCTTGAGGCCGAGATATGAGGCCCGATCCATCCCTGCCGGCAGCTTGACGAGAATCCGGCCTTCCTGATTGGCGAGCCGCCCAAAGATGCGTCCGGCAAAGTCCTGTGGCGACTCCTCTTCCTCGGCCTTTTCCGGAATGCGATTGATGTAGGCAAAGGCATCGTAGATGGCCCGCTTGGTGGTCGATAACCGATGAATTCTGGTCTTCTCCTCGATGCTCTTTTCGGCCGCGTCCACGAGCAGTCCCGACAGGGTAAAAGCCCCCCACAAAAACAGCATTTTCCATGACTCAACGCGTTTCATGTTTTCACCAAGTATAGCGTCATCGGGGTGAGGACTCCGTAATCCTTTTATCTGGTTGGTTTCCTGGGGGGGATGAATCCCCCGCCCTCGCAGGCATTCACATATTCGATCCGGTGGAACGTTGTCGAGCTTTCCGGGACAGACCGGTTGATCGTTGACGTTGAGGGAGTTGCATCGGCTACAAGTCCCTCCGATCTGTAATGGCGAACAGGGTTTTCCACCGCCGTCATTGAACACATCCCGCCTAAGAACCGCCACGCCAACAAGGGCCGGGAAATGTAAGCCCCGCCATGGAGAGACCCTTTAGATCTAAGTCAAAATCATAGGAATGAGATCATAATAAATTTCACAGAGGCGGAGACTTTGTGAAATATTTCACAAAGTCCACCGCGCATGGAAATAATGAGCATTGGTTTGAAGGGAAAGTGAGGTCATTCGATTATGAGAACTAATTCAGTCATAACGTCAGTGCAGATCGCAGTGGGTATTTGGGCGGTGGCTCTGCTGGCTCCATCTGGCAAGGCCGCTGACGAAATACCCGCTGGAGACGATCCCAGCCTGATTGCCCAAGGCAAAGCCCTTTTCCAGACCAAGATTTGCTTCACCTGTCACCAAAGTGATCCCGCAGTGCCTGCGCCAGCGGGGGAGGCCCTTAAGGCCACCAAGTTCATTGGTGATTTCTGGGGCAAGGAACGCGAGGTGCAGATTAGCTCCGACCCCCAATCGCCCGTCTTTACGGACAGTGGCAAGACCGAGAACGTTAAGTTGGATGAAGCTTACTTCATGGAATCGGTGGAGAAGCCCAACGCCAAGATTCTCAAGGGATCGATCCCCGGAATGGCACCCCTGCCGACCACGCTCGAGGAACGCAAGGCCCTGGCGGCCTACGTGAAATCGCTTAGCAAAACAGACGGCTCCGGGACCGTGGTGACCGAGCAACCGACCCCGAAGGAAACCCCGAAGGAAACCCCGAAGGAAACCCCGAAGGAAACCCCGAAGGAAGCAGCCCCGGACCCCGTACAGGTTGCCAAGGGCAAAAAACTCTTCCAAGCCAAGGCTTGCTTTACCTGCCATCAGATTGATCCCGCAGTGCCTTCACCTGCGGGTGGAGCACTAAAAGCACCTGGTTTCATGGGCGATTTCTGGGGCAAGCCACGCCAGGTGCTGATGGGAGTGGGCGGCTCGGAGGCCACGGTGACCTTTGACAAGGCGTATTTCATGGAATCCGTGGAAAAGCCGATGGTCATGATCGCCAAGGGCTCGTTGCCGGGAATGGCTCCACTGCCGACGACACTGGAGGAACGAGAGAATCTGGCGGCCTACGTCCAATCGCTCAGTAAGGAAGGCGCTGAACAACCGGCCACCACGACATCCGCCGTTCCTAAGCAATATTGGCCCACCATACTGATCAGCATAGTGGTGTTGTTGGGTCTTACCTGGGTGGGGCTCAAGGCAGGCACCAAGGAAGTGGAAGTACGATGACGGCAGGAACCAGCAATACCCATGACACCTTGAATGTGGGGAAAACAGCAGAGGAGGTGACCTTTTAATATGAATAACAATAGCAAGTGGTTTAACATCAGCGAGGATTCCCGGTCATGGGAGGAGTTCTATCGAAAAAGATGGAGCTATGACTATAGTGTACGAAGTGGTCATGGCGTTAACTGTTCCATGGCCTGCAGTTGGGAGGTCTTCGTAAAGGACGGTCTGATTTGCTGGGAACTCCAAAAAACGGACTATCCCCAGATTGATCCTGACATCCCCAACGTTGAACCCAGGGGTTGCCAGAGAGGCATGACCGCTTCCTGGTATCCTTACAGCCCCTTGCGGCCGAAGTTTCCGTATGTGCGCAAGGTGCTGTGGAATTATTACGCCGAAGAACTCAAGAATGGCAAGGATCCCGTCGAAGCCTATGCAAGCATCGTTGAAGACGAGGAGCGGTCCAACGAATATAAATCCGCGAGAGGCAAGGCCGGCTGGAAAAGGGTAAGCTGGGATCAGGCCACTGAACTCGTCGCCGCCGGCCAGATTTACACCATCAAAAAGTATGGTGCCGATCATATGGCCAACTTTTCGCCCATCCCCGCGATGAGCTTGCTCAGTTTCATTTCGGGACACCGGTACAACAATTTGCTGGGTGGCATCTATTGCAGTTACTACGAATGGTACCACGACCTTCCGCATGTCTCTTCCTCCATGTTTGGTGACCAGACGGAGAATTGCGAAAGCTCCGACTGGTATCTTGGCACCTACTGGATTGTCGCTGGTACCAATATCAACATGACCCGGACGGCCGACGCTCATTTTGTTTCCGAGGCAAAATACCGGGGCTCTAAAATAGTGGTGCTCTCCCCCAACTATTCGGACGTGACAAAATACGCCGACACCTGGGTTCCTCTCGTGCCTGGCAGCGACGGCGCCTTCCTGATGGCTTGCATCCACGTTATCCTGAAGGAGTTCTACGTCGACAAGGAGACGTCCTACTTCACAGAGTATGCAAAACAATATACCAACCTGCCTTTCCTTGTGGTTCTCGAAAAAGATGGCGACAAGTATCAGATGGGGCGCTTCCTGCGGGCATCCGATATTGCAAAATATGCCAAAGAGGAAAATGCCGATTGGAAACTGATCATGGCCGATGGCAAGAGGAAGCTGCACGTTCCCACCGGTTCCATCGGTTTCAGGTGGGAGAAGGAACCAACCGGAAACTGGAACCTCCAGCTGAAGAACGCAGTTACCAACGAGGACTTCGATCCACTCCTCACCCTTCTTGAGAATGATGACCAAAAGGCAATGGTCTCATTCAGCGACTTCACCGACACATTCAGCATCTACATAGGCAAGACCAAAGGGAAGGGGCAAAAGGCAAAGGAAATCCTGCGCGAAGTTCCTGCTCAGAAGATCAAAACAAAAGATGGCAAGGAATTGCTAGTGACCACTGCCTTTGATCTCACCATGGCACAGGCAGGCGTGGCTCGGGGACTGGGTGGCGATTACCCTCAGGACTATGACGACCCGAAACCCTATACCCCGGCTTGGCAAGAGGCGCAAACAGGCGTGAGCAAAGACCTCGCCATTCAGGTAGGCAGGGAATTCGCTGAGAATGCCGAAAAGACTAAGGGCAAATCATTGTTCATTACCGGTCCCGGGATCCAGCACTTCTATCATGGCGCGTCCCTGTATTACCGCAACGAGGCGGTGATGCTCGCCCTTTGCGGCTGTAACGGGGTGAACGGTGGGAATTTCAACCACTATGTCGGCACCCAGCACACTCGATTGAACGCTGCCTTCGTCAATATGGGCGCCGCTCTCGACTGGTCGAGACCGCCGCGGATGATGAATTCAACCTCCTTGTGGTATTTCCAGACCGGCCAGTGGAGATATGACAACATGACCCTTGATACCCAATGGGCAGAAGGAGCCAAGAAGTTGTCCAAGTTCAACCATGCGGCCGACGTGAACTCACTTGCGGTGAGATTGGGTTGGTTGCCTTTCTTCCCTCAGGTGGACAAGAAGAATCCGATGGAGCTTTACAAGGAGGCCGTTGCCGCAGGCTGCGAGTCCGACGATGAAGTCAAGGACTGGGTTATGAAGCAGTTCGAGGACGGCACCCTGGATTTTGCCATCCGTGACGTGGATGCTCCGGAGAACCGCCTGAAAATGCTCACGGTGTACCGCGGAAACCTTGTCGGAACCAGTATGCGGGGGCATGAATTGTCTCTCAAGCACTGGCTCGGGACAGACAACAACGTCATGTGGGATGAAGAGCCTGCCAAAGGGCTGGTAGACGAAATCAAATGGCATGAGGAATCCCCCGTCGGAAAGCTGGATTTCCTGGTGAATCTCAACATCCGAATGGACTCTACCGCCAATTATTCGGATGTGGTTCTGCCGGCCGCCTTTTGGTACGAAAAAAACGACGTCACCTTTGGTGACATGCACACCTTCGTTCACCCCCTGACGCCGGCAACGCAGCCACCCTGGGAAGCCAAGAGCGACTGGGATGCATTCAAAATCATCGCGAAGCAGTTTTCAAAGTTGGCAAAGAAGCATTTCCCCGAACCGGTAAAGGATATCGTCTTCAATGCCACCTGGATGGACAGCCCCGGCCAGCTTGCGCAGCCCTTGGGAGAAATAAGGGATTGGCGAAATGGCGATACGGATCCCGTGCCGGGGAAAACCTTCCCCAGTATCGCCATCGTGGAAAGGGATTACACAAAGATATACGAGAAACTGGTTTCGCTGGGCCCGTTGGTCAGCCAACCCAAAGGCTATGGGTCAAAGGGACAGTATACTGACCTGACGCCCATCGTTGAGGAGGAACTCAAGCACAACGACGTTCTCGATGTGAAGGACAGCCGGGTTCATTTTGAATCGGCGGAGCAATTCTGTGAACTCATCCTTCAGATTTCTCCCGAACTCAACGGACGGCTGTCTTGGCTCTTCTTCAAGGAAATGGAGAAGAAAGTAGGGCTTCCCCTCGCCGATATGGTTGAGGTGATCAAGGGCAGAAAGGTCCACTACAAGGACATCATTTCACAACCGCGGAGGATTCACACCACACCGCAGTGGAGCGCCATGCTGCACGACAAGGATGGAAAGCAGAGGACCTTTGGCCCGTGGACCATGAACGTGGAACGATTGAAGCCCTGGCACACCCTGTCGGGAAGGCAGGAAGTCTATTACGACCACCAGGGTATCAGGGAGCTGGGAGAGGCCCTTCCGACCAACAAGCCTCCGTTGGACATGGTGGCGATTGGAGATATCAACATGGACAAGGCTGGTCCCAAATCGAAAGTGTTCCGATTTATCACTCCCCATGGGAAATGGCAGATCCACAGCTCCTTCAGGGACCATTGGCCCATGATGCACATGTCGCGCGGAGGTCCCACGGTCTGGCTCAATCCCGATGACGCGGATGAAATCGAAGTGATCGACAACGACTGGGTCGAGATGTACTGCGAGAATGGAATTGAAGTGGTAAGGGCGGTGGTGAGCCATCAGGTGCCGAGAAACATGGCCATCACCTACCATCAGGTGGAGCGGCACGTGAACACACCCTTTTCACCCCTTGCCAAGAAACATCGTTGCTCCGATCTGCGTGGCGGCAACAACAATGCCACCACCAGAATCCTGATGAATCCGGCCACGATGATTGGTGGATACGCCCAGTTTTCATATTACTCGAATTACTGGGGCCCCAGTCCATCCGAACGGGACCATGGAGTACTCATCCGCAAGATGCCCCTGGATTCTGAGGGTAAGCCAACCTACCAGGAAAGCGAACTGCACAAACTACCAAACGAATAAGAGATAAAGGTCATGAATGTAAAAGCGCAATTAAGCATGTCCTTTAATCTGGAGAAGTGCATTGGCTGCAATACCTGCACGGTCGCCTGCAAGAACATATGGACGAATCGGGAGGGCGCCGAATACATGTGGTGGAACAACGTGGAAACCAAGCCGGGCATCGGCTATCCGAAGCGTTGGGAAGACCAGGAATTATGGAAAGGAGGATGGGCCAAGAAGGGAGACGACCTGGTGCTCCGCTACGGGGGCAAGTTCGGCATGCTCAGCAACCTCTTCACCAATCCCCACGCGCCGGAAATGAAGGATTACTACGGAGATGGGGACGTATATACCTTCACCTACGATGACCTGCATTCCTCTGAACAGAGCAAACAGGCACCGGTTGCAAGGCCCAAATCCATGGTCACCGAAGAGGAGGACGTGCCCATCAACTGGGGCGTAAACTGGGAGGACAACGCCGGCGGCGCCCACGTCACTGGAAAGCATGACGTAAATTTCAACCAGATGAGCAAGGCGGAAATGGAGGCCGCGCTCAAGTTCAGGGACTGCTTCTACTTCTATCTCCCGCGCATATGCAACCATTGCCTCAATCCTGGTTGCGTGGGGGCCTGCCCTTCCGGCGCCGCCTATAAAAGAGAGGAAGACGGCATCGTTCTCATTGATCAGAACAGGTGTCGAAACTGGCGTTATTGCGTCTCTTCCTGCCCCTACAAGAAACCTTATTACAACTGGGCCAGCGGAAAGATGGAAAAATGCATCCTCTGCTACCCGAGAATTGAATCGGGCATGCCTCCCGCCTGCTTCCATTCCTGCGTGGGCAAAATCCGATCGTTCGGACTCTTGCTCTATGACATGGACCGGGTCAAGGAAGCCGCCATGGCGGAGGACATCGACCTTGTCTCGGAGCAGAGAAAAGTGATCCTGGATCCCTTTGACCCGGAGGTAATTGAGGCCGCCGGTAAGAACGGAATCAGTGACGATTGGATTGACGCGGCGCAGCGCTCGCCCGTTTACAAGATAGTCAAAAAATGGGGAATAGGGCTCCCGCTTCATCCCGAATTCAGGACCATGCCTTCGTTGTTCTATATTCCGCCCCTCGCTCCCATCACCACCAGCGCAGGAAGAGACTCTCCTTCAGATACAGATGTATTTGACATGACGAAGCCGGAAAACGGGCCGCTTATTGGCCTGGACGAACTGGACAAGATGCGCCTTCCGCTCACCTACCTCGCCAGTATGTTCGGCGCTGGGAATGAAAAAGTGGTGAAGACGGCGCTGGAACGTCAACTGGCGGTAAGACACTACGAGAGAAGCTTGAGGGTCGAAAAACAGCCTAACACGGACGTGCTCAAGCAAGTGGGATTAACAGAGGAGGACGCAAAGGACATGACCAGGGCGCTATCCCTTGCGTTCTACAACGAGCGCTTTGTTATCCCCAACACCAAGCGCGAAAACGCAGACATCAGCCCGTATACCGAGCGGGGCGTCGCCGGCTTCGAGAACATGACTCCCTGGTCACCGTTCAAGCGAAGGAAGAGTTATCACAAATCCCATCACACAGACACGAAGGAGTATGAGTAAGATGGACGCGGATCTGATATTGAGAGATGCTTATACGCTCATAGCCGAGCAGTGGTGCAGCCCCCCTAATGGGGAGGAAGACCGGGAGCAGGTCAGGAAAGATGCCGAAAGCGTGGTTGACCGGGTGAGGGGCGTCGCCGAGGAGGGTGCGGCCCTGCTTGCCAAATTCCTCGCGGAGAGCTCCCTTTCCGAGGAGGACTATGTGGATTTATTCGAACTGGCTCCCAAATGCGCCCTTTATCTTGGAAGCCACACCTACGATGAACCCCATACCTGCGCCAATGCCGCTGTTTCCGATAGAAACGGATACATGATAGAACTGGGTGGCATTTATAGACACTTCGGCCACGTCACGGTTGGAAGGGAGTTGCCGGATTATCTGCCCTTGATGGTGGATTTCCTCGCTCTGACGATTGAATCAAAAGATGACACCATCCGGGGAAAGTTCATTGCGGAATATTTCCTGCCGTTCGTGCCACCGTTGCGTTCCCGACTGGAAGCCCTGAAAACACCTTATCTCCATCTTCTTGAGGCATTGGAGAGCATCATAACCGTTGATCTGAAAACCCAAGTATTGTCAAAAGAACCAGTCCAACCAACACAACCAATAAAGTGGGAGAAAACCTATGACACCGTTTGATAATTTCTTTTTCATAGGCTTGCCCTACATTACAATCGTACTGTTCTTCGGCGGCATCATATACCGGGGTTTAAGCGGGGCCATGAGTGGCCACAGGGGCAAGTGGAACTTGAGCGCTCGAGGTGATTATCTGTGGGCAACACGTTCCACCGGATTCTTTGGGCGCGCCTCCATAGGACCAGCGTCCCTGTGCCTGCACTGGGGTGTTCTCATCCTCTTCGTTGCGCACATCGTGGGGTTTATCGGAGGCGCATACGCCTGGGTTGGCGGGGTTAACTTTTTCAGATGGGCGGGACTCGGGGGCGGAATCCTCCTGCTTTATGGATTAACCTGGGCTCTAGCGCGCAGGATCGTTATCCCCCAGGTAAAGGCCATGAGCAGGGCAGAGGATTACATCATCCTTGTATTCCTGATTCTCATCAGCGGTTTGGGGCTTTATCAATCCGCGATAAAGCTATCCTTCGGTGCCGTGGCTATCCAGGCAGGTCCCTGGGTGGGCAGCATTCTCAAGTTGCAGCCGAATGCGGAAGCGATTGCGGGTGCACCACTTGTCAACAAACTGCACATCATATTTGCACTCCTCTTTTTTGCATACTTCCCATTCACCAAGCTGGTGCATGTGCTGAGTTATCCTTTCGGGTACATTAACAGGCCCTTTATTTCCATGAGGAAATATATAGGTCTGAAGCGATGAGAAAATAACGTCCGTACTGGCGTGGGTGTAAACGCATCACGAATGGAGCACGCTTTCCTTCAGGATCCTGCGTTATCCCGCCCGTGCGCGACCCGTCTATTCGTGTCGGAAGAAATTTCTGACCCAACACTCAAAATAGATTGAGTGCCAATGCAACAGGAGGCCACCGCTACCTCACATAAGATACTTATTTTAAACACACTGGCTTTTACGGTCTGTTTTGCCGTGTGGATGATAAATGGTGTCCTGGTGACTTATCTGGCCCCAAATCCGGGATTCGATTGGGGCGCAATCGAGATCGGATGGTTGTTGGGAATTCCGGTCCTTACGGGGGCGCTCTTCCGTTTGCCAGCTGGTATGCTTACGGATAAATTTGGCGGGAAACCGATATTTGGGAGCTTGTTGCTCATCTGTGCTGTTCCCATGTTTCTTTTATCTTATGCCAATGACTTCATCAGTTTTGCCTTATGCAGTTTTGGTTTCGGATTAGCTGGTGCCAGCTTTGCCATTGGCATTGCTTTTACATCGGTGTGGTATCCGACAAAACTGCAGGGAACAGCCCTGGGTATTTTTGGCGCAGGCAATGCGGGGGCAGCCTTGACGACTTTATTGGCGCCGACATTGCTCAATACCTTTACAGATAATGGAGAAAATATAGACGGCTGGCGCACATTACCGAAAGTCTATGCCGCAATCCTGGTGATTACGGCGATCGTCTTCTTCATATTTGCGGAGAACAAGAAGCCCGCTTCGAGCAATAAGACTTGGGCAACAATGCTCAGGCCTTTGAAGAATATCCGCGTATGGCGCTTCGGATTCTATTATTTTCTGGTTTTCGGATGTTTTGTGGCTTTTTCCCAATGGCTTGTTCCCTATTTTGTAAATGTCTATTATATGCCCATCGTGGCAGCCGGGATCTTTGCCGCTCTATTTAGTTTTCCATCCGGCGTAATCCGGGCTCTTGGAGGATGGTTGTCAGATAAACTTGGAGCCAGAAAGGTCATGTATTGGGTGCTTGGTTCATCGGTCCTCATCAGTTTCATGCTCATCGTTCCCAAGATGGATATCTATTCTCCGGGAAAAGGGATTATGGCACAACGCTCTGGAACTGTGACCAGCGTTTCGGAAACAGAAATTAACATTGCTGGGAAAAATTACCCTCTGCAGGTCAAACCCACGACATTTGAGAATTTGGATAACCAGGTACTGGTTTTCCCTACCAAGGAGGTTTGGCAGGAATCGGTAGTCAAGGTTGGTGATGAGGTTATAAAGAAAGAACTCCTGGCCAAAGGAGTGACTCGAATTTATTTCCAGGCAAATGTATGGATCTTTGCGGTGTTGATCATTCTCATGGGAAGTATCTGGGGAATTGGCAAGGCCGCGGTATATAAACATATTCCCGATTATTTTCCGGAAGAAGTCGGAGTGGTTGGCGGGATGGTTGGTGTTCTTGGAGGCTTGGGTGGATTTTGCTGCCCGATTCTCTTTGGATATCTACTGGAAGGCACCGGATTATGGACCAGTTGCTGGATATTCATGTTTTTATTGTCGTTTGTTTGTCTGGCATGGATGCATCGGGTGATCATGAAAATGTCCCAGCTTCCACGCGATCTACATTGAGCAAGTGATGGCAAATTTCTAATGGTAATCATCTATGAACTGGCGGCTCTTCCCGGATATGGACAGGAGCAAGGCGTTCTACCCTAACAATTCAATCGTTATTCAAGAAAACATTCAGGAGGAATTCAGTTATGCCAACCAATCTTGAGAAATGGGATGTCGAAGACCAGGATTTCTGGGAATCCACCGGCAAAACAATAGCCAATAAGAATCTTTGGTTATCCATTCCTGCCCTTTTCCTGTCATTTGCCACGTGGGCCATGTGGGGAGTGATCATCAAGTACATGAAGGACTTCGGATATAACTTCGGCATGACTGGTGATTTGGTGCCTGGATCCGAAGAATACAAAGCAGCTCTGTCTGAAGTAAACACCCTCTATTATTCACTTCCAGCTATTGCGGGGCTGGCTGGTGCAACGCTCCGGATTCCCAACTCATTTTTAATATCCCTAGGAGGCGGCCGCAATGTAATCTTCTTCTCTGCCTTGTTGATGTTAATACCTGCCATAGGGACAGGTTGGGCCTTATCTGATATTAATACGTCTTACCTTGTTTTTGCCTCAATGGCTTTGCTTTCCGGATTTGGGGGTGGGAATTTTGCATCCTCAATGAGCAACATAAGTTTCTTCTTTCCTAAAAGAGTGCAGGGCTATGCCCTTGGAATGAACGCTGGAATTGGGAATCTGGGTGTGGGCGCGATGCAAAAGATAATCCCTCTGGCTATTGGACTTTCACTTTTTGGGGCTGTTGGTTCTGAGGCAGTTGTGAAAGGAGTCCCCTTTGGAGGTCTGCAAAATGCTGGTTGGGTCTGGGTGCCGTTGTTGGTCCTCTCGGGCATCGGAGCATTCTTTGGAATGAACAATGTGGCAACAGGAACTCCGAGTCTCCCGGGAACGGTGCAGGGGATTTCGAAGACTGCTTATATGATCGGTTTAGGATTGATCGCCGCGGTGGCAGGCGCGTTCCTGCTGATTGGTTTACCCTGGGACAGCTGGGGAATGGAAAACGCATCCATTTGGATTGTGGTTTTCGCCGTAGCCTGCATCACCGTGCTACTGATGAAATATGCCACTCCCCGGGAAATCAGGAAAAACCTGAATAAGCAATTTGAGATATTTGGAAATAAGCACAACTGGATAATGACAATTGTCTATACGATGACATTTGGGTCATTCATCGGGTTCTCTTTTGCATTTCCCAAGTTATGTCAGGATATATTTGTGTACACTGACCCTGCAAATCCGGACTATGTCAATCCGACTGCTCCGAACTTTATGTTGTGGGTTTTCATTGGACCGATGCTTGGCGCTTTGGTCCGACCAATTGGGGGAATAATTGCTGACAAGGTCAACAGTGGGGCAAAGGTGACATGTGTTAGTACTATTCTGCAGATATTGGCAGCTTTAGCTGTAGCCTATTTTGTTATTCAGGCGAAGCAGAGCGATACGCCTGAGGAATTTTGGTGGCCGTTCTTCTCCTTCTTCATGATCCTGTTCCTGACCACTGGTATTGGTAACGGCTCTACTTTCCGGAGTGTCCCATATATTTTCAGTAAAGAACAGGCAGGCCCTGTTCTTGGATGGATCTCAGCGATTGCCGCTTATGGCGCATTTATTATCCCTAAGGTGTTTGGACAACAAATTGAAGCCGGTCACCCTGAGTATGCCTTGTACGGATTTGCCGGCTACTATGCGATCTGTCTCGTGCTGAACTGGTGGTACTATCAGGGTCCCAAGAGAGAGTTCGACAACCCATAAGGAGCGACCGCATGTTGGGTGATCACTTGCACTCCACTCCGGGGATACGACCCGGTTCTTTGCACCCTCTCTCCTCCCGGACCCCCATCCAGACAGCCCCAAAAAGGAAATTCCCGGCAGTGATTTGATCTCCTTCTTTTCTTTTGCCATCCTCAACCCATGAATTTCCTTAACAGGGTTGCTTGCGTCTCCCTCTGTATTACCGGCGCGCTGAAGGCAGCCGACCTTGAACGCATAAAATACAATAACCCCGGCCTGAAGGTGGATTTGGGGGTGGGACTGTGGGCCTGGCCGATGCCGGTGGATTGGGACAGGGATGGGGACCTCGACCTGCTCATCGACTGTCCCTGCAAGCCATACGAAGGAATTTGGTTCTTTGAAAATCCTGGCGGCGGCAAGACTCCTGCCTTCAAGGCAGGCAAACGGGTCCATGCTTCCCGGCGCAATATTCAGGTGAGCTGGGTAGCTGGCAAACCCCGCTATCTTGTTCCGGGGGCTGAAGTGTCCGCCGACCTGGCGGAGACCAGCAAGATCTATCCAGAAACCCGGGTGGAGAAGCACCGCAAGATTCGCGCCAATCAATGGAAGTACGTGGATTACGATGGGGACGGCGCCTTGGACCTCATCGCGGCAGTGGGGGTGTGGGACGATTACGGCTGGGACAATGCCTATAACCCTAAAGGCGAATGGTCCAATGGGCCGCTGCACGGATTCGTTTATCTCATGCGCAACGAGGGTACAACTACCAAGCCGAACTACGCGAAGCCAGCAAAGGTGCAGGCGGCTGGGAAGCCGGTGGATGTTTATGGCCGGCCCTCCCCCAATTTTGCGGACTTTGACGGGGACGGGGATCTGGATCTCCTGTGTGGTGAATTTGTTGATAGTTTCACTTATTTCGAAAACACCGGCACCCGCAAGACTCCCGACTACGCTGCGGGCCGCAAACTGACGCACAAGGGACAGGTTCTGACGATGGATCTGGAAATGATTCTGCCCAGTGCCGTTGATTGGGATAAGGATGGAGATATTGATTTAATTGTGGGCGATGAGGATGGGCGCGTGGCGCTCGTAGAACATACAGGAAATGTCGAGGATGGGCTGCCGCGGTTCCTGCCCCCGGTGTATTTCAGGCAGGAGGCGGATGAAGTGAAGTTTGGTGCGTTATCCACGCCCGATGGGTTCGATTGGGATGGGGACGGTGATGAGGACATCATTTGTGGCAATACCGCCGGCTATATTGCTTTCCTTGAAAACCTCAGTGGCCCGAAGCAGGAAGCTCCCAGGTGGGCTGCTCCCAAACTCCTTCAAGCGGGGGGAAAAACCTTGCGGATCATGGCTGGGGCCAACGGATCCATTCAGGGTCCCTGTGAAAGCAAGTGGGGTTATACCACCCTGACGGTGACTGACTGGAACCACGACGGACTGCCGGATCTCATCGTGAATTCCATCCTCGGCAAGGTGGTCTGGTATCAGAACACCGGCACCCGAAGGACACCCAGGCTCGCCGCTGCCCAACCCATCGAAGTGGAGTGGCAGAAGAAACAGCCGCTACTCAAGTGGGGATGGATGCGACCTGAAGGAAAGGCGCTCCTTACACAATGGCGCACTACACCGGTGGGGGTGGACTGGAACCGGGATGGTCTCAATGACCTCCTGATGCTCGACCACGAAGGGTATCTTGCGATTTTCCCGCGCTCAAAACGCGGTGGTCAGCTGCAGCTTCACGAACCACAGCGCATTTTCGAAACAGACACCGGCTCTGTCCGTTTGAACGCGCGGTCTGCTGGTGGCAGCGGTCGGCGCAAGTTGTGTGTTACTGACTGGGACGGCGATGGGCGCCTTGATGTATTGGGCAACAGTCCCAACGCTGAACTCTGGCAGAACGTGGCTGATCGCAAAGGGATGGTTAAGCTCATTAATCGTGGCACCCTGTTTAAGCGGAATATTTCCAGCCATACCACCAGCCCGACAGTGGTCGATTGGAACGGAGATAAGGTGCCGGATCTCCTGGTGGGGGCTGAAGATGGGTTTCTCTATTACGCTCGCAACCCGCGCAAGCCCTAGGCAGCGCCGTTGGTTTTCTCTTTTTTTCCTGCTCCTCGGTCCTGAGGCTCACCTCAAATAACTGCCTGTAGGCGTCGACTCCCGCTTCATCAAGTTGATCTCCACATTTGCACCCACCAATCCCGTCGCCCAGAGCGATTCCTAAAAGGGAGTTTCTGGCAGTTGCTGACAATCATATTGCTCATTGGACGCTTTCGGCCATTTGTTTTTTCGCTCGCCTCGTGCCAGAATTATCATGAATATTACTCCCCTCTGCCACGCTTCCTTGGGACTTGAATCCATGTTTTTTCACCGTCATTTCTCGCTCGTCGCGACTTCGTGCTTCCTGGTGACTCCAGCCGCCTCACCGGCATTGGCCGCCGACAAGAAACCGATCAAGGTTTTCATTCTGGCAGGCCAGTCGAACATGGAAGGGCACGCGAAGGTCGCAACGTTCGACTACATCGGTGATTCTCCCGAGACGGCTCCGATTCTGAAGGAAATGCGTGACGCCAAAGGGAACTCCAGAGTGGCGGACAACGTTTGGATTTCCTACTTCACGGGCCGAGGCGATGACAACGGTGAAGGGTTCGGCAGATTGACATCAGGCTACGGTTCGCGGTCCAATCCGACGGAAGATGGTGGGAAGATCGGCCCGGAGTTCACTTTCGGACTTTATATGGACAAGGCAATTGAAGAGCCGATTCTGATCATCAAGACGGCATGGGGCGGGAAGTCGCTTTTTTATGATTTCCGGTCGCCCAGTTCCGGTGTCTACCAGCGATCAGAAAAAGACCTTGAGAAGGGTCGTAACACTGCAGCACGGAATGGCCACTACTACCGCCTGATGCTCGGCCACATCAAACATGTCCTGGATGACATCAAGCGAGTTTGTCCCAGCTACGACGCAAAGCAGGGATACGAAATCTCAGGCTTCATCTGGTTTCAGGGTTTCAACGACATGGTCAATCGAGGAGTATATCCCGTGCTTCCCGCTGACAGCAGAGAGAATCGGTTTGAGAAATACAGCGGGTGGCTGGCTCACTTCATCCGCGATGTCCGCAAGGACCTCAACACTCCACAGATGCCGTTTATTATTGGCGTGATGGGCGTGGGGGGAATGGCCCCTGAAAAGGTGAATGAGGGCAATCAGGAATTTCGCAAAGCGATGGCGGCCCCTTCCTCCTATCCGGAATTCAGAGGGAATGTGGCCGCGATCCACACCGGCCAATTCTGGGATGAACCGCTGGCAACCATTCAAGGTAAATATGAACAGGTTAAGCGGAAGCGATATCAGCTGAAGAAGAACGAAGTGGATAAGGGCAATATGACTCGCAAGGAAATGGAAGCCGCCGTGAAGAAATTCGAAGCCGGGCTGATCTCGCCTGAGGAGGCCTCCTTACGTGCCCGTGGTGCATCCAACGCCGGCTACCATTATCTGGGTTGCGCGAAGACATTCGCCCTCATGGGAAAAGCCTACGCGGAAACCATGTTGAAACTGATGAAGAAATAATTCGCGAATCGATCACGAAGAACCGGTTTTCCTACGCTCGCGACCTGCTTCAAAGGGTTCATTTCCCTTGAAAAGAGGAGATTTCACACCCCGGGACCACCACAGGCAGCGGCCGGGGTGCTTCGCTACAGGACCAAGCACCGATTCCCACCCCTCTCTCTCCAGTCCCCGGGCAGTCTGATTCCAGTTGTCTATTTCTCACCGGAGTCAGCTCCCCACTCGCCCCGGCCTGCCAGTCCGGTCCAGCGTTTTGACGAAAACCCAATTTCCTTTCAGTAACCCAAGGTCAGGGAGCTCACGGAGAACCCCAGCAAAAGCCCGAATGTTATCGGGCCGGCCTCACACACCTCCCCCAAAAAACCGCAGCATCCATTCTCCGAACACGCGATAATCCGCCCTCCCCTGCTGCAACGATTGTTCGGCCCGCTCCACTACCTCCGGCGGGATCCTGTCCAGCCTGCTACGCATCAGATCCCGCGCATACCCCGGGGTGAACTCGGGGTGGCCCTGCACGCCCAGCATGTGCTCCCCGACACCGTACATGTAATACGGACAAAAATCGCTGCCGGCAAACAACTCTGCCCGGTCGGGCAAGACGCTGACCTGGTCCTGGTGGCTGACAAGCAACCGCAGATTCTGGAGCACCGGACGCATCCACGGCCGGCTCACGACAATACGGTTTTCCGAAAACCCCACACCCCAGCCCAACGGAGAACGCTCAACCGATCCTCCCAGCGCCTCCGCCAGCAATTGATGGCCAAAACAAATGCCCACGAACCTCACCTTGTTCTCATCCAAACGTCTGACGAACCCCTTCAACCGCTCCACCCAGTCCAATCCGTCGCTCAGTCCATGTTGACTGCCCGTGGTGAGATAGGCGTCGCAATCACCCAATGCGGCAGGGTATTGCCCCTTTCTGACATCAAACACGCGCAAACGCACGGAAGAGTCTAAGATGGAGAAATATTTACCGAACATTTCGGGGTAATTCCCGTGCTTCGGTTGCAGGCTATCCCCGACATCGTCGCACTGTAACAATCCTATGTTCACTCTTCATTCCTGTTTGTTCTGGTGATCACCCGCCAAAGCTTTGGCACAGAGTTCGGCGTATTGTCGCGCGTCCAAGGCCACCGGGTTGCCGGCGGCGCTGGGATCGCGCTCTGACATCTGGCCGATGCGCTCCAGATCCTCCGGGCGGACGCCGACCGAGGCAAGATCGTGGGGAATCCCCAACTCCCGACGCAAATCCAGCACCCACTGGAGAAAGGCTTCGAAACTGTCGTCGCCAAGATCGAGATAACGCGCCAAACGGCAAATCCGTTCCTCTATCGCGGATTGGTTACGCTTCAGCACATAGGGCATCAGGATGGCGTTGAGCAATCCGTGATGTGCGTCATACAAAGCTCCCAAACTGTGCGCCAGCGCGTGCATTCCTCCCAAGCCCTTTTGGAAAGCGGTCGCCCCCATGGCAGAGGCCACCAACATCTGCATCCGTGCCTCCAGGTCATCTCCCCGGGCCGTGGCCCTCGGCAGATACCGTCCTACCAGTCGGCACCCTTCCACCGCGATACCCTCTGCCATCGGGTGATAAAAAGGGGAACACAAGGCCTCCAGATTATGGGACAGGGCGTCCATTCCCGTGGCCGCCGTCAGTTTGGCCGGCAAGCCCACGGTCAGTTCGGGGTCCAGCACCACCGCCTTGGGCAGCATCAGGGGATGAAAGATGATCTTTTTCACCTGCTGGGCCTCGTCGGTAATCACCGAAGCCCGGCCCACTTCAGAACCGGTGCCCGCCGTGGTGGGAATGGCAATCACCGGAGCGATTCCCTCCGGGTCCGCTTTGGTCCAATTGTCTCCCACGTCCTCAAATTCCCAAATGGGCAACCGCTGGGCGGCCATCAGGGCGACCGCCTTGCCCACATCCAGGCCCGACCCTCCGCCCAAGGCAATCACGCCGTCACAACCGCCCTTGCGATAAACCTCAACACCGGCTTCGACATTCGCTCCGCTCGGATTGAGCTTGATGGCGTCGAACAACACCGCCGGCAGCCCCGCTTCAGCGAGCGACTCCAGCATCGATGCCGTCATCGGCAAAGCCGACACCCCCGGGTCCGTCACCAGCAATGGCTTGCTTATTCCCCGGTCACGGCACAACTGCGGCAAGGCCGCCACAGATCCCGCGCCGGCCTTGATCGCGTTGGGATAATTCCAGTTTCCCGTCAATTCTGCATACTCCATGGATAATCCGATTCACTCACTGGGTTAAGACAGTTTCAAATGGTAGGATTTGGGCTGTGTCAACGCCTCGAACCCCAGGGGCGAAAGCGCGTATCCGGCGCCCGAATGCTTCACCCCCGTCCAAGCCAGAGCGGGATCGAGATAATCACAACGGTTGGTGAAAAAAGTACCGGTTTCGATCTGCTCGCCCAGTTCCACGGCTCGCTCGATATCCCTTGTGAAAACAGAAGCGGTAAGACCGAACTCGGAATCGTTCATCAAGCCAACGGCCTCTTCATCCGAGAAGGTCTTCTGAATACCCACCACCGGCCCAAACGTCTCCTCGGTCATCACCCGCATGCTGTGGTCCACACCGGTGAGGATTTGCGGAGCCATGTATGCCCCCGAGGGGTCATGCGCGGGAAACAGTGAACTGTCGATGTGGGCCGTAGCCCCCCTGGCCAAGGCGTCCTCCACCTGTTCACGGGCAAAGGCCGCAGCGGACGGCTTTACCAACGGCCCCAAGGTCGTTTCCGGATCATCAGGTCTTCCCAGCTTGTATTGCCTGGTCAGTTTCACCGCCTTCGCGACAAAGGCGTCGTGAACCTCGGCGTCCACATAAATGCGTTCGATTCCACAGCACGATTGCCCGGAATTGAAGAACGCCCCGTCTACCAGAGTCTCCACCGCGGCGTCCAGATCGGCGTCGGCGCGCACGTAGGCCGGGTCTTTGCCGCCCAGCTCCAGCCCGAGACTGATAAATCTTCCCGCCACGGCCTTTTCCACGGTGGCTCCGCCGGCTACCGAACCAGTGAAACACACGTGCTGAACCTGCTCGGATCGGATCAGTTCCGTGGTGTCTTCATGGGAAAGATGCAGATACTGGAACACTCCCTTCGGCAAGCCGGCAGCCTCGAACGCCTCGTAAAAGCGCTCGGCGCACAGCGGCGTCTGGGCGGAATGCTTGAGAATCACGGTATTGCCCGCCAACAACGCGGGAACCACCGCGTTCACGGCGGTCAGATAGGGATAATTCCACGGAGCGATAACCGCCACCACCCCCTTGGGGTCCCTTTTGATGTAACGGCGAAAGCCCTCCCTGGGCTCCACCTCCACCGGAGCCAGGGCGGTCTCGGCAATACTGATCATATGGCGGGCCCTCTCCTCAAAACCGGCCACCTCGCCGGCCGCATACCGGATCGGTCGTCCCATCATCCAGCTGATTTCTTCCGCAATACTCTCCTTGCGGGCGACAAAAGCGTCCACCATGCGCGAACACACCGCAGCCCTCTCCGGAACAGGGATCTTTTTCCACTCGTGCAACGCCTCCTCCGCGGCAACCAGGGCCTCCAGCCACTGTTGTTTACCCGCCAACTGCCGGGTCGCATATACCGAGCCGTCGACCGGCGAAACCGTCTCCTGTTGTTTTGTTCCGGCCATCACTCCCATCCCTGTTGCCGATTCAAATTATTTCGAAATATCTCTGCATTTCCCAGTCCGATACGTGCTTGCGGTACTGCAGAGCCTCCCAAACGCGGGTTCCGGCGTAATGGTCCACAAAGGCCTCTCCGAAGAGTTCCCGCGCGGCCTCTGAGCCACGCAACGCCTCTGCCGCCTGCTCCAGGGAGGTCGGCAATACCAGCGAGGCGTCGTGCTCCCGGGCATAGGCATTGCCCTGCACCACCTCCACCGGTTCAAGCTGGCGCTCGATGCCCAACAGGCCGGACCCCAGGGCGGCCGCCAGAATGATGTAGGGGTTGGCGTCGGCGGAGCCCAGGCGGAATTCCACCCGCTGCGATTTGGCCGACCCCGGAATGATCCGCAAGGCGGTGGTGCGGTTCTCGCATCCCAACGTGGCGTGGGTCGGAGCCCAGAACCCGGGAACCATGCGGGAGTAGGCATTCACCGTCTGGGCCAGCATCGCGGTCAACTCGGCCATGTAATGTTGCTGTCCGGCCACGAAATGCCGCTGCACCGCACTCATCCGCATCGGTTGATCGGCGTCGAAAAACGCGGAGCCCGAGCCATCGGCATGATCCAGCGAAAGGTGAATATGTCCGGATTGACCGGGATAATCGTTGGACCACTTGGCCATGAAAGTCGCCATCATTTCTTTGCGCTGGGCCCATACCTTGACAAAGGTCTTGAACAACGCCGCCCGATCAGCGGCCTCGGCGGCATCCGTCACGGCAAGGGCCGCCTCAATAACCCCGGGACCGGTCTCGGTATGAATCCCCTCGATCGGAAACCCCATGGTTTCGGCCAAGTCCAGCAACTCGTGATAAAGATCGCTGAAAGTCGAACAACGCAGCACGGAATACCCGAAAAATCCGGGACTTATCGGTTGCAGATTGCGGTAACCCTTCTCCCTGGCGCTGTCCGGAGTCTCATTGAACATGAAAAACTCATACTCAAAGGCGGTGTTGGCTCGAAACCCGAGAGACTCGGTGCGCTCGAGAACCCGCCCCAGCACGTTGCGCGGACACAATCGAGCGGCCTCGGCGGCAAACTCGCACAAAAAGAACAACGTTTCCGGCTCAAAAGGGATGTCCCGGCAGGTCTCCGGCAAAATCCGTATCTGGGCATCGGCATAACCGGTGTGCCACCCGGTGAAGTCGGTGCCGACATTCTCATAAAGCTGATCATTGGAGTCCCACCCCAGCACCACGTCACAAAAGGCGAATCCATGATCCAGGGCGCCGAGAAACTTCTCCCGGCTGAGATATTTTCCCCGCATCACTCCGTCCACATCGATGAAGCCGACTTTGACGTTCTTGATATCCCGCTCAGTGACGATGCGTTTCGCGTCTTCGGTAGTGTTCACATCTCTTGCTTCCATATCTTTGACCCTGTTCGTTGTTACTATGCCGCAGGTTGCTCACTGACTCCCGTCAAATCAATCCCCTTGAGCAGGCAGGCTCCCAGTCACCCCGGCCTGCCGGCCCGTTCCGGAGCTTTGACGAAGAATCAATTCTCTTTCAGTGATAGCTGGACTCGTTAGATTTCAGGAAATGCACGGCGAAGCCCCCCCTTCCGGATCTGATGCAGGAGCCTTCCGCCCTTATTGGTTCGATGAGGCCTTGAAACGTGAAGGTGAACACGAAATCACACCGCTTAACGGACATATTGCTTCTGATGTTTGCATTGTGGGTGGCGGCTACACCGGATTGTGGACAGCACTCATGCTCAAGGAACAGGATCCCGATATCAAAATCACCATCATCGAGAAAGAAATCTGTGGGTATGGAGCTTCTGGAAGCAACGGTGGATGCGTTTTGACGCTTGCGACCAAATACTTTTCCTTGTGCCGGTTCTATGGGCGAAACGAAGCCAGGAGGCTCGTGATGGCATCAGAAGAATCTGTCCAAAAGATCAAGCAGTATACTGAAGAACACCACATCGACTGTGATCTCAGGATCGACGGAGCCCAATACATTGCCACAAATGAGGCGCAAGTCGGCGTCATGGATGAGGTTATCCAGGCTCTGGAGGAAGAAGGGATCAATCCATGGGTGCGGCAACCCCTGGAAAAAGCGGTTGAATTTGCAGGAACCAATGAAATCAGGGAGGCCTTCTTCTCGCCCAATGCCGGAAGTGTTCAACCCGCTTTGTTAGTTCGAGGTCTGGTGCGGGTTGCCCGTGAGAAGGGGATTCAGATTTATGAAAACACACCCATGAATCAAATCCTTCCTGACAGGGCACGCCCCAAGGTAATGACCCCGGATGGCTCGATTGATGCGGGAAAGGTCGTGCTGGCCATCAATGCATGGATGGCTTCGGAGTTCCGGCAATTCTCCCGAAGCATCGTTGTGGTTTCCTCGGACATGGCTATCACCGAGCCCATTCCAGACAGGCTTGAAGAAGTTGGCCTGACTCATGGGGCCACCATCTGTGACTCGCGCACCTTTGTTCATTATTTCCATACCTCCACCGACGGGCGGCTTCTGTTTGGCAAAGGCGGAAACACCTTTGCCTATGGGTCTAAAATGCTGCCGTTGTTTTTTCAAGCCAGCGCGTATTCATCTCAGCTTGAGAGAGCCATCGAACGATTCTTCCCAAGATTCAAATCTGCGAAAATGGAACAGACCTGGACCGGTGGTTCTGATCGGTCCACGACAGGTTTTCCATTTTTTGGGAATCTGGACGAGCACCCCAATATTCACTATGGCTTTGGCTATTCCGGGAACGGGGTCACGCTATCATGGCTGGGTGGCAGGATCCTGTGCTCTCTCTGCCTGGACCGCGACGATGAATGGAGTCGATGCGGTTTTGTCGGTGGGCCCCGAGGATATTTTCCTCCTGAACCCATCCGTTGGATTGGGTCCATGATGGTGCGTAACGCCATTCGACGCAAGGAAGCGGCCGAAGATGCCGGAGTTCGTCCGAATTTTTATGATTCCCTGATGGCTCGTTTTGCAAAATCGGCAGGCAAATCCGACAAGAGGGCCTAGTGTCCCGATCAGCCCCAGAAGACATTCCGGCCATCATGAATTGCTTGATTTTCTGATACCGGATTCATTGCGATGTTGCGCACGATCAGGAACCAGGCGTATTTCCTTTTTCAAATGACAATCATCCTCTCCCCTGCCAAGACCCTCGATTTTGGAGACCAGTGCTTTACAGGAAAACACAGTCTGCCTGATTACCTGCAGGAGTCGGAGGAACTGATCGCCAAGCTTGTCAAATTGCCCAAGTCGGAGCTCCGAAACCTGATGGGAATCAGTGAAAACCTGGCTGAGCTTAATGCGCAACGCTACAGGAAGTGGTCGATCCCGTTTACGACCGGCAATTCCAAGCAGGCGCTGCTGGCATTCAAGGGGGATGTTTATACCGGGTTTGATTTTGAAAACTGGAAGGCTGCTGATTTCAACTTTGCTCAGAAGGCATTGAGAATACTCAGCGGATTATACGGAATCCTTCGCCCCCTTGATTTAATCCAGCCCTATCGCCTTGAGATGGGCACCCAGCTGGCAACCCGGCGCGGGAAAAACCTTTATGCTTTCTGGGGGGAAACAATCACCTCGGCTCTCAATGAAGTGGTGGCAGAAACCCGTAACGGGTTCCTCGTGAACCTGGCCTCGAATGAATATTTCCATGCGGCAAACCCCGTCGAGCTGGAAGCTGATGTGGTGTCACCCGTTTTCAAGGATCTCAAGAACGGAAAATACAAGATCATTAGTTTTTATGCCAAGAAGGCCAGGGGGCTGATGGCAGATTTCATCATCCGGAATCGACTGAAGAGCCCCGGTGACCTGCATGCTTTTGACCTTGCCGGATATCGTTATGACAAAGCGGGGTCCAGCCCGGAAGCACCCCTATTCCTCAGGGATGCACCTGCCTGATCCGGAGTGATGGAAGAAGGCCGTCACCTTCATTGAAAGGAGCCGGAAACAAAGCCCGAATCGACCACTGGCGGAGAGGGTGGGATTCGAACCCACGTGGAAGGTGTGGTCATACATTGTCATATCCTTCTAAAACAGGGTTTTGCTGAACTCGTAAGAAAGCATGGGACAATAAAACTGGTCCACCAGCGGTCCACTAGCTATCTTCTGCGCAATGAGCAGGAGAAAGGTTGCAGAAGAGAAATTGCCGGTGACGGTCAGAAGCGGGCCGGTGCGTATCCGGGTCTGCAAAGAGATCGCGGGCGACAAGGTTCTTTACGGCGCCAGGTGGACCGAAGCGGGCGTTCGCAAG
>PVBE010253077.1_pt1 | contig 79014 bp, 78 predicted proteins | sample 1631181 | NCBI WGS metagenome assembly PVBE01 (sample SAMN08397723, study PRJNA350692) | Marine metagenome, whole genome shotgun sequencing project. | isolation source: water | place: Pacific Ocean | collected 2012-04
CGCACCGTCATCGAGCAGCTGCCCGCCTGGCTGGCCCACTACAACGAGGTTCACCCGCACAAGGCGCTGGGCTACCGATCACCCCGAGAGTACATTACGCAAACCCGCGAGGCCCCGTCAGGCATTTAGGGGGCAACGACAGCGCTGTGGCGCGACCGGTCGCGCCACAGGTTGAGGAGCTCGTTGATCTCCGTCACCGCGAACCCAAGGTCCCGCGCGCGTCGGATGAAACGGAGCATGTTGACGTCGCCCGGTGAATAGTCCCGATAACCTGAATCCCGGCGATCCGCCTTTGGAATGAGGCCAGTCTGCTCATAGTAGCGGATCATCTTAGCGGAGACGCCGGACGCCTTGGCTGCTTGGCCGATGTTCATCGCCCCGCTCCCTTTTCAAGCGTGCCAGTCGATCCCTCCGGGGGTTGGAATCCCCGAAGCCGCAGCGAATTACCGAGGACGAACACGCTCGACATTGCCATCGCGCCGGCAGCAAACACCGGTGACAGCAGGATGCCCCAGATCGGCCATAAAGCACCGGCAGCGACCGGGATGAGCGCCGTATTATAGGCGAAGGCCCAGAAGAGGTTCTGGCGGATGTTCCCGATCGTGGCACGAGAGAGCGCGATCGCCGACGCCACGCCGTTGAGGTGGCCCGACATCAGCACGACGTCGGCAGCCTCGATGGCGATGTCCGTGCCCGTGCCGACCGCAATCCCGACGTCTGCCTCGGCAAGCGCCGGTGCATCGTTGATGCCGTCACCGATGAAGGCGAGGCGACCATATTCTGCTTTCAGGCGGCGTACGGCCTCGACCTTTCCGTCAGGCAGGACTTCAGCGACAACCTCGTCGATGCCCAACTGGCGCGCGATCGCCTGGGCGGTGTGCTGATTGTCGCCGGTGATCATCGCAACCTTCAGGCCGAGACCGTGAAGAGCGGCAATGGCCGCAGGGGTCGTTTCCTTGATGGGATCAGCCACAGCGATGACGGCTGCAAGCTTGCCATTGATCGCTGCATAGAGGGGCGACTTGCCTTCAGCGGCCAGGCGTGATGCTGTCTTGGCGAAAGCGGTGACGTCCAGACCAAGCTCGCGCATGTAGCGATCCGCCCCGATTTCGACCCGATCGCCAAGCACCTCGGCGCGAACACCGCGCCCGGTCAGGGATTCAAAGTTGGCCACCTCAGCGAGACTAAGCTTCTCGGCAAGAGCGGCGTCGACAATAGCGCGGGCAATCGGATGTTCGGACTTGTCCTCTACTGCCGCAATCCGGGCGAGAACGGCCGACCGGTCGAAGCCGAGCGTGACCTGCAAGTCCGTCAGCGCAGGTCGGCCTTCGGTCAGCGTGCCGGTCTTGTCGACGGCGACGACCTTGGCATCACGCAGCAGCTGCAGCGCTTCTCCCTTGCGGAACAGAATGCCCAGTTCAGCTCCCCGCCCGGTGCCAACCATGATGGCTGTAGGCGTCGCCAGACCCATCGCGCAGGGGCAGGCAATGATGAGGACCGCGACCGCATTGACCAGCGCGAAGGTCAAGGCCGGGGACGGACCGAATACCAGCCAGGCGCCGAACGTGAGCGCGGCCACCGCCATGACAGCGGGCACGAACCACATCGTCACCTTGTCCACGAGCGCCTGGATCGGCAGCTTCGATCCTTGCGCCTGCTCGACCATGCGAATGATCTGGGACAGCATGGTGGCATCGCCGACTGCCGTTGCGCGGAATGCCAGAGCCCCCTTCTGGTTGACAGTGCCCCCGACGAGGCTCGCCCCTTCCGCTTTCCTGGCCGGAATTGGCTCACCGGTGATCATGGATTCATCGACGTAGCTTTCGCCCTCGATAACCTCGCCGTCGACAGGGATCCGTTCACCGGGCCGAACTTCGATGATGTCGCCCGCAACGACGTCTGCGACGGCAACTTCGACCGTACCGTCGGCACGGCGTACGCGCGCTGTTTTGGCCTGGAGGCCAACGAGACGCTTGATCGCCTCGGACGTGCGCCCTTTTGCCCTCGCCTCCAGATAGCGGCCGAGCAGGATCAACGCGATGATGACCGCTGCCGCCTCATAATAGACGTTCACTGTCCCTGGCGGGAGAAGCGTCGGAGCGAAAGTGGCAACAAGCGAATAGCCATATGCCGCCAGCGTGCCGACCGCGACGAGCGAGTTCATGTCCGGAGCGAGCCGGATCAGGGCCGGGAGGCCTTTCTGGTAGAAACGAAAGCCTGGAATTGCGAGCACGAGGGTCGTCAGCGCGAACTGAATGTACCAGCTCGTCTGCATGCCGATCGACATCGCAATGTACATATGGACGCTGGGAATGAGGTGAGACCCCATTTCCATGAGAAAGACCGGGAGAGCGAGGATCACCGCGATGGTGAGATCGCGCTTGAGCAGCTTGCGCTCCTCTTCCTTTCGATCGTCGCCGTCATCGGCATCGGCGGCCTTCGCGGCCAGAGGTTTTGCTTCATACCCCGCGCCAGCGATGGCAGCGATCAGCGACTTTGCGTCAGCCGCGCCGCGGATCGTGGCGCGCTCGGTCGCCAGATTGACGCTCGCTTCCACCACACCCGGCACGGCCTTGAGCGCACGCTCGACGCGCCCGACGCATGACGCACAGGTCATGCCGAGCACGGTAAGTTCTGTGGTTTCTGCTGGCACCGTATAGCCCGCCGACTCGACCGCTTTTACCAGCTCGGACCGATTGACCGGGCCTCCCGTCGTGATGCTTGCCCGCTCGGTTGCGAGATTGACGTTGACCGCGCTCACGCCTTCGATCTTGCCGATTGCGCGTTCGACGCGGCCCACGCACGACGCGCAGGTCATACCCTCGATGGGCAGGGTGATTGTCGAAACATCTGTTTCGATGGGGGATTTTTCGGCCAGCATGTTCCGCTTCCTCGATTCTCGCGAACTTGACCAACCCCATGTGAGGCTTCCCATCATTGGAAGGTCAAGGTTCAAGTTTTTTTGGCCGGGCGGGTTGACCTTCCAACGATGGCAAGCCCCATTTCTTACGGGACGAACTCGAATTTTGAGGAGAATCCCGATGCAGTTCCACGTCCAGGACATGACCTGCGGATCGTGCGTCCGGCACATCAACGAGGCGATCGGCAAGGTCGATCCTGCGGCCACTGTCGAGGCCGATACCGTGTCGCGCACCATTTCCGTGACCACCACCGCAAGCCAGGAAGATATCCAGAAGGCGCTGGCGGACGATGGCTATCCGACCACTTTGGTCGAAAGCGCCGAGGAGGTGCAGTCGTGAAGCACGAAGGACATAGCGAGCATCAGGCCGAAGGCCTGTCGGATAACCCTGTCATTCGCGATTATCAGGTCGCAAATAACCGCATGCATGCGGACATGGCGATTGAGTTCAGCGGGGACGCTGACCTCGATTTCCTGCGCGGCATGATCCCGCACCATCAAGGCGCGATCGACATGGCCCGCGTCGTTCTCGATCACGGCTCCGATCCCGAAGTGAGCAAATTGGCGCAGGCCATCATCGATGCGCAGGAGAAAGAAATCGCGCTCATGAAGAAGTGGCTCGCTGACCGTAGCCAGTAAGCCGCGCATCCCTATGGCCGGCCTCCTCTGGGCTGCCCCCCAGTCCCCCTGAGCCCTTGGGTCGGCCAGGTGGCTGGGTGTTGATCAACGCAACACCCAGCCATGGGTGCGCCTCGGTATCCAACAATGGAGCCGAGGCGCATTTGCATCCGCCACAGTTGATGAGTTGCAACGAACACACTGCTGAAAGGACGTCTGATGAATGTGACCGTAGGAGCCATCATGCTGGCCTTGGGCGTCGGCATCATCCTTTGGACCAATCAACGAGCGTTCAATCGGCGCAATGTCGCAGGCGTGCAGGAATTCAACTCCTACGGCCATGCCCTCCTGATCCGGACGCTCGAACGGATCGGCAGGCTTGTGGCATGGCTCTTGATGCTCGTCGGCGCCGGATCGCTGTTTGTTTACTTTATGACCGGTCGCGGTTGATGCCCGGTCGGGGGCCAAGGCCTGCCTTGTCGAAGGCCCCTGGGCTGCGATCATAGCTGGGTATTCGAAAGCCCCGCGAACGCGGGAGCTGCCAGCGACATCAGGCGTCCACGATCAGAACCTCACCGGATATGAACCCTTCGACCGACCGTTGAAATGCCTTCCCCACGAGCGCGCCCGGAACCGGCTCGAAGCCCGGCATCATGGCACCATAGACGTCCCACGCCTCCTCGAGGACGGTCGGATTGACCACGTTGATCCGTATGCCGCGCGGCATTTCGTGCGCGACGCAGCGCACGAATGTGTCGATCGCGCCGCTGGTCGTCGCATCCGCGATCGCCTCGGGAACGGGCTTGATATTCAAGATCCCGGAAATGAGGGTAAACGAGCCGCAGTCAGCGACATAGTCACAGCCTACACGCACCAGGTTGATCTGCCCGAGCAGCTTGCTTTCGATGGTTACGCGCCATTGATCATCGGTCATGGTCACGAAGGGCGCGTACTCGCAGTGGCCAACGGCGCAGATCACGGCATCGACTTGTCCGACCTTTTCAAACAGCGCTCGGATAGATGCCGTGTTGGTAATGTCCACTTGGTGATCGCATGTCGAGCCAGAGCGGCTGGCGGTCACGACGTCGTGGTGGGCGAGGCCTTTGAGCGCAGCCTGTCCCATGAGGCCGTTAGCCCCAACGATGAGAATCTTCATTGTCGTTGTCTTTCCCGGGTCGATTTTGCGCCGTCAGAGGCCGAGGCGAAAATCCGAAATGCTGGTCTTGGTCAGGGTCAGGTCCCGGAACTGGGTCACAGATCCCTTGCCCTGCGGCGATTGCGCGCTCACGCCCACCCACAGCTTCTGAGGATAGTCATTTTTGAACAAGCGGATCAGCTGCCAGCTCTTCTGGTCCGTCGAATAGTAGAACCCGACCGTTTTCGTATCCGAAGAGATTTTCATCCAGACATTCGGCGCTGTCACAACATCATGATTGTTGTCATCGGAGGTGTCGTTCGTGCGGACGCTGACGATGCGAACCCGTCCCCGCTCATCACGCTCCATCGCCATTTTGAGCCAGTGGGCATCATCGACCCATATGTAGAAGGTGCCGGCGTCGTAGGTAGCGTTGAACGACGGGGTCACCAAACCTGACAACGTCCAGGACTTGGCATTATCGACTTCTGCCAGGAGAACCGGCGCAGTGTTGTTCGACAGCTTGCCGTCGGGATCGCGGAAATTGTCACGCCCGCCCTCGCTCGCCAGCGAGATCATTCCTCCTTCAACCTTCGCGGATCTTGCCGCCTGATTAAGCGATCGGGTGAAGCTGATTCCCGGCAGGGCCAGGTTCACTTTTTCATCGCCCATTTGCTGAGCATTCGCCGGCAGCGCCAGACCCATTGCGATCACCATCAAAGGGAGTTGCACTTTCATCGTCAGATCCTCTTTTCTGTCTTGAACGTCGTCAGGTCACCGCCGAGGCGAGTAGACCGGCAAGATGATCGACCGCTTCCTTCTTCGAAATGCGGCCGCGCTGCACCTCGTTCGAGAGCGATGCGGCGGCGCCGACAAAGGCTACGACCGAGGCAAAATGGATGGGACGTGCAGCGCGAGACTCGAGCGTCGCAACGCAAAGGCCGACATAGCGATCATCGCAGTCCCGGCGCATGGTTTCCATTTCGGCGCCGCCACTCAGAGCGCCAGCCAGCGCCGCTGCCACAGGCCCTGACTGCTCGACGCAATCGACATAGGCCTGGGCGATGACTTTAGCCGCCTCCTCGACCGTAGCTGCGCGCTCGAGGGCCTTGGTCAGCTCCTCGATATGGCCGGTATAGTAGCGATCATAGAGCGCGCAGAGCAGCCCTGCCCGGCTCTGGAAATGGTTATAGGCAATCGGCTTGGAGACCCCTCCCCGCTCGGCCGCCTCGGCCAGCGTCAGAGCATGCACGCCGTGCTCGGCAACATACGACCATGCAGCGTCGAGTAGGGCATTGCGGCGATCCGCCGCGGACAACTTCACCACCGGAACAAACTCATATTACGATTCGTAACTTACTTATCGTAATAAATCGCTCGCGACGCAAGCGCACCTTTTTGGTGTCTCGGAAGCGGCGTGATCAGAACGGGTTCGCTGCTTCATGGCGATCGAACACATTGCCAGATTGCGTTCGCGAGAAAGAGCTTGACCTTACCATGATGGGAAGGTGGACAAGGTATGTCGTTTTATCCCCTCTGAGGGACTTGAGAGGCGACATGACTGATTTGATCGACCGCCGTGCCCTCCTTCGGGGAAGCGCGGCTTTGGGAGGAACGGCTGCGCTCGCCAGCTGGTTTCCTGCCTGGGCCCAACCCGTGTCCGCCGGTATCGTGCGGCCACTCCCGACAGTGTCCGGCGATGAAATCCATCTGAAGATCGCTGCGCAGATGATGACGATCGATGGCCGGATGAGCCATGCGATCGGCATCAACGGCACAGTGCCCGCGCCGCTTGTTCGGCTGCGGGAAGGACAGAAGGTCCGCCTCCATGTTGAAAATGCACTGGACGAGGACAGCTCGATCCACTGGCACGGGCTGATCCTCCCCTTCCAGATGGACGGCGTTCCAGGCGTGAGTTTCCCCGGGATCAAGCCCAGGTCGACCTTCACCTACGAATTCCCGATCGTTCAGTCGGGGACCTATTGGTATCACAGCCATTCGGGTCTGCAGGAACAGCTGGGCCATTATGGCCCGATCGTGATCGACCCCGCCGGCGAGGACCCGATCAAGTCCGACCGCGAGCATGTTCTGGTCCTGTCCGACCACAGCCCGCTTCACCCGCATACGATCTTCCGCAAGCTCAAGCAGCAAGGAGGCTACTTCAATTTCCAGAAGCAGACGCTGGCTGGCCAGCTCGCTGGCCGTGACCAGAGCGGCAAGGATCGGCTTGCCTGGGGCGCGATGCGCATGGACCCGACCGATGTTTCAGACGTAACGGGCAGCACCTACACCTATCTCGTGAACGGCCATGGCCCTCGGGACAACTGGACGGGGCTGTTTCATCCGGGCGAGCGCATACGCCTGCGCATTATCAACGCCTCGGCGATGACGACGTTCAACTTCCGGATTCCCGGTTTGAAGCTGACGGTGGTGCAGGCAGATGGTCTCCCGGTTCGTCCGGTGAGCGTCGACGAAATTCAGGTAGCGGTTGCCGAGACCTATGACGTGATCGTCGAGCCGGCAGACGACCGTGCCTATACGATCGTTGGCGAGAGTGTCGATCGCTCGGGGATGGCGCGCGCCACCCTTGCTCCGCGCGAGGGCATGGCCGCAATTGTTCCGCCGCTGCGCAAGCGTCCCTTAGCCGACATGAAAGACATGGGGATGGGCGATATGGCGGGTATGTCCAGCATGGATCATTCGGCCATGCCCTCGAGCGGCAAAGATGCTGCTTGCCCGCCGGAACATGCGGCGATGGGACATTGCAAGCCCGCCGGCGACGCGGCGGCAATGGACCAACCGACGATGAGCCACGGCACCGGCGGCATGAAGCATTCGATGCGCGACATGTCGATGGCACCCGAGGTCAAGGACACACCGACGGTTCAGACGATATCGCCGATGCCGATCGACCGAACGGGCGAACCAGGCCAAGGGCTCAAGGATGTCGGCCACAAGGTGCTGGTTTACCGCGATCTCATGGCGGTCGAGCGCAACCCCGACGTAAGAGCGCCGGACCGATCGATGCGGATCCATCTGACCGGCAATATGGAACGTTACATGTGGGCGTTCGACGGCGTCAAACTGAGCGAAGTGAAAAAGCCCATCCCGTTTCTCAAGGACGAGCGGGTCCGCATCACGTTGGTCAACGATACAATGATGGGGCACCCCATCCATCTGCATGGACATTTCTTTGAGCTGGTCACCGGCCACGGCGCCTACGCCCCGCGCAAACATACCGTCCAGGTGCAACCCGGCGGCACCGTGACGTTCGACGTGACGACTGACGCCGTGGGCGACTGGGCGTTTCATTGCCACATGCTTTATCACATGCACGCAGGGATGATGCAGATCGTCTCCGTGCGCCCCCGCGAAGGAACGGCCGCATGAAAATCCTCATCTCTCTGTTCGCAACCTCGATCCTGGCTTTGAGCGCGCCGCTGGCTGCCCAAACAATGGACCACAGTCAGCATGGCAACACCCGGGCAGATGCCAGGAAAGCGCCGTCCCGGCCCTCGGCCAAGCCCACGGCGAAGCCACGCAAAGCGCCTGCGCCTTCGCGCCAGGCGCCTGCGAAGAGCGATCCATCCTGCCCGCCCGAGCATGCCGCCATGGGTCATTGCACACCCAAGCCTGCCGGTGCCGCCAAAGGCAAGCCAAGTGCCTGGCTCAGCCATATGAACGAGTTGCGAGCATGAAAACCCTGGCATTCCTGAGTGCGGCGTCGGTCCTGGCGCTCGCCAGCCCGGCGGGCGCTCAGTCCATGGATCATTCTCAGCATCAAAGCGCGCCCGCGTCGGCCGCAGATAGACCGGACGCGACAAGCAAGACGGGGGCGACGGCATGTTCTCCGGAACATGCCGCCATGGGGCACTGCAAACCCGCCCCGGCCGAAGCGAAAAAGGACCCGCTTGTCCCTGCTTCGGCGCCCGAGGTCAAAGTCCGCAAGCAGCCTGTCTGCGCCCCGGAGCATGCGGCGATGGGCCATTGTACACCGGCGCCCGACACGCAGGAAGGTGACGAAGATTCGTCAGCTGGACCACCCCCGTCAGCGACATCTTCAGACCCCTCCTGCCCGCCCGAACATGCGGCAATGGGTCATTGCACCCCGAAGGCGGCCGCTCCCGTTATGCCATCGGTGGAGCAGTCGGGGACTGCGCTTCCAGCCGGCAATGCACCGGCGCCAGCAGCGCCCGACGCAGATTATGCAGATCGGGTCTGGGGTCGCGATGCGATGAAGCCTGTTCGGAACGCCATGATGAAAGAGCATGGCGGGATGTCCTATTCACAGGTCATGCTCAATCTCGCCGAGATCCAGATCCGCGATGGCAAGGAAGGCTATCATTGGGATGGAGAGGCCTGGTTCGGCGGGGACATCAACCGGCTGACGGTCAAATCTGAAGGCGAAGGTGATTTCGGTGGCGGTCTGGAGGGCGCCGAGGTCCAGGCTCTCTACAGCCGCGCGATTGGCCCCTACTTCAATCTGCAAGCAGGCGTACGGCAGGACATCCGACCAGAGCCTTCGCGCACATACGCCGTCATCGGCTTTGAAGGCTTGGCCCCCTACTGGTTTGAGATCGAGGGCGCGGCCTTCGTCTCGGACAAAGGCGATCTCCTGGGCAGGATCGAGGGCTATTATGATCAGCGTATCACGCAGCGCCTGGTCGCGCAGCCACGCGCCGAGGTGAACCTTTCCGCGCAGGATATGCGCGCGGAAGGGATCGGGTCGGGTCTGGTCAATGCCGAGCTCGGGCTGCGGGTTCGATACGAGATTGTCCGCGAGTTTGCGCCCTATGTGGGTGTGGCGTGGGAACGAAAATTCGGCGAGACGGCCAGAATTGCTCGCGCTGCCGGCGAGGACACCGGAGGTTTCAATCTCGTCGCCGGTGTTCGGGTCTGGTTCTGACAGAGATCGCACGCGCGGATTTTCAACGATCCTCGCCGCGATGCTCTTGAGGCTGCCCCGGACTTTCAGGACTGTGTTCGGGAAGGCTTCAAGTGCGGCCCAGACGCGCGCCAGCTAGAAAGCTCGAGTTGACGCGCGTCTGGGCCATCCAAACGGCCGATTCAGTCCTCGCTGTGATCCTCACCGATATGGGATGCCATATCGATCAGCATGTCACTGACATGCGCATCGGCTACCTGATAGAAAACCTGGCGAGACTGTCGCTCGCCCCGCACCAGTCGGGCACCACGCAGTAGCCGCAGATGGTGGCTTACGAGCGTCTGGGAAAGACCGAGGCTTTCTGCAATGTCGCCAACCGCCTTGGGCACATTCAGGCAAAACAGCAATATCCGCAGACGGGTCGGATCGCCGAGCAAACGAAAGGTCTCGGCCAGAATAGTCATCTCATGGCTCGATAGGCGGAGATGCGCATCCCCCACGTCCGGGCCTGTATGTTCATGGACGTCAGACATTTCGATCTCACTCTTGGCAGCATGCATTCGACATATGTGGACATGTTCATATGCACGAGATGAGGCTCCTCTCCAAGGACGACAAGGTCAGGGGGCGACTTTCGCTCGTGACGCCTGCCAGACCAATGGCACCAGCATGAGCGCCAGCGCGGGCAGGATGGCCCAATTGATCACGACCCAGCCTGCGCTGTGCATCACCGATCCTGCAAGGAAGGACACAATGGCTGTCACCCCGAAGACGAGAAAGTCATTCGCACCCTGGGCCTTGCCTCGTTCTGCAGGGGTGTGACAGTCGGTGACCATCGCGGTCGCTCCAATGAAGCTGAAGTTCCAGCCGACACCAAGGAGCGCAAGCGATCCCCAAAAGTTCGACAATGCGGCGCCGCTCAAGGCAACGGCACCCGAACCCGCGAGCAGCACAAGGCCGAACGCGGTCACCCGCTCCTTCCCGAACCTGGCCATCAGGCGACCGGTGAAGAAGCTCGGGCCGAACATGGCAAGAAGATGCCACTGGATTCCCAGCGCCGCGTTATCGACCCCGTAGCCTTGCTTGACCATCGCGACGGGCGCGGCCGTCATCACAAACGCCATAACGCCATAGGATACAACGCCGGTCGCGACCGCAAGAATGTAGCGTGGCATTCTCAGTATCTCGAGCAAGGGTCGCCCGGTATCGATCCCTTGCGCGGCCTGCTCGGCCCGCGGTGTTCGAAGCATGAGCAGGACGGGGATAGCGATCATCGGCAAGATCGCCTGGCTGAGAAAGCTGCCCACAAAGGGAGGTGGCAGGGCGTCACGCGTCCAGATCACAAGCTGCGGGCCCACGATCGCACCGATGAGACCGCCGACCATCACCCGCGAGATCGCGCGGGTCTTCATTTCGCCCTCCGCTGCATCGGCCGCCGCGAACCGATAGCTCTGTACGTAAGAGCTGTAGAGCCCCGCGATGAAGGTTCCCAGGCAGAAGACTTTGAAGGAGCCGGAGAAAATGCCAAGGGCTGCCACGGCGCCACCAAGAATTCCCTTCAGGGCTCCCAGGACATAGCCCGCTCGTCTGCCCCACCGTCGCATCATGGCTGCCGCCGGCAGCGTGCCAAATGCAAGACCGAGGCCGAAAAGGCTGACTGGAAACGTCGCCCAGGCCGGATTGGAGGCAAGCTGCAGCCCCACCAGTCCGCCAAGTGACATCACAATCGGCGGACTGGCGCCGCCAAGGGCTTGCGCCGCTGCCAGAACAGCGATGTTGCGCCCAGCCGTCTGCTTGCTATTCATGGGAACCTCTCATCGGGCGGAAATCGGTTGGTCGGCGGCCGCTCCACATGCTCAGTGCCTGCCGACGCGTTATATACCCGTCCAGGGTAGGGGTATTGCAGTGGATCCAGGCGACATCAATGACATAAGCGCGGCCCTCAACCGGATCGCCGGCCAGGTCAAAGGTGTCGGCCAGATGGTCGAAGATCAAAGGTACTGCATCGACATTCTCCATCAGGTGCATGCCGTCAAAGCCGCGCTATCCAAGGTCGAGACGCAAATCCTGAAGTCCCATGCGGCCTGCTGCGTCGAACAGGCGATCGCCTCGGGTGACGCCGAACAGCAGCGTGCCAAGTTCAACGAACTGGTGGAGATCTTTGCGAAGGCGAAGCTATAGGAAGCTGCGCTTCGGGCACCGTATCTGATCGCTCTTGCTCGAAGACAGTCTGCCACCCTCCGCCCAGGGCCTTTGCGAGAGCGATAAGGTTGACGGCCTGAGCCGCCTTGCTTTGTGCAAGGGAATCTTGTGCGGCAAAGAGTGCGCGCTGGGCTATCAGCAGATCGAGATAATCCAGCGTGCCGGCGCGGCGCTCGCGCAATGCCCGATCAAGGGCTGTCTGGCTATCGGCCGTCGCGGCGCCGAGAGCTTCGCGGCGCGTCGCCTCTGTCTCAATCCCGGTCAGCGCATCCTCAACATCCCTGAAGGCGACGCGGACGGTCTGTTCATATTGCAGCCGCTGGGTCGCCGTGATTGCCTCGGCAGCGCGGATACGAGCCTTGCGCTGACCATCGTCGAACAACGTCTGGCTACCGGTTGCCGCAACACTCCAGATGGTGCTGGCTGCGGAGAAGAGCGAGCCGAAGCCGCTTGCTGCGGTACCCAAGGTGAGCGGGATACGAAAGCGCGGAAAAAGATCCGCCACAGCGACGTTTTGTCGCGCGGTAGCCGCAGCTATTCGTCGCTCAGCCCCGCGCACATCGGGCCGGTCCCGCAACACCTGCGATGGCACGGACACGGGAAGCGCTGGCGCAGATGGCAGGATATGCGGCGTGCGTTCAAATTCCTGGCCCAGATCGCCAGGAAACCCTCCTGTCAGAACACCGATGGCATGCGAATGCCGGGCGATGCGGCCGCGCCACAAGGGCAGTTGAGCGAGAGCCGACTGCCATTCGGCCCTCGCCTGCGCAACGCTCGAACCGCTCGCGAGCCCGGCCCTCTGAAGGCGAGTCAGGGTATCGAACGTAGCCTTAAGACGGTCGACATTCCTTTCTGCGATGTCGAGGCGCTCCTGGGCAGAGCGCAGTTCCACATAATTTGTCGCGATTTCTGCAAGCAGGCTGAGCAGGACTGACCGCCGGTCTTCCTCGGCTACACCAAGTTCTGCATCGGCGGCCTCGACGCTTTGCCGAAGTCTGCCGAACAGGTCGATCTCCCAGCTCGCCTCAAGTTGCACAGATTGCGTGTCGGTAAATCCGATGCCGCGCGGCCATTCGACCCTTCGGCTCGTCTGCTGCTGCAGGCTGTTGGCGCTAATGCCGATCCTGGGCTTCAGCGTGCCCGAGAGCGCATCGCGTTCCGCGCGCGCGACGATGAGCCGTTGAGCCGCCACCTTTAGATCGAGGTTGTTTACCAAGGCCTGATCAACAAGCCGGTCAAGAAGCGGGTCTTTGAACCCTCGCCACCAGGTCTTGAGGTCGGTAACGTCTGCCACGCCCGCCGCAGCGGGCAAGGGCTCGCTCCAGTTAGATGGAAGCGTTGGCACTGGCTCGTCATACCGTACCATCCTTGGGGTGGCGCAAGCTGAAAGCAGCAGCACGGGTATCAGCGCGAATTGGGGACGCATGGTCTGCCTCACAGGAATTGACGGGTCCAGGCGAGGAGACGGCCATCGTTATTGGCTTTGCCGATTGCGATGCTGCAGCTCATGCCGGCCGATAGGCTGATTCCACGGGGAACCTTGTCGATCTGGACACGCACAGGGATACGTTGAGCAAGGCGGATCCAGGTGAAGACCGGGTTGACTGCCGGTAGCCCGCGCTGGTCAGCCTTTTCGTTGGTGTCGGTGACGCCTCGCCCGATGCTCACGACATGGCCTTCTATGGGTTGCTCGAACCCCATCAGCCGGATCCGAGCCTTCATGCCGGGCGCAATGCCAGCTAGCTTCGTTTCTTCGAAATAGCCTGTGACCCAGAAACTGCTGGAATCGACGACAGCCACCTTCGTATTGCCAGCCTCGGCATAGTCGCCCGGGCGCAGGCGCAGGTTCGTCACATAGCCATCGATCGGCGCTCGAACGACGGAGCGCTCGAGATTGAGGCGCGCGACATCAAGCGCCGCTACCGATCCGGAGTAGGCGGCATGGGCGATGCGAGCCTCGCCATTTGCCTGGTCGATGGTCTCGGTCGCGATAATATCGCCGCCCAGAGCCGTACGACGACGAGCGATCGCTGATTTCACCGAAGCCTCGGCGCGGCGCCCCTCCAGGTCGGCGTTCGCGCTTTGCACCGCGAGCGCGAAGCGCTTGGGATCGAGGCGATATAGAACATCACCGCGCCGGACGAATTGATTGTCCTTCACGGCGACCTCGGCGATCGTCCCTGACACCTCCGGCGCGATCTGAACGACGTCCGCGCTGACCCGGCCATCCCGGGTCCAGGGCGAGCGCACATAGGTCTGCCAGAGTGTGGAGATCAAAATGCCGGCAGCCAGGACGATCAGCAGGGTGATCCCGACGCGCAGGATGGGCTTGATAAAGGTTGGCATCGGCAAATCTCACAAAAGGAAAAACAGAGCAGCGAGGATCGCGAGATAGACCGCGCATTCCATCAGGCCCGGGTGCCAGACGAACCGCAGCACGCCTGTTCGTGTCAGCAGCGCCCGTGTCCCAACGAAGACAGGCAGCGCCGCGATGAGGTAGAGAAGCAGCGGCGGCAGGTAGACGCCGGCGAAATTGACTTCGGTCATGCGATTTTCCTCGTCCCGGCGATCCACGCGCCGTGCGCTTGCTTGAGGATGCTGAGATTACGGATGCATGCAGCGACCCTGTGCGTGATCGCCTGATCCTCGCCGCCTTGGTGATCCGATTGTTGTGTTGCCTCGAACAAGGAATCAAGCGTCAGGCTTGTCGCCGGATCATCGAGCGCCGCCGCGTCTAGGGCAGCGTTCCCGAAGTGGAGCGCGCGCTCGGAAATCCTGTCATCCTGTAACGCGGCCCTGAGCCGGAGCGCGGTCCGCCCATAGTGCAGTGCCCCGAGCGCTTCGGTCAGAACCGCAGCGGCCACTGATGGCCTCGCCTTCAGACTGACGGCGATGTTTACGAGGCGGTGGTGCTGAAGATGCTCCCAAGCGTGCCGACGCCCGGTCCATCCTTTGCGGATCGCCATCGTGACAGCTCTCCGGAATGCTGTCTCGTAGCGATGGGCCCTCGCGACAGGGTTGAAGGGGAGGATAAGCTTGAGGACCAACAGAGTGGCGATCACGGCGACCATCCAACCCAGCGCCTCGTTCAGGAAGAAGGCGCCGTCGAACAGCATCTGGTTCTGCGCATAGACCAGCGTGTTGAAAGCCACGAGGAAACCCATGCCATCGAACACGTAGCGTGGCACCGTCGTTGCGTAGAACCCGGCAAGCCAGAAAGGCAGCATCGATGCGATCAACAGCGGAAAGCCATTGACCGACGGAAGCAGGAGAAAAACGCATATGAACGCGGCTGGCAGGGCAACCAGCGTCCCCCTCACAAAAGACCACGCGCCTCCCACCGGATCGCCGGTCATTGCCATGAGGATGCTGTAGGGCGCCAGCAGAAGCAGCATGAGTGGCCATTGCTGCAGACCCACACCGATACCGATACCGCCAGCGATGACGATCGACAAAAGGGCGCGCACGCCGTTCTCCACGGCCGCAGTCCAGTCGCGATGGAAATGGAAGCCGCGTGTGGGGTGCGCATGCACGCCGTTAAGCCCCAGTAAGCCAGCGATGCCACTTTCCCAGTCCTCGATGACCTCGAGCAGCTGATCGAGCGCGATGATCACGTCGGCGCGGTCATGGGCGACCTCAAGCTCGGCGATGATCTGATGGAGGCTGAGGTGAAGCCCCCGAATTTCTGCAAGTGCGGCTTGGAGACCGGCCCGGTCGCCGGTCTCGATGCGACCGATAGCCGCCGGCAGATGAGCGCCTACTAGTTCGCGAGCCTTGAGAAACGACGGGTCCCGGGCGACGGAGGCAAAGGCGAGTTCGCGCGCACCAAGCAAGGCGGCGAACATCCCCGCCAGCCCCTCGCGGACCGCTCCGACGCGCACCGCGACATCCGTTGATTCAGCCCTGCTCAGTTCGAGCAGGTCTTCGATTGCGAACATGTCGGCTATGTGGGTGGCGCCCACATCCTGGACTCGCTCCGGATTGTTTTCCACACGATCAAGCACGAGGCGCCCAATCATGGTCAATTGCCTTGTGATCGCACCTTCAAGTTTGCCGCGAGCGGCGCGCCTGGAGAAAATCGCCGTCACAAGCCCAAGGCAGACGACACCGACCGCCACGCTTGCCACCCGTCCCAGCACGATGCTCAGTGCGTTTTCGGGAACTTCGAGCGCACCATAGGTTGCAAAGCCCAGTGTATAGCCCGCAACCGCAGGTCCGGTTGATCGGAACCCGCGAATGAGCGTCGCGGCGCCGCTACATATGCCTAGCCAAAGCCCGAAGAAAATGAGGAACAACGCAGGGGCCTGAATGAAGAGGCCCATGACGATGATAGCGGCAATGCCGCCAACCACCGTACCTGCCAGTCGCCAGCTTCCCTTCGCCAGCACGGCGCCCTGATTCATGTTCGCGACAAGCATCACGGTCGAAGCGGCCGAATAAGGCTTGTCCATCTGAAGGGTATAGGCGACCCAATAGGCGAGCGCGGCGGCGGTTACCGAGCGAAAGACATAGGCCCAGCGCGGCGTGAGCAGGTCAAAGACTTTCAGCTGCCGGGTTGCGAGGCCAAGGGCGTTCGCGGTCCTGCCGCCGAGCCGACTTTCAATCGTCTGCAGCCTCATCCCCTGACGCCCAAAGCGCAGGCGGTGGCTTCGCGCACATCCATTTTGATTGTGACTGACATGGGCAGGATTGTCCTGGGTTAGCGGGTGTCAGGGCCGGAGACTCCAAGCCTGCTCACCCTTTAACATCCAATCATCCTACCTTTCTCTTTCCAAAGTTTCAAGCTGTGGTAAGCTGGTCAACGATGATGGCATTCGCCGACCGCGGCGATGCTGGGCGCCAAGGCCCCGGAAAAGCGCGGATTTCGGTCATATATTGAACGCCAAATTGATGGGATGACCGGATGAAATCCGCTAGGAGAAGTCGATGACTCGAAACGCAACCCTAACGCAGGCGCCTCGCCGGTCGCTTGTCGACTCGGCAATCGAACAGATCCGCACCCAGATTGAGAGCGGGGCCTGGCGTGTGGGCGAGCGCATCCCCAAGGAACAGGAGCTTGCGGACCTGTTGGGCGTCAGCCGCAATACGACCCGCGAGGCGATCAGGGTCCTGTCTCATGCTGAAGTCCTGGAAGTTCGCCAAGGTGATGGAACTTACGTCCGGCTGAACGGCGATCCGACGGAGGTTATGCGACGGGTGAGCCGCTCTAGCCTCCACGATCATTTCGAGTTGCGCGCCATGCTCGAGGCCGAAGCGGCCCGTCGCGCGGCGACCCAGCGCTCCGATGCAGACGTCATCAAGTTGCGGAAACTCCTCAAGGTTCGCGGAAATCAGGAAGACCACAGCCGTCTGGAGAAGTTCGTCGATGCGGATATCGCCTTTCACAGTGCTCTTGCGTCCGTTTCAGGCAACACAGCGCTGATCGAGCTCTATCGCTACTTCTCGCAGGCGATCCGCTCCGGGGTCTGGTCGGTCCTTGACGAGGTGGACCTGCCCGAACCGGCCCTTGAAGCGCATGAGGCCATCGTAGACGCCATCGAGCGAAAGGATGCGGAAGGCGCGGCGCTCGCGGTCCGTGAAGTCGTCGGTCCGCTCATCAAGGCGCTGGCCGACAGGAGCTGAAAAGCGAGATACTATCCAGGGACCCTGAGCGCAGGAGAAGAGGAATGAACATAGGGCAAGCCGCAAAGGCGTCAGGCGTATCCGCCAAGATGATCCGCTACTATGAACAAACTGGCCTCATCCCAAAGGCTGACCGGCGCGACTCCGGGTATCGCGATTATTCGGATGCCGATGTTCACAATCTGCGCTTCATTCGTCGGGCGCGGGACATGGGATTTGCGGTCGCCGAGATCAACGACTTGTTGAGCCTGTGGCGGGACCGTTCGCGACAGAGTGCGGATGTAAAGAAGATTGCCCAATCCCATATAGACGAGTTGAGTGCCCGGATCACCGCTCTCGAGCAGATGCGCGGGACGCTTCAGACACTCGTTACTGGCTGTGTCGGCGATGCCCGACCAGACTGCCCGATCATCGCGGACCTGGAAGAGCCGGCTGAAGACCGCGGGAGCGTCTACAAACCCGATGGCGTGGCGCGGCTAAGGCACCAGTCGATTACCAAAAGGCGGGTCACCTGATGATGCAGGCCGCGGTAAGCCACTGGCACGCCCCTGCGGCGGAAAAACAAGGTTTCGACATAGAAATCTTGATTTCCTCGCGAATGCAGCAGCCGTAATCAATGGACAAAGCATCGCGTGTCTCCATGAACCGTAGACTTGCCGATGCTAATATCGTTCAGTTCCAACACGCCCCTTCCGCCACTGTCTTGAGCTACACATGACGACACAGCGTAATTCTGTTCCCTATGGCGCCAAGAAGGCCGGCGCGATGCGTGAGATGGCGCAGTCGGAGCGGCTAGACTTCATTGCCGAGGGCCTGACGATCATTCTGACAAGCGCGCGTGGGTTTTGGAACGCCGCTGAGAAGCTGACCGACAATCCCCGGGAAGCGTCTGTTCTCGAAGGCTTCGCCGAGGAAGAATCTGCGAAAGCGCTGATCTTGCTCGATCTGGTTCGATGCCCGCCTTCCAAGGTCGATGGGCGCATCGGGCGCATTGTGAAGAACTTCTACAGCCATCTTGCCAGGCTCATATACGCCAAGGCGCAGAGCTGGCGGCCCGTCAACGTCGAGCAGTTACAGGACTATGTCGATAGCGAACGCCAGGGCCATTATCTCGAAGGCGGAATGAGCGAATATATCCTGCCGAACTGGGCAATCTACAGCCGCTAGAGCACCCTCTACGCTGACATCGAACAGCACGAAGATGGTGTACCGCAGTGGAGTGACCCGACGCTCTTCTCGAGCTTGGGCATACATACACGCCCCTTCGCACTGACGCTGATCGAGGCGCTCGATGCTGTAGGCGTATTTTCGAGGGCAGGGTTAGAGGCGGCCAGCGATATCTGGGGCACCGTCGATTTTCGGGCCAAGGAGCATTCTGGCCATGTCAGAGACCTGACGCGGCAGTTGGCCAAGCGCCTCGAAGACGAAGAGTTGGTATCCGAAAGCGCGACCCAGGAACATGTGCGCTGGTTTCACCAGTTCTGGCAGATGCCGATGTACAATCTCGATTTCACGATGATACCAGCCTCGCTGGATCAGCTGAATGCCGATCGTGAAGCTGCCTACTGGTCCGAAGTTGGCTATGAGCACCATGGCGATTATTAGGGTCGGTGGGGATTACGCTGATGCGGATTTTGCCTTGCTCGGCAGGCACTTGAAGCTGCTGGACATTGAAATTTGTCGGATCAATGCAGCGATCGTGTCATCCCGTGACCCCGAATCTGACGGGCTCTGTGACGCCGGCGAGTATTTTATAGGTCATGGCTTCATTGCCATTCAGCGCTATCTTACCGCTACCCGAACCGGTCTGGGGATCAGTCTGATCGATGCGTTGAAGGTGCCGCCGATCCTGCGGGGCGGCCTGTCATTGGCCGCAGCGCTCAACGCGGCGGCCAATTACTGGAAGCACATGGAAGAGTGGATCGAGGCTCTTAACGGGCTCGATGGCGGTACGTTGAAAGGCAATGCGCTAAGGACGCTTCAGCAGATCGAAGCTGTCACCCCATGGGAAGACTATACATGCGCAAATTTGTTGGCGGTGCTTCTTGACGGCCGAGCGCTGGAACTCTCGAACCTCTTGCCATCGATCGCAGAATGGCGGGACAACCTGATCAACACGCCGCTGGTGAACAGTGGAGGGTGAATGCCGCAGAGCTCAGAGTGGCAACATCAGCGAACATCCACCCTGTCCAGAATATCGAAATCGCCTTCTGCACAAAAGATGACATGGACCGGCCCCGGCGAGAGGTTGTCCCAGGTCCATTCGTAGAGGCTGCCATGTTGAGGGCTTAGTTCACCTCGCTGCTTCGCCGATGTAACGCCATTGGCGATGAGAGAACTGCTATGACCGTCTTCCAGACGAAGGCGGTAGCGAACCCTGCCAGCTCCGCTGTCGCTATCGAACCTCATCCTCCCGCCCGCAACCATGTAAGCCACGATCCGATCCGATGCGTTTCGCCTGGCTCGATCGAGAACTCGAATCTTTCTAGCTTCGAGAGGTCCTTGGACGCGCCGCTGAGCAGGCCGGCCGCCAATCCCACGCCGAGCACGCCGAGCACGCCGAGGATCGCGCAGCCCGCTAAGCCCAATCCGAGGGGGCGTGAATTGAGCCTCCTCATCGACCGGTGGCCCCTGGCTGGTACTTGGTGGGGTGTAAGGGGCCTGGCCGGAAACCCGTTGCCGGCTGATACAACGACACACATTTTTTGAGATCGGCCGGGAGAGGCGTGTTCCGGGCATCTGCGATGGCAGGATCGAACATGGTTTCCTCGCTCATCGGTTCGATCCTCTGGCTCGATTAACGGGAAAGGATGGGAGGGCGGCAGCTGCGGCCCTCCCCCCTCTTCAGTGCTGCGGCTGCGCAGGTGGAGAGATCCTGCCGTCGGTGGCCTCTCGCGAGGCCATCTTCGTGCGTCCATAGCGCGCATAGAGCGTAGGCAGGACGAACAAGGTCAGAAGGGTCGCCGAGATCAGGCCGCCGATAACCACCGTCGCCAGCGGCTTCTGGACTTCCGCCCCGGCGCCGCTGCCCAGCGCCATCGGCACGAACCCAAGGCTTGCCACCAACGCGGTCATGACCACCGGCCGAAGCCGCTGGAGGGCGCCAGTGCGCGCAGCCTCTGCCCGGTCCATGCCCGTCCGCATGAGATCCTGGATCGAGGAGACCATCACCAGACCGTTCAGGACCGCAATGCCGGACAGAGCGATGAAACCGACCGCTGCGGAGATGGAGAAGTCCATGCCACGCAGGAAGAGGGCAAGCACGCCGCCCACCAGAGCGAGCGGGACGCCGGTGAAAACGATCGCAGCATCGCGCACCGACCCCAGCGCACCATAGAGAAGCAGCAGGATCAGGACGAAACATGCCGGGATCACCAGTTGCAGACGCGCCTGCGCCGATGCCAGATTCTCGAACTGACCACCCCACTCGAGATAGCTGCCTGGCGGAAGACGTACATCCTTGCCAATGGCAGCCTGGGCATCGGCCACGACGCTACCGACGTCACGGCCGCGGACGTTCGCCTGGACGACGACGCGCCGCTTTCCGTTTTCGCGGCTGATTTGGTTAGGACCATCGATGACGCGGATATCAGCGACGCTTGCCAGGGGGACGAACTGCCCACTTGGCGTCGGGACCTGCACCTGGCTCAGCAAGGATATGTCGGCGCGCTGATCTTCAGAAAGACGGATCACCACAGGAAAGCGGCGATCGCCCTCGAAAATCATGCCTGACGGCTGCCCGCCCAGGGTCGCATTGACGATATCCTGCACGTCCTGGGCGGTAACGCCGAGACGAGCCATGGCATCACGATTGACCCGAATGTCGAGCATGGGAAGACCTGTGGTCTGCTCAACCTTCACGTCGACGGCACCATTGGTTCGGCGCAGAACGCTGGCGATCTTTTCCGCAGTTGCGTTCATCGTGTTGAAGTCATCTCCAAAGACCTTGACCGCAATGTCACCGCGGACGCCGGCGATGAGCTCGTTGAAGCGCATCTGGATCGGTTGGGTGATTTCATAAGCGTTGCCGGGAATTTTGCTGAGCTGCCCTTCGATGCGGGAGATGAGCGCCTCCTTTGTGAGGCTTGGGTCCGGCCAGTCTTTCCGGTCCTTCAGAATGACGAACATGTCGGTAGCATTGGGCGGCATTGGGTCGGATGCCAGTTCGGCCGTACCCGTCTTGGAGAAGACGAACTTCACCTCCGGTTGCTTCGACATCATCTGCTCGATGGGGACCTGCATTGCCTGGCTCTGCTGAACCGATGTAGCCGGAATACGCAGTGCCTGAATCAGGAGGTCACCTTCATCGAGCTGAGGCAAGAAGACCTGCCCCAGCGACATGAAGGCCAGTATTGCCAGAGCGAAGCCACCGACGCCCGCGCCGACAGTGACGACCGGCCGCTTCATTGCCCGATCGAGACCAGGTTCGTAGCGGGCCTTGAGCCAGCCCATGATCCGCCCTTCTTTCTCCTCGATCCGCTTGGAGAGCCACAAGGCGATCGCGGCGGGCACAAAGGTCAGCGAAAGGATGAAAGCGCAGACCAATGCTATGATGACGGTGAGCGCCATCGGAACGAAGGTCTTGCCTTCGACGCCGGTCAAGGTGAGCAGCGGCACATAGACGAGGATGATGATCGCCTGGCCATAGACCGACGGCTTGATCATCTCGCGTGCCGCAGAAGCGACAGTGTCGAGACGTTCCTTCACGCTCAGCAGACGCCCTTCGCGATGCTGATTCTCCGCCATGCGTCGCAAGGCGTTCTCGACGATGATGACAGCGCCATCGACAATGAGGCCGAAGTCGAGCGCGCCAAGGCTCATGAGGTTGGCCGACACGCCGGCCCGCAACATGCCAAAACCCGTCAGCATCATGGTGATTGGAATGATGATTGCGGCAATGAGCGCGGCACGGAAGTTGCCGAGCAGGAGGAACAGCACGACGATAACCAGCAGCGCGCCTTCGCTGAGGTTCTTGGCAACCGTTTTGATGGTTGAGTTCACCAGCGCCGTACGGTCGAGTACCGGCTGGACGATTACGTCGGGCGGCAGCGAAGCATTGATCTCCTCCAGTCGCGTGGCGACAGCCGTCGCGACCGTGCGACTGTTTTCACCGATCCGCATGATCGCGGTGCCGACGACCACCTCTGTGCCGTTCTCCGAGGCAGATCCCATGCGGATTGCCTGACCAGTACGGACAGAAGCGACCTGAGAAAGGGTGATAGGGACGCCCTCCCTGGTCGCCACCACGATCTTGGAGAGTTCGTCGGCATTTCGGACAAGGGCATCAGCCCGGACTGCCAGGCCTTCACCATTGCGATTGACGAAGCCTCCTCCGACGCTTGTGTTATTGCGCTCCAGAGCCGTGCTGAGCTGCGTCAGGGTGATACCCATTGACGCCAGGCGCTGGACATCGGGGACGACGAGGAATTGCTTGGCAAAGCCACCGATCGAATCGACGCCTGCAAGGCCCTGCGTATTCTTGAGCAATGGCGAGACGATCCAGTCCTGGGCCGTCCTCAAATAGGTCGCCTTGTCAGCGTCGTTGGTCAGCCGTTCGCCTTCTGGCGTAATGTAGCTCCCATCGGGCTGCATGCCGGGTTCGCCGGGCTGATGCTTGTCATCCTTGCGGTGCTCCAGCCGGACGGTCCACATATAGACCTCGCCCAGCCCCGTCGCGATCGGCCCCATCTCTGGGGTCACGCCGTCCGGCAAATTCTCGGACACGCCGGTCAGACGCTCGCCCACCTGCTGCCGGGCGAAGAATATGTCGGTGTCTTCCGAAAAGACCGCCGTGACCTGTGCAAAGCCGTTCCGGCTGAGCGAGCGGCTATATTCAAGGCCGGGAATTCCGGCCAGCGCGGTTTCGATCGGGAAGGCAACCTGCTTCTCGACCAGTTCAGGCGAAAGCGCGGGCGCGCGAACGTTGATCTGGACCTGGTTGTTGGTGATGTCGGGGACTGCGTCGATCGGCAGGCGATACAGCGCGACAGCGCCAATCACGGCGGCAAGGGCGGTTAGCAGCAGGACGAGCCAGCGCTTGTCGACCGCCCAGTTTACGATGGGGGCGATCATGGCTCAATGATCCTCATGGGTGGCTTCGCCCTTGCCGAGCTCGGCCTTGAGCGTGAAGCTGTTGACGGTTGCGATCTCCTCGGTGCCCTTGAGACCCGACTTGATGATCACGCTGTCGCCAGCCGTGTCGCCAAGCTGGACAGCCGTCGCCTGGAAACCGGTCTTTGTCCGCACGAAGACGATCGACTTACCCTCGTCCGTCTGCACGGCGGTCAAAGGCACGTGGACTGTACTGTCGCCCCCGCTTGCCGCCAGGGCAATCGACGCAGTCACCGGCTCGCCGACACGCCAGATACCCTCTCGATTGTCGAGCGTCGCGATCACGGGGACGAGCCGGGTGTTGGCATCGAGCGCTGGCGACACGAATGTGATTTTCGCAGTTGCGTGGCGACCCCCAGCCTTGACGCTCACCGTGGCGCCCGGACGAACCCGACCGGCGTCTTGGGCCTGAAGGTTGAGTGAGAGCGAGACGCTGGAAAGATTTGCGACGCGGAACAGCTCGGCGTCGGCAGCGACCGTTTGGCCCAGCACCACGCTACGGCCGATCACTTGGCCCGACATAGGTGCCACGATGCCGATGCGATTGAGGCCCCCACCCCCAGTCCCGGCTGCCGCGACCTGTTGCTGCGCCAGACGAAGCGCAATCCGGGCCTCGGTCGCTGCTGTGCGAGCGGCAATGAGGTCCTGCTCGGGCGATACACGCTGCGAAAACAATCGCTGCTCACGCGCGAGATTGCTGTTTGCCAGGGACAGCCGCGCACGGGCAGCCTCTGTTTCGGCATTGAGAGATGCAGCCTCGCGGCTCTCGATGATCGCGAGCGTTTGCCCCCGGCCGATCGCTTGTCCAAGGTTGCGGGTCAACGACACGACACGGCCGCCGATTGCGGCCGACACGACCTGCGTGCCTTGTGGATCTCCATCGATAGTAGCGGGTAGCTCGATCGTACCCGCACCTCCCAACAGAGGCCGAGCGGTCTGAATGCCGGCCGAAGCAATCTGGTCGGCGCTCAGCGTGATCTTGCCCTCGTCCGCATGGGCGTTGCCACCCTCCTCATGTTCAGCAGCAGGCGCGGCCTTATTGTTCGCAGTCTCCTCGGTGCCACCGCCGCACGCGGCGAGTGCGAGCATGAGCGACAAAGGCAGAGCGGCGTGGATGATCTTCCTGGATTGCATGGATCAGTTCCCCTGTTCCGGCGCTGGCGCGGTCAGGCGCTCCAGCTGCGCACGGGCATTCTGGTAGGAGGTGAGCGCGTCGATGGCAGCGAGCCGTGTCTGCGCCAGCGTTCGCTCCGCATCGAGCAGGTCGAGCTGACTGAACTTGCCTTCCCGATAGCCGATACGGGCGATGCGGGCCGCCTCGCGGGCTGCTTCAAGAGCAGGTCCGGTCGCAGTTTGAGCGGTCACGGCAGCGTTGGATGCGGCCGCTTGCGCATCGGTTATGGCCTGCTCGATATCGAGCGCAGTCATTCGCTTCTGCGCTTCCACCTGATTGCGCTGCGCTCGGGCCTGCGTGACGGCGGCCCTGCCCGAATTGAAGATCGGGATCGGCATGGTGACGGTGAAGATGAGCGCGGTGTCGTTGGTGGCCGAAAGTCTGCGTACACCAGGTCCAGCTTCGAGATCGGGGACCCGTTGCGATCGGGCAAGCCGGACATTCGCGTCAGCAACTGCCAGATCGGCGTCCGCTGCCGCTAGAGCAAGCGTGCCTGCTGCAGTCGGTGGAACATCTGGACCATATCCATGCGGCAAACGCTCGAGCCATGCCGTATCCAGCGGACCGTCCACCGATTGCCCTATCCGACGAGCCAGATTGGCCCGGGATGCCTGAGCCAGACGAATGGTTCGGATCAACTCGGCGTCGGCGTTGATTTTGGCCACGTTGGCGCGTTGTTCCTCGATCGGTGAGGCGCGCCCGGCCTTTACGCGAACACTGGCGGCATTAGCGGCATCGCCGGCAATGCGAGACTGATCGCGTGCGGTCTCGACACGGCGTTCGGCTGCAACTGCCTCCACATAGAGCTGGGTGACCTGTAGCCTGATGTCCGCCTGTGTGATGGCCGAGACGAGCAGAGCCCGATTGGTCTGAGCATTAGCGACCGCAATGCGTGCCGAGCGCTTACCGCCCAGCTCGATCGGGATTGCGACACTGACCGTCGATTCGGCACTGCCAACGCCGCTATACGGTCCGCTCCCCGCGATGTTCTCTACTTGGGTCTGCACGGTCGGGTTGGGTCGAAGGCCAGCGACGGTACGAGCGGCACGCGCCGCCTCGACATTGGCCTGTGCAGCTTCTGCCGCCGGCGCACTGCCGCCAGCAGCGGCAACCGCCTGGTCAAGGGTGTAGGGTAACGCCCCTGCTACCGCAGCAGGCGTTTCCTGTGCCTGCGCCACAGCGACGCAGGACACGGCAGCCAGCAAGGCTGCAATGGATCGGAACATGAAAGGGAATCCTGAACACGAGGCATGGATGACCACTGGCCCGAATTCAGGCGCAGCAATCCGCTATGGCTCTGTCAGGCTATCGGCGGGCGCAGGTTAGGGCCGATGGCCCAGCGCTTGGAGGATATAGGTTGAGGGATGACCACCGGAGCGGTCAGTGCCAGAGAGATCATGTCGCTATTGGCAAGGGTCGGCACGAACGCTGACGAACCATGGCAGCCGCCGTGATGGTGCGGCATCGCCTTGTCGGTATCGCCTTGCGTCTGATCCATGTCGCCATCGCTATGCACATAGCCCGAACATTCGATGGTCGGAGCGCTGGGAACTTCCAGAGCATGCACAAGCGTCGTCGTCAGCATGGACAACGACAGCAGGCAGAGAAGGAAACGTCCTAAGCGGCGCATGGCGAGGTACATAATCGGCTTTCCCAAGGATGTCATCCGAGAACCTAAATCTTCAACGAACCATGATCGCCGTTAATGTTATTCCGTATCATCACTTCGTCTTGTAATGCGCATCTTAAAGATCGCACCTTATTTAAGACAACGGAAACGAGCACTGAATTCATATGACAGAAAAATGACTATATCTTTTGTCATGGCTTGAAACAGAGCATTAGTTCTTTGCCCTATTAGCTCACACGTGACGAGGTTGGGCACAGCGTCTGGCGTGAGAACTTCGAACGGAACAACCTGTAGTCCGCCCCGGGTTGTTCGAGGGAAGCCGTCGCCCCCGCTCTGGGGCGGCAGGGGCGACGGGACCGAGCGGGGGGCTCGGATCGGTTAGTGGGCGTGAGCGTGCTTTCCGGCACCCCCGCCACATGTGGACTTCTTGGCGGAGCCGTGACCATGGTCGTGGCCACTATGATCGTGGCTGGCTTTGTTCGGCGCAGCAGCAGTCCGTTCGGGCGAAAGGCTGCAACTGTCCGAGCCGCTCCAATCCACGGCAACCGTGGGGTGCTCGATCTCAAAGCGATCAATAAGCTGCCGCTCGACGGCCTGTACGACCGTGCGAGGATCCGAACCTTCGGCGAGACGGACGTGCATGGTTGCAAGGGTCCGCCCCGAGGTGATCGACCATACGTGGATGTGACTGAGCGACGCAACGCCCGGCACCGTGTCCTGGATATGGTGCTCGATCTCTTCAGCCGAAACGCCATCCGGCGCGCCTTCCAGCAGAATGTGCAGCGACTTGCCGAGGAGCTTCCAGGCACTGCGCAGGACCAGAAGCGAGACCACCACGGAGAGGATGGGATCGATAGGCGTCCAGGCAGTGAAATAGATGACCACGGCAGCGGCTACAGCGCCCACGGAACCCAGCAGATCGCCCATGACGTGGAGCGCTGCGCCCTTGATGTTGACGTGCTCGCTATCGCCACGCGTGAGGATCCAGAAGACAAGAATGTTCACCAGAAGCCCAGCGATCGCGACCCCGAACATCGGCGCGGCCATGACTGGCTGCGGCTGATTGAAACGCTCCCAGGCTTCATAGACGATAAAGGCGACGATCGCGAACAAAGTGACGGCGTTGATAAGGCCGGCGACGACCTCAAAACGCAGGTAGCCGAAGGTGCGCTTGGCGTCGGGCGAGCGCTGCCCGAAGCGGAACGCGGCGTATGCAAGAGCAAGCGCCGCCGCGTCCGTCATCATATGGCCGGCGTCCGCCAGCAGGGCCAGCGAGCCGGACCAGAGGCCGCCCACCACTTCGACGACCATGAAGGAGGCGATCAGACCGAACGAAAGGAGGACCTTACGTTCATTATCCTTGGTGATGGTCGGGGTGTGGGAATGGTCGTGATCATGACCATGGCCGTGACCATGGTCAGCGTGTGCGTGTGCTGACATGCGAGACTCGCGAATGAACAATGATGACGTATGAATACATGTTCATATGTCATGCGTCAACATCTTTGCGTCGGCCCGGCCATTTCAGTCTCCGACCGTCTCCCCCCTGAGCCGCTTCTCACCCTTCGGGCATCAGTAACGCACCGTGAGCGCAAGCATCGCGTTTCTCGGCTCGCCAAACAGGACCTGATTGAAGAAGCCGTTCACGACGGTGTAGCGACGATCGGTGAGGTTGTTGACCTTGAGGCTCAGGTCAGTCCGGGCCGACAGATCATAGCGCGCCATGAGGGACACGAGCGCATAGGGCACCTGACGCGTCCGAACCGGACCCATGGGGCTGGCGGCGGACTCGAAAGAGGCGCTGCGCCAGTTCACGCCTCCACCGACGGTCACCGCCCGCAGCGGTCCGGCAAATCGGTAGGTCGAGAAAATTCTCCCAGATGTCCGGGGAAGCTCAGCATTCAACCGGCCGCCGTCGGCGTTTTCTGCCACGAAATGGGCAAAGCCGGCATAGGTGTTCCAGCCGGGAAGGATTTCGCCCTGCAGATCGATTTCGACGCCCCGCGAAGTGGTCCCGTTTGCGGCGAAATACGCCTGCGTTCCATCCGGCAAGAGCTGGCCCGGGTCGATCTGGCCGACATTGTCTAGCCAGGATTTGAAGACCGCGATCGATGCACTGGCGCGGCCGCCGAAATAGCTCCCCTTGACCCCGAACTCGACGTTGCGCCCGTTTGTCGGCGCCAGCATCCTCTCGTCCCGGTCTCTGTTGGTCTGCGGATTGAAGATTTCTGTATAGCTGACATAGGCCGAATGGTGGGAATCGAGATCAAGCACGGCGCCCGCGTAAGGTGTGATCCTGCCACTTTTGGAGAATTCGAAGGATGTAAGCGCCGTCTGTTGTTCTAGATCGTAGAACGTCAACCGCGTGCCGACGATCACCTTGAGCCGATCAACGATGTCGAGCTTGGCGGCACCATAAAATGCCCCCTGCCGCGTAACGGTACGGGTCCGCGAGAACGGCCGAGCGTCAAAATCGGGCTCGGGATACGCGCCGGTCCAATCGAATATGCTTTCAAACGGCGTCGACGGTAGCACGAAGCCACTGCTGAATTCGTTGGCGACCCGCCTGTTCGCCATGACGCCGAACACCAGGTCATGCTTTCGTCCCAAGAGGCTGACAGGCCCTGATAGCGTCGCATCGATGCTGTTCTGCCGGCTGCGCGTGTAGCTCGCCAGGGCAAATGGCTGAAGGCCTTCGCCGGTCACGCGATCCGGATAGCCAAGCCCGGAAAACAAGCGCGCATCCGATGAGGAACGCTGATGCATGACAGCTGCGCGTGCGACCCACTGTCCTGCGAATTGGTGCTCAAGCGTCAAGAACGCCGAGTCCAGTGTATTGTCCCAACGGCTCCAGTCGGCCGTCATCGATTTGGATCGGGACCATCGCGTTGGAGTTCCGTCCGAGAACCAGAGCGGCATGCCACTCCAGGTCGTGCCTTCAGGACGGATCGCCTGATGGTCATAGCCGATGCTGATGAGCGTCCGGGGGCCAAGGTCTGCCTCGACAATGCCGTAGACGCTCCGCTTTGCCTGGCGATATCTGTCCACATGACCCTCGCGATCTTGCAGAATCCCGACCAGCCGGGCACGCACATGGCCATCGCGAGACAAGGGCGCCGAGATATCAGCCATGCCGCGAAAATTGTCCCACGATCCGGCGCTCAGCGTCGCAGAGGCTGCGAACTGGCGACCAGGCCGCTTACGTACCAGATTGATGGAAGCCGACGGATTGCCGGTGCCGGTCAGCAGGCCGGTTGCACCCCGCACGACCTCGAACCGCTCGAAGAAAGCTGTATCGAGAAAGCTCGCGCCACTGACGAACGCTGTTGGAATCCCATCATACTGGAAGCTGTCGATTGCAAACCCACGTGCGTAGAATGTGACGCGCTCGCTATCGAGGGTTCTCGAAGACAGGCCGGCCGTCGCTTCGAGGGCATTTTGAACCGAATTCAGCTGCTGATCATCGAGGTTCTCGCGCGTCATGACGGTGACGGCCTGTGGCGTTTCCCGCAGCGTCAGCGGTAGACGCGTAGCGGCAGTCACGACGGGGACAGTATAGATGGACGGCGATTGTCGCTCTCCCTGTCCGACGACGATAATCTCGTCCCGCCAGCCCGGCTGCTCGTCATTCGCGGCCCGCCCATCGGAAGTTGGAGACTGCGCTACGGCGGCCTGCGGCAAAAACGCTATGCCAGAAAATGCGCTGACGGCGCAAAGAAGGCGCGCGCGCCGACGCACGCCCCTTTGTGAGGGGCGGGTGAAGTATGGCATCGGGAAATCCTTGCTAGGTTTTCGTCACTCGGCTCAGCGCGCGAGTTGCCCCTCGAGGGTAGCGTGGTTGTAGTAGTCGCCAATCCAGACGATGCGTCCTTGCTCAACGCGAAAGAAGCTTGCTCCCCTGAAGGTGACCGGCCCCTGCTCTTTTACACCGCTCGGATGCGTCGCTTTGAATGTCCATTGGACGGCGACCTGATTGCCGGATGCGACTGGAGCCGCAAGCAGCGTGAGTCTGCGATCAGGCATCATTCCGCTGAGCAGCACCGGAACTTCGGTGACCGCATCAACGCCGGCCTTCACCGCCCCATTGCTTGTGTTGAAATACTCGACCGACGGCGCCAGCGTTGCCTTCAGGGCTGCTATGTCCCCGCTGTTCCAGGCATCGAAATAGCGCTGCACCACCGCGACGTCGGCATTGTTCACCGTCTGCGCTTTGGCCGAGACTGCGGAGAATGCCAGAAACAGCAGGCTGAGAAGCGCCGCCCAGAGAGGCCATGCGGAGTTTCTCGCGCCCGATACGGTGCCCAGGAGCAGCGGCGGGAATGTCATCGGATATGACGCTGGCCCGTTAAACGGCAACACGTTGCCCGGATCAGCGCACAGTGGATTGGATTGGCATTTGCACCTGTCGGTGGGGACAGGGGAACGAGGCGTGACGAAGCGCGGCATAGGGTCGCCCTCATGTGATTGATGATGGGAGAACGACGACCCCAGATCCGCCATTCATCCTAACATCCTATCTTTATCACGAATAGTTCGCAATAGCGCTGCGGCCCTGGCCCGCCATTTTTTTGTTCAGGCTATTTCGGTCTTGACCTTCCAACGATGGGAAGTGGCACGCCGTCGGTATGAGAGGAACCGCGATCATCGTCTGCGGCTCAGCGCTGCAGTTCGACATCTGCGCCCGATCAGCTGTTCTCAACGGCTTAGCGGTTCGCCCGGCTGACCCATTAGCTCGAGCGCTCCACCGCGAAGCGATAGCCAAATGAAGGGTATTCGACTTGAACAATCATGATCACATGCAGGACTGGAATGGATATCGCGACGTGCTGATGTCGCGCGTCGGCGAGTTTGCCAAGCTGAGCCCGGATTCGATGAAGGGCCTGATGATGGTTGAGCAGGGCGTGACCAAGTCCGGGTTACTTGACCCCAAAGTCATGGAATTGATCGCTCTGGCCGTGGCAGTCACGACCCGGTGCGACGGATGCATCTCGGTTCACGCCCAGAAAGCGATCTCCCTTGGCCTCACGCGCGAAGAGATTGCTCAGGCGATGGCTTTCACCATTTTTATGAATTCGGGCGCTGCGCTGACCTACACCGCTCGGGTCTTCGACGTCATCGACGCTTTGCCTGAAAACTGAACAGCAATCAGGGCTGGAGGCTTCAGGCCTTCAGCCCTGTTCCCCCACAGCATCAACGCACGGTGATGGCATGCCCGCAACCGCATTCAATTTCATGAGCAGTACCGGGGAGCAACTCTCTGGCCGGATCGAGCATCCTGCGACGACGCCGCGAGGCTGGGCCCTCTTCGCCCACTGCTTCACATGCGGGAAAGACAGCCTCGCCGCCGTCAGAATCTCACGGGCGTTGGCTCTGGCCGGTATAGGCGTCTTGCGCTTCGACTTCGCCGGGCTTGGCGGCAGCGCGGGTGAGTTCCGCGATTCGGGCTTTGCCTCCGATGTGGCGGACCTGGTTTGTGCAGCGAACGCAATGAGCGATGCTGAAATGCCGATCACGCTCCTTGTAGGACATAGTTTAGGCGGAGCGGCATGTCTGATGGCCGCGGTGGATATCCCGACCGTCCGCGCCGTGGCCACGATTGCCGCCCCTGCAGATGTAGCCCATATCCTCAGCACAATCGATCCAGAGTGTCTCACGCGCATCGAGCGCGATGGAAGCGCGCAGGTCAGCTTTGCTGACAGACCATTTGTCGTCGGTCGCAAGTTCGTCACGGATGCCCGCGCCCAGGCGCTGGAAGAGCGGATCGGAGCGCTGCAGCTTCCACTGCTTCTGCTACACGCCCCTGGCGACGACGTCGTAGGAATTAAGAACGCATCTCGCCTCTTTCAGGCCGCTAAGCACCCCAAGAGCTTTGTGTCACTGGATCAGGCCGACCATCTGTTGCGCGAGCGCGCGGACGCAGAATATGCAGCATCGGTTATCGCTGCCTGGGCTTCGCGCTACCTGCCGGCGACAGACTGGGACATTCGACCTGTCCAGCCCATGGCTGGGGTGACCGCGCATGAGACCGGCGCAGGAAGGTTCCAGGTTGCTATCCAGGCGGGGCGTCACCGGTTCCTTGCAGATGAACCCGTAGAGATGGGTGGTCTCGCGAGCGGGCCGACACCCTATGAGTTGGTCGCGGCAGGTCTGGCTGCCTGTACCGTTATCACGATGCGCCTCTATGCAAAGCGGGTGAACTTGCCACTGGATCAGGCTTTTGTGGCCGTCTCTCACAGTCGGGACAAGGATCGTACGCCGCAAGACCGCTTCAACCGGGATATCCGCCTCGTCGGGGACCTCACCGCCGAGCAGCGCGACAAGCTACTATCGATCGCCGACCGGTGCCCCGTTGATCTGACCCTCGTTCGCGGCTCCGACGTCGTCACCGAACTCGTTGAGACGCAAGACAAGTCCAGAGGGGGCGACAGCAATGGCTGAAGACGTTACCCGGCGAGTAGCCTTCACGGCTGCAGAAATCACAATGGTGCGACACGCTTCGAGCAGGCTCGGATGCAGCGAAGAGGCGTTCATCCGTACCGCCGTCACCGCAGCGGCAAGCGATATTTGCAGTGTCGACGGTTTGGCGGATCCTCAGTTTGACGAAGAGCCGGACGGCGCGACCGGGGTCAGAGCGGGCTGACCCTCAGGCTGCCGGCTAGTTCGATACGAGTAGTCGGGCAGCCAGAAACTGAGCTTCTTGTTGCGTCTCGGCAGCCGTCTGGGGTGCGCCAAAGGCATGTTCGAGGTGCGGGAACACCTTCTCAAGGTCGGCGCGCTGAACCGCATCGGGCTCGACGATAATCAACGAGAGACACAGCTTCGCCATCGTTTCACGATTGGCTTTCAACCACAGGGTCCGCGCAGTGCGATCCTCAAACGGTTCGTCTCCGGTCGGCGACGGGTAGATGAGCACGAAGCGCCGCCCATCTCGCACGAGCCTCTCCATCTCGAAACACCACTGGGGAGAAAGGCCGGACGTATCCAGCGGTCTGGCTAAACGGACGATCGGAAAATCGCTCACATCGTGGATCGTAAAATCTTCGGTGTTCATTCTGTCCTCGAGCTGACGGGCTGCTGAGGCCGTCCAGAAAGTTGCGTCTGGATGACCGCCCGGAGAGGCGGCCATCCTTGGTTGCGGCGATGGAGTTCGTTAGAAATGGTATCCCACACCAGCGAGAACCTGGTGCCGGTCGAACTTCTGACCGTTGCTTCCCAGATCGCTGTAGCGATACTCGAGCCGGGCCGAGACCTTATCGAGCAAGGCGCGTTCGACGCCGCCGCCAACAGTCCAGCCATCGAACGTCTCTCGGTTGCTCACCACGCCGGACGCGCTCGGAATACGGACCTTGGCGCGCATGTTCTCATACCCGCCGCGTGCATAGATCAACGTCTTTCCGCCGATGAGATATCCGGCTCGTGCCGAAAGGTCGAAGGAATAGTCGGGGTTGATAGATACGCCATTACGCCGGATATCGTCGCTGGCTCCGACGTTGAAGCTTCCCTCGAGGCCCAGCACGATATTGGGCGTCACGGTCTGATTATAGCCCACGAACGCGCCGCCGATGAAGCTGTCCTTCTCGTCGTTGATCGTAGCGATGCCGGCATCGGTCCGGGGAGCATCGACGCTGTCCCGATTCCAGCCCGCTTGCGCGCCGATGTAGGGCCCCTGGAAAACCTGTGCCGAGGCGGGGACTGCACCCAGCGCGACGACCCCAACCAAGCCAATTGCGACCAACTTGAACATGACGATTTCCTTGCTTCCTGAACATTTCTAGCGCGCCCCGCGATGGTCCGATGTTGAACCGCCGGCGCGCGCGGGTCAGACGGGTTCGGTGCATGAACCAGGGCTCATGCACGCAGTGGCTGGGGTCGCTGCGGCCGATACGCGCGTCTTCACGTCCACAACTGGGCTGGGGCCCGCTTGGGTCACTGAAGAACGACGCGATGCATTACCGGGCAGCAAGCCCAAAAGTCTCTGTCCAGGACCCGGACCGGAGCGTTCCGCGCTACCTGTCCAGAGCCGGGAAGCAGCTCCTATTTCGAGGATATAGGGAGGGGATCGCCGAAGATAATTTCTAAGATGGCAATAGAATTAATAACAATTTCGCATTAATCATAGTGCCCGAAAAAGTGGACAAACGATGGCGACACTGGATCTCAAGGCGCTGCGACATTTCGTGAGTGTGGCGGAATCGCTGAGCTTTGCCCGCGCCGCGGAGCGCCTTGGCACGTCCCAGCCCGTCGTGACCCGCACCGTTGCGCAACTCGAGCACAATCTCGGAGCCAAGCTGTTCGAGCGTACCACGCGCCGTGTCGCTTTAACGCCTGCAGGGGTTGTCCTTTTGAAGGCGGCAAGGCCCCTCCTTGGACAAGCCGAAGCGCTCCAGAGGACGATCAGACATGCCGTGGCCGTTGAGAGCGGGCGCCTGTCTATCGGTACAACGAAGATCGCGATGCAGACCGTAGCGCCTGCCTATATACGTCGGTTCACGCAGATTCGCCCGGACATCGAACTTGTGGTCCAGGAATTCTCCACATCCGCCCAGATCGAAGCATTGCTCTCGGCGGAGATCGACGTCGGGTTCGTCCTGCTTCCTGCGTCTCACTCCGGCCTGACGATCGAGCCAATCCACAGCGAACGGATGATGCTGGCCGTATCCGACGGTCATCCATGCGCCGATTTCGGTCTCGCCTCGCCCTTGCCGCTGTCGGCTTTCGCCCATGATCGCTTCATCGTGCCCCATAACCAGGGCAATTCCGCGAACCATGACGAGATGGTCTCGATCTGCAGGCAGGCCGGTTTTCGTCCCAAGACGCTTGAGAGCTGCGACGATCAGACCTGCATGGGTCTCGTGCGAGCAGGCATGGGCGTGCTGTTCGCGCCTATGGCCACGCAGCCGGTTTCTACTGAAGGGATAAAGCTGATCGAAATCGAGGATCCTGTCCCGACGCTTAAGATCGGATTGGCGTGGCGCAAGGACGACCCATCAGCGTCCCTCCGGTTATTTCGCGACCAGACCCGCCAAACTGACGCGCCAGTGGAGCAGGCACCTATTTGATTAGGGCGGATCCGGATCCGGACCGTGGCAATCTCGCATGATCGCTCAAAGCGTGAACGTTCGGTCATTGGCCGATCTGGGACGGAACCATATCGTGACGCGGTATGAGGAACCAAAATGGGCGTTACGTAATTTATTAGATACCCCTGCGGGGTAGGGGTAGGTCGTGATTGACTTTCGGCCTGCGATTCAAGCGTCGCCGCGGCGCGCGTCAGGCACCTACTAAAGCCGTAGATAATCGAGAGGATGCAGGCATGACGGACCGTAAAACCGCAGAAATCCACCGTATGGTCATGCCCACCCACACCTGCCCTTATGGCTTGAAGGCGCTCTATTTGTTGAAGCGCAAGGGTTATGCTGTCGACGATCACCACCTCACGACCCGTGAGCAAACAGACGCCTTTAAGGCGCAGCATCAGGTCGAGACCACGCCGCAGGTCTTCATCGAGGGCAAGCGCATCGGCGGCTATGATGATCTGCGCCGATATTTCGGCATGACGGTTCGCGACAAGAACGCGGTGACCTACCGGCCAGTCATCGCGTTGTTCGCGATGGCTGCAGGCATGGCGCTTGCGGCGAGCTGGGCCGCTTATGGCGCTTTGACCACGGTGGCCGCAGCAGAGTGGTTCATCGCCATCGCCATGTGTCTCCTGGCCCTACAGAAGCTGAAGGATGTCGACAGCTTCGCGACGATGTTCCTGAATTACGACCTCTTGGCCAAGCGGTGGGTGCCCTATGCCTATGCGTACCCCTTTGCTGAAGGGCTAGCCGGCGTTCTGATGATGTCCGGAGCACTGATGTGGATCTCGATACCGGTTGCCGCATTCATCGGCACGATCGGGGCCGCGTCTGTCTTCAAGGCTGTCTACATCGGCAAGCGCGAGCTTAAATGCGCCTGTGTGGGCGGGGACAGCAATGTGCCGCTGGGCTTCGTATCCCTGACAGAGAACGTCATGATGGTCGCGATGGCCGTGTGGATGCTGGTAAAGCCGATGGGGATCGGGCTTGGGCACTAAGGGGCGCCTGCGACAGAAGCCTGATGATCTTTTCAGATTGACCGGGGTCCGAGCGAAGCCAGCGGTTATATTCCCATTTCCGCGATCCCCTCGATCAGATCCTCGTAATGCCTCATGGTAAAGCCTGCTGCCAGGAACCGATCCATCTCCTTGGTCGGCAACTCGGTCACGCCATGCCACAGGTAAATGGATGCGCGTCTTAAGGCCTCAAGGCGTTCGCTTTCCTGGGGCCTGGGCTGGTCCCAACCGAACAGAGCGCGGAACAGCCTCTGGGAGCGGCCTGGCTCACGCAACGAGCGCATGGATGCGCGGCGCGCGCCAACAACTACGATCCATTCATCTGAGCTGAGGCTCGGCGAGCCAATCCGCAGGCCGTGCTTGCGTTGCATTTAACGTGCCGTTCGCAGCGCGCGACGCACACTCGCTGCCCCGCTCAGCCGCTTGATCAGTGTGCAAAGCCCCGCGGGACTGGAGTAGCCGCAACTTGCGGCAACCAAGCCCAAACTATCTCCTTTGGCCAGTCGTACCATAGCGATAGCGAAGCAGGCTTGTCGAACCCACGCTTTGAAAGCGACCCCGGTCTCGCGACGAAAGAAAGATGTGAACCGCCGTCGGCTCATCGAAAGGTCCGCCGCCCATCGATCGATCGACATGTCCGAATGCGGCATGGACGCAAAATCAGTGCATTTGCGCGCGAGATGCGGATCGGCCGGCATCGGCAGGCCAATCGGGAGGCTGGCGGCCCGCGCAATCTCCAAGGGGAGGAGGTCGAGCACAAGTCGATCCCTCCCCTTTTCCGGTCCGTCCAGCGGCAGCTTTGCCGCTGCATCCAGAAGCTCCCGCACAAGGTCCGATATCCCGATGACCCTGCAGGTCCCATCGGCGTTCTCACTGTCGCTCCTGGGGATGAGCGCGCAGGTGACGCAGCCTGCGCTCGAGAGCTCAAGTGTGTGTGCGACGCCTGCCGGAACGAAAATGCCGCAGGCTGCTGGCGCGATCCAGCGCCCTCCAACGGTCCCCAACGAGAGAACGCTCGATGATGCGTAGAGGATGTCATACTCCGGCTGTACCTGCTCGAGCCCGGACCAGGCCGACGCATGGCTTTCTTCAGCGACGATGACGGCGAACTTTGCACTGGGTGCCATGTCGGCGCCCTGTCCAGGAGAGGGAGCCATACAGACCTGCCGTTCAGGCAAGTGCATGGACATGGCCGGGCTGCGCTCCGTTCTTGCAGCATGAAGCTTGCGCCTTGGATCGGTGTATCCTGCTGATCACTGCTTCAAACTGCTGCTCGGAAAAGCCCACGTTCAAAAAGCGGTCGAGTTCAGCTTCCGGAATGGCGAACCCCCGGTGCCAGGCAAGCACCGACACCCTGCGCAACGCTTCGAGCCGCTTGTCTGCAAAGGCAGGACTGGGGCGCTCTCCCTCAAAGAGCCTCTTCAAGAAGGTGCTGAACTTGCCTGGTGCCTGAAGGGATGAAAGGCGATCTCCCCGCGCCAGGGCGACGACAGACCATTCAAGCGCACTCAGCTTGTCGTTCATGACGCCCTGCCCGGGATTCGCAGCAGCTGGCACGGTTCGCCAGGTGCCGAGATCGTACGGCGTGCCGCGCCTTGAGACGACCACCCATCGTTGACGCCTTCATCTTCGATGAATGCCAGTTCGTAAACGTGCGACCGCTCGCCGTGGGTTAACGTCAGGCGCGCAAAGAAAGAATGGGGATGCGCCACAATCTGAGCTGACTCGAGATACCCCTCCTGCTGGGTGAAGCTAAATGTCTCGTTTGCGCCATCCCATCTTTCAGTCACGACGCTCACATCGCTCGCAGGCCAGGGCTCGCCCTGCTCGGACCAGACCCGAAACCGGGAGACCCCGTTCGTCTCCGCAATCTCCAGCGCGATAAGATCGTGCCCGGTCTTGATGAGACGCCACTTTCCGGCACGCGTCTCGCTTTGCTGGCCGCGATCGTAAAAATTCCGATGGACGTGCGCGGCAGAGCTCGGCGCGCGCGTCGCTTCGCTCTTTGCCGCGACACGGCGTCGGCGGGCTCGCGTGAAGCGAAGCGCCACTACTGGCGCAGCCGCCAGTAACGCGAGGGTTCCAGCGATCGCAAGACCGCGCGCGCGCTTCAACATAGGCTCATAAGTCTGCATGGATGCCTCGCTTATCGCTGGGTCGATTGGCCGGGCCCGACGGCAGTCCAGCCACCTCCGAGCGCCTTATAGAGGTTGATCAGGTTCGAGAGGCGGGCGAGCCTCGCCCTGACGAGCGCCTGCTGCGACCCGTAATGGGCTCGCTGCGCGTCTAGCAGGGCGAGATTGTTGTCCTCACCTTCCTTGAAGCGTTGCTCCGAGAGCTTGAAGGCTGCTCCGCTTGCCGCTTCTCGCGATTGTTCAGCCTTGATCTGATCGTCGAAGGTCCGCTGTCCCGCAAGACCATCGGAGACCTCCCGGAACGCCGTCTGGATCGCCTTTTCGTAGGTGGCGATCTCGATGCTTTTCTGGACCTTCGCCTGGTCAAGGTTGGCGCGCAGAGCGCCAGCGTTGAAGATCGGCAAATTGATGCGGGGCATGAAGCTCCAGGCCCCCGATCCACTCGAGAACAGATCGTCGAGACTTGAGCTGGCTGTCCCGCCTGATCCGGTCAGCGTGATGGTCGGGAAGAAGGCAGCCCGCGCCGCGCCGATCGAGGCGTTGGCGCCCTTTAGATCGTGCTCGGCAGCCCTGATGTCGGGCCTTCTCGTGAGCAAATCAGAGGGCAATCCAGCCGGCACGTCCGACGGGACGATCCCGTCAGGAAGCGTCGTGGCAGCACCGAGTTGCGCTGCAAGGTCAGCTGAAAGCGGTGCGCCGAGCAGCAGCGCCAGCGCGTTGCGATCCTGAGCAGCAAGGCGGGTATACGTCGCAACATCCGCCTCGGCGGTGCGCAGGGCGACCTCCGTCCTGCGCAAATCGAGCTTGGCAATGTTACCTACCTCGACGAGCTGGTTCGTCAGGTCGTACGACTTCTTCTGGGCCGCCAGGGTATCCTGCGAAAGGCGCAACATGGCCTGGTCAGCGCGCAGCGTCAGATAGGCATTAGCCACTTCGGCGACGAGACTGAGTTGGGCAGCGGTCCGGTTTTCCTCGACGGCGAAATAGGCTTCTCTTGCCTGATCGCTCAGACTGCGAATGCGACCCCACAGATCAAGTTCCCAAGCTGAAACGGCAGCGCCGACCTGATACTGCCGCCGGTTGTAGAATAGATCCGACGGGAGCTTTTGCGCCGTTCCCTCTGCCCCCACGCTCAGGTTGGGCAGGAGTTCGGATCGCTGCACGCGATAGCGTGCGCGCGCCGCTTCGACGTTCAACGCTGCGACCCGAAGGTCGCGATTGTTGGTGAGCGACTGGTCTATAAGCTGATGTAGCAGCGGATCGGCGAAGAACTCCTTCCATCCGATGTCAGCCGCCGTCCCTTTGCTTGCTGCTGCGGCATCGCCATAGGCAGCGCCGACAGGGAAGCTTTCGCTCACCGGCGCGACGGGTCGCTCATATTTCGGGGCCATGGTTGCGCACCCTGCGAGCGCGACCGAGGCGAGGAGTGCGGCAACTCTTGCGCCGCGTTGTTTGTTCTGCGCGATCATGCGCTTTGCTCCACGATAGGGGGAACGGCCTTCCGCGTCTCGCGGCGCAGCGCGAAGCGCCGGACGGCGACGTAGAAGACGGGGGTCAGAAGGAGACCGAAAAGTGTCACCCCAAGCATGCCAGCGAACACCGCGATGCCCATGGCGTGACGCATTTCAGCGCCGGCGCCGCTTGCAATCACCAGAGGAACGACGCCTGCGATGAAGGCAATCGAGGTCATCAGGATCGGCCGCAGGCGCAGCTTGGCTGCCTCGAGTACCGCCGGCAGCGGTTCGAGCCCTTCCTTCTCCTTCTCCCGGGCAAACTCCACGATGAGGATCTCGTTCTTGGCGGCCAGGCCGACGAGGACGACGAACCCGATCTGCGTGAAGATGTTGTTGTCGCCGCCCGATACCCAGACCCCGCCGATGGCCGAGAGGAGCGCCATTGGCGCAATCAGCAGCACTGCGAAGGGGAGCGACCAGCTGTTGTACTGGGCAGCGAGGATCAGGAACGCGAGCAGCACGGAAAGGGGGAAGACGAAGAGCGCGGTGTTGCCGGCGGCCTTCTCCTGGTAGGTGAGATCGGTCCATTCGTAGGTCATGCCCGGGGGCAGCGTCTCCTTGAGAATCTTCTCGATGGCCGCAGTTGCCTGCCCGGACGAGTAGCCCGGGGCTGGACCGCCGCTGATATCGGCTGACGGATAGCCATTATAGTGCATCACACGATCAGGACCGGTGCTGCGCTTGATCGTGACCAGGGAGGACAGCGGGATCATCTCCCCGCTGGCATTGCGCACCTTCAACTGGCCAATATCCTCAGCCTGCTGACGGAAGGGTGCATCGGCCTGGACCATCACCCGGTAGGTTCGCCCGAACCGGTTGAAGTCGTTCACATAGAGCGAGCCGAGATTGACCTGCATAGTATCGAAAATTGCGGTGAGCGGAACGCCTTGAGCCTTGGCCTTGGTGCGATCGACATCGACCTGGATCTGCGGGGCGTTGGTCTGGAAGCTCAACAGCATGTTCGCCAGTTCCGGCGTCTGCATGGCTTTGCCCATCACCTGGCCTTGCGCCTGCGCCAGTGCATTGAAGCCAAGCCCGGCCCGATCCTCGATCTGCAGTTTGAAGCCGCCCATGGCGCCGAGGCCAGGAACCGGCGGCGAGGGAAACACGCCGATAAAGCCGTCAGGGATCTGGCCCATCTTGCCCATGAGCTTGCCGGCGATCGCAAACGAAGAGAGGTCCCGTGTTTTCCGGTTCTCGAACTTGTCGAGCATGATGAACATCAGCGCCGAGTTCGGCAGGTTCGCAGCGCCGTTCACCGAAAGCCCCGGGAAGGCGACGACGCTTTCCACGCCAGGCTCGGCCAACGCGATCTTCGACATCTGCTTCACGACGGATTCCGTGCGATCAAGCGATGCCCCGGTAGGCAGCTGAGCAATGCCGACAAGGAAATACTTGTCCTGCATCGGCACGAATCCGGGAGGTGTCTTGTTGAAACCAAGCCAGGTTAGACCGACAAGACCCGCATATAGGATCAGGACGATGCCGGTTCCGCGTACAGCGCGGCGCACCGACCAGACATAGCGCTCCGACGAACGGTCGAAGAAGCGGTTGAAGGCGCCAAAGAAGCGACCAAACACCTTGTCCATGACCCGCGTAACCTTGTCGCGCGGCGTGTCGTCGCCATGCGGCCGCAGCAGCACGCCAGCGAGGGCCGGGGAAAGGGTGAGCGAGTTGATGGCCGACAGGATCGTCGAGATGGCGATCGTGAGGGCAAACTGGCGATAGAACTCGCCCTGAAGGCCCGACAGGAATGCCGACGGGATGAAAACGGCCGCCAGCACCGAGGTGATAGCCAGAATAGGACCGGTGACCTCATCCATGGCGCGGCGTGCCGCTTCCCTTGGAGATTGGCCAAGCCCGATATGCCGCTCGACATTCTCGACCACGACGATCGCGTCATCGACCACGATACCGATGGATAGGACGAGTCCGAAGAGTGACAGGGTGTTCAACGAGAAGCCGAACAGGTGCATCAGGGCGAATGTGCCGACCAGCGACACCGGGACGGCGACGAGCGGGATGATCGATGCCCGCCAGGTTTGAAGGAAGAGGACAACGACGAGGACAACCAGCAGGGTCGCCTCGAACAGCGTGACAACGACCGACTTCAGCGACGCGCGAACGAAGATGGTCGGGTCATAGGCGATGCGGTATTCGATGCCGTCAGGAAATTCGCCTTTCAGCCTTTCCATCGTCGAACACACCGCGCTCGACACATCGAGGGCGTTGGCGCCCGGGCTCTGGAAGATCTGCAGCGCGAGGGCAGGTTCACCATCGAGAAGGCTGCGCATCGAATAGCCGTCGGCACCCATTTGAAGGCGTGCGACATCGCGCAGTCGGGTGACCTGACCATCCTCGCCCGTCTTGAGGATGATGTCGCCGAACTGTTCTTCCGTCGTCAGACGGCCAAGCGTATTCACGGTCACCTGATAGGCGGCCGACGCATTGGGTTGCTGGCCGACTGAACCGGCCGCCACCTGGATGTTCTGTTCCCGAATAGCGGCGACGACGTCGCTCGCAGTCAAGCCGCGCGCTGCGACCTTGGTCGGGTCGAGCCAGGCCCGCATGGCATATTCACCCTCACCGCCCAGAACGACGTCGCCGACACCGGGAACCCGGGCCAATTCATCGCGGACATGGAGTGTCGCATAATTGGAGAGATACAGCGGGTCATAGCGCTTGTTCGGCGAGACCAGATGGACGACCATGAGAACGTCTGGCGACGTTTTCTGGGTGGTGACGCCGATGCGCTGCACTTCTTCCGGTAGACGCGACAGGACGCGCGCGACACGGTTCTGGACCTGCACCTGCGCGAGGTCGGGATCCGTCCCTTGCTTGAACGAGATCGTCACCTGCATCCGACCGTCGGTCGAGGCCTGGGAGCTCATGTAGAGCATGTTCTCGACGCCGTTGATGGCCTGCTCGATCGGAGCGGCCACCGTTTCGGCGATGACTTCGGGGTTGGCCCCTGGATATTGAGCGGTGACCTGCACCGTTGGGGGCGTGACAGAGGGATATTCGCTGAGCGGAAGCTTCAGCAGCGCAAGGCCGCCTGCAATCAGCATCAGCACCGAGAGGACCACCGCGAATATCGGGCGGTCGACGAAGAAGCGTGGAAACTTCATCAGCGTGCCTCCGCAGCAGGCTTGGCGGCGGCCTGCGGATTACCGTTGCCCTGGCTCTGCTGCATCGGCCCCTTGCGCGGCACGACCTGCATGCCGGGACGCACGAGACCCTTGATGATGACGGTGTCCGAGGGCTGCAGGCCGGACTTGATCACGCGCAGGCCATCGACGATCGGACCGAGCTCGACCGGGCGGAAGTCGACCTTGTTGCCCTTGGCGAGAATGAGAACGAAGCTCTTGCCTTGATCGTTACCGACGGCCTGGTCGTCGATGAGGATCGACTGCTGGCGCTCGCCGGTAACAAGCCGGATTCTGGCGAACAGGCCAGGCGCAAGGGCACCGTCAGTATTCTGGACGAGCGCGCGAGCGCGAATGGTGCCCGCGCTGCGATCGATTCCATTGCCCAGGAAGTCCAGCGTCGCAGTGCGCGGGAACCCTTCGTCGGTCATGAGGCCGAACTCGACCGGCAGCTTAGTCGCGGTGCCCGCGCGCCGCGCCTTTTCCACGAAGCTCAGATAGGTGGCTTCGTCGATGTCGAACTCAGCGTACAGCGGATTGACGGACTTGATGGTCGTCAGCGGGGTCGCCTGCGCGCCGCCGGCAACCACATTGCCTTCCGTCACAAGAATGCGATCGACCCGGCCGCTGATGGGCGCTGTGACCCGTGTGAAAGACAGATCGAGGCGCGCTGCGGCAACAGCAGCCCTCGCCGCCTGAGTCGACGCAAGCCCGGCGCGGCGCTGGGCAACTGCGGCGTCATACTCCTTGCGGGAGATGGCACCCGTCGCGATCAGACGCTCGGCCCGCGCAAAGTCGGCCTGAGCCTGTGCCGCCTGGGCTTCCGCCTGCGCAAGATTGCCCGCGGCCTGATCGACAGCGACCTGGAAGGGACGAGGATCGATCCGGAAGAGGGTCTGGCCCTGACGGACCATGCCACCTTCAGGCACATCGACCCCGATGATCTGTCCGCTCACCCGTGGCCGTAGTTCCACCGACTTGGGCGCGGTAAGCGAACCGTTGAATTCGCTGGACGGTGCCAGTTCCCGGACGATGACCTGTGCGACGGGCACCTGAGGCGTCGGTGGGCCGCCCTGCCCTTGCTGGCCTCCCGAGGGGCCCCCGCAAGCTGCAAGAAGCAGTGCCATTCCAAGCGCCCCCGATGACAGCAGAGTCGCGACTGATTTTCGCATAATTTCTTTCCTTAATTCAGCCACTTCTGCCGGACCCCCGGACAATGGCTTCCCACCTGTTTTCCCGGGGATGCGGGTTCCAAGCATTGGAAGGTCAAGCGCAGATTCGCGGTGACCACTCGATTTTTCCGCCTCTGCGTCGTGACGAAGCTGGCTCGCAGAACGCACGGAAAACCGCACTTTTTTGCACCCATTTCGATCCTCAACGTCGCGGAATACGGCCCACCTCTTCATACTCATGTATGTTATATGAATATGTGTTGATATGTTAGTCGTCAAGGCGCGACCGAGATGCAATCGGCGCGCGCCAAGGCACGCTGCCGAAGCAGACGCTATCTTGAGATCGTGATTGTCAGGGCTTTCTGGCCGGCCTGCTCAGGCGCGGCCGGTTCCCGCCTCAATCTCGGACGAGATCAACTGGATTTGCAGGGTGTGGCGTTCCCGCAAGGATTGGACGATGAGCAAATCATGCTCGTCGCGGGCTTCGCTCGTGTCGAACAGCTCCGTGGTATAGCAACCGCGAGCCATAGAAAGGCCCTGCCCCACTGCTGCTGCTCGGTAGTCCTTGGGCCAGTAGAAGAGGCTGATCCAGGGCCATCCGGGTCGGGAGGGGGTATAGCGCGTGACGATCAACCTGTCCGAATGAAACGCCGTCGGCTGATGGTCGAGGAGATCCGGGGTCACCATGGCCGGGCGCTCCGCATCAAAAAAAGCATTCAGTTCTGCACGTTCATCCTCGTTCTCGATGATGATCGGATAGTAGCGACCGAGCGCCAGACCGGCGCCGCGGTTCTTTTCAGGCAGATCGAGGACTAGAACCACCGGGCACCCGATTAACGGCGAGGGATAGACGCACTGTTCTCGCGCCAAGTGATCTGCAAGGCGAACCATCAGATCGGGGGCGGTTCGTAGCGACCACGCCTTATCGCGCGCTCTACGTCGAACAGATATCCGCGCCACGGCAATTTCTGATCGGCCCTGGGGAGCGTCTCGCGCATCCGGGCCGCCTCGATGGATCGAATTTCCAGAGCCGCTTGACGCACCTCCGGGCCATCCCGAAACCAGGCATAGACACTGACCGACTTGACCAGCAGCCAGGGACCGAGCGCCACCACGGCGAACATCATGGCCGCATAATGCTTAGCGCCTAAGGTGAGTCCAGCCAGGATGTACACACCAATCGCGATGGCGCTGCCAATACCAAGCGTCGGCGCCCTGCGAGTCTCATACAGAAAGACGATCCGCCACAGGTCACGGGTGAGGCTAAGCAGCGCCACCCATATGAATGCGAGGAAGACCAAGGTCAGCAAGAGCCCGTAAAGACCTCCTGCGTCTTGTAGCAAGTTTGACGATCCGGCATTCACGCGAGCGGCACCTCCGGTTCGTCCGGCACTTCCTCGTCGATCTGCTCGAGCAGTTCATCCGCGATGCTGCGCACGACGATATTATTGATCACACGCGCATCCAGCGCGACCACGCCGCCGGCATAATCCTTTTCATGATGCCGAACGCCGCTATGAGGCTCCGCCTCCTCCGCGTCCCCGGGCAGCAGGCGCTCGATCCAGCTCTTTTTGGGTGGGTCGTCGTCGAACGTCCCCAGTTCGTAGAGAAACCGCTCAGGCCGCGCGAGAGCGATCGAGAGGATTTCGCCCTTGTCGCCTTGACGGATGTCGATGATCGGCCCTTTGTACGCGATGCCGTACTTCCCGCTCATCGTAGCGGTAAAGACATGTCCCACGGGCGTGTACCCATTCTCGGCCGGGCGCGTGATGTGCTCGAAGACCCAGCCTTGGCCGTTCAGGTCATATTCGTCGAAGGCCAGTTCGAAGGTTTCGCCGAGCACGAAATTCACGAGCGCGACCATTTCGGTAATGAGGACCATGCCAAGCGCGACCGCGCCGCTGAACGCCATCGGTTTGTTTCCTGCCACAGCGGCAAAGAAGCTGGTCAGCGGATTCTCGATTTTCGGGCCAAGATCAAGGACCGGATAGGCATCATGAAGTGCCGTCACGAAGGCGAGCGCGCCTTCGATTGCGGCCCATGCCACCAGATGGACGACAATCGAGACGGCTGCGGCCATGACCAGCGCGCTGATAGTCGTTAGGGCGAGTTCGGGGCGCCTGGCGCCTCCGCGCCTGGTCCGAAAATTGAACGCGGCTAGGACGGCGAGGCCGGGCAGTAGGACGAGCACGCTCGCCAGCAGGCCGAGCGTCAACGCCATCGATTATGAAGCGGGAGCGGTCTTCTTAGGCTGGAAGATGTAGCGTCCGGTCGAGGCTTCGAGCACAATCTTGCCCTGGCCCTTGGCCTTCCGGCGCTCGGTCTCGAGCCGAATAAGCTCGCCATACCCGCCGACCTTGCGCGCGGCGGTGCCGGCTTTACGCTGTTGTCCAAGGGTCAGAATGCTCGCCATATTCGAAAGCTAGTCTCTTTGTGATGCTGCGTAAATGGCGTGCTTCGGATTTTAGTTCCGCTGCGTGTCAGGCCCGGCGGAGCACCCGGCGCGCCGCCTCATTGACGATGTAGACCGCCTGTCGCTGGGCACCGCGGTTGGGATGGTCGACCCGGTAGCCCTGATAGTGTCGCCGAACCAGCCCCGCCCGCACAAGCTCGGACACGGCACGGCTGACATTGGTACGCCCCGAGAGACGGATCCGTTTGGCGACCTGGGCTTCGACGAGACTTTCAGCTTCGCGCGCATCAGCGGGCATCGCATTGCGCTCGGCCAGCTCACGCCGGACCCGATCCGCGATTGCGAGGCGACGAGGGTCACGCTGCGCCACCGGCATCAGGGCATCGCATAGCCAGTCCCGGACGGGAATCCGGCGATCCCCCTCCCGAATATAAGGCCCAGCAGATCCGTTCCGGTCGCTGGCTTGAGCGATGAGGTTGAGCACCATGAAACTATATCGTGGCCGCTGACACACCTCGGTCAGCCGCTCGAGAATAGCAGGCATGTCCAGCACCTCGCGATCAGCAGAAATGACCGGCGTTATCGAGGCTTCCATGGCGAAAAGATCGGGCTGGAACATGGGAACATTTCAAGCACATCCCACACCCAATGTGAATCCCTCTCAGAGAGCCAACGCCGTTTTGAACAGTCGTGGCACTTCACCGCAGCGCTGACGCAATCCCCATTTGTTTACACATCGTCCTTGCCGACCGGCCCTCCCTCGCCTTCGAGGCGATTGAGAGCGCGGACGTCACGCGCATTGAACCGCAACCGAACCCCGATACCGCCCTCCTTCCCTTCCGGAAGGAAAACAGCGCCACACTCTTCGAGATAATGTAGCAGGCGCAGTGTTGCATCCGGATCGAGCTCTCTGATCCCGTCTTCAAACGCAGCGAGGTCGTCCTCATCGACGGCGACAGCGAGCGCAGCGTGCGCGCGAGGCACTTCGACGAGGCTGCGCGCGGCAAGGGCGAGCTTGCCAACCAGCGGCGGGCGGGTCTCACGCATGATCAATTACTCCTGATTGTTGTTGAATTGGCGAGAGGCCTACGGCCATTCAGCTGCTCCCCATCGCCGGTTCGGTCGCAAAGAGTCGCCTCTGTCACTTTACCGCCTCGGGTAAAGTGACAGAAGTGGTCTCTCGCAGGAGCTCTGCTCAGACATCGGAGACGTCCTCGTTGGTAATCGCATCGGGACCAGCACCAAGATCGGCAAGTTTCCGCCCAAGGAGGTCCGCGTAGGCTGGCGGACAGAGGAGATAGAGCTCCGTACCAAAGCCGTACATGCTGCCCCAGTCGCTGCGGAATGTACGCCAACCATGCCGGGCCTCCCAGGCAGCCTGAACCTCGCTACGCATCGCAGCGCGTCCAGGATATGGCTGGGTTACCAGCACATAGGCCCGCGCCTCCGGATCGAACCAACAGCTGTCATGATCCGCAATGGGCGGCCGATTGTCCCAGTCGCCCTTGGGATAGCAGCGCCGCGATCGCGATGGTTTGAGGCCTGTCGCATCCATGAATTGAAGTGCGCGGGCGACCCTCGCTACATCCATTATGCTCGCCTCGCGGTCCCGCATGCTGCCATCGCTGATGAGCCGTGCCTCTCCATCGATGCGGCAGCCGCCCAGTGTTTCGACCAGCTGGTGGGGCTTCACCAGCTCGCACAACGCGTGCTTCAGGCTGATCGATGCTGCTACCTGCCCACCGGTTCGCTCCTTCCGGCTCCACCAGCCCTGGCTGATCTCGATCCGATTTGACCAGGGGGATGCGGGTGCCAGCTCCGGCAGCTCCTTGAGTGCATGAGCGAAGTTCTGAAATCCACCGCCGCGTGCGGCGGTGTCCAGCGCCTGGTAGCGAGGGATATCCTGCTCACGCGCGATCTTGCGCGCGCGCAGCTTAACATCCGAAATCTTCTGGAAACTATATGCCATCGCCATTCTCCGTCGGCTTCGGAAAACGTCGCCTGCTACCGTCGCCCAATGCCGCGAAAACGGGATGGGAATCAGAAATTCATACAGTGCCACGAAGGCTTCGCTTGAGCAGGCGGCCGGCCACTGCGATGACCGACGCCTTCATTTCATCTTGGTGTTCTTCTGTCAATTGGACAGGGTCATCGCGGCTCTACGATCTGGGCGATCAGATCGGTGAGATCATACCCCTCGCGCGCATAGAAGAGGCGCCAACCTTGCTTTCTGCATTTGCCCAGCTTGCGGCGATCACGCTCCTGCGTCCGGATGAAGGCGTCTTCTCCGCCAAAAAATGCGACAGGCAGATCATGCTGAGCGCCCTGGAACTCGATCGCGGTACGCAGCGAAGGAATGGCGATGTCGAGATGCTGTCGCCCTAGCCAATCTGGCCGGTGATGCTGAAGCACATCGAGCGCGGGAAACGCTGCCTTCAGCTCGTAGTAAAGTCTGGTTTCGGAAATCCACCCTTCGCCGACGCGTGGAAGATCGCTCTCCTCACGCCAGGTGTTCTCGGCGTCGCGGATCAACGCCATGCATTCGGCCTCCGCCCGCTTTGAATAGGAAAAATGCCAGCCGCCCGGCGGCTGAACCACGAGGTAGCTGGGATGACCGTTGAAGAGGCTATACCCTGCCTTGTGCTGGTGAGCGTCCTGCGTCCAGTGAACAATATCGACGGGGTTGCCATGTGCCGCGCGCTCATCCAGCTGGAGCTGGATAAATTGTTCGACCCTCAGCAGGTTCTCCCTGCCGAATTTCGTCACCTTCGGACCGAATAGCGCGGTGATGTCGCGCGCCGCCGGTGGCCTGCCCAGGCTGAGCTTGAGATCGAGGATATTGCTCGCGCGCAGGCTTGCACGGCCTCCAAGACCCGGTAGCGGCATGAGCGCCAGGCCGCGATCAAGGTCTTTTGCGCCTACGGCCGCATCGCTCGCCCAAATCTCAAAATACTCGGCAAGATCAGGTGCGACCTTCTGGCCGATGCCTATGAGCCGGTCGGCGGCGGCCCGCCACTTTGCGCGATCGCCATCAGAGCGCACCGCGGGCATGTCCCAGAAATCAATCACCTCACGCTGACAGGGAAGATCCGCGATCAGCTTGATCGCCTGATCGAATGCCTCCTCTCTGTTCAATGTCGTCCCCCGATGCCGTCCGATGCTCCAGCCGACAATTCGGCCCATTGCAGCGACAACGTCAATGAAAGTCCCGCGACTTTATTCTGACCATTGTCGCTTTCGGCCCATCGCGCGCATCCGGTCCGCCGCCACGCGTCGCGCCATCAGCGGGTGCAGCCAGATGCGGCAGTGACCCACTCCCGATCGAACGGAGCATGGGCGTGTAATCGATGATTTTGTCGATGATGATATGGGTGACGATACCTTCTCGCTGCAGACGCCCGCGCAAGCCGACCATTGCCGAAGACAGGACGGTGCGGCGCTGTGCTTCGAAGCGATCGGGCCATAAAATCCCGTTTGCGATCCCCGTCTCATCCTCGATTGTAATGAAAAGCACGCCTTTTGCCGAGCCGGGCTTCTGACGGACCAGGATGATGCCTGCCACTTCCACATGCCGGCCATCCTTGACCTGATCGAGATCGGCGGCAGCCTTGACGCCGCGGCGGCGCAGCTCCTCGCGCAAGAACTGGACAGGGTGCGCCCTTAGCGAAAGTTGAATGGTCCGGTAGTCCTCGACCACCTCGCGCCCCTCGCTGAGCGGTTCGAGCGTCACCATAGGCTCCTGGCTTTCCGGGCTGATCGCACCCTCACGTGCGTCGGCTGCCGCAAACAACGGGAGTGGAGCATCACCCAAACCCTTGACCTGCCAGAGTGCCTGACGACGATCATGCGCGAGACTATGAAAGGCGTCTGCTTCCGCTAGCCGCTCTATCGCCACCGGCGGTACGCCTGCCCGCCGCCATACGGCTTCGACGCTCTTGAAAGGCTCCTCGCCACGGGCCGACACGATCATCGCACCATGAAGGTTGGACAAACCGCGGGCCATTCGCAATCCAAGCCGCACCGCCAGAAACCGTCCCCTGCCCTGCTCGAGAGTGCAGTCCCAGCGACTGGCGTTCACGCAGGGCGGGCGGATTTCGACGCCATGCGCGCGCGCGTCACGGACAATCTGCGCCGGCGCATAGAACCCCATCGGCTGCGCATTCAGGAGTGCGGCGCAAAAGACATCGGGATGATGGCATTTCATCCAACTGGAGGCGTAGGCGATCTTCGCAAAACTTGCCGCATGGCTCTCTGGGAAGCCATAGGATCCAAAGCCCTCAATTTGCTTGAAAGTGCGTTCAGCGAAATCTCGCGGATAGCCCCTCCTCACCATGCCTTCGACGAGCTTGTCGTAAAAATGGCTGACGCCGCCGGTGAATTTGAAAGTAGCCATGGCCCGGCGCAGTTGATCGGCCTCAGCCGGTGTGAAACCCGCACCGACTATCGCGACTTTCATCGCTTGCTCCTGAAAAAGGGGCACGCCCAGCGTCTTTTCCAGGACGGCCCGAAGTTCGGGACGCGGATACTCAGCCTTTTCCGTCCCCTCGCGCCGACGCAGATAGGGATGAACCATATCGCCCTGGATCGGTCCCGGCCGGACAATCGCCACTTCGATCACCAGATCATAGAATTTCACAGGCTTGATCCGCGGCAGCATCGACATTTGCGCCCTGCTCTCGATCTGGAAAACGCCCAGCGTGTCAGCACGCTGGATCATCGCGAAGACAGCCGGATCATCGTGCTGGAGCGTCGGCGACGCCATTGTCATCGCTACTCCGCGATGTTCCTCGAGCAAGGCAAAGGCCCGGCGCATGCAGCCCAGCATGCCCAGTCCAAGAATGTCGACCTTCATGAACTTCATCGCATCGATGTCGTCCTTATCCCATTCTATCACCTGGCGGTCGTCCATGGCGGCCGGCTCAATGGGGACCAGTTCGTCCAGCCGGTCGGAGGTGAGGACGAAGCCGCCGGGATGCTGTGAGAGGTGCCGCGGCGCACCAATAAGCTCGCGCGCCAGCGAGAGGGTCATCGAAAGGCGTGGATCGCTGGTGTCGAGATTAAGTTCACGTGCCTGTTCGTCGCTTACACCCTCGATAGACCAGCCCCAGATCAAACCCGAGAGCGCCCCTGTCATGTCGGCGGGAAGCCCCAATGCCTTGCCGACATCGCGCAATGCGCCGCGCGCCCGATATCGGGTCACCACGGCCGTCAGGGCGGCACGGGTCCGGCCGTAGGTTTCATAGATCCATTGAATGATCTCTTCACGGCGCTCATGTTCAAAATCGACATCGATATCGGGCGGCTCCTTGCGCTCGCCCGAAACAAACCGCTCGAAAAGCAGCTCATGCTTGATCGGATCAATCGAGGTGATCCCAAGCACGAAGCAAACGCAGCTGTTCGCTGCCGAGCCCCGTCCCTGGCAAAGGATCTTCCGCCGGCGCGCCTCGGCAACGATGCTGTTTACCGTCAGGAAGTAGGGCGCATAGCTCAGCTGATCGATCAGCGTGAGCTCGTGTGCCAGCTGATCGCAATAGGCCTTCGGCACGCCTTGGGGGAACATGCGGGCTGCCGCAGCCGCAGTCAGCCGCTCGAGCAGCATCTGCGGGGTTTCCCCTGCGACTGCCTCCTGAGGATATTGATATTGAAGCTGGCCCAGATCGAACGCGCAGGCGCCTGCGATATCACGGGATGCGGTAATGGCGTCGGGATAAAGACTGAAGCGCCGCTCCATTTCGCTGCCGGTTTTTAGGTGTCGATCGGCGTATCGCTCACGCTTGAAACCCATGGCGTCGATGGTCGTTCGATGGCGGATCGCCGTGACGACGTCCTGCAAGAGCTCTCGCTCGACGCTATGATAGAGGACATCGCCAAGGGCGACACGCCGAACGCCGAATTCCCGCCCCTGTGCGTCCAGTTCGTATATTCTCAGCGCATCATCCGGCCGCCGCCTTAGCGACAGGCCCAGATAGCCTTGCTGGCCGAAGATCGAGACAAGGCGTTGCAGGGCGGCCGCATTGGTCTCATCAGGTAGATCAGGCAAAAGGATGGCGATCAGCCCTTCCGACCATGGTGGCAGATCATCCCAATGCAGCTCGCAGCGGCCCTTGCCAGCGCGGCCTTTCCCAAGAGTCAGTAGACGGCAGAGCCGGGTCCAGCCCAGACGGTCAGTGGGATAGAGCAGAAGGCTGGTCCCGCATGCGAGATCGACCCGCGTACCGGGAATAAGCCTGACACCTGTTTCCTTTGATGCTTCCCAGGCACGCACCAGTCCGGCGACCGAGTTGCGATCCACGATGCCAAGAGCAGACAGGCCCAGCGCAGCTGCCTGCCCAAACAGTTCCTCGCATGACGACACGCCGCGCAGGAAAGAGAAATGCGTGGCGACCTGCAGCTCGACATAGCCCGACGCACTCATCCGAAGATCCCGTGGATGTGCCATGAAAGGTCGCCCGAACAGGCATGCTCGCCATCCCCTCGACGGAAAACCCAGAACCGCTCGCCATGCTCGTTCTCGACCCGGAAATAATCTCGAACGGCGTGGCTTTCGGCGGGTCGACGCCACCATTCCCCACGGATACGCTCAGGCCCATCGGCGCAGATGATCGTATGGGTGACGCCGCGCCATTTGAATCGCTTGGGAGGGTGATCGGGCAACCCTGCCAGCACATTTTCGATGCGTTCAGGCCTCCGCAGCATCCTGGCAGGTCTCGGCCACAACGTGGACCAGCAATTGGCTACCTCCAGCGGGAAGACCCGCCCGATGCTACGCTCAGGAACATCGCTCTCACGTGCCGTTGGTCGATAAATCGCGGCTTGCCCCAGGCGCGTGACGATCTGATCGACCAGCGAAGCGAGGTCTGCAGGCGCATTCTCACCAAAATCGGCTGTCAGCGCAATCGGATCGAGCGGCTCGGATCGCAGGGCAATGAGCCGCATGCTGTCGATGCCGAAGCCCGGGTCGATCGTCTCGATCTTCATCGTCAAAAGGCGGAGCATATGGGCAATGTCACGCGTACCTCGCGCCGTTCCGACAACCACTGCCTGTTCCGCGCGATCGACCCGCTCACAGACGAGACGCAGAATCCTGACACCGAGCCCTCGCGACAGCAGGAGTCTTGCAAGGTCTTGCGTCAGATCGGCGATGACACGGGCGATCGTCTCGGCTGCGCCGATTGGCTCAGCAAAGCGCCTTACAACGTCCGGCATCTCGAAAGGGACGACCGGAACGAGCGGCTCTGCAAGCCGTCCGGTTGCCTGGTCCAGCCGGCGGAGCAAGCTACCACCCAAGCGCCGGCTCAGAGGCGCACGAGGCATCGCGACCAGATCGCCGATCCGTTCGATGCCCAGCCGCTGCGCGCCATCCCGCTGACGCTCGTCGAGTCTGAGGGCCGCTATCGGCATCGAACCCAGAGCAGTTAGTTCCTCATGCGTGCGGCAGATCGAGATCCGCTCCTTTCCAAAGCGGGCAAGGGCATGGGCAGCACCAACCGTATCGGCGATGGCGATCCGCCCAAACAGGCCGGCTCGGTGGCAAAAGCGAAGAATATGGCGCGCCATCCTCTGCTCTCCGTCGAACAGATGCGCCACGCCGCTGATATCCATGAGCAAGCCATCCAGTTCATCGACCTGCGCCGTCGGAGTCCAGCGTCGGACGGCAAACAAAGCCAAACGGTGCAGGAGCGCTCGATCGCCTTGCGGATCTGCATCCCGAACATCCAGATCCGGCATCAAGGCCCGGGCATGCGTCAGCGCCATCCCAGGGTGCAGACCGGCAGCGGCTGCAGCATCATCCACAGCCGCAAGGATCATCCGCTGCTTCTGAGCAATGGTCGTCACCATTGGCGGGAACATCTGCTCTACCCCGCTGGCAACCGGCTTGGCCTTTGTAGGAGAGGACATGGCGCGAAACGGATTGTCGGCAACTTCTGAGCGCCGACCAAGCTCGCGAGCGCTAGGACGCTGATGGACCGGGAGGCTTTCAATCTGCTGAGCGCGCATCTGCATCGCTGCGCCTGCACCTTGCGACTGCGCCCAACGCGCACCTGGCCTCCACCCGCCCCCACGCGGACAGGAGCAGGACGACCCGTCGTCGCTTTCCAGCGGCGGGACTGCCAATGGCGATCCGGAATTCCGTTCAGGCTGCCTGCCGCGCCTCGCCTCTTCGCGGCGGAGCCGGTCGACGGCGAGGCTCGGCAGGTACAGCGACGCGACCCTGCGCATCACACCCCTCCAGCAACCAGGTAAAAGGATCACCGCCACGCTGCCGCATGAGCGAAACCTGCCAGCGCGGTCGCCCGACACCCGCAACCGGGAGCGGAGAAGAAGGCGCACAGCCGATCCGCCAGCGCGTGACGGCCGAAGACGGCGTGGACAGGGGATCATCGCTTGCCTTGCACCACCGCCGCAGGAGCAGAGCGGTCGTGCCACCCTCCTCCGCCGCAAGCTGGAGGCGCCGCGTCGCCGTCATGCCAACCCGCGTAACCTCGCATACCACTGCGGCAAGCGCACCATGCCGGAGCGCCTCTTCCATTACCGCAAGCGCATCCTCGTCCTTGCCCGCCTCGACCTGAATGAGGCGATCGGCAGCGATTCCCGCGCTGGCAAGGCCAGGCGCAAAAAGATCGGGGCGTGCCATGATCCAGAGGATATCCGCCGTAGAAGCACGCGAGGCTATGCCGGCCGCGAACAGGCTCGCAGCCGCATCATCTCCCATACTGGCAGTCTGACCGGCGAACTCGTGCAAGGCTGCCGATGCGAGCCCTCCCCCGGCGAGCCGCTCGTCCAAGGCTGCGACCGCAAAAGGCAGATACTCCGCCTCAGGCCGAAGCACAGGCGAAATTGCCTGGATTTCAGCCATGAGGGCTTGAAGCCTTTCAGATTTGGACGCGATCGACATAGCAAAGACGGGGACTCGTTTGTTCGCTATATGTTCTCATCCTGCTTTCCGGGAGTCAATTGATTCGGTTCCAGCGATTGGAAGGTTTGCGACCAGCGGATCAGCTTGATCCGGGTTACCGAAAAGCGGCCCGCCAGCTTCGGGTGGCCGGGCGTTCCCGTCCTGATCGGCCGATCCGCACCACGTCAGCAAGAACCGGCGTTCGAGCGCGACCGCTATGCGCTCGACCATCTCGACGCGCGCGCCGCGGGCCTTGATAGGGTTGCGATCGGCAAGCGCTCTCCTCAGCCAGGCAGGCGCGAGGGAGATGGCAATCGAAATATCAACACGCATCTGGTGGGCAAGGCCAAGACGATCGCGCCCCTCCGGGACGATGATGTCGTCAGGCAAAAATTCCTCGGGGTCATTGGCATCCATCGCGCCATGGAACATAGTGTGAACATGAGTCGCAAGCGCTGAATCGGGTGGGGGTCTGATATCCACAGGAGAAGGTCCAGCGCTCTGCTGCGGAAGCGCGATTAGAACTCGGCAGCGCAACGACAGATCGCTAATAGTCCAGAGCGGACCGCACAGGGCACGCCTGATCGAATGAATTTGGGGTTTTCATGACTTTCGAGGAATATCAGCAGGACGGTCGTACCCGCTATCTGGCGCTTGTCGATGCAATCCAGAATATTCTTCAACACATGCTTATACAACACGGCTTGATGGCTCACACCATTACCGGTCGTGCGAAAGAGGTGGGGTCACTCGCCAAGAAGCTCAAGAACCGCGGCATCGACCCGGCCGATGCGATTGACGAGAGGCTCAAGGATCTGGCCGGATGTCGGGTCGTGTTCCTGACCAATTCGCAGGTCGAGGCGTTCAACCATACAGGGGCGCTGCACGAAAACTTCGAGGTCCTCGACGTTAACGTCCACCATCCCGTGCCGGGCACGGATACAGAGACCAAGCTCTTCGACAGTACCAATTACCTCGTCTGTCTTAAGCCCGAACGCCTGGCCCTGCCCGAATATCGCGCATTCGCGGGGCTGCGCGCTGAAATCCAGATCCAGACGCTGCTCAACCATGCCTGGGCGGAGATGGGGCATGACACAATTTACAAGGAGCCCAACCTCAAACATCTCGGCGCCGCGCGTATGGCCGATATTGGCGAACGGATGAACCGCGTGATGCAAGCGCACCTCGTGCCCGCCGGCCACGACTTCGACAAGATCGCCAGTGATTTTCGGCGCCTGGTTCAGGCGGATGGCGCCGTCGACGCTGTGACCGCAACGATCGTCGCGCCTCAAGATAACAACGCTCTCGAAGATGCCCTCGAGACCTATGCCGACCTGGTCCTGCCCCATTATGACGATCCGGCAGCGCATTTCCTAGAGATGTTCGAGGCACTGATCACAGCGGTTGAACGCTCGCGCGATTTCCCGGTAGTTCCCATTGAAACTTCGTTCGGTGCGCTGCCCGGGAATACGAGCATTCAGGTTGCCCGCCGGGTCAAGGACCTGATCAGCGCATACCGCCATTGCGATGCAGAGCGGACGTTCCAGGCATTGATATGCCTGTACATGGGAGCTTGGAGCGAGGAGGAGCGCCACCTCTGGATCGAGCTCGGCGAGAAGCTGACAAAACATGATCTCGCGATCTGGGAGAGGTTCGGCGCGGCAGCGCAACAGGTCGTTCTGGACGGCGTCGCTTCCCTGACGGCGGACGAAACGCAAGCATCCCGCCCGTTACTGGTTGCGATGCTCAAGGAAGTCCTCTCACCCGATCTTGGGGGCACAAGCTGGAAATCCGACGCCGTCATTTTTCACCAGGGCGTAGTGCCTGCCAGTGATCATGTCCGCGACCTGCGCACCAGCGTGATCGATTGGCTTGAAAAATGGCTTGACGAGAGCACCCAGGATAAGGACCGATTGAAAATTCTCTGTGGGTTGCGAGAAGCCTGCGCGGCGCCAGCGTACGGCAACTTCGATGCAGGTCTAGCGAAAATCCTTCTGGACGACACCTCGCGGGTCTGCAGTATCATGACTGCCCGAGCCGCAGCATGGGGCCTGGAGCTGCGGCGCTGGTGCGAGGTCGATGCGCTCCACACCCATTATCGCTATCACGTGCTGCGACCAGATCTGGCCGAAATGCCAGACTTGGTCGCAGCCCAGAAGGCTGCGGTGGATGCATTGCTGTCGCTGCGGGATCTGTTGAACGCAGACGCTGAGTTCTTTCTGTATAAGACCCTCATCGGCCATGACACGGTGCGTCCCGCAGCCTGGGATGGCGACCACTTCGACTATCAGGCGACCGATGCATGGCGCGCCGAGCGCTATGCCGTGATCGTCGAGGAGATTACCCCGCCGGCTGTGGCCGATTGGATGACGACCCTGTACCGGTTTATCGAAGCGGTAGGATCGGACGGCGGGCATCTGACGCCCTTGCGTAACTGCATGCATAAGCTCGCACGCGAGAAGCCGGACGTTGCCATTTTGATGCTTGATGGGATCGAGGCGACCGGAACGGCTTTTCTTGCCCAGCTTCTTGTCGGGCTTGACGAAGCGGGTCGGAATGATGCGGTCGATAGGCACTTTGACGCCTGGCTTGAGACAGGCGCGCAGTTACCAGGGATTGGCGACTATCTGCGGCTGCGGGCCGCGCCCGATCCCGAGCGGCTTGCGGCCTATGTTGCGCGCGCTGTCGCAGATGAAGATGAACAGTCGATCATCGCCGGGGCAACGACGGCCGCCGTCTGGTATGATCGCGAGGCCGATCAGCTTCTAATCGAGCGCGGGCTGATGCCGACCGTCGATTTCTTCACCGCGCGGACTAAGCCGTCCTGGATCAAGCAGTTCTGGACGCCGGGAAATGCCAAGATTGTTCAAGCGCTGAGCGCGGGCGAGGCAGAGCGCTTTCTCGCCTCGTTCGTTTCAATCGAGGGCGTGGGTCATCGGGACGTTCGCCTTCTGGCAGCCATCGCGCCGAACTTTCCGGACCAGGTGATCGATTTCTTCGGCACACGAATTCGGCACGGGAGGCAGACGAACCGACGGCGCTTCGACGCTGTTCCGTTCGACGCCCACGACCTGCCCGAAGTCCTTTCTCCCCATGTGGACCTGTTGATCCCCGCGATCCGCGACTGGCATGCGGAAAACTCTGACTGGCACGAGTACTGCGGCGGGCGCCTGTTCAGGCACGCCTTCCCCGAACTGTCAGCGGCCGTATCGGAAAAGCTGATCGAGATCGCTCGCGAGGGCAGCAACACCGATCTGGAGTTCATCCTCAAAACGCTTACGACCTATGAGGGCGATGAGGGTATCTATCCTGTCTGTATGGAGGTGGTCGATCGTCTGGAACCTGGCGCCAACCTGCTGGAAAATGTTTCGCGGGTGTTGGGGGCGACTGGGGTCCTGACGGGCGAGTTCGGGCACGTCCAGGCCTATGCCGAGCGCAAGCAGCGGATCGACCGATGGAAGGACGACCCGCGCCCCCGCGTCAAAGCCTATGCTGTAAGCCGCAGCCGGGAGCTTGAGCAATCCATGGCATGGGAGCAGAGGCGCGCGAGCCAGGGCGTGGCCCAGCGCAAACGTGCCTTTGGAGAAGAGTAGCAGCACTCGGCTTGAATTGGCCATCGTGACGCCGAGTGGCAGATAAACTGGCCGCCGGCATCGCTATGATGCGGGTCTGTTTTCAGAATTTGCAAACTGCTTTGCTCCGAACGGGCCCGACACATCGGACCGCAAGGCATTTAAGACATCATAGTTATTTTGATATTTCACCTAACCATAACCCATTATTCATATCTAATTTGATTGTTACTTTCCGCATTTTTCTTCAATAAATTGAAATAAGTGCATCGATGATACAACATATCCGCATAAACACTCGAATTTAGACTTTCTCAAAACCTTACCAATCTAGGAAGGTTTGGGCTTTTACTTTTAGACGTGACACGCTCACCCAGATCGACTAGGGGGCATCCATGCGCCGTTTAGGAATCTTCCTTCTGTGCCTGCTTTCGGTCTCGTTGCTGACGACCACGATGGTGCACGCCCAGGAAATTCCCAGCGCTCCGACCATCGACTGTTCCGGCTATGTGCACACCGATGGCGACGCTGATCAGACGCAAGGTGATGCCGACAAGGCAATGCCCCACCACCATGGTAGCTGCCATGGTGGAACCGCATTTGTCCCGGCTGCAGCGAGTGACGATCTGCTAGGCTCCGCACGACATGCGCCTGTGTTCGTTCCCGCTCCGGCAGCATCCAAGCGCTGGGCCATCGGGCCTGATCTGCGCCCGCCTATTTCCTGACCGAGCCATAGCGGACCCTCGCGCCTGAAGCTCGCGGTGGGTCATCCGTGACTCGTGTTCAGGATAAATCTTCATGTTTCGATCCATTGCAGCCTTGCTGGCTGCCGTGTCCTGCGTCGCCGTGGCGCAGGCACAGGAGGCGCCTGCGCTTACGGCAGTTGCAGCCCCGTACACACTCGAGCAGGCTGTAGCCGCCGCCGGCGGCAGCGCACCGGCAGTCCAAGCGGCTCAGGCTGGTGTTGAAGCGGCCCAAGCAGGGCGCCGGGTTGCCAGTCTGCGACCTAATCCCACCATTCAGACGCAAGTCGAGAACATCGCGGGAAGCGGTGCCTACAGCGGTTTCAGAAGCGCAGAGTCGACCGTCAGCGTTGCCATTCCCATCGAGCTGGGAGGAAAGCGCTCTGCTCGAATCGCAGTCGCTGATGCTCAGACTGATCGGGCCCTACTCGTATCGGCAATTACGAAGGCGGACATCAGGCTGCAGGTCACGCAGCTCTATGTAGAGGCCGTGGCTGCGGAACGTCGTGTGCAAACTGCTCGCGATCAGTCTCGCATCGCAGGCGACGCGGCCAATGCCGCAAGGGTCAGGGTCCAGGCCGGTAGAGCCTCTCCGATCGAAGAGCAGCGCGCGAACGTCGCGAAGATCAATGCCGATGCCGAACTGGTTCGAACCATCAGATTGGCGCAGGCTTCGCGCGCCAATCTGGAGAGGCGAGTGGGTCAGCCCATGGGTGGCCCGCTCGACACGGCGTGGCTCGAAAGCCTTCCGCGCGGCTATGGGCCGGAAATGCCACCGAGCGCAGCCGGCACACTGGCACTTGCGGCGGCGGGCGCCGATCTCGCCATTGCCGACGCGAATGTGCGCCTTGCAAACTCCCAGCGTGTTCCAAACCTCGAGGCTGGTCCCGGCCTGCGCAGACTATCGGGCACCAATGATACGGCGCTGATCTTCACTGTCACCATGCCCATCCCGATCTTCAACTCGGGGAAGGCATCCGTGGCGCAGGCGCAGGCGCAGCGCAATCAGGCCGAAGCACAGAAGCGCATGACGGCGCTCGATGTCGAGCAGGCCATCACCGACGCGCAGACCGCGGCCTCGAATGCCGCTGTGACTGCGCAGACGGCAACCGGTCCCGCACTCGAGGCTGCCCAGGAGGCCGCTCGCATCGCCCGCATCGGATATCGTGAAGGCAAGTTCGGGCAACTCGACCTGCTCGATGCCGAGCGCACGCTTAGCGAAACCCGCCTCGCCGCCATCGACGCTCTCGCCTCCTACCAGAATGCCCGTGCGCAGCTGGAGCGCCTGGCCGCGCCCGCACCGGAACAGGGGAACTGATCCATGAAATCCAAGACCATCATCTACGCAGCGCTTCCTTTGTCCCTCATGCTGGCCCTCGCCGCATGTGGGGGTGAGAGCGAGCAGAACAAAGCGGATCAAACAGCGCCCGCCGCTGTGGGCAAGGCCGGTGGCGAAGCCCACGCTGACGAGGGCAAGATAACGCTGACCGCCGACCAGATCGCATCGGCAGGAATCCAGACGGCGCGTCCTGTTATAGGCGGGTCGGGCACGATCGAACTGCCCGCAACTATCGATGGCGACCCGCAAGGCACGCAGGTCGTTTCCGCAGCGATCGGTGGCCGAGTCGTGTCGCTGACCCGCAACCTCGGCCAGTCAATCGGCCGTGGCCAAGCGCTTGCCGTCATCGAAAGCCGAGAGGCCGCATCGCTCAATGCAGAAACGGAGGCCGCCCGCGCGCGCCTGTCCCTGGCCAACAGCAATCTCGCGCGAGAACAGCGCCTCTTTTCCCAGCGGGTATCACCGGAGCAGGATCTCATCGCCGCCCGCACGGCGGCGACCGAAGCACGAATTGCGCTTCGCCTAGCGCAGCAGCAGGTCTCGGCCGCAGGCACGGGCGGTGGCGGCCTCAATCGTATCGGCATCGTCGCGCCGATATCCGGGCAGGTCATCGGCCGCAGCGTAGTGCTCGGGCAGACGGTCGCGGCAGATGCCGAGCTTTTCCGGGTCGCCAACCTCTCCAGCGTTTCCCTGTCGCTCAACCTCCAGCCGCAGGACGCCGGTCGCGTACGTCCGGGCGCGATGGTGACGGTGAAGGCAGCCGGCCGCGAAGCGACGGCCAAGGTGACCTTCGTGTCGCCTGCCCTGGATCCCAACACCCGGCTCGTCCCCGTCATCGCGACGCTCGATAATCGCGATGGCAATTGGCGCGTCGGCGAGCCTGTTACGGCTTCCGTTGCCCTCACGGGAAGCGGTGGCGATGGCGCAATCCGCGTACCGCTGACCGCCGTGCAGACCGAAGAAGGCAAGTCCGTGGTCTTCGTGCGCACCAAGACCGGCTTCCAGGCGACACCTGTGCAGCTTGGCGACAGCGCCGGCGACAGTGTGATCATCAAGTCGGGCCTTAAGGGCACCGAGGTCATCGCTACCGTCAACAGCTTCACGCTCAAGGCCGAACTCGGCAAGAGCGAAGCGAGCCACGAGGACTGAGCCGATGATCGCCCCAATCGTAACCTGGGCGGTTCACAAGCGCTGGCTCGTCCTGCTGCTGACCGCCATTGCCGCCGTGATCGGTGCCGCCGCCCTGTCACGGCTGCCCATCGACGCGGTTCCCGATATCACCAACAATCAGGTTCAGATCAACGTCCGCGCGCCTGCGCTTTCGCCCGAACTGGTCGAGAAGCAGGTCGCCTTTCCGATCGAGACCGCGCTCGCCGGCATTCCCGGCCTCGACTATAGCCGCTCGCTCAGCCGTAACGGCTTTGCGCAGGTTACTGCCGTCTTCTCCGAAGACACGGACATTTTCTTCGCCCGCCAACAGGTCGGCGAGCGCCTGACCGGTGTCTCGGAAAATCTGCCCGACGGCGTCAGCCCGGAAATGGGGCCAATCGCGACAGGTCTGGGCGAAGTCTACATGTGGACCGTCCGCCTGGAGCATCGCAAGGACGACAAGCATCAGCCCGGCGAACCGGGCATGCAGCCGGACGGCAGCTACATCACGCCCGAGGGCGAAAGACTGACCAACGACACGGACAAGGCAACCTATCTGCGTACCGCGCAAGACTGGATCGTCTCACCGCTGCTCAAGAACACCAAGGGCCTGGCTGGCGTCGATTCAATCGGCGGCTATGCCAAGCAGTTCCTCGTCGTGCCCGACGTGCAGCGGCTGGCATCGATGGGGATCACCCTGACGCAGCTCAGCACTGCCCTCGAGCGCAACAACACCAGCGTCGGCGGCGGCTTCGTCAATCGCAACGGCGAGGGGTTGGCGGTGCGCGCCGACGCCCTTGTCCGCAATGCGGACGAACTTTCGAAGATCGTGGTTGCCACCAGGGACGGCGTACCCATCACCTTGGGCCAGGTCGCATCCGTCCGCACCGGCCAGGCGATCCGCATGGGCTCGGCATCCGAGAACGGCACTGAGGTCGTCGTCGGCACCGCCATCATGCGTATTGGAGAAAACAGCCGTACGGTCGCAACGGCCGTCGCCAACCGTCTGGACGAGATCAACGCCTCGCTGCCGCCGGACGTGATCGTTCAACCGGTTCTCAACCGCACCGCGCTGGTGAACTCCACCATCAAGACGGTCGCCAAGAATCTGGGTGAGGGCGCCCTGCTGGTCATCGTGGTGTTGTTCCTGCTTCTCGGCAACTTCCGCGCGGCACTGATCGCGGCGGTCATCATCCCGATCACCATGATGCTGACGGGCTTTGGCATGTTGCGCGCCGGTGTGTCGGCCAACCTCATGAGCCTGGGTGCGCTGGACTTCGGCCTCATCGTCGATGGCGCGGTCATCATCGTCGAGAACGCCTTGCGACGCATGGCGGAGCATCAGCACCATGAAGGACGTCTGCTTACCGTCAAGGAACGGCTGGATACAGTCGCAGCTGCGGCAAGGGAAATGATCAAGCCGTCGGTCTATGGCCAGGCGATCATCATCCTCGTTTATGTGCCGTTGCTCACACTGACAGGTGTCGAAGGCAAGACCTTCGTGCCAATGGCCCTCACCGTCATCATCGCGCTCGTCTGCGCGTTCGTCCTTTCCCTGACCTTCGTTCCCGCTGCGATCGCCCTATGGCTGTCCAAGCGAATCGAAGAGAAGGAAGGTCGGATCATGGGCTGGCTCAAGGCTCGCTATGAACCCGGCCTCGACCGCGCGATGAAGCGGCCGACCCTGACCGTCGGTGCCGGCATAGGCGCGTTCGCTGTGGCAATCCTTGCTTTTACCTCTCTGGGTCAGGTGTTCCTGCCACAACTTGATGAAGGCGATCTCCTGATTCAGGCCCTGCGAATTCCGGCGACGTCGGTGCAGCAGAGCCAGGCGATGCAGGTACCGATCGAGCAAATGATGTCGAAGCAGCCGGAGGTGAAGTTCGTTTTCTCCAAGACCGGTACGGCTGAACTCGCGTCAGACCCGATGCCGCCCAACGCCACCGACATGTTCGTCATTCTCAAGGATCGGAAGGAATGGCCCAATCCCAGCCTGACCAAGGAAGCGCTCATCTCGAGGATCGAAGGGAAGCTCGCCAAGTTCCCGGGCAACGCCTACGAGATCACCCAACCGATCCAGATGCGCTTCAACGAACTAATCGCCGGGGTGCGCGGCGACATCGCAGTGAAGGTCTTTGGGGATGACTTCAACTCGATGAATGCGACAGCTGAGAAGATTGCGGGAGTCCTTAGAAGGACAAATGGCGCAACCGACGTAAAGGTTGAACAGACCACCGGTCTCCCGATGCTCGACATCCGGGTCAATCGAGACGCCATGGCCCGCCTCGGTGTAACCGCCCAGGACGTGCAAGACATCGTCAATGCCACATTGGGCGGTCAGCAGTCCGGCATGATCTTCGAAGGGGATCGCCGCTTTCCAGTGGTCATCCGATTGTCGGAAGCTCAGCGGGCCGACATCTCGCTATTGAGCCAGGTCCAAGTACCGACGCCTGGAGGACAATTCGTTCCTCTGTCGAGCGTGGCCGATATCCGGGTCATCGACGGGCCTAACCAGATCAGCCGAGAGAATGGCAAGCGTCGGGTCGTCGTGCAGGCGAACGTTCGGGGCAGGGACGTCGGCAGCGTGGTCGAAGATGCACAGAATGGCATCGCAAAGGAAGTCCGCTTGCCACCGGGCAGTTACCTTGAATGGGGCGGACAATTCGAGAACCTGGCTTCAGCCCGCGAGCGGCTTCAGTTGGTAATCCCTGCCTGCTTCGTGCTGATCCTTCTGCTCCTGTATGGGGCTCTGGGATCGGTAAGGGACGCCGCGATCGTGTTCACCGGCGTTCCACTTGCTCTGGTGGGCGGCGTTCTGGCCCTTTTCCTGCGGGGCATGGACTTTTCCATCTCCGCCGCAGTCGGGTTCATCGCTCTGTCCGGCATTGCGGTCCTCAACGGCCTTGTCATGGTATCCTCGATCCAGGATCTCATGCGAGCGGGAATGGACCGGGCGGAAGCGGCCAGGGCCGGCGCCCTTCAACGCCTCAGGCCAGTGGTGATGACCGCATTGGTCGCCAGCCTCGGCTTTGTACCGATGGCATTGGGCACCGGGGCTGGAGCCGAAGTCCAGAAGCCGCTGGCGACAGTCGTAATCGGCGGCCTTCTTTCCGCGACAATCCTCACCCTGTTCGTCCTGCCGACACTCTACGCGCGGTACGGCCGCGCAACGATGGTCGAAGCAGATGAGGAAGTGCTCGAGACCTCGGCCGCCAGCAGTCAACCTCAGCATTGATGTGACAGGAGGGCAGCTGCTGCCCTCCTGTTTCTTCCCTGATCGAATGAGAGGATCAGCGACATGAGAGAGGAAACCAGGTTTAGCCCCCCGATCTCCCGCCTTCGAGCATGGGCCATGCTGGCAAATCTGGCCCAGTATGAAAGTTGGCATCCGGAGTATCGGTTTGGCGGCGGGGTTGTCGGCTTGGGCAAGAAGGTTGAGTTCACCGCACGCTTCTTCGGCCGAAGCACCCAAGTCGATGCCCTGATCGTGGCACACGAACGGTCCGGCAGCATTCGCTGGAAATTAGGCACCTTCCCATTCTTCACAATGGAGGAAGGATATGAACTGACTGAGGATGCCTCGGGCCTTCATGTTCGACACAGCGTCGAATGCAAGGGGTTGTTCGGAGCCCCCGCAGCCGCATTCGTGCGCGCAGGCATTCGCCGGCGAATGCAGCTTCAGGACACAAGCTTCCTAGTAGCTGTCAGGCGACTGTCTCGCGCAGGACCTGCTGGAAATCGACACAAGCGCCGTACCACCGCAGCCACCAAAGGACGGAGCGTCAATGATGATTGAAGCCCGGAACAAAACGAGTGAGACGGAGCAGCGGACACTCTGGATCGTCCTGATCCTCAATGTGATCATCTCCGCAGCATTCTTCTTCGCAGGGATTACTGGCGATTCCAGTGCTCTTATCGCGAACGGTGTCGATAATCTCTCCGATGCGCTGGTCTATATGTTGAGCCTCCTGGCCCTTGGGCGCGGGCTCATCTGGAAAGGCCGCGCCGCTTTATTCTCTGGCTCGATGCTGCTGATATTCGCAGTGGGAATTCTTTTCGACGTCGCGCGCCGTTACACCTACGGAAGCGACCCCATCGGAGCGACCATGATGGTGATGTCGGCCGTTGCGGCCGTCATCAACTATGTTTGCCTCAGACTGCTTCAGCGCCTCGACGAGCCAGATGTCGCCATGCGGGCAGCCACCACGTTCAGCTACAATGATTTCATATCGAACGGCGGCATTCTGATCGCTGGCGCGCTGGTTTGGTGGCTGAACGCCAATTGGCCGGATCTTCTGGTCGGACTGGCGACGGCTTTCATCGCCATCAAGGGCGGCGTTGAAATCCTGAAAGACGCTCGCAGCGAAATCCGAGGGATCAAAGACACTCCTCCACCCAAGGAATACTGACATGACCAATGTAACGGCACCAATCGGTCTCCAATGCCCCGTCTGCCGCGTTGATCTGCTCATGAGCGAGCGGCAGGGCATCGAAATCGACTACTGCCCTCAATGCAGGGGTGTTTGGCTCGATCGAGGCGAGCTCGACAAGATTATCGAGCGCAGTTTCGCGGACACCGCAGGCGCAAGCAGGACACAACAACCGCCAACGGTGGCGAGCCGCGAGAATGGGCACCCCGATGAGGAGGGTCACAGCCAGCGCAGCGGCCATCATGGCCGCCGTAAAGGCTTCCTACGTGAGTTGTTCGACTGATGATCCGATCGGCCGCCGCACGCCCCTGCCCCCCTCCCCGCGTGCGAGAACGGCCCGCGCCATGGGCGGCCGCCCTTGCCGCCCATGGCGACAGTTCGCCTCCAGTTGACAGAAATCCGCCATGCGTGTGACCCGCGAGCTTTCAACATCGCTACTCGTTGCAGGAGGCCTGGCAACGATAACTCTCGCCGGCTGTCGAGCTGAAGATACCGTCAGTGATCGGCGTCACGATAGCGCCTCATTGCCCGCTCTCATTGGCGAACACCTGTACACATGTGAGGACGGGACCCAACTTGACGGCGACTTTATGCTCGATGGCCTGACCCTGGACCTGACGATAATTCCTGGCGGGAAACCATCCAGATTGACCGCACCGGACACCGGCAAGGCCTATGCCGGAAACAATCTGACCTTGGTTCTGACCGGCACCGACACACTCAAGCTAGACCGGATGGGGGAAAAATCTCTGGTCTGCCATCGAACGACGGCGATCGCCCAACCGGGTCGCGGCCATCCGCCCTGAATATCGGCCTATCCAAGCAATTGCGAATAGCGCCCAACCCAGAAGGATCATGGAAATGGTCGAGAAGCTACGCGTCGATATCCCCCTCATTTTGCCCGCAGTTCGCGATGCCGCGATCGAGAGCCGACGTGAGGCCTTGGGAAGAAGAGGCCTATGGCGCGCACCCCAGGCCGAACAGCCATGAAACTTGATCGTCCCGCAATTGCGTTGCTGGGCGTCAGCACTCTGACGAGTATCGCGTTTGTCGTTTTCGGCGCAATCTCGCTGATGGGCTCGCTGGCGAAAAATGACAATCAACCAAGTTCGGAGAGACTGAACTTTACTCTGGGTCCCGGCGAGGTGCGCCGCGTCACCGCCTATGTCGTTGGTGGAGATACGATGCGCTATGTCAGCGACATCGGCGGATCAAAGATACACTACCGTCTGCGACTGGACGATGGGCATACGGGCTCGATCCTGACGGAAAAGGACATTTCGGCCACAGAACAGGGCAATTTGCGCCCCCGGCATGGAAGCCTGTACGAATGGAGTTGGAACAACCGTTCTAAACGGCCGATCCGCGTCGGCCTCCTCGTTGAGGGGAATTTCGACCTGCTCCGTCGCCCCACCGCTTCCCCGATCGTCCAAGGTTTCGAACAATGATCGTAGGCGCCCGCCCTCGTCTGGAGCAGATCATCGTTGAGATCTGGAAGCCGTTGACCATGCTGTTCGTCTGGGATGTGCTCGTAACCGTCTTTCACCGCTACATGCCGGTGAAAGAACCACAACTTCCCGTGGCTCTCTTCGGTACTGCAATAGCTCTCTTCTTGGGGTTTCGCACCAATGCCGCCTATGCGCGTTGGTGGGAAGCGCGCACACTGTGGGGGGCGCTCATAAACGCTTCGCGAAGCATCGCTCGCATGGCCCGGAATCTGATCCCTTCCGGCCCTGAGGCCGAGGCCATCATTCTGAGGCAGATCGCACTCGCGCACGCTCTGCGTTGCCGTCTACGAGGCCAGGATCCATTCGAGGACATCGAACGGCTCGGAGGCAAGGCAGCAGTGGAGGCGGCTTCGCGGGGGTCAAATCGTCCCAATGCCTTGCTCGAAGACATATCCCGGATCGTCTCCGGCGCTCGGGGTGAGGGGAAAATCGATACAGTTCAACAGGGTATGTTCGAACGCGTCATGATGGACATAGCCAATGCCCAAGGCGGCATGGAGCGGATCAAGAATACGCCGTTACCCAATGGGTTTGAATTCATGCCCAACCTTTTCACCCGCTTGTTCTGCGTCCTGCTTCCGATATCGCTCGTCGAAACCCTCGACCTTTTCACACCTATCGGGTCGACCCTCATCGGCATGATCTTCCTGGCGGCGCTGCGGATCGGTCACGATTTGACCGACCCATTTGCCAACACAGTGCATGATGTTCCACTTTCAACGATGTGCAGAACGATCGAAATCGACTTGTTGGAAGCGATTGAACGGGAAGCACCGCCGCCGATGCCCCCGGTCCACGGGACCCAGTGGTGATGGAGGAGACAATTTTGCCTTGGGATTCATCGACGCCGTATTGGCATGAGAAGTCCCCTGGCCCCGCCGCTCAATACACTGCCAAGCTTGCCTGAAGCTGCTTGGCCAAAGCGAAGGAGAATAGCGTGATGAAGGGTTCCGACATCTTAGTCCGTGCGCTGGAAAATGAAGGGGTCGAGCGAATTTTCGGCGTTCCCGGCGAAGAAAATCTGGACGTGCTGGAGTCACTGCGAAATTCGACGATCCAGCTTGTATTGACCCGGCACGAACAGGCCGCGGCCTTCATGGCGGCAACGTATGGCAGACTCACTGGTAAACCCGGCGTCTGCCTTGCCACCTTGGGCCCTGGAGCTCTTAACTTCTCGACCGGAGCGGCATACGCCCATCTCGGAGCGATGCCGATGATCCTCATAACCGGGCAAAAGGCTATCATGAGTGCCAAGCAGGCCCGGTTTCAGATCGTCGATGTGGTGGGATCGATGCGCCCCCTTACCAAGATGACCCGTCAAATTGTCAGCGCGGCGAGCATCGCTTCAACCGTTCGAGACGCCTTTAGAGTTGCGATGGAGGAGAGGCCCGGCCCCGTCCACCTGGAGTTACCAGAAGACGTCGCCGGCGCACATGTAGGAGATGTGCAGATAATACCTCCCCACCCCCTGGACCAGCCCATCGCTCCTGCCACCGCCATCGACCGGGCAGCCGATATGATCCTCGCCGCCGAGCGGCCATTGGTCATGATTGGGGCCGGTGGGAATCGCCCGCAACTGGTAGCGCCGCTCTCCGATTTTATCCGTGAAACAGGGCTCCCTTTCTTCAACACGCAAATGGGCAAGGGAGCGGTGACCGGTGGTTCTAATCTCTACATGGGAACTGCAGCGCTCTCGGAAGGTGATTATGTCCACGACGCGATAGCACTTGCCGATCTCATCATCGCGATCGGCCACGACACAATTGAAAAGCCGCCTTTCCTTATGCGCGAAGCCGGTGGCCCCAAGGTCGTCCATATAAGCTTCCAATCGGCGACGGTTGAGCAGGTGTATCATCCCGACGCCGAGGTCATCGGTGACGTGGGCACTACAGTTGCGGAATTGACCCACCGGCTTTCCGGAAAGCTTGCAGAGCAACGCCAAATGCTAGACCTCCGCCAGAAAATCCTCGAACGCCTTGCAGAACGTGCCGAGGAGAGCCGATTCCCGGTGACGCCGCAGCGCCTGGTGCACGACGTACGAGCGGTGATGCCTCATGACGGCATCGTGTGCCTCGATAACGGCATGTACAAAATCTGGTTCGCACGAAACTACCGCACCCACGAGGCCAATACCCTTCTTCTGGACAATGCGCTGGCGACCATGGGGGCCGGCCTCCCTTCGGCCATGATGGCATCGATGATCTATCCAGACCGCCGCGTTATGGCCGTCTGCGGGGACGGTGGCTTCATGATGAATTCGCAGGAACTTGAGACGGCGGTGCGCCTGAAGCTCAATCTGGTCGTGCTCGTATTGAACGACGGAGCCTATGGGATGATCCGTTGGAAGCAGGCTGTGGACCAGTTTCCGGATTATGGCATGACCTTTGGAAACCCTGATTTCCTGAAGTATGCGGAGGCTTATGGGGCCAAAGGATCGAGGGTCGCATCTGCTGAAGGTCTCATCCCGGCGCTCGAGGCGGCCTTCAAAGGAGGCGGCGTGCATCTTGTCGATTGTCCGATCGACTACTCGGAGAACACCCGTGTCCTTGTCGAAGAGCTGCGCAACAAAGTGCCCAGCGTCGATCTTGCCTGAGCCTGGAGTGAAGAGCATGCTGCAGGTTTTTCAGGCATTTGATCGTGAACTGATCGCAGAGATTGAAACTGACGACGAAGCGTCGCTGGACCGTAAGCTCAGCACTGCGTCGGAAGCTTTTGCAGACCGGACGAGTTGGCTAGAACCTCATGAACGCATCGCCATCCTGCGTAAAGTAGCCGACAGTCTCGACAGTCAGAAAGACGCTTTTGCGCTGATGATCGCGCGTGAAGGCGGAAAGCCGCTGCGAGATGCCGCCGCTGAAGTGGTCCGAGCAGTGGATGGGGTCCGCAACGCAGCAGATGAGCTACGCACATTTGCCGGAAGGGAAATCCCGATGGGACTCTCTCCGGCATCGACCAATCGATGGGCCTTTACCACCAAGGAACCCATCGGGGTGGTCGCGGCAATTTCGGCATTTAATCATCCGCTGAACTTGATCGTCCATCAGGTCGTTCCCGCCATTGCGACTGGCTGCCCGGTCATTGTGAAGCCAGCCGATCGCACCCCTCTGTCGTGCCTTGAATTTGTTAAGCTTGTGCATGAGGCGGGACTACCAGAAGCTTGGTGCCAAACTCTGATCACAGCCGATACCGCGCTGGCAGAGAGCCTTGCGACAAGCCCTCGAATTGCATTTCTTAGTTTCATCGGATCAGCCAGGGTGGGGTGGTACCTGCATTCAAAGCTCGCGCCCGGGGTGCGCTCAGCACTAGAACATGGAGGCGCCGCGCCGGCTATCATCGATCGAAGCGCTGATCTGGAGGCTGTTCTGGATCCGCTCGTCCGGGGCGGCTTCTATCATGCGGGACAAGTCTGTGTGTCCACGCAGCGCGTATATGTACATGATGCAGTTTTCCAGGAGATGGCCGACAGACTGATAGCAAAGGTCAGTTCCCTCCAGACGGGCGATCCCACGTTCGAAAAGACGGATGTCGGGCCACTGATTACGCCTCGCGAGGTCGACCGGGTTGCCGATTGGGTCGCAGAAGCCGTAGCCAGCAGCGTTGCCCCAGCTGTCGGAGGCACGCGGCTTTCGAAGACACTGTTCGAACCAACAATCTTACTTGATCCCGCTCCTGACGTACGTGTCTCACGCGAGGAGATATTTGGGCCGGTCATGGCGCTATATCGGTATAAGGATCTTTCTGACGCCCTCGCCCGTGCCAATTCGCTGCCGGTGGCATTTCAGGCGAGCATCTTCGCTCAAGACCTCGACGTCGCTTTGTCAGCGGCTCACGGCTTAGAGGCATCAGCAGTGATGGTGAACGATGCGACCACGTTCAGAACCGACTGGATGCCATTCGCGGGGCGCCGTGTTTCAGGCTATGGCACTGGCGGAATTGGTTACACGATGCAGGACATGACGCATGAGAAGATGATCATTCTGCGTCGACGATGAATTTCGACACTGGGAAGGTAGGAGGCGGCTTGCGAGCGTCAAAAGCCGCCTCCCATCCGTTAGATAAGGGCCCAAAAGATCGCGTAAAAGGATCTTCCCTCGAGAACGGCTAAGTCGAGGCCCCTTATGCTTTCCTGATATTCAGGGTGTTGCTGCAGAAGTCTTCCGAAAAAGATCGCGTCCGCCGACCAAGAAAATTCCTGTCAAGACAAGTACCGCGCCAGCAATAAATCCCCCATCCAACGGGTCATTCAGGATCAGCGCCCCAAACGTAATGCCGAAGATCGGCGTCATGAACGACAATACCCCAAGCTGCGATGCAAGATATCTGCGCAACAGGGAGAACCATAGTAGAAAGCTCAAAAGGCCGACCATGATTATCTGAAACGCCATACTGGCTATCAATATTGGTGTAGCTGTCAAACTGACCTGCCCCAGCACGAATGAGAGTATCGTCAACAAGAAAAAAGCTCCCGCCAGCTGATAGCTGACTGTGATGGTCGTAGGGGCGTTGGATAATGCTGAGAGCCGCAGAGCTATGGTGGTCAGTCCCCATGCTGCACCTGCGGCTATCCCCAGAGCGTCACCGATCAACCCGGTATCTATCCTGACGCCGCCCGCACGACCGGCAAATGCGAAGACGATCCCCAGGAAGGCTACGGCAATTCCGACCCATTGAGCAGCATCAAGCCTCTCTTCGGGTAGCCGCATGTGGAGACCGAGCGCCGCAAATATGGGCGATGTGTATAAGAAGATTGAGATATGTGAGGCGGTCGTAAAACGCAGTCCCTGCGTGACGAGGAAATATTCCAGGCCAAAGAGCAGACCTATGACCAAGCCAGCTTTCCAGGTTCCCTTGAAGAACCAGCCGGTCTCACGCCTTACGGCAGCGATTCCGGCAATGACCACCAACGCCACTCCGGAGCGCAAAGCGACCTGAAGGATTTCAGGCATAGCGGGCGCTGCCAGTTTTACTGCCGTTTGCTGCATGCCCCAGATAGCGCACAGGCCAATCATGTAGATCAAGGCTTTGCCGTCGATGGCCTTACGCGCGTTCATGCTTTCTCACTTTCATCCCGCCCGCCGCGGTCCGCGGAGTTGATCGCGGCGCACCGCTGACTTACTCGACCTCGAAGATCGCCTGGATTTCGACCGGGGATTGACCGGGTACTGAATTTGCGCCCAGCGTCATCCGAGCATGGTGCCCACGTTCACCAAGGAGATCGGCCGCGAGATCAGAAGCGGTGTTCATCAAGCGGGCGTGATCGGCATAGGTGTCGATCGTGTTGAACACCCCTGTCAATTGCACCGCTTGCTTCACGCGACCGAGGTCCCCGCCGACCGCCTCGTTGAGCACGGATAAAACGTTCAGCATCGTCGCCTGCACGGACTCCTTTGCCTGCGCGTCGGTCACATCCACGCCGATCTTTCCCGGATGGAGGATTTTGCCGTCCTTGAGGGCATATTGGTTGATGAAGACCAGGTTTCCGGTGCGCACGAACGGGGAATAGTTACCAGCAGGTTTGGGCAGCGGCGGCAAAGCCAGACCCATTCGAGCGAGCGCCTCGCGGATTGTGATGGCAGCCTTTGGAACCTCAGTCACAGCCGCCACCTCCGAGGAGGATGCCGGAAGGGCGCCTCTCAAGGCCGATACAACGCGTGCGAAGGCCCGGCCCTGGTCGCGCGCTATCTGACGCTCACCCAGAGTTGGTCGCTCCACATTCTTGAGCGACGCGAGGGTGGATGCACCCAGCACCGAATTGCCCTGCGGTACAGTCTTGTCGAGCCCTTCGACCCCGCGAATACCATTGGGCATCAACAGCATCCCATGAACCGCAAGGCTTCCCCAGAACGACTGGAAAGCCAGCTCTTTGCCCGCTCCGCTACCGGCCGACATGAACACGGTAGCAGGCTTGCCCTCGAGCGCGTGCGCCGACCACAGATCGCCGGTCTGGGAAAGAAATTCGCTCATCGGCGTGCTGATATTGCCGAAATAGACCGGAGAGCCGAAGGCAATCCCGTCATAGCGGGCGAGCTCCGCCACGGTTGCCACAGGCACATCCTTTAGATCGGATTTTGGCGAGCCCTTGACCTGCTTGATCGTCGCATCGACCGATCCGTCTCCAGTGATCCCCGCAGCGACTTCTCGCGCAAGAGCATAGGTCCCGCCGGTATCCGAATAGATAAGAACCAGCACCTGCGGTTTGGTGTGTGCGACTTGCGCCATGGCGGTCGGTCCCGAGAAGGCGGCCAGAAGGATGGCCGCCAGTTGCGTCAGTTTTTTCATGTTCATGGCTCAGACCGAATGGATCAGGCCGCCATCGACCCGGATGTTCTGGCCAGTGATATACCCGCCGCCCTCGGACGCCAGGAAAGCGATGGTGGCGGCGATTTCCTCGGGTGTGCCGTAGCGGCCGAGCGGCACGTTCTCGCGGCGCTCGGCTGTCTCAGGCAGGCTGTCGATCCAGCCGGGCAGGACATTATTTACCCGGATGTTATCGGACGCATAGGTGTCAGCAATGATCTTCACGAGTGAGGCGAGCCCGGCCCGGAAGACATTTGATGTCGGGAACTGCGGAGTCGGCTCGAAGGCCCAGGCAGACGAGATGTTGATGATTGCCCCGCCCTTCTGGCGCTGCATTATCGGCACGACCAGGCGGGTCGGTCGGAGCGCGTTCAGCAAGTAGGTTTCCAAGCCTTGATGCCAATCCTCATCGGTTAGTTCGAGCACAGGCCCCCTGGGACCATGCCCAGCCGAATTGACGAGAGCATCGATCCGCCCCCAGCGGTCGACGGCCCCATCGATCAGCTTCTTTATGTCAGCAGGCGACTGGTTCGAGCCTGTGAGACCGAAGCCTCCGAGTTCATTTGCAAGTGCCTCACCCTTTCCCGAAGACGAGAGAATGGCGACCTTGTACCCGTCCCGCGAGAACCGCCGGGCTGCTGCTGCGCCAATGCCGCTACCACCGGCGGTCACAACCGCCACCTTTTCTACAGTCACTCAAACCTCCTGCCATAGCCAAAACGCGACCAGCGCTCGAGAGGGCTTTTCCTTATCGGGTATGAACGAGCATCACGAACCAGTTCGCTTCCCTTCAGAGTGTAGAAATTCTACAGTAAGAAAATGAGACGCCTTCCCCCTTTCAATGCGCTGCGCGCATTTGACGCTGCGGCACGTCATTTGAACTTCAGGCTGGCCGCCGAGGAGCTGGGCGTTACTCAAGGAGCGGTCGCACAGCAGATACGCGGGCTGGAAGCAGAATTGGGTATCTCCCTGTTCGAACGTCATCCGCGCGGGCTTGCGTTGACCGAGGCCGGGCGGGGCTATCAACCCAACATTCGACGGGCCTTCGACATCATTCAGGAAGCTACGTCACTACTGCGTCCCGGTCGCCGTCACGACACCATTAGCGTTACGCCCACTTTCGCATCAAAGTGGCTAATTCCAAGGCTTGCCGATTTTACAGACGCCTATCCCGATATCGATGTAAGGATCGTGGCCACAGACCGCATTTCCGACTTTCAGGCTGACGGAGTGGATGTCGCAGTTCGTCTCGGAAGACCACCCTTCGGACCTGATGTCACAGCCGATCTGCTGCTACCCCACGTGATAGTCGCGGTAGGCAGCCCGCTTCTCATTGAAAAGTTCGGGCATCCTGAAGTCGTAGCGAACTTTGAACATTACCCGCTACTGCATGATGCCCACAATCTGTGGCCACGCTTTCTGGAGAATATTCCAAGCCTTAAGCCCACTCCAAACCAGAAAGCGATACGATTCAATCAAACCGCGCTCGCGGTCGAAGCGGCGATCGCTGGTCAGGGGCTGACTTTGGCCGGATCTTTATACGTCGAGGATGACATTGCATCGGGCCGACTACTGCAATTGTTCGGTACCAGTCTCGCAGCGGATAGCGGATTTTTTCTCGTTTCGCAGGCTAATGCGCAGTCACATGCTGCCATCTCATCGTTCACTTCCTGGTTGCGCGGAGTAGCATCCAGAGATCCTGAACCCGCCAGTCCCCCCACATCAGCCAACGGTTCTGCAAAGAACTGATGTCCAGGATAAGAATCAGAGATGGCTGCACACCTGCAGCAGTGGCAATGCATCGTGCTCAAAGAGGGCATCGTCAGGCGACTGGTCGTCGGCGCCCCCGGGGGCAACGCGCTAGCAGTCGGCAGAGCAGCCACAGATGAGCGAACCCTATCAACGTTCCGGAGGGGCGAGTGCTTCGATGATCCGGCAATGAGCGACTATGCCCCCATCGCAGGAGTCGATCACCGCCCTCAGTTCCCGTCCTAGCACCGTGAGATCTTCAATCTTACGTTCGACCTCAACCAGATGCGCCTTGGCAATCCTGTCAACCTCCGCACAATCGTGGGTCCGATCGTCGGATAGGCCGAGAAGCGCCCGAACCTGTTCAAGCGAAAATCCCAGATCGCGGGATCGGCGAATGAAAGAAAGGCGGTCAAGCGCGTCCTGGCCATAACTGCGATAATTGTTCGCGCCGCGATTTGGCCTCGCCAGCAGGCCTATGCGCTCATAGTAGCGAACGGTCTCGATGTTCGTCCTTGTCGCTTTACCGATCTCGCCGATTGTGAATGCCATAGTCTTGACCCTGTAGTGCCTACAGGGTTTATATGGGGTGCCATTCTTCGGTTTGGAGATGGCAAATGGCAGGTGGTTGCTGCGGCGCGTCGCAGGATAACTCTTTCAAGATCGAAGACGCGAGTTGGCGCCGCGTGCTTTGGGTACCCCTTGCGATCAATGGCGGAATGTTCTGCATCGAGATCGTTGCGGGGGTAAGTGCCGGCTCTGCCTCCCTTAAGGCCGATGCCCTCGATTTTCTTGGCGATACTGCCAATTATGCGATCAGCCTTGGCGTCGCTGGCCTTGCTCTTTATTGGCGATCCCGTGCTGCCCTCGCCAAGGGCACTACGCTTCTGCTGCTTGGCTTGTGGGTAATTGGAAACACGCTTTGGATGGCAACCCGCGGCACGCTTCCGGCCGCCGGGACCATGGGGGGCGTCGGCGTCCTTGCGCTGCTTGCCAACCTGATATGTGCAGTCATCCTGTGGCGGCACCGGACGGGCGATGCCAATCGACGCTCGGTCTGGATCTGCTCCCGGAACGATGCAATCGGCAATGTGGCGGTGGTCGCCGCAGCCTGGGGCGTCTTTGGAACGGGCACTGCTTGGCCCGACGTGGGAGTCGCCGTAATACTGGCAGGCCTTGGCGTATCCGGAGGATGGCAGATAATCCGCCAGGCACGACGTGAAATGAGCCTTTCGTGACGGCCCTGCCCATCCACGCTCTGTAGCGCAAACACATGCCGTGCGCAGGACTATCCGATACTCAATTGTTCGCGTGGCAGCCTAAAAAGGGGCGCGCTGGCTTCGCGGACGCGGGGTATCGGCGAGACGGGCATTGAGAGCATCGGCATAACTGGCCATCTCGTGCTGATCGTAAGCGTCGATGCGGATGAAGCGATCGGCCAACCGGTCAAGATGCGGCGCGGAGAACTTGTTTTCGCCGCCGCGCAAGATCGCCTCTGTCACATACCCCCGCATCCCATCATCGTGGATTTCCCGAATTGCGCGAAGTGCAACGTCGTGAAGGGTCTGAATGACACCGTCATCGATCCGCTCGGAGGCCATAACGATCGCAAGCGTTTCGCCGAGCGCGATAGCCGCAGAATGCGGGATCGCGCTGCCCCGATCATGTCGGTCTGGCATGAGCCGTAGCTTCGAGCCTTCGGGCAGCCGATCATAGAGAGTCGTCCATGATGTAAGGAAGCCGAAAAGCTCATACAGCAGCCGCGCTGCACGGGTGGGGAACTCTGCCTCCTTGTCGATGCCGCTACCATCGGAATCATAGCCATTTTCGAGCAGGCCGGCGAAGCGTGGCAGATAGTAGAGCCACATATGATACTCGATTCCGTGCCTTGCGGCCGAGGTTATCATGATGTCGAAGAAAAACATGGCGCTCCAAACAGGATCGCTGGTCCGTTCGCGCTCGAACCAGCCAGGATCGCCATTCAGATGGCTCCAATAGCCCTGCCGTTCATCGCCGGCGAGGAGCCGCTTTACATAGTCACCGATGGGCTTCCAGACAGACAGGCGCTCTGCGTTCTCAGGGTTGGAGAACAGGTAGTGCAACAGCCGATTGCGCTCCGGAAGCTGGTAGCCGATCGGACTTTCGGAAATTTCGTTGCCGGCAAGCTCCTGATAGAGCGCGCTTGCCGGTGTTGCGATAAGGCGGGTGAGATAGCGCTCTACAAATTCGGTCGAACCATAAACATCGAGTCTTGCCAGTGCGACACCGAAGTGGGGTCGGCGATCGACAATGTGATCGAGCAACCTGTTTGAGTGGAAGAGCAGCTGAAGCATGTCCGACGCGGCTTCCTTTGCGCGCTTATGGGCCGGAACAAACGTCGCAAGCGCGCGGACCGGCCGCGCCGCCCAATCCGGCAGGTTCGGTAGCGTCCGCGGTCGTGGTGTAATTTCCCGGTGTAGATGACGGTGTATGCCGGGGTGGGGCCGAGGCCCCACCCCGGCGTCGGCGTCTCGGTGGCCACCGGGCTCATCGGTTAAGGTGGAAGTGTCGAGCTTCACCAA